>MRWF01016675.1_pt1:0-50000 | contig 304239 bp, 282 predicted proteins | sample 1013331 | NCBI WGS metagenome assembly MRWF01 (sample SAMN06117577, study PRJNA244670) | biofilm metagenome | biome: Water; feature: Cathode Biofilm; material: Biofilm; isolation source: microbial consortium enriched at the cathode of a solar microbial fuel cell | place: USA: District of...
CGCACGGCATAGGGGCGGGCGTCCGGGGAGGGGATGACCGAATCCAGGTGGCGGATGACCCGAGCAAAAATGCCGTCGGCGGTGAGGTCGACATCCGGGGCCGCAGCGATCGTCTCGCAGGCGATGTCGATGTCATAGATGAGCTCATAGGCGGCATGGCCATAGCCGATGGGCACCCGCCAGAACCGGAGTTGTCTCGTGCCGGGATCATGCCGCTGACGCAACAGGCTGACCCGCTTCAGGGCCCGCCCGGCCGCCCCGCCTGTCAGGCTGTCGAGTAGGGCGTGAGTCTTGATCAGCAAGGCGTCGCCGACAAAATGCGTCAGGTCGCGGTCGTCGCGAAACCGGTAGGGGAAGGTCGAATCGTCCACGACCAGGGCCAGCGAACTGTCGGTCTGGCGGACATAATTGTAGCGCCCGCCATGCATCATGTTGAAATGCGAGGCCAGGCTGCGGATGGCATCCTGAAGCGTGCCGGCGGCCTGAATCTGCGTAACGACGAAAGTGCCGGTCTGGTAGAGCAGCTTGCGCTCGGAGAGCTGGGCGGTGAGATCGTCGAAGGAGCGGGCGATTTCCCGCTGGATGCGATAATAGTCGACGAGGTCGATTTCCGTGTCCGGCGCATCGCTGCGGCGAGCCGGATCTATCCCGAGCCGGCTCAGCAGCCCGTCGACATCCACGCCGGATGTGCCAGCCCATGACAGGATCGGTTCGATCTGCTGGAGTTCAAAACTGGCCCGGTCCGGAGAGTGCGACATGCCGACCTTATAACAGACATCGGTATTGAAAACGTATCCTGATTTCCAGGGATGTTTTCGGATATGGCCTGACGGCAACAGGTCTAGCGGTAATAGCCGCACAATGTGTCGACCAGCTCCCGGCCGATTCCGCCGGCGCAACGATAAAAGATCGTCTGCGCGTCCCGGCGGCTTTCCACCAGACCGGCGGCGCGCAGCTTGGCCAAATGCTGGGACACGGCCGAATGGGACTGGCCGGTCATCTCGGCCAGCTGATGCACGGGATATTCGCCATCACTGAGGGCACACATGATCTTCAGCCGGGTCTCGCTGGACATGGCTTTCAGCACTTCCGATGCCTCGTGAATGCGCGCCGACATCAGGTCGAAGGCATCCTTGGTGCGAGGCTTGGGCTGGGCAGTCATGTCTGTTTACTCTTATTGCTTTGCGGGCGTCGCGTGTTGGCCAATATGCGTATATAAGCATAAAAAGGTTACGAAACAGGGTTTCACCTGCATCTCGTCGGCCTGAACTGGCAAGAACTGCCGGAGATTCAGGGGCTTCGCTGAACTTCAAATCTTGCCGGAATCTGTGCAAGGCTTTATGCGCCCCCTATATGCGTTTCGGCGGCGCAACGGACCGCCCTGATTTGGAGACTGCATGTCGAAGGAAGAACTGATCGAATTCGAAGGCACAGTTGTCGAACTGCTGCCGAACGCGACGTTCCGCGTCAAACTCGAGAACGACCACGAGATCATTGCCCACACGGCCGGCAAGATGCGCAAGAATCGTATCCGCGTGCTGACCGGAGACAAGGTGATGGTCGAGATGACCCCCTATGACCTGACCAAGGGTCGTATCACCTACCGCTTCAAGTAACAGATATGGCGTCCTCAGGGCCAGTCCCCCTGATCCTCGCCAGTGCGAGTCCCCGGCGGCGAGACCTGCTCGCCCAGATCGGGATAGTGCCGGACGCGATCTGCCCCACCGACATCGACGAAACCCGTCGCAAGGACGAGTCCCCCCGCGCGCTGGCCGAACGGCTGGCGCGGGAAAAGGCGGCGGCGTGTCCGGAAGCAGGCTTTGTGCTGGCCGCCGACACGGTGGTGGCGCTGGGCCAGCGCAATCTGGAAAAGGCGGCCGATGCCGAAGAGGCCGAGGCCTTCCTGCGGCTTCTCTCTGGCCGGGCCCATCAGTGCATTACCGGTATCGCCGTAAAGGCGCCCGATGGCCGGGTGAACAGCCGCACCGTGATGGCCCGCGTGAAGATGAAACGCCTGACCGATCAGGAAATCGCCGCCTACATTGCCAGCGAGGAATGGCGCGGCAAGGCAGGCGGCTATGGCATACAGGGCATGGCCGGAGCCTTCATCACCCATATCAGCGGCAGCTACACCACCATTGTCGGCCTGCCGCTATATGAGACGAAATCACTGCTCGAAGGCCTGGGCTGGCGGGCGTCCTGACGCCTGCGCCGGTCAGGCCCGTTCCCAGCTGGTGATGGCCAGCAGGCTGAGCGCGACGACGCCCCCCACCATGAGCCAGATCGGGTCCGCACTTGTCACGAGGCTGGCGTCCTGACGCGCATCCGAGACGGTGCGGGTGACCAGTTGGTCAAGCCCGGTCCAGTTGGACAACAGGCCCGGCAACTGCAGAGCGGCAACGCCTGCGCCCGCCACGCCGACCGCGCCGAGCAGGAGGCGGCGGAACAGGCTTTTTCGGCGGATGCCGGTCATCACGTTCTTCACAAAGGGTGCGGGATCCATCTTGCGGTCTTCCGCCGCGAAGAGATCGGTCAGGTCAGAATATGTCTCCTGGTCTCGCATCATTTCACTCCATCACGCCACATGGCTGCTTTCAAGGTGTTTGCGAAGCGCCGCCACGCCGCGCGTCACATGGGATTTGATTGTGCCAAGCGGCCAGCCGGTTGCCTCGGCCGCTTCGCGGTGGGACAGGCCGGAAGCCACACAGAGCACGACGCAGACCCGCTGGGCCTCTGACAGCTTGTCCAGCGCGCGGCTCAGATCCATCTGGTCGCCCACATCATCCGACTGGCTGCGTTCAAACGGGATGATCTCGGCCGTTTCATCGAACTCGATCTCGATCTTCTGCTTGCGGCGGGCTTGCAGGTATTCCCGCCAGCAAATCGTGCAGATCCAGGCCGAGAAGGTGCCGCCGGCATAGGAGCCGATCTTTTGCCAGGCCTTCAGGAAGGTCGCCTGGGCGATGTCGTCTCCGTCACTGGCCGAGCCGGTCAGGCGGCGGGCCATGCCGCGCACGCGGGCCTGATGGCGCCGCACGAGTTCGGCAAAGTCTGCCTCATGACCTCGTGCAGCACGTGCGGCCAGGTCCGGATCGCTGCGCATGTCGCGCCCTCCCTCGGCAACCAGTCTCAGTTCAGCCCTTCTGCTCACGGCGACCCGCTGCCCACAGGCCAAGATAGGCCAGACCAATGAACACAGGGAAGGAGGCGACACCGATCATCGGTTTCACCGCTTCGCCTTCTTCCATGCCGACCATGAGGCCAAGAAAGCCGAAGGCGACCCCTACGGCCAGGAACAGCACGCCGCGGCGCAGGTCTGCGCGAATCGGGTCCGTGATCAGGGCGAGCTTCTCCATCGCTTCACCGGTCAGGTCCTGACCCTTGTCGACTGCGTGGCGCACAGTTTCGTGCAGGGTCAGGCGTTTCTTGAAATTATAGTGGCTGACCAGCCAGACGATGCCGGCAATGGATCCGAAAAACGCAATCGGGACGATGATGTCTTCACTCATGAGAGGGCTCCTTCAAGCAAGATGAGGCGGCGGATTTCTGCGCCTTTGATGAGTAGATGCGGGAAGAGGCGCGTTTGGATGCAGGGTGAGGGCATTTTTCTTTCTGCCGCCTCTGCTTGCCCCGGGCAGGCCCGGCGGCTAAGCGCGGAGCCATGGTAAAGCTGAGATCGAAGAAGAACCGCAAGCCACATGTCGCGCCGGACCTGTCGACCCCGCAGGGCCGTTCCCGTGCGCGTCGTGAGCTGGTCTGGGGCGATCACGGGTTCCTGCGCAAGATGTTCTCGAACCTGCATCAGATTTCCCCGGAAATGTGGCGTGCCAATCAGCCATCTCCGAAGAAAGTGGTCGAATATGCCGAAACGCTCGGCATCCGCACGATCCTCAACCTGCGCGGCACCAGCACCAAGGGCTATTACCTTCTGGAAAAGGAAGCCTGCGAAAAGGCCGGAATCACGCTGGTGGACTTCCAGGTGTTTTCCCGTGACACGCCGACGAAAGAGGCGCTGTTTGCCGCGAAGGAATTGTTCGACACGATTGAGTATCCGGCGCTGATGCACTGCAAATCCGGTGCGGACCGCGCAGGGCTGATGTCTGTCCTCTACAAATTGCTGCGCGAGAAGGTGCCTTATGAAGAGGCCATCGAGCAATTGTCGTTGAAATACCTGCATGTGAAACATGGCAAGACCGGTATGCTGGACGCCTTTTTCCAGGCCTATGCCGACTATAATTCAGGCCGCGCCCCGTCGGATTGGAAACCCTTCCTGGACTGGGTGGACGAGGATTATGACCGGCTGCAGGTGAAGGAAGATTTCCTTCGCGATTTCGGAAAAGGCATCCAGGTCGACAAGATCCTGCAACGGGAATAGGCGCTTCCCTGTTGGTTAATTTCATGCTTGGCTGGCCGCCAGAAGATACCGGAGCTGCCAGAATGCGCGTCCTGATCCTGTCCGGCCTGTCAATGGCGCTGCTGACTGCCTGTGGCCAGAAATCCGACCGTGACGTGCTGACCGAGGCCTGTATCGCCGAGGGCGAAGGCCCGCAGACCTGTGCCTGCATCACGCAGGCGATGGAAGACTCCCTCAGTCCGCGCCTGTTCCAGCGCACCGCCGCCGCTGTCGGGCGCGAGCAGCGCGATGTCGAGGATTTCGTGGAATCGCTCAGCATGGGGGAGAAGCTGGAGTTTGCTTCGGCACTGACGGCAATGGTGTCGTGCGATCTGACGGAACAGGTCGACCAATGACCCGGCGCTGTCGCAAAACAGACTTTGCCCGGTCACGCGAATTTCGTTTCTCACGTGTAATCGGGTGACGGATGGCGGCAATCCGCATAGAAATGGCTTTGAGTTTAGGAAGGGGATCCCATGAAGTTCTTTATCATCAACAGCTTCCGCACGATGGTCTACGTGGCCTATATCGCGATCATTGTGGCCGGCATCGCGCTGGGCCTGTACAATCGGGGTGAGTTCACGGGCGAACTTGCCAATCTCAGCGGAACCATGGCCCAGGTGGCCGACTTCGTCGTCTTTACGGTGGGCGGCTGGATCGCGGCCAGCCTTGTCTGCGGCCTGATCGTGACGCTGCTGGACATTCGCGACGACATCAATGACCGCCTGCCGGACGCACGCCGCGACGACTGAGCGGTCTGACGGGGGAAGACAGGTTTCCGGGGGCTGCCGAATCGTTCGGCGGCCCTTCTTTCTGAGAGGGGGAGGAGTTCATCATGACATCTCTTGAAGTGGCCGGCGTTTATGTGGCCGTGAACATGCTGTTGCTGATCTATCTGGCGTTTCGGGTTGTGTCCGTGCGCCAGAGCGCGCGGATATCGATCGGGACCGGCGGCAATGAGCAGCTGGAAGTGCGCACCCGGGTCCATGGCAATGCGGCCGAGTACATTCCGGCCATGCTGGTCGGGCTGGTCGTGCTGGCGCTCATGGGCCTGCCAGGCTGGGCCATTCATGTCGGGGGCGGCGCGTTCACGCTGGGCCGGGTGATGCACATGGTCGGCATGAGCGGCAACATCCTGCCGCTGCGCGCGGGCGGGATCCTGCTGAGCTGGATTTCCATGATCCTGGTGGCCGGGGCGATCCTGTTCCACGCCTTTGCCTGAACTGAATTGTTGCGCCCGGCGAGCGCAGAGGCCATCTAGCCGGAATGGCTGATTTTACGACACCGCCGGCCGATTTGCTCGCCGGATTGCTGGACCATTGCCGCAAGGCAGGGGCCGATGCTGCAGACGCCCGGATCGGCGTCAGTGAAGGGGTCAGCGTGGCCGTTCGCGACGGCGCGCTGGAAAGCATTGAACGCGAGGAGGGCCGCTCGGTGGCGCTGCGCTGCCTGTATGGCAAGCGCCAGGCCCATGTCTCCGGCGCGGACCTGTCTCCGGACGGGCTGAAGGCGCTGGCCGAACGCTGTGTCGCGATGGCCAAGGCGGTGCCGGAGGACAAGTATTGCGGCCTGCCGGATGCCAGCGCGCTGGCCACGGGCGATCTCGACATGGACCTGACGGGCGAGCCGGAAATTCCGGCCGAGACGCTGGAATCGGAGGCGCTGGCCGCCGAGGCTGCCGCGCTCGGCATTCCCGGCATCAAGACGGTGGCCGGATGCGGGGCATCCTGGAACCGCTCCACGCGCTGGGTTGCGGCCAGCAATGGCTTTTCCGCCTTCAAGACCGGCACATCCACCAGCCTCGGCCTGGCGGCCGTGGCCGAAAAGGATGGCCATATGGAGCGCGACTATGACAGCTGGTCTGTTCGCTTCACGAAAGACCGGCCAAGTGCGGCCGAGATCGGCATCACCGCCGGGGAGCGGACCGTGTCCCGTCTCGGGGCTCGCAAGCTGAAGACCCAGAAGGCGGCTGTCCTGTATGACCGTCGCGTCTCCTCCGGCCTGCTCGGCGCCTTTCTGAGCGCGATTTCCGGTCCGTCCGTGGCGCGGGGCGTGAGTTTCCTGAAGGACCGGATGGGCGAGCAGGTGTTCGCGGACGGCATTCACATCATCGATGATCCGTTCCGCCCGATGGGCATGGGCTCGCGCAGCCATGATGGCGAGGGCCTGCCGGTGCGCGAAACGCATCTGATCGAGGATGGCCGGCTGACCAGCTGGTTGCTGAACTCGTCCTCGGCCCGCCAGCTGGGGCTCGAGCCGAACGGCTTCTCGGCGCTGGGCTTCGGAGACCCGCCGGGCGTCACCACGTCGAACCTCTATCTGAAGGCGGGCGCGAAAACCCCGGCCGAACTGGTGCGGGATGCGGGCAAGGGGCTGTTGGTGACCGACATGTTCGGCCCGTCGATCAATCCCAATACGGGCGACTATTCCGTCGGCGTGTCAGGCTTCTGGTTCGAGGATGGCGAGATTGCCTGTCCGGTGTCGGAAGTGACCATTGCCGGTGATCTGCCCTCCATGTTCGCGCGGTTGATCCCGGCCTCAGACCTCGAATTCCGGGGCACGCGGGATGCGCCCAGCATCCTGATCGAGGATATGAGCCTTGCGGGCAGCTGACCGCACCCTGTCTGAAGACATGAACCTCCTGCGCGCGCTTGCGCAGGAAGCGGGCAAGCTGGCCCTGTCCTTCAAGCTGGGCGGCCAGTCTGCCGAGACCTGGCACAAGACAGGCGGCAGCCCCGTGACCGAGGCCGACATGGCCGTAAACCGGCTGTGTGCCGAGCGCCTGACGCGGTTCCGGCCGGACTATGGCTGGCTGTCGGAAGAAACGCTGGACGATCCCGAGGCCCGCCGCAGGGACCGCTGCTGGGTGGTCGATCCGATCGACGGCACACGCGCCTATATCCGCGGCGACCCGCATTGGTGCATCGGGCTGGCCATCGTCGAGGAAGGCGTGGCGGTGGGCGGCGTGCTGTATGCGCCGGAGCTGGAAGAATTCTATGAGGCGCATCGCGGGCAGGGGGCGTTCCTGAACGGGACGGCCATCCGGGTCAGCGAGTGCGGGAGCGAGACCGGCTGCCGCCTGATCGCGGCCGAACAGATGCTGGAGCATCCCGGCTGGCCCGAGCCGTGGCCCCCCCTGACGCTGGCGCAGCCGAAGCCGAACTCCACCCTGCTGCGCATGGCCTTCGTCGCCTCGGGGAAATGGGATGCGACGCTGGTGCTGGGCGAGAAGGCCGACTGGGACCTTGCCGCAGGCACGGTCCTGATCGAGGAAGCCGGTGGTGTCGCCACGACACATCGCGGCGAAAAACTCATATTCAACCGGGCAGTACCTGCACAAAGAAGCGTCATTGCTTCTGGCAACGCCCTGCATCCTCTGTTAGTGCGCAGGTCAGAATTTGTGACTATACCTGACCCACAGGAAAGGGCGCCCGATCCGGCGCCTGCAGAGACTACGGAGCCAGTCAAAATGGGCGATACGAACGTTCAGACCAAACAGCTTCTTCACATCGTGTTCGGCGGCGAGCTGAAGGATGTGACCGAGGTGGAATTCGAAGACCTGTCCAAGGTCGATTTCGTCGGCGCCTTCCCGAACTACAAGGCCGCCTATGACGCGTGGAAGAATGCCGCGCAGCGCACGGTGGACAGTGCCGAGACGCGCTATTTCATCCTGCATGCCCACAAGCTGCTGGACCCGGAAACGGGAGACCACCATCACGTCTGAGGTGGTGACAGCTGAGGCCCCCGGGCGAAAGGGGAGCCTGAGGCGCCTGTTTGCAGCCTATTTCCGACCGCACCTCGGCTGGTTCGCGGTCGGCACGCTCATGGCCCTGCTGACCTCGCTCAGCGCCATGGGCTATTCGCTCGTGCTGAAAGAACTGGGCGACCGGCTGCAGGCGACCTTCGGGGACGAGGCCGTCGCGCCGGTTTCCGGACATGACTGGATCTGGTGGGTCGGCGGAGCCATCATTGCCCTGTCCTGTGCGCGGGCGCTGACGCTCTACCTGATGACGGTGTTCAACAATACCGGTGTCCAGCGCGGCCTTGTCTCGGTCCAGTCCAGCCAGTTCGACTCCCTCACCGATGGCGACTATGCCCGCGTGGCGGCGGATGCCTCGGGCGATTTCGTGTCGCGCTTCATCAATGATGTGAACGCGATCCGCGATGCGGCGCTGCGCTTTGCCAACAATTTCACCAAGAGCACGATCACCGTGATCGGCATGTTCTGCGTGATGATCATGATCGACTGGCAGCTGTCCCTGTTGCTGCTGGTCGCCTATCCCATCGCCTTCGGGCCGGTCATTGGCCTTGGCAACCGGATCCGCAAACGCTCCAAGCAGGCGCAGAAACAGGTCGGGCAGGTGACCTCGCTTCTGTCGGAAGGCTTTCAGTCGGCCCGTGTGGTGAAGGCCTATGGCCTGGAGCCGTATCAGAAATCCCGCGCCCGGCAGGGCTTTGTCGAACGGTCGAAACTGTTCCTGAAAGTGCTGACCGACCGAGCCGCCGTGGACCCGATCCTGGAGGTTGCCGGCGGCGCGGCGCTGGCGGGCATTCTCGGCTTTGCCGCCTGGCGCATGTCGCAGGGCGCGATGACCCTGGGGGATCTGCTCGGCTTCATCGCGGCGCTGGGAATCGTCTCACCGGAGCTGCGCGCGCTGGGCACGCTGAACGCCGTGGCGCAGGAAGGCGGGGCCGCCGCCGACCGTGTGTTCGAGATTGTCGATGCGACGACGCATATTGCCGACGCGCCGGATGCCGAGCGGCTGGGCCGGGTCAGCGGGCAGGTGGAATTCGATTCCGTCACCTTTGCTTATCCGGACGGCACGCGCGCACTCAGCGGGCTGTCCTTCAGGGCGGCGCCGGGCGAGACCGTGGCGATTGTCGGCCCGTCGGGCGCGGGCAAGTCGACCGTCTTCAATCTGCTGATGCGCCTCTATGATGCCGAGACCGGCAGTGTGCGTGTTGACGGGCATGATGTGCGCCGGGTGATCGGGGACACGCTGCGGGCGAATATCGGCCTGGTGGCGCAGGATTCGGCCCTGTTCGACGACACGATCCACAACAATATCGCCCTCGGCCGGCTGGGCGCGACCAATGCCGAGATCGAGGCAGCGGCCAAGGCGGCCAATGCGCATGACTTCATCACTGCCATGCCGGAGGGCTATCAGTCGCCAGCCGGCGAGATGGGCCGCAATTTGTCCGGCGGCCAGCGCCAGCGCGTGGCCCTGGCGAGGGCGATTTTGCGCGGCGCGCCGATCCTCCTGCTGGACGAGGCCACCTCTGCGCTGGATGCCGAGAGCGAAGCCAAGGTACAGGCCGCGCTGGCAGACTTCTCGCGCGGGCGCACGACGCTGATCATCGCACACCGCCTGTCCACCGTCCGGGCGGCAGACCGCATCATCGTGATGGAAGACGGCCGCGCGGTGGAAGAAGGCACGCATGACGCGCTGATGGCCTCCAGCGGCGCCTACAAGCGCCTCGTCGAGCTGCAGCTGAGCTGAGCCCCTCACCTCCCATTGCTGACGCAATGGGTCCCTCCTCTCCCTCTGGGAGGTGAGGGCCCTTCCAGCACTTGCGACGCCTGTGAGGGCGCTTGGGATGGGGGCTGAATTTTCTACAGGGAAAAGCGCGGTCAGGTGTCTGGCAGGGGCAGGGTGCGCGGGGGGAAGATCAGCAGGGTGCCTGCGCTGCAGTGCTGAGGCAGCGCGGCAATTTGCGGGAGGTCCAGGCTTTCGCCGGAATGGGCGGGCCCGGGGCCGGTGAGGGCGGCCTGATAGGCTTTGGAGGGGGTGAAGCTGAGCGGGTCTGGCGTCAGGGCTTCGGGCGGCTTCTCGATCCAGTTCAGTTCGACATTGCCATGCCGGTCAATGAGGACGCTGAAGAGGACGCCCTTGCCCCGGACCGCGCGCACATAGAGGCGCAGCGCCACGACCTGCAGCCAGATCCAGAACCGGTAGGGCTCCAGATCCCGGTGCGCCAGGGCAACAGGGGCAAACAGCGTGTCCATGCGTGACAGCCTGCCACACGTCAGGGCCCTGCCGGATAGCGGCCAAGGAAAAACCCCTGACCTGCGAGGCAGATCAGGGGTTTTCGGTGTTCAGGGCCGGGGAGAGGCCGGAAGATGTCCCGCAGATCAGCTCAGCGACTTCTCGATTTCGCGGGCCGCGGCTTCGAACTGGTCAACAGCGGTGTCTTCTGCCAGCAGCCGCTTGGCGGCGGCGGTTGCGGCGTCGGCAGCGGCGCGGCGGACCTCGTCGGTTGCCTCGGCTTCAGCGCGCGCGATGCGGGCCTCGGCCTGTGCTTCGCGGCGGGCGAGGCGTTCGGCGATATCCTTGCGGGCCTCTTCCATGATGCGTTTGGCGTCTTCCTTGGCCTGGGCGATCATCGCTTCGGCTTCCTTGTCGGCATCCTGCTGGCGGCGCTCAGCCAGAGCGAGGGCTTCCGCCGCCTGCTCGCGAAGGTTCTGGGCTTCGTCCAGTTCGTTGCGGATGTCGTCAGCGCGCTTGTCGAGGCCGTTGGTGATGGCCTTGAAGGCGCCCATGCGCCAGGCGATCAGCAGGAAGACGGCAAGCGCCAGGAAGGCGGTGTGCGTGACCGGATCGGTCAGCGAGTACATCAGGCCGCCGATGAAGCCGCCGCCATACGAGTCGGACGCTGCCATGGCAGGCGATGCGGCCAGCGCAGCGAAGGTGAGGGCAGGGGCAAGACGAAGGGTCATCTGCATGTCTCTTAGTTGAGGGCCGCCGAAACGGCTTTCTTCAGGGCTGCCGCAGACGGCTTGAGGCCAAACCGGGCGGTCATGGCTTCGGCCGTATCGACCGCAATCTGTTCGACATTCTGCATGGCCGTGGCGCGCAGGGCGGAAATCCGTTCCTCGGCTGCGTCCAGCTTCTTTTCGATCTCGGCATCGACGCGGGCCGTTTCGGCCGTCATCTCTGTTTCGACCTTCGCGCTGGCCTTGGCCGCCGTTTCACGGGCTTTCGCCTTGGCCTGGGCAATGCGCAATTCCAGCGCCTGCTGGGCCTCGGTGGCCTGCTCGTTCAGCTTGGCTGCCTGGTCGAGATCCGATGCGATGCGGTCAGACCGCTTTTCGATCGTGTCTGACATTTTCGGCAGGATGAAGCGCGACAGGGAGAAGTACAGCGTCCCGAACAGGATCGCGAGCCAGAACAGCTGGCCCGGCATGTGCCATGCCTCGAAAGGCGGGAAAGGCGGCGGCGCGTCATCCGGCAGGTGATGGGCGGTTTCAGCGAGCAGCGCGAGCAGCATGTCAGTACCTCAGGTGCAACATCAGGCAGGAACGGGCCGGCGGCATGAAATCCTCCGGCCCGGTCTTGGGGTAGTGTCGGGTCTTAGACCACGAACAGGATCAGGACGGCCACCAGGAAGGACAGAATGCCGAGGGCTTCTGCGAGGGCCATACCGATGAAGAGGTTGCCGGTCTGCTGCGGAGCAGCGGACGGGTTGCGCATGGCAGCGTCGAGGAACGAGCTGAAGATGTTGCCCACACCGATTGCGGCACCGATCATGCCGAGCGTTGCGAGGCCAGCGCCTACATATTTCAGACCGAGAGCGATATCGCCTTCCATGGGTAATCTCCTGTTTGGAATGCAAGGGTTTCAGTATTTTGCGGCCCGTGAAGCGTGTTCGTTAGGCTGCGTCAAGTTTTTTAGTCCGTGCCGCAGCACGCACTGGCGAATGGGGTCCTTAGTGTGACGGGTGAAGCGCGTCGTTCAGATAAACACAGGTCAGGATTGCGAACACATAGGCCTGCAGGCCGGCAACCAGCAATTCCAGGGCGTTCAGCGCGACGCCCATGCCGAAGGCCAGAAGGCCGACAACACCCATGAAGACCGCGCCGGACAGGGCCGCGCCGATCAGCTGGGCTGCAAAGGTTGCAAACAGTTTCAGCATGATATGGCCGGCCAGCATGTTGGCGAACAGACGCAGCGCCAGGGTGACCGGACGGGCCAGGAAGGAAATGACCTCGATCGGCACGAGGATGAGATAGATCAGGAAGGGGGCGCCGGACGGGGCGAACAGCTTGAAGAAGCTGAGGCCGTTTTTCCAGATGCCGAAGCCGATGACGATGGAAATGACGAGCAGGGCCAGGGCGCCGGTGACGACCAGATGGCTGGTCGTGGTGAAGGCGTAGGGCACCATGCCGATCATGTTCGCGAAGAACACGAAGAAGAAGAGCGTGAAGACGAAGGGGAAGAAGCGCAGGCCTTCCTCACCGGCTGTCGAGCGGACCATGTCGGCCACGAAGCCATAGCCGATCTCGGCCATGGACTGGACGCGGCCCGGCACCAGCGCTTTTTTTGAGGCGGCATAACCGAAGAAGGCGATGCACAGCACGACACCCAGCAGCATGAAGCCCGAGGCGTTCGTGAAGGAAATGTCCACGCCGCCAATGTTCAGGTCCAGCCATTTGCTGACCTGGAACTGGTGGATCGGATCAATCGCGGTGTTTTGCAGAGCGAAGTTCATTCGTTCCCGGTCCCGTCTGTTGGAGCCTCCGGCTCCTGTAAGTGTCCTTGCGCCCGGGCGTTCAGTTCCCGATAGGCGCGCATCATCGCTCGAATGCCTGCCGCAAAGCCGAGTGTCCCGACAATCAGCAGGCCCCAGGGCTTTGTTCCTGCGAAGGCGTCAATCCAGTAGCCGATCAGGCCGCCGACAAAGACACAGGCGACGAATTCCGCGCCATATCGCAGGGCGTAGGCCCCGGCCGAAAGGCTTCCATCATCGGGTTCGAGCTTGCGTTTGGCTGCCTCTTTGGCCGCTCGGGCCGCCTGAGCCTGGGCGATGCGTTCACCGAGGTCGTTCGGGCCTTCACTGGACATGATGTGACAAGCTTCGCGCGTGCGAATCCCTTCTGATGGGGTGCCCCCCGGATTTCGGCGCAAACTATGTATTGGGCGCAGGCAAGTCAACCGCGATTGCAGAAAGCTAGACGCCTGATTCTATTGGGTTTCTCTTGCGGAGGTGTGCGCTACTCCGCCGCAACGAGCTCTTCGGCCGCCTGCAGGTCCACTGAAACCAGCTTGGAAACGCCCTTTTCGCGCATCGTGACGCCGAAAAGACGGTCCATCCGGCTCATCGTGACCGGATTGTGCGTGATCACGACGAAGCGCGTATCTGTGCGCTGGCGCATCTCGTTCAGCATGTTGCAGAACCGGTCCACATTGGCGTCGTCCAGCGGGGCATCCACCTCGTCCAGCACACAGATCGGCGCCGGGCGGGACAGGAAGACCGCGAAGATCAGCGCGGCCGCTGTCAGGGCCTGTTCGCCGCCGGACATCAGGTTCAGCGTGCCGAGCTTCTTGCCGGGGGGCTGGGCCATGATTTCGAGGCCCGCCTGCAATGGATCATCCGCATCGACCAGGCGCAGTTCGGCCTGTCCGCCGCGGAACAGGGCCGTGAACAGCGCCTTGAAATGTTCGTTCACGGTTTCGAAGGCAGCCAGCAGGCGCTGGCGTCCTTCGGCATTCAGGGCATCCACGCCCTGGCGCAGCTTGGCAATGGCGGCGACGAGGTCTTCCTTCTCGGTAACCTGGGCGCCGAGGCGTTCTTCCAGGTCTGCCGCTTCTTCCTCGGCATTCATGTTCACGCCGCCCAGCTGGTCCCGGGTGCGGCGCAGCTCGTCGGCCTTGCGTTCGGCGTCGCGGGGCGTGAACTCGCCCATTTCCGCGTCTTCGAGGCCGGCTTCGGCAATCGCGAGCAGGCCTTCCGGTGTGCGCTGGAAATTGTTGCGGGCGATCTCGACCGATTCTTCGAGGCGGCCTTCGGCGTTTTCGAGCTTCACTTTCCAGCCGGCCAGGTTTTCGCGCGCTTCGGCGGCAGCATTGGCGGCGGCCCGGGCGGCCTGTTCGGCGGCGCGGATGGCGGCTTCCTTCTCGGCCAGCTGGTCGGCGACGCGCTGGCGCTCGGCCTCAAGGGCTTCGACCTCATTGCGGCGGGCTTCGATCTGGGTGGCAAGTTCTTCCGGGCGGGCCTTGGCGGCGAGAGCCTCGGCGGCCGCCGACTTGCGGCGCTCGATCAGGCGCGCCACGCGCTCCTCGGTGGCGGCAATCCGGCCGGTCCAGGTCTTGATGTCGCGTTCCAGCCCGTCGCGGCGGGCCGCAGCCTGTTCGCGGCCACGGGTGATGTCGGTCAGGCGGCCACGGGCCTCGATCTCTTCGGTGCGGGCTTCGGCCACCATGGTGCGCGCTTCGGCCAGGCGGGTCTCCAGCGCGCTCTCATTCTCGGCCGGGCCATCCGGCGCGATCATGGCAAGCGTCTCGTTGACAATGGCCAGGTCGGCTTCGGCGCGGGTCAGCGCTTCGCCGCTCGTGTCCCGTTTCATCGCGGCGCGTTCGGAGGCCTGCGATTCCTGCGACACGCGGTTGCGGGCCTCGCTCAGCGCCCGCTGGGCCGGGGCAATGGCCTGACGCAGGTCGCGCAGGCGGATCTCTGCGGCCTGACGCGCCTCGCGGGCGGCGATCAGGTCTGCCTCGCGGGCCTCGAAGGCCTGGCTGAGCGGGCCAAGCTCGGCCTCGGCGGCTTCCAGGCGGGCCTGCTGTTCGAGCCGTGCGGCGGCACTGACGGGCGCGTCCGGCGTGCGGATATAGCCATCCCAGCGCCAGAGATGCCCCTCGACGGAGACCAGGCGCTGGCCGGGTTTCAGGGCGGCCATCAGGCGTTCGCCATCGGTCGGCGCAACCACGCCGCACTGGGCAAGGCGAGCGGCCAGTTCGCCGGGGGCGTCGGTGAATTCGGTCAGCGGGCGGGCCCCGTCCGGCAGGCTCTGGGCCGCCAGCGCGGCGCCGCCCCAGAACATGGCGGCAGAGCGGTCCGTCGGCGCCTCGATATCGTCGCCGAGGGCCGCGGCAATGGCTTTCTCATAGCCATCCTGCGTGCGGATGCGTTCAACCACAGGCGGGGCCTTCGGGCCTTCCGCCTTGCGAAGCAGCTTGTGCAGGCCGGCAATCTCGGCCTCGAGCGCGCGGACATCCTGCTGGGCAGCGTCGCGCGGGGCCTGCGCAGCGGTTTCAGCGTTGCGCGTTTCGGCCAGGTTCGCTTCAGCGGCCTCCACGGCCTGTTCAGCCTGGTGCAGGGCGGTTTCAGCCTGTTCCTCGGCGGTCTTGGCGTCCTTCAGCCGGGTCACCAGCGTCACGACATCCTCGATCCGGGACATCTCGCCCCTGAGCCGGTCGATCTCGGCGGTCAGCTGGGCCTGGCGGCGGCGCTGGGCGGCGGCATTCTCTTCCGATGCCCGGCGCTGGGCACGCACCTGGGACAGCCGCTCCTGTGCCTCGTCGGCGGCCTTTTCGGCGGCGGCCAGCCGGGTGCGGGCATCTTCCAGCGCCTTGCGGGTTTCGGCCTCGATCTCTTCATTGCGGGCCTCGTCCAGGACCGGCAGCGAGGAGAGTTCGAACTTGGCGTGCGCCAGCGCGTCCTCGGCTTCCAGCTTCTGGGCCTGCTCGCGTTCGATGTCTTCCATCAGGCGAGTGGCTTCCGCGTCGAGCCGCTGGTGCGTGTCGGCGGCGACCTTGCGTTCGGTCTCCATCTGCGCCAGCGCGATGCGGGCCTGGCCCAGCTTGGCGGCGGCGACGCTTTCAGCTTCGCGCAACGGGTTCAGGCCGTCGCTGGCTTCGATGCGTTCGCGCTCGCGGACGGCGTCCTCGCGGGTTTTCTCCTCGACGGCGCGGCGGGCCTCGTCCAGCTGGGTGCGGGCCGTGTCGCAGGCGAGCTTGGCCTCATGCCAGCGCAGATGCGCGATCAGGGCGTCGAGGGCGTGGATCTCTTCCGACAGGCGCTTGTAGCGGCGGGCCTTGGCGGCCTGGCGCTTGAGGCTGGCCAGCTGGCGCTCGACCTCGGCGGAGACTTCCGACAGGCGCTCCAGATTGGTCTCGGCCCCGTTCAGCTTCAGTTCGGCCTCATGACGCCGGGAGTTGAGGCCCGCAATGCCGGCGGCCTCTTCGAGGATGCGGCGGCGGTTCTGGGGCTTGGAGCCGATCAGTTCGGAGATCTGGCCCTGACGTACCAGCGCCGGAGAGTTCGCCCCCGTCGAAGCATCGGCGAACAGGAGCTGGATGTCCTTGCCGCGGACGGTGCGCCCGTTCAGCTTGTAGGTGGAGCCAGCGCCGCGCTTCAGGCGGCGGATGATTTCCAGCGTGTCGGAGGCGTTGAATTCCGGCGGCGCAGTGCGTTTGGAATTGTCCAGCACCAGGGTGACTTCCGCCGTCTCGCGCGCCGGGCGGCCATCTGCGCCGGAGAAGATCAGATCATCCATCTCGCCGCCACGCATGGCGCGGGCGGAACTGGCGCCCATGGCCCAGCGCAGGGCTTCGAGCAGGTTGGACTTGCCGCAGCCATTCGGGCCGACAATCCCTGTCAGCCCGGGCTGGATCGGCACATCCTGAGGGTCCACGAAGGACTTGAAGCCAGCGATACGGAGTTCGGTTATCTGCATACTGGCTTCCCCATCCTCCTACTCGCCGGCAGTTGCGCCCGCCGCTTCAAGGGCAGCGTCCAGTGCGGCCGTGACCTTCTCGGCAGAATTCATGTTGGCGAATTGCTGGGTCTCGCCATTGATCACGAAGGTCGGCGTGCCGGTGACGCCATAGGCCTCGGCGGTCTGGTAGATGTCGGCCATCTGTTCGCGCAGGCCGCGATTGTTCATGCAGGCATCGAACTGTTCCTCGGTCTCGATGCCGTGACGCTGTCCGATGGTCTGCAGCATGGCCTTGAGCACGCCGTTCTGGGCGGATTCGATAATGCCGGACTGGTATTCGAACAGCTCGTCGAGCACGTCGAAATACTTGTCTTCTCCGGCGCACATGGCGACCAGATAGGCCGGCACGTCCGGTCCGTGCAGCGGATATTCACGGAAGATCAGCTTCACCTTGCCGGTGTCGATATAGTCGGACTGGACCACCGGGCTGATCTCGTCATGCCAGTATTTGCAGGCCGGGCAGGTCGGCGAGGCATATTCGATCAACGTGACCGGCGCGTCGGCATTTCCCTTCACATGGCCCAGCTCGCTGCCGGCCGCCACCGTGACATCGCTTGCCGCAGCGGTGTCGGTTCCGGACTCGCCGCAGGCTGCCAGGGCGAGGGCCGAGATTGCGGCAAGCGCGGTGCGTCGTGAGAAGAAATTCATGGTCATAACCTTCGCGTTAAGGATTGAGTCGGTTAGGTTGCCAATTGGTTAACTGCAACCATGGGTTCTGTTAACTATTCTGCCGGATCAGCAGGCATTTCGGAAAGTGCCGCCAGCTGCGCGTCGAGATAGGCGGCGAACGCATCGGCGGACTCGAAGTCCTTATCGACATATTTCTCCTCGCCATTGACGATCAGGGTCGGCGTGCCGCGCAATTCGTAGAGGTCGGCGGTTTCCTGCACTTCGATCATGTCCAGCCGGATATTCATGTTCTCATAGCAGGCATCGAACTGGGCAGGCGTTCCGATGCCGAATTCCGCGCCGATATCCAGGAAGGTGTCGAGCACGGTGCCGGCCTGCGCGGTTTTGATGATTTCCGGTTGCCGTTCGAAAATTGCATCCGTGATCGCGAAGAACTTGTCTTCCCCCTTGCACCGGGCCATCGAGATGAGGGCGGTATCGACGTCATTGCGCAGCGCTTCGCGGAAGATGAAGCGCACCTTGCCGGTCTCGATATAGTCCCGCTCGACGCGCGGCATGATCTTGTCATGGAAGTATTTGCATCCGCCGCAGGTGACCGATCCGTATTCGATCAGGGTGATCGGGGCATCTTCCGATCCCTTCGAATGCCCGATGGACAGATCGTCCGCCAGGGAAGGCAGGGCGAGCATTGCGGCCGGGACAAGGGCGGTGAGAAGGGATTTCAGCATGTCGGGGCTCCTTGCGGGCAGCGCGGGATCTAGAACGGCAAATCGCCGTCGGTTCCGGATTTGGCGGCGAGCGGCGCATCATCCGCGGTTAGCATGGCCTCTCCCAGCGCAACAATTGCAGCCCGCAGCTTGTCGTCTGCGATGTTTGCGGCGGAGGCCTCCAGCTCCCGGCGCTCGGCCGGGGTCAGCGGCCGGGCCTTGCGGCGCATCGGTTTGGCGGGCTCCGTGCCCAGCGCGCCCTGCTTGATCCGGATCGCGGTGATGTCACCGCCGGCAGAGACCGATACGCGCTGGCGCAGGGTTTCGGACTGGTGCTGGACCATCGGGGCTGCCTGCGGCACGACCAGAAGGGTCAGCACCCGGCCATCCTTGCCGCCGCTGAGGCGTTCCGGGCGGCAGTATTTGTAGAGTTGTTCGCCGGCAATTTCCCGCCAGCGCTGGCGCAGCACCTGAATGGGCGGCAGTTTCTTCGCGCCGGATTTGCGCCCGACCCGTTCTGCGGACAGGCCGATCTGGCGCATGCCGGGATGGGCGCGCGTCGCCCGCTGATAGCGTAGGCGAATCCGCGCGCGGGCTTCCTCAATGGGATCAAGACTTGATCTCGTGACCATTCGCACGAGATTGCACGGCTTTCGGGCGAGGAAAAGGCATGGCGCCGGCAAAGCACAGAGATTTGATGAGCCTGCCGGGCAAGTTGCTGCCCTGGTTCGAACGCCATGCCCGTGACCTGCCTTGGCGGACGCTGCCATCTGACCGGGCGGCCGGGCGGCGGCCGGATCCCTATCGCGTCTGGCTGTGTGAGATCATGATGCAACAGACGACCATCCCGCATGGCACGCCTTACTTTCATGCCTTCACGCAGCGCTGGCCGACAATCGAATCGCTGGCAGCGGCGCGGGATGAGGACGTGATGAGCGCCTGGGCCGGGCTCGGATACTATGCGCGGGCCCGCAATCTGCTGAAGTGCGCGCGTGAAGTGACGGCCCGGGGCGGCTTTCCCGACACGGAGGCCGAATTGCGCAAGCTGCCCGGCATCGGCCCCTATACGGCCGGAGCCATTGCGGCGATCGCCTTCGACCGGCAGGCCGCAGCCGTGGACGGTAATGTCGACCGTGTGTTCGCCCGCCTCATGGCGCTCAAGGGAGACTGGTCGGCGGAGAAGAAAGTGATTGCGGAGACCGTGCGCGCCCTGGTGCCGGCGGACCGGCCGGGCGAATTCGCCGAAGCGCTGATGGATCTGGGCGCGACGGTGTGCACGCCGACCCGCCCCAATTGCCTGATCTGTCCACTGGCCGATCTCTGCGCCGCCCGCGCCGAGGGCGCGCCGGAGCGCTATCCTGTCAAACCGGCCAAGGCGGCGAAGCCGGTGCGGTACGGCACGGCCTACCTGCTACAGGTGCGGGATGAAGTCCTGCTGGTTCGCCGCCCGGACAGGGGCCTGTTGGGCGGCATGCTGGCCCTGCCTACCGGCGACTGGGTCGAGGGCGGCTTCGCCGACACACCGCCGCCAGCCCCCGCAGACTGGGAGGAGATTGGCGAAGTGCGTCATGTGTTCACGCATTTCGCCCTGCGCTTTCGCGTGATGCGTGCCACGGCCGCCCGCAAACCGCAAATGCGTGGCGGCATCTGGACCAGAACGGCAGATGTCGACGGTCTGCCCAGCGTGTTCGCAAAAGCCTTCCGGCTCGCCACAGCATAAAATAGTTACCGCTAACACTGGACAAGCCGTCGACCATCGGGAAAGCTTTGGCTCAAACAGACAAAAGGGCGGAGCCGGACATGAAGCCGAAATGTTTTCTGATTGCTGGCGCGGCGCTGGGGCTTGCCGTCGCGGGCGCGCAGGCGGACACGCCCAGACTGGCAGATGTGTTTGGCGACCATATGGTGCTGCAGCGGGATGTGCCGGCGCGCCTGTTTGGCACGGCAGACCCGGGCGCAGCCTTCATCGTGTCTCTGGACGGCGCGGACAGCCCGGTCCGGGCTGGGCGTGACGGACGCTGGTGGGTGGAATTCCCGGCGCTGGACATGGGCGAGGCGCACGAGATTGCCCTGTCCGTGGACGGAGAGATTGTTCAGTCCCTCGAGGATGTCCTGGCGGGCGATGTCTTTCTGTGCTCGGGACAGTCCAATATGGAATACCCGATGTCGCGCGTCACCTATGCCGAGCGCGAAGTGGCGGGCGCTGGCCATCCGCATCTGCGGCTGTTGCATGTCAACCGGGCCCTGTCGCTCACGCCCGAGTCGCGCCTGCCGGAAGGCAGCGCCTGGGCGGTGGCCACGCCGGATACGGCAGCCGGGTTTTCCGCCGTCTGCTATTATACCGGCCGGGCCCTCGCCGAGGCACATGATGTGCCGGTCGGGCTGATCGCGTCCAGTTGGGGCGGGTCGCGAATCGAGTCGTGGATTGACGGGAAGGTGGCGGGGCGCACAGGGGATCATGCGGGCCAGATCGCCCTGCTGGACCTTTACCGCAATGACCCGGCGGCGGCGGCAGATGCTTATGCCGAAAGCTGGCAGGCAAGCTGGCGCGCCGACCCGGCCGGGGCGGGCGCAGCGGTCTGGGAGGCGCCCGAGGCAGGCGACTGGACACCGGTGCCGGGACCGTTGCGCGACTGGCGGCAATGGGGTGATCCGGCACTCACCGATCATCTGGGCATGGTGTGGCACAAAGTCGGGTTCGACCTGAGAGAGGCACAGGCCCGGCAGGGCGCGCGGCTGCACATCGGCGCGGTCGACGATACGGACATGACCTGGCTGAATGGCACGGCCATCGGCACGACATTCGACTGGGGCGGGCTGCGCGTCTATGACGTGCCGGCCGGCCTGTTGCGGCCCGGCCGCAACAGCGTGCTGGTCAATGCGCACAATGATTATGGCGAGGGCGGCATGAACGGTCCGGATACGGAGCTGCGGCTGGAGCTGGCCGATGGCGGACAGGTCTCGCTGGCCGAAGGCTGGATGTATCGCAAGGTGCCTGCCGCCATGTCATCGCCCAAGCCTGCGCCCTGGTTCACCATCAAGGGCTATACGATGCTGCACAATGCCATGATCGCACCGTTGGACGGCCTGCGCCTGAAAGGGGCGGTCTGGTATCAGGGCGAGTCGAATGCCGGGGACGGCGCAGCCTATGAATCCCTGTTGCGGTTGCTGGTGGAAGACTGGCGCGCCAAGTTCGGAGACGGCCTGCCGGTGACCGTGGTGCAGCTGCCGCGCTATGGCGCGCTGCCCGTGGCGGCGGGCGAGCCGGGCTGGGGCGTAATCCGGGAATCCATGCGGCGCGTGGCGACCGGCGATCCACAAATCGGCCTGGCGGTGACGATCGACCGGGGCGATCCGGCAGACATCCATCCGCCCAACAAGAAGGCCGTGGCCGAACGGGTCATCCGGGTCATGCAGGCGCTGGCCTATGACGCGCCAGATGCGGCCGCCTCCGGGCCGGTTGCCCGGCAGGCCGTGCAGAATGGCGATGCTGTGCGCATCCGGTTTGACGGTCTGGAAGAGGGCCTCGAAACGGTCAGCGCGGCCATGGTCATGGGGCTGGAAGCGTGCACGGGCGAGACCTGCCGGTTCGTGCCGGGACGGCTGGACGCAGATGCCGTCATTGTCGAAACGGGCCCGGCGCCGGTTGACCAGATCCGCTACTGTCAGGGCGATGCACCCCTCTGCAATCTGTTTGACGGCAATGGCCTGCCGGCAGGCCCGTTCTGGATTCCGGTCGACTAGGCTACGCGCCTATTCGGCCGGCACCATGTCCGGCGTGTCGGGGCGTACGGCGCGGCGGATGACGTCGCCATAGCCGCGGGAGATGCAGTCGAATCCGTCATAATAACCGCGTGATGACAGCAGCGTGTGCAGCCGTTTCAGCCGGTAGGGCGGGATCGAGGCGAACATGTGGTGCTCCAGATGGTAGTTCACATCATTCGGGGCGATCAGCAGCCGCTGCCAGAACGGGGCCACGGTTGTGCCGGTATTCAGGCGCGGGTCGAGGCTGGTACGGTCTTTCGCCGCGCCATGCTCGCCAATCTGGCGCAGGCGGACAATCGCCGGGTAGACGAACAATTCCGCCGCCCACCACATCAGATACGCCCAGGGTGCGCCGACAGAGGTCAGCACCGCAAGCAGGCCGACATGGAAGGCCAGCCATTGCCAGTTGCGTGACAGCCTGAACCCCCGGATCTTGCGCAGCGTGTCGCGGAAACCAGTTTGCCCCGTCAGGTCACGGATGAATTTGCGGCGCAGGCTCTCTTTCGGTACGGGATAGTTTTTCACGAAGATGATGTCCGGATCCTGCGGTGTGCCGGCATGCTTGTGATGCTTCAGATGGTAGGCGCGATAGGCGGGCAGGGAGATGTTCATCGGGGCGCCGACGATCCAGTGTCCGACGAACTCGTCCACTTTCGGGCTCTTGAAGAAGGCGTGGTGGGCGCAGTCATGATTGATGATGCCGAGGCCCAGCTGGCGACCGCCCAGAATGAGGATGCCGGCCAGGATGGTCAGCGGGTTCGGCCACACAATGGCGACCGCGAAGGCGGCGATGATCAGGCCCCAGTTCCAGACCAGCGTGGCCAGGGCGCGCAGGTCGGACTTCTTGCGCAGCGCGCGCAGTTCCTCTTTGGTAACCGCGTCAGACAGTTTCATCGTATTGGCCATGGCAGGGCTCCCATCCTGTGCATTTAAGAAATATTACACAAAACAACGGTATGAGTCAATTCGTGTATTATTATGAGCCTCTGACCCCCGAGGATGTGTCGGCCCGGGCCCTGGTCCTGTCCCTGATGAGCAGTACCGACGCCTCGCCCCAGGCCATCGGACGGCTGATTCATGCCGCGGCCTTGTTCGGCATCGAGGCCGCTACCCTGCGCGTGGCGGTCACCCGCCTGATGAAGGATGGCCTGCTGGAAAGCCCCGACCGGGGCATTTATGCGCCGGGCCCGAAGGCACAGGCCCTGATGCGGCGTGTCCAGCAATGGGAGGATGTGGAACGCCGCATGGTGGCCTGGAATGGCGACTGGCTGGTCGCGCTGACCCGGCATCTCGGGCGCAGCGACCGGAAGCAGCTGCGCGCACGCGAACGGGCGCTGGCCCTGTTTGGCTACCAGCAGACGGAGGAGGGGTTCTGGGTGCGCCCGGCCAATCTTGCCGGAGATCTTGAAACCCACCGGGCCGACCTGACCGGGATCGGCGCCGATGAGGACATCATCCTGATGCGCGCCTGCGAACTGGCCATGGCCGGGCCGCAGGACTGGGCGAGCCTGTGGTCGCCGGACGCGCTGTCGCGCTCCTATGCCCACGCCATCGAAACGATGGAGCAGAGCCTTGCGGGGCTGGACGGGCGCACGCTGGACGAGGCGGCGCGCGAAACACTGCTGATTGGCCAGCCGGTGATCCGGGCGATCAATTTCGATCCGTTGCTGCCGCCGGAACTCGGCGATCAGGCCGGCCTGTTGCGCATGGCGGACGAGATGCGCGCCTACAACAAGGTCGGGCAGGCCTGCTGGCAGCGCTATTATGCGTCCATTGAAAAAGCGGCGCAGGACTGATCCCGCGCCGCTTCCTGGTCCTGCATGAGGCCGGGCCGGACTAGTTCAGCCCCATTTCCTCGCGATAGCGGCGGCGCAGCAGATCGATCGGCGCGAGGTTCCGCTTCGGGTCTTCATAGTGCCAATAGGTCCAGCCATTGCAGGCCGGGGCCTGCTGCACATGTGCGCCGAGACGGTGGATCGAGCCGGAGACGCTGCCGGTGGTCAGGGAGCCGTCGACGCGGATGCGGGCCTGGTACCGGCGCTGCGGGCTGAACAGGCGGTCGCCCGGTTTCAGCCAGCCGCTTTCCAGCAGGGCGCCGAACGGCACGCGCGGCAGCGATTTCTTGCTCTTCTCGGTTTCCAGCACGGCGCCCTCGATCGGCTCGATGGCCTTGAGGCGCGCGCGCGACAGGCGGACATAGGTCTCGTCCCGCTCGATGCCGACATAGTTGCGGCCGAGGCGTTTGGCGGCAGCCGCCGTGGTGCCCGTGCCGGAGAACGGATCGAGCACCGTGTCGCCCGGATGCGTCGTGGCGAGCAGCACGCGCTGAAGCAGGCTTTCCGGCTTCTGGGTCGGATGCGCCTTCTTGCCGTCATCATCCTTCAGGCGCTCGCCGCCGGTGCACAGCGGGATCATCCAGTCGGAGCGCATCTGCTTGTCGTCATTGAAGACTTTCAGCGCGTCATAATTGAAGGTGCATTTCGAGGCTTCGGACTTGCCGGCCCAGATCAGCGTCTCGTGGGCGTTCTGGAAGCGGGTGCCCTTGAAGTTCGGCATCGGGTTCGATTTCAGCCAGATGACGTCATTCTGGATCCAGAAACCCTGATCCTGCAGGATCGCGCCGACGCGGAAGATGTTGTGATAGGAGCCGATCACCCAGATCGCGCCATCATCCTTCAGCACGCGGCGGCATTCCTCCAGCCATTGGTGCGTGAACAGGTCATAGGCGTCGAAACTGTCGAACTTGTCCCAGTCATCATCGACGCCATCGACCACGGACTGGTCCGGACGGGTCAGGCCGCCGCCCAGCTGCAAATTGTAGGGCGGGTCGGCAAAGACGAGATCCACCGAGCGGTCCGGCAGGCGGGACAGGATGTCGATGCAATCGCCCTGCATGATCACGTTTTTCTGTAGGTCCATAGGTTCAGCCCCGCTTGCGCTAATTGTCGTATCGAAGCGCGAATCAGTGCCGGACGCCGGTTTCTGAATCCCTAATCATTGCGCTGCCGAATCAGCCCCGAATCGTTGCGGATCCGAAACTAACAGCGGAATCTTGTTGTGGATAGGGCTGTGATTCGAGTCGGGGAAAGCCTGTGGAATTTGTGTGAACTGCTTCCGCGTCTCGCCTAGACGTCCAGCCGGAACTGGCCGCCCTTGTCCTCGACCACGCGGAACAGGTCGGTCCGCAACGGGCCGCGCGGGGCGTTCATGTCCAGACGGGCGGCAGCGCGCCCGAAACGCTTCGAGATCAGGTCGGCCACCGGCCCGCCGCCGCGCATGCGCTCATGCCAGTTGGCATCATAATCCCGGCCGCCCCGCATCTCGCGGACGAGATTGATGACGCGGGCGGCCCGGTCCGGCACGTGCTGGACCAGCCATTCATGGAACAGGTCCTTGATGTCATAGGGCAGGCGCAACAGCACATAGCCGGCGCGCGTGGCGCCATGATCGGCTGCGGCCTCCAGCAGGTGTTCGATCTCATGATCATTGAGGCCCGGAATGATCGGCGCTGTCATCACGGTGACTTCGATGCCGGCCTCGCTGAGGGCGCGAATGGTCTCCAGCCGGCGGGTCGGCGTTGCCGCGCGCGGCTCCATCTTGCGGGCCAGCGACCGGTCGAGCGTGGTAATCGAGATGCCGACCCGGGCAAGGCCGGCCTCCGCCAGCGGGGCGATCAGGTCGAGGTCGCGCAGGATCAGGGCAGACTTGGTCAGCAGGCTGACCGGGTGGCGATGCGCCGCCAGCACTTCCAGCAGGCTGCGGGTCAGGCGCTGCTCGCGCTCGACCGGTTGATAGGCGTCGGTGTTCATGCCCAGCGCGATCACCCGGGGCACATAGCCGGGCTTGGCCAGTTCGCGCTTCAGCAATTCGACGGCATTGTCCTTGTAGAAAAGCTTGCTTTCGAAATCGAGCCCGGCCGAAAGCCCGCCCCAGGCATGGCTGGGACGGGCGAAGCAATAGATGCAGCCATGCTCGCAGCCCCGATACGGGTTCACCGTGCGGTCAAACGAGATGTCGGGCGATTTGTTGAAGGTGATGATCTTGCGGGCGGAATCCTTCATCAGGACGGTTTCCAGACGTCCGGCATCATCCTCTATCGTACCCCAGCCATCATCGAAGGCCTGGCGGGTTTCGGCCTCGTAGCGGCCGCTCTGATTGGAAATCGCGCCGCGGCCGCGCTGCTCGAAGCGCTCCCCGGCCTTGCGGGTTTCGACCAGGGTGACCCGGCCTGTGGGGGATAGTTTCTGTCCGGTTCTCATGCCGTGACATGGCCACAGGCGCAAGAACAAATCAAGAACATTTGCGCGAGCGCGCGTCGGTTTCCTGTGGAATCAGAGTCCCTTCAACGCCGTGAAATTCTCCAGCACCTTGCGCACGGTCGTCGGCATCTGCCGGTCCATCACATCCCGCGTGCCGCTGAACCGGTCATAAGCCGGGTCCCCGGCCAGTTCCGGAGTCTTGCGACCGGCCATGTGCCAGCCAGAGAACATGCGGAGTTCCGCCGGCTCGGACAGTACCGTGGTGACCGAGACATGGCGCGTGTCCATCATGATGCGGCTGTAGATGTTCTCGACATTGCCTCGCGGACCTTCCAGCACCTGAAGGAAGTTCAGCCCGTTATAGATGAGGACGCCGGTGATGTTCCGGGTCTCGTTGTTGCGGATCGAACTGGCGACAATCGCGTCGATATCCTCGGGAACCAGCCCGTCGGAAGCGGTGCTGACATAGATCAGTCTGTGCATGGGAAGTCTGCCATTTGAGAGTTGCACGCGATGTGGACACTGTTTCGAGGGGTCGCTCGATAACATGGATCAAGTTAACGGTTCTTGTCCCGGTTCCACGATTTCCAATCGGAGATTTCATCCACATCCTGCAGCGTTTCAAGCAGTGAGACCCGAAATTTGCCCGGAAGGTTTGCACGCAGGTCCGCCATGGCATGCGGCCCGGACCAGCGCACATCTTCAAAGATGGCTGGCAGGCCCGGGCGCTTGTTCACGCCAAACAGCCAGAAGCCGCCATCGCTGGCCGGACCGAACACGGCGTCATGGCGCCGCAGCGTGCGTGCCGCGCGGATCAGGTGCGCGGCGGTCAGGTCCGGCGCGTCGGTTCCGATGAACAGGACCGGGCCGGCCGGAGAGTCGGCAAGGCCCTTGGCCAGCCGGTGGGTCAGCGTGCCGGGGCCCTGGCTGAACCGGGGCAGGTGCGCGGGCAACAGACCGCCCAGCGTCTCGCCCAGGGCGCGGTCCGGCGCCAGATACAGCGCGGCATCGAGTCCGCTGGCCTGGACGGCGCGCAGCGTCTGCGCCAGCGTGAAATGGGCAATGCGGCGGGCTTCGGTGCGTCCCGCTCCGGCGGCAAGCCGGGTCTTGGCCAGCCCCATGCGGGGCGGCTTGGCATAGATCAGAAGGCGCGGTCGTGACATGGTCCTGCCTTACTTTTGTCCGGCGGCAGGCGAAAGATGCCATCGGAAGAAAGCGGAGGAACAATGCCGTGATCAGTTTCCGGAACACAGCCATCGGCCTGGCCTTTCTGGCCCTGCATGCCTGTTTCGTCAGCACGGAGCCGCTCCTGCCGTCCGGCCAGGGCGCGCGCATCGCGGACGGGCCCGTGGAAATCTGCGGCGAAGGCGGCGAAGACTGCCATGCGGCGGCGTTCGAAGACGACACCTATATCGTCTACCCGCCGCCGGACGCCGAGGATGAGGCGCCGCTGCGCCTGCGGTTTCTGGACCTTGCCGGCTCAGACCTCGGACAGGTCTGGCTGGGCGAGGTCGAATTGCGGGACCCGGATGATGATGAGAGCATCTGGTATTATGGCGTGGCCCATCCGATGCGGGAGAACACCGGCGGCGTGACGCGGTTCGAAATGGTGCAGCCCGACTGTATGGACGCCACGCTGAGACAGGCCGCGCGGTACGGGATCGAGCCGCTCGACTCCCACACCTGTTCGATCAGCGATATCGCCTCGCTGGCCGCCTATCTGGTCGAGGCTCATGGCGAGGATTTCAATGATCCCGACTGGTGGCGTGATCCGGACTAGCGATAGGTCCGGGCCAGCGTTTCCGGGCTTGCGCCGAGAAGGAAGCGCGTCAGCAGGGCCGCATTGCTCCAGGCCCGCTTGCGCCATCCATCGCGCTCATACTTCTCTGCGGAAGTGCGCGCCTCGGCGCTGAGGAAAGCGAGCCGGGCCTTGCCCAGCGCGCGCACGATCATCACGTCTTCCATCAGTGGCACATCGGCATAGCCGCCAATCTCGTCGTACAGCTTGCGCGAGATCAGCAGGCCCTGATCGCCATAGGGCAGGCCCAGCCAGCGGGCGCGGCGATTGGCGCGCGCCTCCAGCCAGCGGGCCGCGCGATCATCGGATCGGTATTTCAGCGTGAACACCGCCGCCTTGCCGGTGCGGGTGTCCATATGGTGCGCGGCGCGCTCGGCCCAGTCGGGGGAGAGATGCGTGTCGGCATGCAGGAACAGCAGCCATGCGCCCCGCGCGGCCCTGGCGCCGGCGGCGAGCTGCGCCCCGCGCCCTCGCACCCCAGTCACCAGCGTTGCGCCCGTGTCCCCGGCGATGCGCGGCGTTGCATCATCCGAGCCTCCGTCAGAGACAATCACCTCACGGATCAGGCCCAGCTCCAGCCCCGGCATCAAGGCCTGCAGACAGTCCGGCAGGCCGCTCGCGGCGTTCAGTGTGGGAATGATGATCGAGAGCGGTGCAGCCATGATTTTCCCTAGCAGGCAATGGTGCGCTGCGGAACCGGAGAGGGGTTAACACGTTTGACAGGGACAGAATTGAACAAGGATCCCTCACATGCCGTCGATTTACGAAACCCTGAAGAAAGACCATGACAAGCATCGCGAGCTGCTCGCCCAACTGGCTGAGACAACCGGCGATTCAACCCGCCGCCGCGAACTCTGGAAGGAATTCTACTATGATGTCGGTGGCCACGCCGCCGCTGAGGAAGAAACCTTCTACAGCCCGCTGATGGAGAAAGAAGACGGCCAGCCCAAGGGCCGCCATTCGGTTGCCGAGCACAAGGAGCTCGACGACATCATCCAGGAACTGGACGAGATGGACATGAGCTCTCCCGGCTGGATGACGCGCTTCAAGACGCTGCGCCATGACTATGAGCATCATATTGATGAGGAAGAAGAAGACATCTTCCCGGTCGCCAAGAAAGTTATCGGCAAGGATGAAGATGGCGCGATCAGCCAGTCCTTCCTCAAGCGCAAGGAACGCGAACGCAAGATCGTCGACGAAAAGGCCGAAGCCGCGCTGGAGGAGTAATTATCCTCCCAGTTCCCCGAGCCGCTGTTCGACCAGCAACAGGTCCCGCCATGCGCGGGACTTGTCTTGTGGGCGGCGCAAAAGATAGGCCGGGTGCAGGATCGGGATCAGCGGCGCGGTGAACCCGCCCGCCGTTTTGAAGGCATGCTCGGTGCCGCGCAGGCGCATGATGCCGTCGGAGCTCGCCAGCAGGGATTTCGCCGGAACACCGCCCGCTGCGACGATCACTTTCGGCTGGCTCAGCTCGATCATCCGGTCCACGAAGGGGCGGCACACGGCCAGCTCCTCGGCTTCCGGATTGCGGTTTCCGGGCGGGCGCCAATAGTTCACATTCGTGATGAAGGCGTTTTCGGTCCGGTCCCTCTGGATGGCGGCGAGCATCCGGTCCAGCAATTGTCCGGCCTTGCCGACAAAGGGCAGGCCGCGCCGGTCCTCTTCTGCGCCGGGGCCTTCGCCGATTACCATCAGGCTCGCGCCCGGCGTGCCATCATAGACAACTGTATTTTCTGCAGCGCTTTTCAGCGGGCTGCCGTCAAACGCTTCAATGGCCGCTTTCAGCGCGTCCAGCGAATCACATGCCACCGCGACAGAGCGCGCTTCTTCGACCCAATCGACCTTCTTGCGACGCGGACGGCGCGCAGGCGCAGCATTTGCAGCTGGCGAGGCGGCCGCGCCGCTGTCAGCAACCTTCAGAAAGGCCTGCACCGTCGCATCATCGACCTCCACGCCCATGTCGCCCCACCATTCGGTGAGGGCAGAAATGGCATCAATTGACGCAGGGGCGGGCATCTGGACGCTCTGGACCTTCCTGATAGACGCTGTAATTGCTTTACCAAATGGGCTTATGAGCGGGCAACCTATCACCCGCAAGGAGGAGAAACCAATGGCTGATGACGCTATCCAGCGCGAGTCGATGGAATATGACCTGGTCATCGTCGGCGGCGGCCCTGCGGGTCTGTCCGCGGCAATCCGGGCAAAACAGCTGGCACAGGAAGCTGGCGAAGACATTGAAGTTGTCGTGATCGAGAAGGGCGGCGAGATCGGCGCCCACATCCTGTCCGGCGTGGTCATGGACCCGATCGGTCTCGACAAGCTGATCCCCGGCTGGCGCGAGCGCGATGACCGTCCGCTGAAAACCGAAGTGACCGGCGACAAGTTCAAATTCCTCGGCCCGAACGGCGAGGCCGACATTTCCTGGCTACCAATGCCGGGCTTCATGAAGAACCATGGAAATTTCACCGGCTCGCTGGCCAATGTCACCCGCTGGCTGGGGCAGGAAGCTGAGAATCTCGGCGTTGAGATCTTCCCGGGCTTTGCCGCGTCAGACCTCGTCATGGGCGAGAATGGCGAAGTTAAAGGCATCGTGGCCGGCGTCATGGGCATCGCCGCCGATGGCTCGCACAAGCCGGATTACGAGCCGGGCATGGAATTGCTCGGCAAATACGTCCTGTTCGCCGAAGGCGCGCGCGGCTCGCTGACCAAGCAGCTGATCGCCAAGTACAATCTGGACGAGGGCCGCGACCCGCAGAAATTCGGCATCGGCCTGAAAGAGCTGTGGTCCATTCCGGAAGAGCAGTTCAATGAGGGCTATGTCCAGCACACGATGGGCTGGCCGCTCGACAACAAGACCGGCGGCGGCAGCTTCCTGTATCACTTCCGGGACAATGGCGAGCCCTTCGTCTCGGTCGGTTTCGTGGTTCACCTGAACTATGAGAATCCGTACATCTCGCCGTATCAGGAATTCCAGCGCTTCAAGCACCATCCTTCCGTGCTGCCGCATCTTCAGGGCGGCAAGCGCGTCGCCTATGGCGCGCGGGCGATCACCGAGGGCGGCTTCCAGTCCGTGCCGAAGCTGGCCTTCCCGGGCGGCGCCCTGATTGGCTGCGGCGCCGGCTTCGTCAACGTGCCGCGCATCAAGGGCAGCCACAATGCCATCCTCACCGGCATGATGGGCGCCGAAGCCGCCTATGCTGCCATCAAGGATGGCCGTCAGGGCGATGTGCTGGCGGATTATGAAGAGGCCTACAAGGCGTCTTCCGTCTACAAGGAGCTGAAGCAGGTGCGGAACGTGAAGCCGCTCTGGTCAAAGCTCGGCACGGCGATCGGCATCCCGCTCGGCGGTCTCGAAATGTGGATTTCCAGCCTGTTCGGCGGCTTCTCTTTCTTTGGCACGCTCAGCCACGGCAAGACCGATGCAGCGGCGCTGAAGCCGGCCAAGAAGTTCAAGCCGATCGAGTATCCCAAGCCCGACGGCGTGATCAGCTTCGACAAGCTGACCAATGTCTCCTTCACCAACACCTATCATGGCGAAGACCAGCCCGTTCACCTTGTCGTGAAGGACATGGCGCTCCAGAAGGCGTCCGAGCATGATGTCTATGCCGGTCCGTCGGCGCGTTACTGCCCGGCGGGTGTGTATGAATGGATCGAGGAAGGCGGCGAGCTGAAGTTCCAGATCAACTCGCAGAACTGCATTCACTGCAAGACTTGCGACATCAAGGATCCGAACCTCAACATCAACTGGACCGTGCCGGAAGGCGGCGGCGGCCCGGCCTATCCGAACATGTAAACACGGCCTGCGAGGCCTTGGTTTCCGGAAAGCGCGGCGGGGTTAACCCTGCCGCGCTTTCTCCATTTCGCGCCTTGCTCTCGCCGCATCGGGCTGCTTCACTCTGCTTCCAAGCGAACCCGGAGTGACCTGCCCATATGCGTGCCAGACTGACCCTCGCCGCCTCCGCCCTGACCCTTTCCCTGACTCTCGCCGCCTGTGCGACCCCGGTCACGCCTGCGGCCGAATTGGCGGCCCCGCCGGAGACGGTCCCCGCCGAGGCGGAGCCGTCTGTCGCCCTGTCGCCGGCGGCCCGCGCGACGGCGGTTCTCGGGACCAATGGACGCCCCGTCGGGATCTCCGCCTATCCGGCCCCGCTGGATGCGGTGAAGGCCGGTGACATGGCGGCCTTCCTGGAAATGACCTCCGGCCTGACGCAGGAAGACCGCGATGTCAGCCCGTTGTTTGATGCCTTCCTGGCGCTCGACCGCGCCGCCGATGGCGACACCGAAGCGGCTCGCAACATTCTCAGGACGTCCGGCAGCGGCGAGGGCGAATCCGGCGAGACCGGCTTCTATGCCTTCCTGGATGCCTGGCTGCTGGCGCTGGAGGGCAAGCCGGACGAGGCCATCGAGCGCCATCGCGGCGCCGCCGGGGCCATGCCTGGCCTGACCGGGGATCTGTCCCTTGCCGCCATGCTGGAAGCGCTCGGGCGGCCGGAACAGGCTCTGGCCGTCTATGAATTCATGACCCCGGCAGAGATCGAGGCCCCCGAACACCAGTTCGATCCGAAAGGCCTGCTCTACAGCCATATCCGCACCGTGATCTCGCGCCATGCATTGCTGCTGCAGCGCCTCGGCCGGATCGAGGAAGCCAAGGCCGTCTACCAGAAGCTCGCGGATGCCGAGCCGGAAGAGGCGATCAGCTATGCCGCCGCGCTGGAAAGCCTGGAGACCGGCAAGAATCTCGACAATGAGGCGCTGGACGTCCCGGCCGCCTTCACCCAGTCGCTGGCGGACGTGTCCCGCGCCCTACAGGAACAGCGCATCATCCGCACCATCATGATGGGCGGGCGGATTGAGGGATTTGACGACCAGCGCTCGGCCTTCGACCAGGTCGCGCTGCTGATCAATCCCGAAGACGAGGGGCTGCGCGCCGCAGTCATCGACCAGCTGTATGAAAGCGCGCTGTTCGAAGGCGTGGCCCATGTTGCGCTGAGCGCCCCGAAGGAGACGGCCTCGCTGCAGATCGCCGCCGGACAGGCGCTGATCATGCTGGGCGAGGAGGCAAGGGCCCGTCAGACAGTGGCGCGCGCGCTGGAAATCACCGACGAGGATGACCGGCTGCAGACCCTGTATGGGGCGCTGCAATTGCAGACGCTGATGAATGACGAGACCGGCACCGATGCCATGGTCGAGGAAGTCATCACGCTGGCGACCAATACGGCGGAGCTGGCCTCGGCGCATGGCCTGGCCGCAGAGATCAACGACCAGTTCGGCGATCTGGAGTCGGCTGCCGAGCATGCGGCAAAGGCCCGTGAGCTGGATGACACGCATGACCGCCGCATGGCGCTGGCCAATGCGCTTGGCAAGGTCGGCAAGGTCAATCCGGCCCTGGCCCTGTTGCGGACCGAGCGGCTGGGCCGGCCGAACGATCCCTACACGCTGAATTCGCTCGGCTATTTCCTGATTGAACACACCGACAAGTATGAGGAAGGCTTTCGGGTCCTGTACCGGGCGCGGGCGCTGGCCGAGCGCGATCCCTATATCGCGGACTCGCTCGGCTGGGCCTATTACCGCCTCGGCCACCTCAAGGATGCCCAGCGCCTGATCGAACAGTCGCGCGCCGACCTGAAGCCGCACAGGCATTGGGAGATCGAATCCCATCTCGGCGACATCTACTGGCATCAGGGGGACAAGGCCGCCGCGCGCGAAGCCTGGCAGAATTCGCTCGACAATCGCCCGCCGGCCAAGGTCCGCGCCGAGCTGGAGGGCAAGCTGGCGAACGGCATGACCACGCCGAAGCCCAAGCGTCAGGCCCTGCCGAATGTCTCGATCAGCGAGGACGAGATCGACCGCCAGGATATCTGACCGGATTGTCAGGCAGTTGAGACCTTTTGCGCGCCCCCGACGCGCCTTACTATCGCCGGATATCAATGCGATTCCGCGATGCGAACGCTGACGGGAAAACTATGTCGAACCAAATGAATCCGCACATGCAGGAACCCGAGCCGAAGCGCAGCTTCCTGCCCGGTCCGCCCTGGGTCTGGACCTGGGCGCGCCGCCTGGTCATTCTCGGCTTCGTCCTGGCCGCGCTCGGCTTTGTGGCGCTGTGGATGTATTTCGCGGCGCTCGGCCGTCAGGTGCCGTCCATCGAGAAGCTGAAACAGTACGAGCCGCCAATCACCTCGCGCGTCCATGCCGGCGACGGGACGCTGATTGCGGAATTCGCTGACCAGCACCGCGTCTTCGTGCCATATGAGTCGATCCCCAACCATGTCGTTCATGCCTTCGTGGCCGCCGAGGACAAGAGCTTCTTCACGCACAAGGGCCTCGACTACAAGGGCATCGTGCGCGGCGGGGTGAACTCGGCCAAGAACAAGATCACCGGTTCCGGCGGGCTGGAAGGGGGCTCGACCATCACCCAGCAGGTCGCCAAGAACATGCTGCTGACCCGCGACCAGAACCTGACCCGCAAGGCCAAGGAAGCCATCATCGCCCAGCGCATGGAGAAGGAGTTCACCAAGGAAGAAATCCTCGAACTCTATCTCAATGAAATCTATCTCGGATACCGTTCCTACGGGGTCGGGTCGGCCGCGCTGAACTATTTCGACAAGTCACTGCCGGAACTGGATTTGTCGGAAGCGGCCATCCTGGCCTCGCTGGCCAAGGCGCCATCTTCGGTGAATCCGTACAGCCGTCCCAAACGCCTGTTGCAGCGGCGCAATTATGTGCTGCGCCGGATGACCGAGGATGGCTACATCACCCGCGAAGAGGCCGAGGACGCAATGGCCCAGCCCCTGACCACAACGCGCCGCCTGAAAGGGCCGGAATATGCCGCCGCCACCTATTTCGTGCAGGAGCTGCGCCGGGACCTGATCAAGAATTATGGCGAGGACACGCTGCAGCAGGGCGGCCTGTCGATCCGGTCGACCATCGACACCAAGCTGCAGCTGGCCGCGCAGGAAGCCCTGCAGGATGGCCTGATCGCCTATGACCGCCGGCATGGCTGGCGCGGGCCCGTCGCGACGCTGGATCCGAAGGCCGAGGATGTGCTCGAACAGCTCGACAATGTTACCCTGCCGGGCGGCTACGGCACCTGGGAAGCGGCGCTGGTCACGAAGATCGGCTCCCGCGGCGCCGAACTCCTGCTGACGGATGGCGCAACCATCCCGCTGCCGGCAGAGGAAGTGGAATGGGCGGCCACCTATACGCCGGACACCGGCAAGGGCGGCCTGAAGGTTGGCGACGTCGTGCTGGCCGAGCTTCAACGCAAGGTGCTGAACGCGCAGGAAACCGCCGCGCCGGCCGAACTCGAACTGGATCCCGATGGTGACGAGATCGACCGGCCGGAGCCCGAGCCAATGCTGGTGCCGGTTGGCAATGCCATCCTGCGCCAAGTGCCGGAAGTGGACGGCGCCCTGATCGCGCTCGACCCGCATACCGGCCGGATCCTGGCCATGCAGGGCGGTTATTCCTTCTTCAAGTCCGCCTATAATCGCGTCACCCAGGCCAAGCGCCAACCGGGCTCCAGCTTCAAGCCGTTCGTGTACGCTGCCGCGCTCGAGCGCGGCTATACGCCGGCCACCCGCATGCTCGATGCGCCCTTCGTGGCGTTCGATGTGTCTACGGATGATTACTGGCGTCCGTCCAACTATACCGAAGGGCGCACCTACGGCATGGTCACCCTGCGCATTGCGCTGGAGAAGTCGCTGAACCTGGTTACCGCCCGCGTCGCGCAGGATATCGGCATGGAGGCCGTGTCCGATCTTGCCGTGCGCATGGGCGTATATGAGGAATTGCCGCCTTATCCGGCGATGTCGCTGGGCGCGGGCGATGCCTATCTGATCGACATGGCGCGCGGCTATGCCGGTTTCGTCAATGGCGGCCGGATCATCAATCCGACGCTGCTGGACCGGGTGCAGGACCGTCATGGCCGCACCCTGTTCCGGCACGACGAACGCGCCTGCGAAGGCTGCCATGCCGAAGGCTGGGACGGGCAGGAACCGCCGCAGCTGGCAGAAGTCGGCGAACAGGTCATCGATCCGATTGTCGCCTATCAGGTCACCCACATGCTGGAAGGCGTGGTCGAGCGCGGCACAGGCCGCCGGGCCCGCCGCGTCGGCAAGCCGCTGGCCGGCAAGACGGGGACCACGGACGAATATCGCGATGCCGTCTTCATGGGCTTCTCGCCGGACCTCGTGGTCGGTGTGCGGGTCGGCTTTGATGACAACCGGTCCCTCGGCGAAGGCGAGGCGGGGGGCTCTGTCGCCGCGCCGATCTTCACCGAGTTCATGGAGAAGGCCCTGGCAGACGATCCGGCAACGCCGTTCCGCATCCCGCCGGGCGTGCGCCTCGTGAAAATCGATGCACGCAATGGCGAGCTTCCCGGTCCGGACACGGCCGTGATCATTGACGAGGCATTCCGCCCCGGCACAGAGCCCGGCATGAGCGCCTTCCATGACACCAGCGACTGCCTGTCGATCTCCGGCGATTGCGGAACGGGCGGCGGCTCCGGCATGTTCGGCAGCTTCGATCCGGAACGCGATGCGGGCATTGTCGAGGATGATCCCGAAGCCTTGCCGTCCCAGCAGCCCGGCCAGGCGCCGCGCCCCGTGCCCGAAGCGCCGGTGGACGACACTCTCGGCGACATTTACTGACATCCGGGCTTTTGACCCCGAAAGGCGGGCGCGCTATGCCCCGCCTTTCCAGTTTTTAGTGAACAAGACCAGAAGAGGCTGATCCCATGTCCGCAGAAATCAAATCCCTCACCGACCAGATCCGCCAGTCCGCCGATTTGCTACGGAGGCGTCTTTGACTGGGATACAGCCACAAAACGCCTGGATGAGCTGACCGCGCTCTCCGAACGTCCGGATTTCTGGGACGACCCGCAGGAAGCCCAGGCCATGATGCGCGAGCGCCAGCGCCTGGCCGACGGCATCGAGACAGTCGAGGCCCTGCAGCGCGAAGCCGATGATGCCGAGGAATTGCTCGAACTCGCCGAGGGCGATGAGGGCATGATTGCCGATATCGAGGCCAATCTGAAGAAGGCGGCCGAACGCGCGGAAAAGGCCGAACTGGCGGCATTGCTCTCCGGCGAAGCCGACGGCAATGACTGTTTCATACAGATCAATGCCGGCGAAGGCGGCACCGAAAGCCAGGACTGGGCGAACATCCTGCGCCGCATGTATGTGCGCTGGGCCGAGGCGCACAACATGAAGGTCGAGGAACTCGACGAGCGCGAGGGCGAAGAGGCGGGCATCAAATCCGCCACGCTCCAGTTCAAGGGCGAGAACGCCTATGGCTGGCTGAAGTCCGAAACCGGCGTGCATCGCCTCGTGCGGATTTCGCCTTTCGACTCCTCTGCACGCCGCCATACCAGCTTTGCCTCGGTCGCCGTCACGCCCGTGATCGACGACAATATCGAGATCGAGATCAATCCGTCGGATGTGCGTACCGACACCTATCGGGCCTCCGGCGCGGGCGGCCAGCACGTCAACCGGACAGACTCCGCCGTCCGCCTGACGCACGAGCCGACCGGCATTGTCGTGCAGTGCCAGAATGACCGGTCACAGCACCGCAACCGCGACCAGGCCTGGCAGATGCTCCGCTCGAAACTCTACGAGCTGGAATTGCAGAAGCGCCGCGAAGTCGCCGATGCCAGCTATGCCGGCAAGACCGATATCGGCTTCGGCCACCAGATCCGCTCCTATGTGCTCCAGCCCTATCAGATGGTGAAGGACCTGCGGACCGAAGTCGAAACCTCCGACACGTCGGGCGTCCTCGATGGCGACATCGACCTCTTCCTCTCCGCCGCCCTGGCGGCATCGGTCGCAAAGAATGAGGACGAGGAATAGGCGAGGCTAGGCCAGCGCCGTTGCGATCAGGCAGCTGATCACGACGGCCGACAGGATCAGGCGCAGGCGCATCCACCAGGCGGGGGCCAGCTTGCGCCGGACGAACCAGGTCTCGATGCCCAGCAAGCCGGCATAGCCAAAGGCCAGTCCCAATGCGGCGGACAGGGGGCCGCCGCCCGTGGCGAAGAAGGCCCAGAGTGCGGGCAGCACGCTGAGCCCGTAGCCGATGCCTGCTTCGCGCCCTTCGGATCTGGTGGCAAAGCCCCAGAGGACGCCGGACATGAAGGCGAGAATGATCGCGCCATAGAACACCTGCACATATGGCCCGACAAAGCGCGGCCCGAATGTGGCGCTGCCAAAGGCGTGCAGTCCCGGCACATACAGGGTCAGCGTGCCCCAGAGAAAGGGAATGAGGCCGGCAAGGCCCAGCGCCAGCGGCGCGGCAGGGATGGTTCTGTCAGTCATGGGCCGGAAGATAGGACACTTCTCTCCAGCGGCGAGGCGGGCAGGGGCCGCAGACGCGTGTCCAATCCCCGAAACGGGAGGGGACAGGTGGGTGGCATCCTGCAGGAAAGGCGGGCGAGAGGCCGGGGACAGGGAATTTTTTCATCCCCCTCCGGCGCGGGGAAGGCATGATAAGGGGCATGAGACAGATCTCGCCCGATGCGCAAATTTTCCTGGAGGACAGCTGGAGCGTGCTGGGCCATATCTTCGCTTCGCTCCTTCAGCTGACCGGGCGAGGGGAGACGGTACCGCGGCGCTATTACAATTTTGTCCTGCGGCGGCTGAGGGCCGGCGAGGCGATGCTGCGCCGGATGATCCTGATGCTGGCCCTGACGCTCGAAATCGAGCCGATCCTGCCGCGAAAGCCGTCCCGGGTGGCCCCCGGCAAGACTCAGCCCCCGTCGAGCGACACGACATCGCGCCCTGAACCCTTTGGTCCCCGCACGCCGACGCCGTTTCTGCTCTGGGAGGCACATGCCGCCGCCCGCGCACAGGGCGAGCGCTTCTCCGAACCGCCGCGCATTTGGACCCCCGGCATGGAGTGGCATTTGTTGCCGTCGGAACAGCGTGCCCTGAACACGGGCGACCTCCCCCGGACCCTGTCGCTTCAGCCCCTGCAGCTGCGCCTGAAACGGCTGGAACTGGCCTTCCGGGATCCCGATGCGGCGGCGCAGCGCCTCGCCCGGTGGCGCGCCCGGCAGGCCGGACTGAGAACGCTGTGGCGCGAGCAATATGAGCGCGGCGAGGCAGAGCCGGGTGTGCCCTTCGGCCGGGCCTCCCCGCTGGGGCGGGCCCGCCGGCTCGCCTCCCGCACCACCTTGCCGGCGGACTATCGCCAATGGCTGGATGATCTCGACACCTATGCACGCCGGGAATCCATCAACTCATCCTGATACGTCCTGAAATGAAAATCGCCCGCCCTCTGTCTCTGGCAGGGGCGGGCGAAGCTATGGGAAAAACGGGGGTGGCTACAGAACGTCCAGCATCTCCTGGACCAGCGGGTGGCGGACCACATCCTTGCCTTCAAGGCGGACGACGGACGCACCGCCCAGCTTCTCCAGCCGTTCGGCGGCCGTGGCGAGGCCGGAGAATTCCGGCAGCAGGTCCGACTGGGCCGGGTCGCCCGTGATGACCATGGTCGAATGCCAGCCAAGCCGCGTCAGCAGCATCTTCAGCTGGGTATAGGTACAGTTCTGCGCCTCGTCGATCACTATGAAGGCATTGTTCAGGGTCCGGCCCCGCATGAACCCGATGGGGGCAATCTCGATCACGCCCTCGGCCAGCATGTGCTTCAGCTGTCCGGGCGACAGCCGGTCGGACAGCGCGTCATAAAGCGGCCGCAGATAAGGGGCCAGCTTGTCTTCCATCGCGCCCGGCAGGAAACCGATCTGCTCGCCCGCCTCGACCGCCGGACGGGACAGGATGATGCGCGCCACCTTGCCCTTTTGAAGGGCCTCGACCGCCTTGCAGACGGCCAGATAGGTCTTTCCGGTGCCGGCCGGGCCGAGCGCGGCGACCAGGGCCTGCTCGTCCATCGCCTTCATCAGCTCGGCCTGGTTCTCCGTACGCGGCTTGACCGTTTTCTGATAGCGCTGCGTGCGCCCATTCTCCGCCCGCTGATGATCCTGCCGGCTGTCCGCATCGTCCGGGTGCCAGCCCCGGCCGCCCTCTATGGCCTGCAGCTTCGGGCCCTTGCCGCGGGGGCCCTCCTCGAACCAGGTGTTCAGGTTCACTTCGGAACCCTGCTTCATCCGTTTTGCTGCATTGCGTTTACCCATGGAAGATCTCCTTGGTTACGGGCAAGAAAAAAGCCACCGGCGAACTCGCGCGATGGCTTGGCGGAAACTGGGAGGAAGAAAGGGCCGTCCGCCCCGTGGGCGGTGTGGCCAGGTCCCGGGAGCGGTCTCCGGGCGGCGGGGTGTGACAGGGTCTGGTGATGACCGTCTCCAACTCCGAATCTGTTGATGATTAGAGTGTAGCAAGGTTATCAGAAGATTAAATGATAATTCCGCGCGCGAAATAACGAGGAGACGCTGAACCCATGGCCATTTACGAGATCGACGGAACCCGTCCCACCCTGCCGGACAGCGGAGACTATTGGGTCGCCGAGAATGCACAGGTCATGGGAAACGTGATCCTGAAGGAGAACGCCTCGGTCTGGTATGGCGCGGTGCTGCGCGGCGACAATGACCCGATCACGATTGGCGAGAATTCGAACATCCAGGATGGCAGCGTGCTGCACACCGATGTCGGTTGCCCGCTGACCATCGGCAAGGATGTCACCGTAGGCCACATGGTCATGCTGCATGGCTGCACGATCGGCGACGAGACGCTGATCGGCATCGGCTCGACCATTCTCAACAATGCAACCATCGGGAAGAACTGCATCATCGGCGCGCATGCGCTGATCCCCGAAGGCAAGGTGATCCCGGACAATTCGCTGGTCATGGGCGCGCCCGGAAAGGTCGTGCGCGAGATTTCAGATCACCAGGTCCAGGTGATCCGCATGTCCGCAGTCCATTATGTCGAGAACTGGAAGCGCCATCGCGCCGGCCTGAAGCGGATCGACTAGGCCGCTTCGTCCGGGCGCAGGAAGTTCACGGCGAATTCCTGGTCGCCGGACCGCACAACGCGTCCGCGCAGATTGCCGGCCGTCACCACTTCGCCAATCGGCGGGCACTGGAACTGGCCATTCGTCTTGAAGCTGGCGCCGGTCAGGGAAATGTCGATCACGGTGCAGGGAATCTGCAGGCCGTCCTTGCGGCCGATAAAGGCCGGGCCGCCGGTGGGGAAGCGCGACGCTGCCCGCTGTTCCGGGGTTTCCATCAGATCCTTGTTGATCAGCCAGCTCAGTCGGTCGGCCAGCTTCTTGCGCTTGTGCGGCACGACGTCGAACTCGACCGCGAACCCCTCCTTGGACCTGCGCACGACCCGTCCGGCAACGCGGCCCAGATCGTCGAAATAGCAGATCACATTGGCGCCTTCTTCCGGCACTGTGGCGGCACGCAGATAAGCGCCGGAACAGGACAGGTTTTCTGTCACGAGTTGATGGTCTTCGCTGGCCTCGTCGAGGAAACAGCCTTCGAGCTCAAGATCGACGCGCTTGTATTTGCGACGATCCTGGTCGGTATTGATGACAGCATTGAACTGCGGCACAGACAAATCTAGCGCGGACATGTAAATCTCCTGAGGTCCCTTGCGGCAACCTGTCTGTTCTTCTCCATCACCCCTTTACTTACACCAGTTTCGTTCACAAACTGTTGACGAGAACGGAAGGATTGCGGGCAATTCTTCACCATAAGGTTTATTGGGAGGGCCTCCTGTGCGGGAGACTTATGACTATATAATTGTCGGCGCAGGCAGCGCCGGCTGTACTCTGGCCAACAGGTTGAGCGAAAATCCGGACGTGAAGGTCTGCCTGATCGAGGCAGGCAAGAAGGATAACAACCTGATGGTGCGCATGCCCGCTGGAGTTGGAAACCTGATCAAGGCCGAAGGGCCCTACAATTGGGGGTTCTGGACCGAGCCGCAGAAGCACATGAATGGCCGCAAGCTCTGGTGGCCGCGCGGCAAGGGCTGGGGCGGCTCCTCCTCGATCAATGGCATGGTCTACATTCGCGGCCATGCCCGCGACTATGACCAATGGGCCCAGATGGGCCTGCGCGGCTGGAGCTTTGCGGACGTGCTGCCCTATTTCAAGCGCTCCGAAGGCTATGAGGGGGGCGAGTCCGATTTCCATGGCGGGACCGGTCCGCTCAAAGTGTCCGAAAGTCCGCTGTCCTCCCCGGTCTACCGCGCCTTCCTGCAGGCCGGCGAGCAGGCCGGCTACAAGAGCACCAGCGATTTCAACGGCGCCGACCAGGAAGGGTTCGGCCGCTATCAACGCACCATCCACAAGGGCGAGCGCTGGAGCGCATCCTATGGCTATCTCCGTCCGATCGTGGGGGTGCGGGACAATCTCACCGTCATCTCGACCGGCCTGGTCACGCGGGTCCTGGTCGAGAACGGCCGCGCCACCGGCGTTGAAGTGGTCGAGGGCAAGGGCAAGCTGGCACAGGAAATCCATGCATCCGGCGAGGTCATCGTCTGCGCCGGCGCCGTCCAGTCCCCGCAGCTGCTTCAGCTGTCCGGCATCGGCAATCCCGACCATCTCAGCCGTTTCGATATCAAGCCCGTGGTGGCCCTGCCGAATGTCGGCCAGAACCTGCAGGACCATCTCGACGTCACCGTGATCCACGAGATGACCCAGCCGATTTCTGCCTACTCCATGCAGAAGGGTCTGAAGAAGCTGGGCGTCGGCATTCAATATCTGATGAACCAGACCGGTGCTGGCGCCGACAATCATCTCCAGGCCGGGGCCTTCCTGAAATCGCGGGAAGGGCTGGAAATGCCGGACCTGCAGCTTCACTTCGTCAATGCCATCATGATGGATCACGCCAAGCATCAGGCCAACAAGGATGGCTATACGGTCCATTCCTGCCAGCTAAGGCCGGAAAGCCGGGGTACGGTCTGCCTCGCATCAGCCGATCCGTTCGCGCATCCGGCCATTGATCCGAACTATCTGGAGGCCGAGGAAGACCGCCGGGCGATGCGGGAATCGGTGAAGATGATCCGCGATATCTGCGGGCAGGACGCGTTGCGGCCCTTCACCGGCGCGGAGATGATGCCGGGCGAGAGCGTGAAGACTGACGACGAAATCGACGCCTTTATCCGACGGTGCGGGGAAACGATCTATCATCCCATTGGCACGGTCGCCATGGGGGCGACCGATGACAGTCCGGTCGATGGCGAATTGCGCGTGCGGGGGGTGGCAGGATTGCGGGTCGTGGACGCTTCGGTGATCCCGACCCTGATCGGGGGCAACACGAACGCCCCGACTATCATGATCGCCGAGAAGGCGGCCGACATGATCCTGGGCAAGGCGCCGCTGGCGGCTGAAAGCCCGGAAATCGTGGCGGCCTGATCACGGCGATCAGCGGACGTTGTTGGCCACCAGCTTGAGGGCTGGCTCGGCGCGGCGCGTGTCCGGTGGCACTAGCATGGCCACGCGATGACGCCAGATCGGCCGGCCTTTAAGAAGGGGCACGCCCCCCAGCGTCTGGTAGAGGCCGAGAAAGCGGGAAGAGGCGCCATGGATGGAAGCGTGTGGCAACGGCATCAAGGTGATCTCGACCTCGACCCGCTGTCCGGTCAGGGTTTCGCCGCGTCCCCGGATCACGCCCGGCGCTCCATCCGCGCGCACAGCGTCGAGGAAGCCGGTTAGCATGGAGCGGTCGGGCCCGGTCCACAGGCCGAGAAAGTCATGGTCCGCGAGTGGCCGGCCGAGCAGGGCGCTGACTCCATCGCCGGCGGAGCGGAACACCCAGGCGCCATCATCGGTTGCCTGGATCATGAAGATATTGGCGATGAGGTCGGGATGATCGTTCGCCCGCGGGGTGGAATCCTCGTTCTGCGCCGGGTTGGCGTTCATGCGCTTCCATGCCTCCAGCATGATGCGCGTGTTGGGATGAATTGACCGGTCGTGCATGACGGGCGTGCGCTCCATATTGTCTTTTTGTCTTTTGGCCCTCGAGGGGCATGTGGGAGAGCTGTTCCGCAATATTTATTCCAGCGCGGCATTCCCGCCGGGGGGGAATAACCGGCGGACTCCTGGCTGGATTTTCCCCCGAAAGGAGTTGTTCGGCACCAAAACCGGTTTTTGGCGGCGCAGTGAATGTGTCCGCAAAGGCCCGCGAGTCTCAACTCGGTACAGCCTGCTCAAGAGGACTGATCGCGAATCAGGTCGTGCGTGGCTTGAGGGCCCTGTGGGTCCGGAGAATCCTGCCTCAGATTTCCAGACAGGCCGCTGAATGCAGCCATGCTGCCACAGAATATGAGAAAAACTCGGCCTTACTCATGGTGAAGCCTTGTCATCACTCACCTTTTGTCTAGTCCTTCAGGAGTGCAGTTTTTGCTCAGACAATTCCTCCCAATCTCCACAATCAGAAATTTGCTCAAAGGGACCCCTCACGTGAAATCCAGAAAATTTGCTTCGGGTGCGCCGAAATTCAAATCGGTGCTGACCTTCGGCGCGAGCTTTGCCGCCATTGCTGTCCTCTCCACGCCTGCCCATGCGCAGGACGCTCCGGAAGAGGATGAGAGCCGCACGCTCCAAACCGTCACCATTACCGCGACCAAGCGCGAGCAGACGCTCCAGGATGTGCCGGTCGCGGTCTCCGTGGTCGACGAGGCGGTCATCGAAAAGGCGGAGATTGTGGATCTGGGAGACCTGCAATCCATCGTGCCGTCGCTGCGCGTCAGCCAGCAGCAATCCTCGGCCAACACCAATTTCATCATCCGCGGCTTCGGCAATGGCGCCAACAATGCGGGTATCGAGCCGTCCGTCGGCGTGTTCGTGGACGGCGTCTATCGCTCGCGGTCCAATTCCCAGATTTCCGACCTGCCGAACCTGCAGCGTGTCGAGGTCCTGCGCGGGCCGCAATCGACCCTGTTCGGCAAGAACGCATCGGCCGGTGTCATCTCGATCGTGACGCAAAAGCCGCAATTCGAATGGGGCGGCAACGTCGAGGGCACCGTCAGCAACTTCAATGGCTATCGCCTCGGCGGGTACGTCACGGGGCCGATCTCCGACAAGCTGGCCTTCAGCCTCGGCGGAAACTTCAACAAGCGCGACGGCTATGTCGAGGACCTTGGGGATGGTCCGGATACGAATGAGCGCAACCGTTGGGGCCTGCGCGGCGACCTTCTGTTCGAACCGACCGACGACATGTCGTTCCGCCTTATCGCGGACTATGACGAGATCGACGAAATCTGCTGTGCGGCCGCAAATGTGGTGAACGGCCCGACCGGCGCTGCCGTTCTGGGGCTGGGCGGAAATCTCGTGGCAGAGGATCCGTTCTCCTATCAGGTGGCCTACAATTTCGGGTCCGAGAACCAGATCAAGAATGGCGGCCTGTCGCTGCAGGGGGATTTCGATCTCGGCGCGTTCACGCTGACCAGCATCACGGCCTATCGTACGTCGGATTTGAGCACCAATCAGGATTCTGACTTCACCAGCGCCGACATTCTCGGCCGCAAGTCCGACGATGTGGAAATCGAGACCTTCACCCAGGAAGTGCGTCTGACCTCGAATGGCAATGGCCCGCTCAGCTGGATGGTTGGCGGCTTCTATTTCGACGAAACCGTCGATATCGAGAACCAGCTGCTCTACGGGCAGGACACGCGGGGCTACATCGACATCCTGACTTCAAACCTGATCACCGGGCTGGAGCCGACGGTGTTCGGCGTTCCGGCCGGCACCTTCTTCGCACCGGGCGTGGGCTTCACCGAATTCTATGGTCAGGATGACACATCGGCCTCGCTGTTCGGGACCGTGGACTATGAAGTGACTGACCGCCTGACGGCCACGTTCGGCCTCAACTACACACAGGTCAACAAGGATGCCTTCTCCAACGCGGTCTCCACGGACGCGTTTGCGGCAATCGACCTGAACGCGGCGGCGCCGTTCATCAGCCAGGCCACCGCTGGCGGCCTGCTTCTGCAGGCGGGCGTGAACCCGACCGACCCGGCCGCAGTGGCCGCCTTTGCAGCGGCCTTCCCGACAGAGTTCGCCACCATCCAGGCGACGGCTGCGGCCGCGCCGACCAGTCTGCAGCAGGTTCAGTTCCTGCCGCCTTTCCTCAACTTCCCGAATGCGGTGGAAACCGGCTCCACGGATGATGAGGATACGTCGGTGACCTTCCGTCTTGCCTATGACGTAACCGATGCGGTGAACGTCTATGCGTCCTACGCAACAGGCTTCAAGGCATCATCCTGGAACCTGTCGCGCGACAGCCGACCGACTCCGGCAGACTATGCCTTGCTGGCGCAGGGCGGGCTGCTTGTCCCGAACCTGACCACAGGCACCCGCTTTGCCGGGCCGGAGGAATCCAAGGTCTACGAGATCGGCGTGAAAGGGGCGTATGCGGACTTTGCCTTCAACGTGGCGATCTTCGACCAGACGATCGAGGGCTTCCAGTCCAACGTGTTCACGGGCACCGGCTTCGCCCTGGCGAATGCGGGCGAGCAGTCCACCCAGGGGCTTGAACTCGACGCCCAGTGGAACGCCACCGAAAACCTGCTGCTCAGCTTCGCCGGCACCTTCCTGGATCCGGTCTATGACAGCTTCGAGGAATCGGCGAGCGGCGACATCTCCGGGCAGAAGCCCTATGGCATCCCGGAAGTGTCGACCTCCACGGCAGCGACCTACACGTTCAATGTGAAGTCCTATGACGCATTCGTGCGGGCAGACTGGCAGTATGAGAGCCCGACGGACTATTTCGACGACCCGGCGAACCAGGCCCTGATCGACGACCAGAAGGAAATCAGCACGTTCAACGCATCGGCTGGCCTGACCACCGAGAACGGCCTGAGCTTCACGCTCTGGGGGCGGAACATCTTTGACGACGAGTACATCACCGTGGCCTTCCCGGCCGTGGCGCAGACCGGCTCGATCTCCGGATATCCGAACCAGCCGGCAACCTACGGCCTGACCGTCCGCAAGACGTTCTAGGCGTCAGCGATCCCTGTTTTCGGAAGGCCCTGTCGCTCGCGGCGGGGCCTTCTTGATTCCCGGGATCGTTTAGTCCGGCCGGTACGCCGCCAGCGAGACCACGGCGAGCACAAGGCAGCCGGTCTCGAACCCGGTAAACATCAGGAAGCCGGAGGTCGGCGTGTCTCCTGCGATGAGGCCCGCAATCCGCGCGAACACATAGCCGCCCATATAGGCAGTGATGAACCACAGCGCCGGGCGCACCATGCGGGCGCGAATCGCGCCGGCCGCCGCCAGCAGGCCCGCGCCCAGGCTGACCCCGCCATAAATGCCCCGCACCTCATACACGCCGTTCGGTCCGCCCGGCTCCACGCCCATGGAGGCGGTCATGGCCACCGGGTCGATCAGCGACCAGATCCCGAAGGCTGCGAAGGTGAGGGCGATGACGGCAAGAAAGATGCGGATGAACATACAAGGGGACATAGGGCAGGGCGCCGATCCGTAAAGTTTCGCGCCTGCGCGCGGGCCGCCAACCTGAATTTCTGCGCGAATCGGGATGGAATCCGGATTTCCGGTCCCATCTCTGTTGGGTACGTCACTTCAGGAGCCTGCCCATGCGCCAGTCCCGGCGAGCGCCCCCCATCATCAACGCGCCGCCTTTCGTCACGGCTGTGGCGCTGGCCATTATTGCCGCGCATGCGGTGAGGTTGCTGGCGGGCGGCCGGCTCGATGCCGTGTTCGTGGAGATCGGCGCGGTGTTTCCGGACCGTTTCTGGGGCTGGGCAACCGGTCAGGGCGTCATTGGCGGCTACCCGCCCTATGATTCGGCGCTGGAAGCCCTTGCCCCGCTGGCCGGCACGGCTCTCGTCCATGGCAGCTGGTCGCATCTCCTCATGAACACGATCATGCTGGTCGCGGTCGGCAAGCCGGTCTATGGCGCGCTGGCTCATCTGGCCCGAACCCGCGCCGCCGCGAATCTCGCCTTTCTCGGCGTCTTCGTGGTCGCCGTGATTGGCGGGTCGTTGGCCCATCTGGCCTCGCACTATCCCGATGGTCCGCCGGCGATCGGCGCATCAGGCGGCGTGTCCGGCCTGATCGCCGGGGCGCTGATGCTCCAGAATGGCGTTCCGATTCGCCTTCTGGACCGCAAATTCCTGACCACAAGCGCGGTCTTCTTCGTCGGCAACCTCGTGCTCGCCTTTCTCGGCCCGTCCATGTTCGGTTCGGAGATCGCCTGGCAGGCCCATATTGGTGGCTATGTCGCCGGCGCGCTGCTGTTCCGCTATCTGGCCCGGGGCCTCGGCCGGGCGCGATTCGGCACCTGATCGCCTCGCCCGGGGAATTATGGTAGGCTTCCTGAAAACAAGGGCACCAAAAGGGGCCGGAACACAGGGAGGACGTGGATGACCATAGACCAGATTCTGAAGGACAAGGGATTCGCCATCATATCGGTGCGGGCCGGCGAGACGCTGGCCGCGGCCGCACGCACGCTGGACGGCAAGCGAATCGGCGCCGTCGTGGCGCTGGATGATGCGGGCGGCATTGTCGGCGTGCTTTCAGAACGGGATATCGTTCGCCATGTCGCGCGACAGGGCGCTGCCGCGCTCAACCTGAATGTCGGCGATGCCATGACGCGGGACGTCATCAAGGTCGACTCGACCACCAAGGTGGATGATGCACTGCAGCTCATGACAGACCGGCGGATTCGCCATTTGCCCGTGACCAGCGGCGATGAACTGGTCGGCGTGGTCTCGATCGGCGATCTGGTGAAGTGGAAGATCGCCGAAACAGAGGCTGAGGCAGAGGCGATGAAATCCTACCTCTCTGCCCAGTACTGAGGCAAAAGCCCCCATATCCATTGGCCTGTTTCGATTTGGCGCCGCCACGGCCTGACAGGCTCCAGGCTTTTCTCTGCAGTTTTGTGATGAAAAGCTGATATTGGGGGTTGCCGCATTCGGGGGGCGGGAGTACATCGCCACCTCCGCTGACGAGGCCTTCGGGTTTCAGACGCGGGACCCGGTAGGAAGGGTGCTTTCGGGCCCCTGAGATCGGTTCTCCAGATCGCTCGGATTTGCGAGCCGGACATGTTCGGCAAACGGGATCTTTTGCGCTGTAAACATTGCAGGCCGGATGGTTCACCATTCAACTGCAGACAGCGCAAGAAAGGGTGTTGACGGCGAGAAAGGCGGTCCATATAAGCCGCCACTTCGCTGACGAACTCCTCGGAGTTCAGAGGCAGCCCGGCAGCGGGTTTTGACCGGTTCGGAAGTTTCAATCTTCCTCGGCCAGAACCTTGAAGTCGGTTCCCTGAAACGCTCGAATTTGCGGGCCGGATGTTTTCGGCAGGCAGGTTCATTTGCGCCAAAATTGAAGCGGTCCTGGTGCCTGGCACCGAACTGCAGAAGAGGCGGAAAAGGGAGTTGACGGGAAGAAAGGCGGTCCATATAAGCCGCCACTTCCGCAGACGACGCCTTCGGGCATCTGAAGCGGGCCCGCTGAAAAGCTCACCTGACTGGTGAAAAAGTTCTTGAACTTTTCGTCGAACAGGGGCTATATATGCGGTTCCTCGAAACGCTCGAATTTGCGGGCCGGATCTTTTCGGCAAGCAATTCATTTGCGCCAAAATTGAAGCAGGAACGGTGGTTAAACACTCAACTGCAGAAGGCGCGAAAAAGAGTGTTGACGGGATGATCGGCGGCCCATATAAGCCGCCACTTCCGGACGGGCCCACGGGCTTCTGATGGAGACCTTCGGAGCCTCGGTTCCAGCTGTTTGACATCGTAAGAGATTAGGAAGAGAAACGCAGGCGGCGTGATGGCTTGCGGATAAGGCTTCGGCCTTTCCAAACGATCACGACGGATGCGTTTCTTGAGAGAAAATTCTTTTTCCATCGACCAGGTCATACTGGTCTTTGTGACTAAGGGTTTCTCGTCAAAAGAACGCAATACTTAAATGCTTAACAGCTTGAGTAGCCGTCCATATTCCAATGGATGGTTTCGTCAGATCAACACTCAACTTGAGAGTTTGATTCTGGCTCAGAACGAACGCTGGCGGCAGGCTTAACACATGC
>MRWF01016675.1_pt1:52500-304239 | contig 304239 bp, 282 predicted proteins | sample 1013331 | NCBI WGS metagenome assembly MRWF01 (sample SAMN06117577, study PRJNA244670) | biofilm metagenome | biome: Water; feature: Cathode Biofilm; material: Biofilm; isolation source: microbial consortium enriched at the cathode of a solar microbial fuel cell | place: USA...
CTTTTAGAGTAGGGCGGGACACGTGAAATCCTGTCTGAACATGGGGGGACCACCCTCCAAGCCTAAGTACTCCTTACCGACCGATAGTGAACAAGTACCGTGAGGGAATGATGAAAAGAACCCCGATGAGGGGAGTGAAACAGATCCTGAAACCGGATGCCTACAAGCTGATGGAGCTCTTCGGAGTGACATCGTACCTTTTGTATAATGGGTCAGCGACTTAGTGTTGCGTGCAAGCTTAAGCCGTTAGGTGTAGGCACAGCGAAAGCGAGTCTGAATAGGGCGACCGAGTACGTAGCATTAGACCCGAAGGCAGATGATCTAGATATGGGCAGGCTGAAGGTGCGGTAACACGCACTGGAGGGCCGAACCGTTGAACGTTGAAAAGTTCTCGGATGACCTGTGTCTAGGGGTGAAAGGCCAATCAAATCTGCTGATAGCTGGTTCTCCGCGAAATCTATTTAGGTAGAGCGTCACGATTAGACTCTGGGGGGTAGAGCACTGAATGGGCTAGGGGTCCTCACCGGATTACCAAACCTTCTCAAACTCCGAATACCCAGAAGTTATGCGTGGCAGACACACGGCGGGTGCTAACGTCCGTCGTGAAAAGGGAAACAACCCAGACCGCCAATTAAGGCCCCCAAGTAATAGCTAAGTGCGAAACGATGTGGAGGTGCTGAGACAATCAGGAGGTTGGCTTAGAAGCAGCCATCCTTTAAAGAAAGCGTAACAGCTCACTGATCAAGCGCCTCTGCGCGGAAAATGTATCGGGACTAAAGTTATTCGCCGAAATTGCGGACTCGAAAGAGTGGTAGCGGAGCGTTCCGTAAGCCTGCGAAGGTGACCTGCGAGGGTTGCTGGAGGTATCGGAAGTGAGAATGCTGACATGAGTAGCGACAAACAGGGTGAGAGACCCTGTCGCCGAAAGACCAAGGGTTCCTGCGTAAAGCTAATCTGCGCAGGGTTAGCCGGCCCCTAAGGTAAGGCCGAAAGGCGTAGCCGATGGGAACCACGTTAATATTCGTGGGCCAAGGGATGAGTGACGGATTTCGAAAGTTGTAGCCCCTTATTGGATTGGGTCTGCAGCCTGGAAGTTCCTGGAAATAGCCTCCCATTAAGACCGTACCCGAAACCGACACAGGTGGTCAGGTAGAGCATACCAAGGCGCTTGAGAGAACTATGTTGAAGGAACTCGGCAAATTACCTCCGTAACTTCGGGAGAAGGAGGCCTCACATTGGGCAACCAGTGCTGAGGGGCACAAAACTGGGGGTTGCGACTGTTTATCAAAAACACAGGGCTCTGCGAAGCCGCAAGGCGACGTATAGGGTCTGACGCCTGCCCGGTGCCGGAAGGTTAAAAGGAGAGGTGAGAGCCTTGAATTGAAGCCCCGGTGAACGGCGGCCGTAACTATAACGGTCCTAAGGTAGCGAAATTCCTTGTCGGGTAAGTTCCGACCTGCACGAATGGCGTAACGACTTCCCCACTGTCTCCAACATAGACTCAGCGAAATTGAATTCCCCGTGAAGATGCGGGGTACCCGCGGTCAGACGGAAAGACCCCGTGAACCTTTACTACAGCTTCACAGTGGCATTAAAGAACTTATGTGTAGGATAGGTGGGAGGCTTTGAAGCTGTGTCGCCAGATGCAGTGGAGCCAACCTTGAAATACCACCCTTAATTTCTTTGATGTCTAACCGCGCCCCTGGATGGGGCCGGGACCCTGTGTGGCGGGTAGTTTGACTGGGGCGGTCGCCTCCTAAAGAGTAACGGAGGCGCGCGATGGTAGGCTCAGAGCGGTCGGACATCGCTCGTTGAGTGCAATGGCATAAGCCTGCCTGACTGTGAGATCGACAGATCGAACAGAGACGAAAGTCGGTCATAGTGATCCGGTGGTCCCGAGTGGAAGGGCCATCGCTCAACGGATAAAAGGTACTCCGGGGATAACAGGCTGATGATGCCCAAGAGTCCATATCGACGGCATCGTTTGGCACCTCGATGTCGGCTCATCACATCCTGGGGCTGGAGCAGGTCCCAAGGGTTCGGCTGTTCGCCGATTAAAGTGGTACGTGAGCTGGGTTCAGAACGTCGCGAGACAGTTTGGTCCCTATCTGCCGTGGGTGTTGGATACTTGAGAGGATTTGTCCCTAGTACGAGAGGACCGGGATGAACACACCTCTGGTGGACCTGTTGTGGCGCCAGCCGCATTGCAGGGTAGCTATGTGTGGACTAGATAACCGCTGAAAGCATCTAAGCGGGAAACTAACCTCAAAACCAGGTATCCCTGAGAGCCGTGCAAGACCAGCACGTCGATAGGCCGGGTGTGGAAGCGCTGCGAGGCGTGGAGCTAACCGGTACTAATTGCTCGATAGGCTTGATTGTTGAAATTCATGTGTAGTTGAAAGCGCATTTGCTTGCTGCACAGTCTCGATAGAGAACATGTTGGTTGCATTACCCCTGACTGGTTTCCGCCGACCCGGTGGCTATGGCAGGGGGTCCCCACCCGATCCCATTCCGAACTCGGTCGTTAAGCCCCCTTGCGCCGATGGTACTACGTCTTAAGGCGTGGGAGAGTAGGTCGCTGCCGGGTCCGCAGAGCCCAGTCATCTGCCTTGCAGACATATCTTTCTACTTACGACGATTTTGGTCGCGCAAGCGGCCTGCCGCCCGGATCTTCCAGGCGGATTTGTCCGGCCCTCGCGGCCGGATTTGCATTTCAGGGGCCAGCCTCCTAGATGTAACAACACGCTGACGCGGGATGGAGCAGTCCGGTAGCTCGTCAGGCTCATAACCTGAAGGTCGTAGGTTCAAATCCTACTCCCGCACCCAACAAGCCCCTGATTTCCTTGCGGATTTCAGGGGCTTTTCTTTTGTCTGGATGTGGTGATTTTTTCGAGTCCGTGTCAGGTCCGCAAATTAGTTTGGAGAATTCCACAGGTTTTGGCCGCCGCCGCGCGCGCGCGGATGCCAGACGGGAGCCGGGGAAGCATTAGAACCGATCGAGACCGTTTGGCGGCTATGAGGTCTATCTTCAGAGGAACGGGAATAGTCTAGGCTGAAGCAGTGCCCGGCTAGTCTTTCCTGACGCAATTGCGGGTCGACCAGTCAGGCAGCGTCCGGCAGGAGCCGGGGACGAAGAAAGCGGATCATGGAAACCATGACGCCTTGGTCTCGCCCGATCCGACCCTAGAACCCATGGTGCCCCAGAAAGCGCACCATGTAAGAGTGGGAAAGGGCCGAACCTTACCCCTGTTCCCATCCTTTTTGGGTAGAGGTGCCTTCCGTACAGTCTTGCAGTCAGACCGGATCGCATTCCAGCGACCGGGCGTCCTTTCATCCGGCAGAAGCCGCGAGCCTTCGAGAGTTAAGAAGGGGGAAGGGCCTAGCATCCGCGCGCGCGCGGCGGCGGCGTGTAAGACGGAAGTACTCTTTTGGCTAATGCGGTCATGACACCTAATGACTCCGCATCAATACCCACGGCGTAGCCGTGCCTAGCGGTAAAGGTATTGACCCGGAGCCATCAGGCGTCGGTTTGCTGCTCATGGTTTTTGGTGCGGGCACCAAATCCATGGATTTGAATGGTGAGAAGACCACTGCGGATATCAGAAGAAACCAAAAGTTTGGTCGTCTTCTGGAATGTGTCTATCCACAGTGACAGTTTCGCCATTGTCCATTTTCAGCATCATTCGGACGAGTACCCGGCGGAGTTCAGGTGAGTTCAGATCTGAACTGGATACATGGAATGTACCGCCGCCGGAGGCTCGATGCATCATCAGAATGCGGTCACATTGTTTGTCGAGTTCTCGGTCGAATTCCCGTAACCCGGTCCAGCCAAAGGCTGGCACAGGTTCAATTCCTTCCCGAATCATCTTTGCCAGTCTCGGCGTATACGTCCTGTCGGACCGAACTGTGAGTATGTCCGCTGTTTCTGCGTAGGACAGTCGGAGGTGTTCGGCGCAAGCGCCGAAGGGGGATAACTTGCTCATTTCAATTTTCCTTTTACTTGAGCGAATTTGCGTTCCGTTTTCGCCGGGTTGTCACGGAACAGTTCTCTGATTTCCTCGCCTAGCGTTCTGGCGAACGTGGAGAGGCCGACGAATTCGATGTTTCGGCTCGCAGCGAGCGAGAGCGCGCAGCCCGCAATCTGAGCCATCAGCATTTGTTCGCGCTCCGCCTTCAGGACTTCGGCAATGTCCGATTCCGTAGCGAAGCTTTTCATCTTTGAAAGATCGTCCTGGAGTTCTCGGCGCGCTTGAACCCAAAGCTGATGTTCAGGCCAGCGCGAGCGCGTGGCGTCGAGAGTAGGGCGTGTGTATCGGATATCTGAAAGAAGCCCGTTGAGGATCCCGGGCAGCTTCGTTTCAAGCTGCTTCCACGTCGTTACGCCCCAGTCGTCTTTGAGGTGCCTTTTGTAAGCGCGAAGCTCGACCCTCCAGATCTGGGAAGCGTCCCTGTCTTGTAAATCCAGTGCCGGCAGGCCTTGTCTTTCGCGACACTTGTTCCACACGAGTGGCCAATGACTGCGGCCCTTGGCCAGAACCTCGGCGCGTTTATCGTAAACGATTACCTGCCGCCCCGGATTCTTCCCCACCGTGACGGACTGCGTCCGGCCCGTCCGCCCAGCTTCCTTATACTCCGAGATCGGAACGTGCTTCTTCCATCCGAAGCGCGGATGCATCACGAAGTTATCCGCGACGAGTTGGAAGCCGGGAATTATGAAGTCGATTGCGAAATCGACCCGGGAGATACTTTCTTGTCCTTGGCGTAGGGGAATGCCGAGTTTATCGAATTTGCTCTCGAGCAAGTCTTTGACCCCGCCAAGCCCGAGCAGTGCCGTTTGCATGGCACTGGCCGAAATGCGAATGCCCCAAGGATCATTCTTGTTCGGGGTCTTGATACCCCATTTCTCGCCTGCGCTCCCGGTGCCACACCAAAAGGCATAGCCACCTTGCATCCCGCCCGATGAGACGTTGAACTCTACACCATCCAAAGACACCATGACTGGCGCTTTTATTTCCCCGGCCTTCTGCTTCGCTTGATGCAGGATCGGCATGAACTTTTCGGGGAGATGGACTGCATAGGAGACGTCGAGAGCGTCGAACCCCTTATGCAGTAGTTCCACGTCTCACCAACCTGAATGCTGTCGTAGGGGGGGGTGTTACAAGGAACCCCCCGCACGTTGCCTTGCCGATGACTATGATCGACATGGTTTTTTCTCGTTTTCGCTGATCCAATCGAGCAAGCTGGTGCGGCTGTATAGTATCTGCCGACCGACTTTGATACGAGGTGGGCCAACACCCTCTGCATACCAGCGCGCGAGTGTGCGTTTGTGGACCCGAAGAAATTCAGCAGCTTCTTGCCAGGTCAAATAGCTGTTTTGTGGATTGGACAAGACCAAGCCTCCACGTTCAGGCGGAGCTCGCTAAGAAGCGATCTCTGCGGTTGATGCTGTTCCAAAGCCTTGCATCACGTGTCTGTTTGTCTGTCGTTTGCCGGAGGTCGAACAAGCGCTTCAGCCCGACCCTCTTCTCCAAAATTTATTCTGCGCTCTTCATGTATCGGACTTATTGCGTTTTCTTTTTTCTCTTTGTTTCGACTTTGGAATGAATAAAACAGCACCAATAGTCTTCGCAGTCAATAGTTGTACTTGTGCGGCGGCTAGTGTCTTCTCTTGGCCTTGTTGTTCTGCGTCACCAATCTGACAGAATTCCCGGGGTGTTGTGAAAAGTGTAGCGACACGGAATGCTAACCCTCAGCAGGCTGAGGGTTAGCATTCCCAATCGCTAGGTACCTTCCAAGCCGCCGTGTCTGGCATCACTTTGCATTCCACAGATGGGTCGTCGAGGTCTGGTTGAAATTGGAGGAGTTCTTTCCACCGATATCCGCTGCCAGTGCATCGAGCAGACACCTCCCAGCAAGTCTCGTTTTTTCGATCTCTCAGCTCGAGTTTGAAGGCTTTAAGTTCTTCCTTGATCGGTTCAATTTCGTCATTGCTCGCCTGTGTCGATTCCTCAACGGGTTCGTCGTCAGATATCTCGACAACTTCAACCGGCTCCTTGACGTCGGCTGAGCGGAGGAGGCTGTCTATTTTCAGAACTGACCAAACCAAAAGCGCGAATACAATGACCGCAATAGCCAAGACTATTACTATCCCTCGTTTGGGTTTTTTGCTGGAAATTCGCTTGTATCGTTTTGGCGGGACAAAGGCGGTCTGTTGCTTCTCAATCGAAGCGGGAGGAGCAATATTGTTGCTCGTCGGTGCTCCCGAGGTGACGACCTTATCTACACGCGGAGTTTTTATGAGCTCTGGTTTCGGTCGCGCTGACTCAGGGTTCTTATGTCTGCGATCCTTTTCCGCTTTCGATTTGTGTTTCTGACTATCAGCCTCAGAATTGAAGCTGTTGAGCTTTCGCCAGATCTTTACAATGAGGTCGATGACCAATCCGCGGTCGAATGCCGCGACGTAGATCATTGCTCCATTAATCAAAAACTGCGTCGCAGTTACCCAGCGCTCCAGGTCGCGGAATCGCTTCCACATGTCGAGAAGCCGATTTTCTTCCCCCCACAGTACCCAACTGACCGCGATGAATGCGCCGAGCAAAGCTAGCGTAATTCTCAGCCAGGCGTTTGTCCGTTTATCGTTTTCTTCTGAGCTTAAGTCGTCGTTCAGTGTTTCGACCTCCCTCCGCGCACGTCCCCAATCTTACGTGGGGTTAATGGCTCGCTACTTCAAGACGCTTCGTGCTGCAATCATTGAGCGAGTTACGCCCTCAGCTGCTTCTTTTAGAGCGTCATCGATTAAGTGGGCGTATCGCATTGTGGTTTGCGCCTGAGTGTGCCCCAGCATGGCTCCAACAATCGGTAATGATTGACCTTGAGAAACTGCGATTGATGCAAAGGTGTGTCTTAGATCGTGAATTCTCGCATCTTTTATGTCTGCAGATTTGATTACCGAGGCCCACGTCTTCTTAATATCAGTAAGCGCCCTGCCTCTGGATGATGAGAAGATGAATCGCGACTTGGAACGTTCTCGACGGAGTTGGAGCAATTGGCTTACTTCTGGCGAAACCGGCACACGGTGTAGCCGTCTTTGTTTTGTGGTTGCGGCTGGCTTCGTCCAAATCTGGAGCTCACTGTCGAACTGATCCCAGGTGGCGTTCAGTGCTTCGCCTCGGCGGCAGCCTGTAAACAAAATGAACCGGATGGCATCGCAGGAAGTTCGTTGGGGGTGTCGATCTAATTCGATGAGCAGTCGCCTTATTTCGTCCGGCGATAGGTAACGCTCGCGCTTGTGCTCAGGGTTCTTTTCTATGCCTGACGCGGGATTGCGTTCAAGCCAACCCCACTTAATCGCTAGATTGAAGGCCCTGCGGAGAACCTCGATTACCCGATTGGCCCGGAGGGGGCGGTCCTTGGTGAGGTGACGGTGCAAAGCTTCGCAGTCGCTGAATGTGACGTCTTCGACTTTCTTGGAGCCGAGCCGGGGGAGGATCGACTTGATGAACATGGAGCGCTGATCTTGCGCACCGCGTGGGGCGAGCTTCGGCATGTAGTCTTTTTCGTATCGTTCGAACATGTCCTGAACGGTGGGCGCATCGCGGTCATTGTTTCGCTGTTCGAGGGGATCTCGGCCCTTTCCGATTTCGACCAGAAACCACTCGGCTTGTTTTCTTGCCGCCAGGACGGTCCATTCAGGATAGCCACCGATCACCATCCGGCGCTCGCGGCCTTTATAGTAGTAGTTCAGCACGAACGACTTCCGGCCGCTTGGATAGACGCGGACGCCAAAGCCGCGCAGTTTTTCGTCATAGTGGATCCGGCTTTTTGCTTCGGCCTTCAGGTTTTTAACCTGACCGTCGGTGATCCGAAACTTGGTCCGCGTAGAGTCCGGGTTGTGCTGTGTATCGGGTGTCTTTTGGCGTCCGGGCATGTCTTCGGGTGTCCTGAATAACTCCATATTTACAAGGAGTTACCCAGAAAAATCCAAATCTTTCAAGAGGCCCTGATTCCTCTCATAACCTGAAGGTCGTAGGTTCAAATCCTACTCCCGCACCCATCATAAGAGTAGTTTGGCCGTCCTGAGAAATCAGGGCGGCCAAATCGCCTTTTATAACAAGGTTATAGCCGCTCTCATTTTTGCGCGGCTCAAGGCAAATCCGTTGGATGGTCTTCCTCAAGACGGATCGGACCTCGTCAGCATCCGGAGACGGGTCCGAAACCACTTCCACAAGTGAGCCGATAAGCTCGGCATAGAGCTCGCCCGCGTTCGGATGAACGCTCACAACGGGCTCGCTGCCCATTGCCGCAAGTTTGCCCTCGTTTTCGACTTTTACTGCTTCCAGGGCGACCAGCTTTTGCTTGAGGGCAGTGGTCGCGACTCCTTCAGCAATCGCATCGACAATCCGGTCGATACGCCTGCCGGCTTCAGCGATAGCCTTCTCAAGCTGAAACCGCTCGCTCCCAGTCGCCTTTTGTTGACGAACGAGTTCTGCGTGAAACTCGCGTGCGGCCGCCTTCTGCGCGTCCGGATGAAGCAGAGCGTTGTTCAGTCCTGCAAGGACGCGTTCTTCCAGTTCTTTGGCCGCAATGGTTCGATTGTTCGAGCAGGTACCCTTCTCGCGCCTTGTCGAGCAACCGTACCTGTTCTGAGAGACAATCGACATTGGACCGCCGCACACAGTACATTCCAGAAGCCCCGACAGGAGCCGTGTTGGCCGCTTCGCTCCACCACGTTTGCGGGAGTGCCTTTGTTGGCGAAGCTTCACAGCCTGCCAGAGTTCATTATCAACAATTCGAAGGTCCGGCACCTCATTGATGACCCATTCGCTTTCGGGGTTTGCCCGCATACGCTTCTTGCCGGAGAAGGGATCCGTGACCTTATGCCTGCGGTTCCAGATGCGGCGACCGATATAGAGTTCGTTGTTCAGGATGCCGTTGCCGGCATGCACCTGTCCATTGATCGTTGAGGCGCGCCAATCTGAACCGCGCGGTGCTGCGACACCTTCCTGATTCAACATGGCCGCGATGCTTCGCGGAGATTTTCCTTCAACGAACAGACGCATGATCCGTCTGATGGTCTCAGCTTCTTCGTCGTTGATGGTCAGGATGCCATTCTGTTCACCCGGTAGGATGTCGTAACCGTAGCAATGTCCTCCGGCCGATCTACCTGAATTCACAACACCAGTCTGACCGCGGCGCGTCTTCTTCGCCAGATCGCGCAGGAACATCTCATTCATCACGCCCTTGAAGCCGACATGCATCGAGTCGACTTCTCCTTCGGAAAGCGTGACGATCGACACGCCGTGAAAGGCGAGGATCTTGTAGATTGTGGCTGTGTCGGCTTGGTCGCGGGAAATGCGGTCGAGCGCCTCTGATACAACGACATTGAAGTGACCGTTCGCGGCGCCCCTAATCAGATCCTGTATACCGGGGCGCGTAACCATTGCGCCGCCCGAGATCGCGCGGTCTGAATAGACGACGGTTTCGGTCCAGGATTTCTGTTCTAGGTGTTGTCGGCAAAGAGCAATCTGGTCTTCGATTGAACGAATAGACTGAAGGTCCGACGAGTAGCGGGCGTAGATGGCGGCTTTTAGGGTCATGACCCTTTCCGATATGCCAACCTCGCATGATATCGCGCAAGCGCTTCGGCGAGATCAATCGCCCAAGATGGGGCTATTTCCCCAGAAAATTCGTCCTCGGGAGGTTCAGTTGGCTTCGCGATCGCCTTTGGAAGGCGACCGCGAGACACGAGTTTGGGGTATTTGCGGTTCACGGTCCGATAGGCAGAAGCTGATCTAGTTCAGCTTCTGACGGTTCCAGACCAGCACGCCGCTGCCATCTTCTTCCTTCTCGAAAAAGGCAGCTCTCAGTGGCTTCTCGAACCCCGGATCATCCAGCTTGACGGCAAGGTATGGAGTTTCGCCATCCTTGCTTTCCTCGCGCCAGGCGGCGCCGAGTTCTGCGCCTCCGGCGAAGATCCGGTAGTCCGGGCCGCCTTCGGCTTTCTCGGTCACCGGGACCATCTGGGCTTTCACATTGATTGTCATGGTCCGGATCGTCCCGGTCCATTTGCCATCCTTCTGGCTGAAGGTGCCAATTGTCGCCATTGCTATTCTCCTTTGCTGGCTCTGGCATGAAGGGCCTTGCGGGCCCGCTTGAACCCGGCATCCGATGCGAGGAAGGTTTCCAGCATGACAGGAACCAGGGTTTCGGGTTTCTCTTCGGCGCCATAGGTCTCGGCATAGATCGCCGCATAGTCGGCAAGCGCGGACGCGAGATCGGGTTCAACAGAGAGGGTCAGTTTGACCGGCGTGCGATCCGGCAGTTGGGCAATGCGAAGGCTCATCAGCGGCCTCCCTGAGAATAAGGCCGCAGCACGAGATCACGCGTCACGATGACCCGCACCGGCCAGCCGGGCCGGATACGAAGGGTCGGCTGGATGCCGAGGTTGCGATCAACGACGCGCTCCCCGGCCTCAGACACGCTGTCGCCGAACCCGCGCCGTATGGCACGTTCGATATCATCCTCGTCTGATCCTAGTTCCGCGCCGATGCCGAGAACGGTCGCAAGACCAGCGGCGACAAATACCCGGTCCCAGTGATGGTCTGTGCGGTCAGAAAGGCCCGCAAAACCCTGCTTGTCTGCGGCAGGTTCAGATATCTGCACAGAACTGCCATCCGGGAAGATCATTCGGTCCCAGATCAATAGTGCGCGCTGCTGGCCGAATGAGATTTCGGACTGGTAGCGCCCGATCAGCCGGGTACCCTGCGGAATGAGAAGATAAGCTCCGGTGACGGTGTCATAGACCGGCTGGGTGACCTGCCCGATGACCGAACCTGGCAGATCCGAGTTGAGGCCTGTCACAAGCGAAGCCGGGATAAGCGTGCCCGCCATGACCTGGTAGGGCGAGACCGGTGTCTCGAGATCATGCGGGTTGTAAATCGCCCCATCGCGTGCCTCGTCCGCGAAGGCGATCTTGCGGGCTTGCAAGTTGTCATCCTTACCTGGACCTGTCGGCAAGGCACCGGCGCTTTGGCTAGCGAGCGCCAGCAGCTCAGAGCCGAACGAGGCCGGAACTCCGGCAGACGGCAGGGATGCCGGCCCGATGCTCGGCCCAGCGCCAATGTCAAAGAATACGGAGGATTTGCCCGCTGCGTCGGCAAGCTTAGCCGCGACAAGACGTTCGGCCCGAAGGGCTTCATCTTCAGGCGAGGGCCTGAAATCATCCGAGGCTGCGACATCCCACTCCGGATCGAGCCCCCATTCGCGTTCCTCCGAAACCACTGTCCCGCCGAGGTCGCCGGCCATGGGTGCGCCAAGCTTTGGCGTTCCGGGCGACGGCGTCCAGGTCGCATACGACGAGGGAAGTTCTGCCAGTCCATCCGGCGCGCGCTTCGTGGCCGTGTTGTAAAGTTCCTGGCGATCCGCGGGATCGGCGGCCTTGGGCGGATCGAGCGCAATGGAGGCGGCAGCAAAGAGCCCCAGCACACCGAGCCCGGCGCCGACCATCAGGACTTTCCGGTTGATCCGTGTGACGGGTCGCGGCCGCGCGCGCAGTTTCAGGGCATCGGCCTGCTGCGGAAAAGGGGCTGGCTCGCTCATCCCTTGCTCCCGAACAGGCTCGCGAGACCAGACCTCGGTTCGCGTTTGCGGATCCGCACCACGGTCTGGGATTTCTCACCAAGGCGAAGCTCAGCGGCCCGGAAGAGATGATCGACAATGTAGTAATTGCCCTTGAGGCGATAATTGACGAGTTCGGCCTCGCCAGAAACGCCAAGGACAAAGAGGGGCGGGGCCTCCATAGTCGACAACCCTTCCGGCATCTGGATGAAAACCTGCCGCCCATCATCGAACACGCGGACGGGTCGCCAGTCTGGACGGTCACCATCGATCAGGTAATCAAAGTCCAGCCGGTCGAGTGCAACACCCGGCATGATTGATGTCTCTTCCCGCGCGAGCGCTACGCTGTTGCGAGAGATGAGTTGCGAGAGCTCGTCGGCCGGATAGCGCCAAGACAACGCCGCCATATAGGTGCCGTCACCGCTCTCCAGTTCCAGATGATAGGTCCGCCGGTCTGTCGCAATCATGAGATTGGTCGAGAGGCCGGCGCCGATCGGTTTGACCAGAACATGTGCGCGTGCTGTTCCGCCTGAACCGGAGGATGTATCTCCCACAATCCAGCGCACCGTATCGCCAGCCGAGACAGAGACCAGCGTCTCGCCGGGCTGCAGCGCAATGTCGGAGACCTGTCCCGGCGCGGCATACAATCTGTACAGCGCCCCTTCTGTATAGGGATAGACCTGAATGGCATTTACATAGCCGTCCACGGACGGTTCGATCCGGGCTTCTGATGTGCCCTTGCGGATCGTCTCGGAGGGCGAGGTATAGACACGGGTTACCGTGCGCTTGACCCCGTCGACCGGTTTCATCTGGCCGGGAAGCGGCAAAGGTGTTGGTGTTTCGACGATCTCGACAGGACGGGGCTCTGCGTCCTCGACCTGCGCGGCGGCGACAAACAGTTCCGGCTCGATCGGCGCGGCCTCCGGAACGCTGGCGCAGGCGGTGGCAAGGGCCAGTGTGGATACCAGTGTGAGAGTGCGGATCATGGGTTGTCTCCTGTGACAAGGTCTTCGCCCCAATTGAGGCTGTGGATGTAGAGGCCGAGCGGGTTGGCGCGGAGCGTCGGCGCATCGCGCGGCGGGGAGTGGATCAGGGTGAAGAGGCCGGTGAACCGTTTGACGCCGGTCAGCGCGCCATTCTCGTAGGTCTTCTCAAGCCAGCGCGCCTGGAAGGACTCGTCCGAGACGCGGACGACACTTACGACATCGACACTGCGCGAGCGACGTCCGATCTCGGCGAAGGGGTCATTGTCGCGGGCATAATCGCTGAGCGTGATGGCGGCCTTGTCGGTCACATAGTCATAGGCCGCCAACCAGTTCTGCCGGACAATGACCGGATCGATGGAAAGACTGCGGACATCGGAGATGAAGTTGGCGAGGTGATGGGCGACTTGCGCATCGGTCGGGTCGTAATTGGCGAGGGCAGGGCCGACGGCTTTCACAGAGCCTGTGTCGTCCACTTCGACCACATATGGCGTCACTGTGGATTGCAGGCTGCGCCAAACAAGGGCGGCTGAAGAGGCCGTCAGAAGGACCAGCAACCCGAGTGCCATCAGCCGCCAGTTCCTGGCCTGTACGCGGGCAGATCCGATCCGGTCATCCCAGATCTGGCCGGCTTTCTGGTAAGGCGTTTCGGGATGCGGGCTTTGCCCGTAATGGGTGGAAGTTCGCCTGAACATGGGATCAGTCCTCGTCTCTTTGAAGTTTCGGGTTCTCACCAGCCATGCCGCGGTCGCCATCTTTCAGAGCGTGCACAGTGATCGCGCCGGCATGCTGCAGGCGTTGTTCTGTGCGCAGGCGCCGGGCCCAGGCCGGGCTTGAACCGCTGGTTCCGGCATCGCTGACGCCCGTAGATGCTGTGCTCCCGCCGGTTGCCGCAAAGGCGGCTTCACTGCCGCGCCTGTAAGCATTTCGGGCGCCTTGCAAGGGCCGTCCGGCCATGCGCCGCATGGCGTCCGAGCCAGCCTGCGCCATACCTGTGGCTCCAGCGAGATGCCCGCGCCAGCCGGTGGCGCCGGAACCAAGCCGTCCAAGGTCATACGAGGTGCGAGCCGCGCCCGACATTGAGGCCCCGGCCTTGACCGCTGCCGACGCCCCGCCAATTGCGGCGCGTCCAGCAGCGACTGTGCCTGTGCCTGCGAGGATCGCGCCCGCACCCACAGCGGCTGTTGTGCCGACGACCGAACCGGCGCCAAGCTGCGGCGCCCCGGTGACAAGGCCTGACGCAATTCCCGGCGCGAACACACCCATCCAGAGAAAGACGATGGCGGCAAGCACGGTGCCCATCACTTGCGCCAGAGTCGTATCGCCCGGCCCGGTGAAAGCATCGGTGATCGAAGCAAAGAGCGTTGAGCCGATCCCGACGACGATAGCGAGCACCATCAGCTTGATGCCCGAGGTGACGACATTGCCGAGCACGCGTTCAGCGAGGAAGCTGGTCTTGTTCCAGAGCGCGAACGGGATCAGTACGAACCCGGCCAGCGTCGTCAGCTTGAATTCCAGGATCGCCACGAAGAGCTGAACCGCGAGCACGAAGAAGGCGACGAGGATGATCGCCCAGGCCAGGAACATGACAGCGATCAGGATAAAATTGTGAAAGAAGCTGATTGGACCAAGCATGTCGCCGATTTCGGCCAGCAAGGGTTCTGCCGCCTCGAACCCGACCCCGGCAATATAGCCCGGTCGCATAAGGTCGCCTGCCGTCAGCGTGCTGGAGCCCGCCTTCACACCGAGGCTCGCGAAGCTCTCGAACACGATGTTGGCGAGCAGGGTGAAGTTGCCGATGATGAAGGCGAAGAAGCCGACATAGAGCACCTTCTTGAGGAGGCCCGACATGACGTCGGCATTCTGCGACAGCGCCCAGAAGAGACCGGCGAGCGTGATGTCTATGACTATCAGTGTGGTTGTCAGGTAAGCGACATCGCCGGCAAGCAGGCCGAAGCCTGAATCGATATAGGCAATGAAGGTTTCGAGGAACCGGTCGATGACGCCCATCTCTTCCATGACGGGTCAGTCTCCGAGGAAGGATTTAAGACGGGCCCGGCCGCGTTCGGCCTCTTCAAGCTCACGTGCCCGGTCGAAGGCTATGGCCCGGTAATGGGCGGCCATCAGCGCTTCCATCTGGATCAGCTGTTCGGCCGAGAGTGCACCGATCTGGTTGCCGGCCTGCAGGGCCTGGAGATTGCCGATGGCTGTCTGGCTCTCATCCACCAAGCCGGTCAGTGCCTCGGAATCCTCGGCATTGTTGCGCACGGTCTCAGCGACCATGAGGAGCGTGTGCTTGTGGGCATTGCGCGACTGGCGCCAGCGGGCGCGCGCATCCTCTACAAGTACAGCGGACTGAGGCGGTGTGTCGCCATAGGTTTCAGGATAGAGGTTCTCATACTCCTCCTCGACCTCCTCGACGCCGTAGCCAATCCCTTCGGCGTCGCGCATGAGTTCTCCGATGCGGCGGATGCGGTCGGCAATGATGGCGCGGGCAACTTCGACAGGCAGGGTTTCCAAATCCCGCGCCATTTTCTCGATCATGTCGATCTCATGGGTGAGCTGGCGAACCTGGTTATCGATTTCCTGAAGCGCTCGCACGGCCTGCAGGATGTTCTGGGCGTGGTTGGCCGGGTCGTAGACAGCAAGCTGCGCCGAGGCGGGCGGGGCCATCAGGCCAGACAGCGGAATGGCAACAAGCGCGACGGAAGACAGAAGGGCTTTCATTTGGGGGCTCCTATTCAGCGGCGATTTGTGGGAGGGGTGCGCTCGGCTGCTCGGCCAGCAGATCGGCGGCCCAGCCAAGCTGTTTCAGCTCCAGCCAGCTCCGGGCGAAGCCCGCTTCCGCGTCGGCCTCAAGACACTGATCCATGAGCTTCTGGTCGGCAGGGGAGGCGGCGCCGCAGAAGGCAAGCGCGACTTCGCCGAGGCCCAGCTCGAAGAGCCGGCAGCCAAGCGGCGAGGTATAGTAATAGTCCCGCTTCGGGATGGCCTTGGCGAGAATGTCGATCTGGCGGTCGTTCAGCCCGAAGCGGCGATAGATCGCCTGGGCAGTCGGTTCGAGTGCCCGCTCATTCGGCAGGAAGATCCGCGTCGGGCAGGATTCGATCAGGGCCGGGGCAATGGAGGCGCCTTCAATGTCGGCCAGCGACTGGGTTGCGAACACGACGGCCACATTCTTCTTGCGCAGCGTCTTCAGCCAGTCGCGCAGCCGCGCCGCAAACACCGGATGATCCAAGAACAGCCAAGCCTCATCGAGGATAAGCAGGGTTGGGCGGCCATCGAACCGGTCTTCCAGGCGGTGGAAGAGATAAGTAATTACCGGCGCGACCGCAGACGGCGTCTGCATCAGATCGTCCATCTCGAAACAGGCTACAGATGACAAGTCGAGCGCTTCAGCATCGCTGTCGAGCAGGTGCCCATGGGCGCCTTCCAGCGTGTAGGGATGGAGCGCCGCTTTCAACGTATCGGATTGCAGGATCAGGCTGAGCCCTGTCAGCGTCCGTTCGGCAACCGGCGCTGAAGCCAGTGACTGCACCGCGTCCCACAAGACGGACTTCAGGTCCGGCGTGACCGTCACGCCTTCGGCTTCGATCAGCCCGAGCAGCCAGTCTGCGGCAAAGCTCGCACCGCGCTCGGTGTCGATGTCACGAAGCGGCTGCAGCGGCGGACGCTCATCTCCGGCCAGCGGCAACCAGGTGCCGTCCATGGCCAAGGTGACCGCCCGCGCGGATCGTCCCTTGTCGAACAGGAATATCTGGGCGTCCTCATAGCGCTGCCATTGTGCGGCGAGCAGTGACAGGAGCACGGACTTTCCGGAGCCTGTCGGACCAATGATCAGCGTATGGCCGACATCGCCGACATGCAGGTTGAGCCGGAACGGTGTCGTGACTTCGGTTTGCGCTTCGATCAGGGCGCGATCTGCTAGATGCGCATTCCACGCATCGCCGGCCCAGACCGACGAGATCGGCACAAGGTGAGCCAGGTTCAGCGTATGCAGGATCGGCTGGCGGACATTGGCATAGACTTGCCCCGGCAGAGACCCAAGCCAGGCTTCGACGGCGTTCAGCGTCTCGCGGATCGTCGTGAACCCGCGCCCATTGATCACGCGCTCCACGGCGCGTGTGCGCTCTTCGACTTCTTCACGCGAGGACCCCATCAAGGTCAGCGTGGTCGTGACATAGCCATAGGAGACAAGATCCGAGCCGAGTTCCTGCAGCGCTGCATCGGCATCGGCGGCCTTGTTGTCGGCATCATTGTCGAGAAGTGCGGCCTGTTCGTTGAACAGTGTCTCCCGCAGGACCGCGCCGACGGATTTCCGCTTCGCAAACCAGTGTCGCCGCTTCTTGGCGAGGAGCTTTTCGGCCTCGGCCTTGTCCATCGCGATGTATCGCGTTGTCCAGCGATAGGCGAAGCCAAGCCGGTTGAGTTCATCCAGCATGCCGGGCAGTGTCGAGGCCGGAAAGCCCAGCAAGGTCAGCGTCGCGAGGTGCGCCTCGCCAATCCGCGGCTCCAGCCCGCCTGCAAAGCTTTCATCGGCGAGCACCGCATCGAGAAAAACTGGCAGTTCCGGAACCGACACGTTGTGCCGTTTCGACGATATACAGGCATGGAGATAGGTGAGCGTCTCTTCGTCCGAGAGCGGATGGATCTCATCCAGGGCCGTCGCAAGAAGATCGAGCGTCTGCGCGGCGCGTGTCTGGAAATGTTCGAGCCGCTGGCGCCAGTCCTCACCATCCCGCTTCTCGGGCCGCTCGATCAGCGCCTTCTCGGCCCGGCCCGTCGCATCGGCCGGCGGGAGCCAGAGCAGAGTGAGATAATAGGCGCTCTCGAACTGGGCGCCGGTCTCTTCGGCGGCTGCGCGTCGTTCCTGCTCAATCAGCCAGGCTGCCGGGCATTCAAAAGAGCTTTCCTCTAGCGATACGGCTTCCGCTCGCACCGCTTCGAAGACGAGCGCCCAGCCGGACCCGAACCGGCGGAGAACATTGTTGACCCGTGCAGTGACTGCAACGAGTTCGGCTTCTGTCGAGCTTTCAAGGTCGGGGCCCCGATAGCGGAAGCTTGCCTGGAAGGCGCCGTCCTTGTTGAGGACGACGCCCGGCGCGACGAGGCACGCCCAGGGGAGGTAGTCTGAGAGGTGTGCCGGTTTCGCCGCGTATTCGGAAAGGTTCAGCATGAAAGATGTTCCTTGTGACGGGCAGACCGGATTGCGACGGGGAGAAAATCCGGATCGGACCGGGCCATGAGGACGGCTAGCGAGTGTCCCGCCACCCAGACCACAAGCCCCGGTATCCAGAGCCGGAGGCCGAGGGCCAAAGCTGCCGCGAGGGTCCCGATGGCGATGGCGGCCGAACGTGGCGCGCCGGCCATCAGGATGGGTTCGGCGAGCGAGCGGTGGAGGGGGATCTCGTAGCCATCGAGCATCAGAGCACCGCGCCGCCGCCGAAGCTGAAGAAGGTCAGGAAGAACGATGTGGCCGCAAAGGCGATCGACAGGCCGAACACGATCTGGATCAGTTTGCGGAATCCGCCAGAGGTCTCGCCGAATGCGAGCGTCAGCCCGGTCAGCGTGATGATGATCACCGCGACAATCCGGGCGACAGGGCCTTCGATCGATTGCAGGATCTGGTCGAGTGGGCCTTCCCAGGGCATGCCCGTGCCCGCGGCATGGGCGGGGAGCGATAACACGCTCACCGAAGCCAGCAGTACGCCGGCGTGAAGCGATCGGTTGAGGGCCTTTATCTGGTCGTAGAACATCGGTCGGTCTCCTTAATTGACAATGTTGAGAAAAGGGGCAGCCAGCGGCTCGGTCCGGTATTCGGCGCCGTCAAAGCCGGTAATCCGGAGTGCCTGCTCGACGCGGCGCGCGCCGCTCGCGCGGGACATGAAGACGACCACGTCGACCGCTTCGCCAATCAGGGCATGGGGAAGGGCAGTCGTCGCTTCCTCGACCAGCTGTTCGAGCCGCGTGAGTGCGCCGGAGGCTGAGTTTGCATGAAGCGTGGTGATTCCGCCTGGATGGCCGGTATTCCAGGCCTTGAGGAGATCGAGCGCCTCGCCGCCGCGCACCTCGCCGACGATGATCCGGTCAGGTCGGAGCCGCATGGTTGAGCGCACGAGATCGCGGAGTGTGATGCCGGACCGGTGCGTCCTGAGCTGAGTCACGTCCTCTGCTGAGCAACGGAGTTCGCGGGTGTCCTCCAGGATGACAATCCGGTCGTCTGCCAGAGCGGGCTCAGACAGGAGCGCATTGGTGAAGGTCGTCTTGCCCGACGAGGTTCCGCCCGCGACAACAATGTTAAGCCGGTCTTCCAGCGCCTGCCTGAGCGCGACACACAGCGCCGGCGTCAGCGCACCGGTCTCGACATAGGTATCGAGCGCGATAGGCTGACCAGCCGGTTTGCGGATGGCAAAGCAGGGCGCTTCCGAGACGGGCGGCAGGATGCCTTCGAACCGTTCGCCGGAGCCTGGCAGTTCGGCCGACACAATGGGTGAGGCCCGGTCGCAGGCCTCACCGACGGAGGAAGCGACCAGCCGGATGATCCGCTCGCGCTCGGCGCGGCCTAGAGTCTCCGCAGCCCGCTGCAGACCAAAGCCTGCCTTCTCGACCCAGACCGATCCGTCGGGATTGGCGAGGATCTCGATCGTGTCAGGTGCTGCCAGTGCGGCGCCAACCGGCCCGTCAAAGGCCGTGCGGAGCATCGCCGTTCGGCGGGTCTCGGTTTCGCTGGACTGGGGCAGGGCAGACATGGCAGGGCGTGGTCCTCATCAGTGATGGGACAAGCATCAAGGCATCAAACGGCGCCGCCCAGTTGGGGCTGGAGGACACGAAAGGCGCCTACGGGACCTACGAGGACGCAGAGGGGCAACTCACCGAAAATCGCGCTGCAGAGATTGAGAGCAAACCGGAAAGCGAAAAAGAACAAAACGCAAACAATAAGCAGAAGCCTATGGGTCGTTACAAATCCGTTCTCATGGCCGAGAAGGATGCGCGGGACTTCCCACATCATGTCGAACTGCCGATCCCGCCCTTCGGCCTCGGCAAGCGCCTCGACATCATCGCAGCCTGGCTCAACACCAATATCGGTCCCGACTGGCGCTCACACAGTCATCTGGAGAGGGGCGAGGACACAGCTCTCTATATGTTCAGGCGACACGACGAAGCAGTTCGGTTCAGCGAGGCTTTGAACGGCGAGTTCGAATAGAGGTCTGTGATCTTCTCTAGGAGAGTGTGTTTTCGGCCATCCATATGCTCGGAATTTGCCTGATTTGGCACTCGCATACTATCAACTATAGTGCGAAAATATCTCCAGAATATAAGCACGCCCAGCGGGAAGCCCTTATGAAGATCGCCAAAGTCAAAATTACGAACTTCAAGTGCTATGGACAGACATTTTCACTCGGTTTGGCGGACGGATTGAATGTCATTGTTGGGCAGAACGAGTCGGGCAAGACAACAATATTAGAGGCGATACACTTGGCCCTGACAGGCCAGCTGCACGGTCGACAGATCAAGTACGACTTGACGAGTTATCTATTCAACCTCGAAACACAAATAAAGTACTTGGAAGGCCTGAAAGCACCGGTGCCTTTGCCGCCTCCTGAAATATCCATTGAGCTGTTTTTCGCTGGAAACGGAAGCGAGTTTGCGGAACTTGAGGGCGATGGAAATTCGGAGAAGGCCAAATGCAGTGGCGTTGTCTACAAGATAGAATTTGATGAGGAAAATTATAAAGGGCCGTATGAGGAACTGTTAAAGGCTGGAGAACTCAATTCGATACCCGTAGAGTTCTACACTGCCACTATGCGCTCCTTCGCTAGGAAGGGTATTACTCCTCGCAGTATTCCGATTAAGTCGGCGCTAATAGACTCGTCCAATACACGCCTCCGGAATGGATCGGACGTTTATGTATCTCGGATTATCCGCGATACGCTTGAGGAGGGCGAGCGGGCCTCGATTTCGCAAGCTCACCGTAAACTGAAGGAAGAGTTTGCCGCCGATCCAAACGTCAAGTTAATAAATGACCGCATTACTAGAGCCGCTAGCATCAGCGACAAAGCGGTAACTATTTCGGTTGATCTATCTTCACAGACTGCGTGGGAAAGTAGTCTGATGACGTACATAGATCTCATCCCTTTTCAGAACATTGGAAAGGGTGAGCAATGCACTATAAAAACGAAACTCGCTCTTAGTGGAAAGAAGAATGCTGAGGCAACGGCTATCTTGTTGGAAGAGCCAGAAAATCATCTATCGCATGTGCGGTTGAACGAGTTAGTAGCTGGCCTTGTTGATCAGCGTGAACAGAAACAAGTAATAGTATCAACGCACAGCAGCTTCGTGGCAAATAAGCTTGGCCTCGATAATCTTTTGGTGCTTCGCAATGGTGCCATAGCTCGAATTTCGGAACTCGACGCCAAGGATTTTTTCAAGAAATTAGCCGGGTACGACACTTTGCGCCTCACACTTGCAAGCAGAGTAATTCTCGTCGAAGGCGACTCCGATGAGTTGATTGTTCAACGCGCTTACATGGACGCAAATGATGGTCGACTTCCTATCCAAGACGGTATTGAGGTTATCTCGGTCGGAACTGCCTTCCTTCGCTTTCTGGAGTTGGCGAATGCACTTGAAGTCCCTGTCTCTGTAGTCACCGACACCGACGGCGATTCTGCAGCTCTTCAGCGGAAATACGAGCCGTACAATGACTCGGGGTTCATTAGAATATGCTTTGACCCGGTAATCGACACCGGTCCTTTGAGGGTCAAAGACAAGCCATTCAATTACAACACTTTGGAACCAAAGATTTTGAAAGCTAACAGTGTCAAAGTACTAAATTCAGTCTTTGGCACATCAGCAGAGACTGAAGAAGAACTCCATCTCTATATGCGGGCCAACAAGACTGATTGCGCATTGGCCATTTTCAATTCTAAGGCACCAATCGCCTATCCAGACTATATTCGGCAGGCGATAGCGCCGTGATCGGCGATAATAAGCTTATCGTTGCGGCGGCGGGCTCAGGCAAGACAACGTTTCTTGTAAAAGAGGCATTGAAGATCGGCGACGAACGAGTGCTCATTACAACGTATACGGAATCAAATGCGGAGGAAATACGACAGCGCTTCATTAGGATGCACGGTTGTGTTCCCAGCAATGTAGTGATCATGACTTGGTTTAGCTTTTTGATCACTCACGGTGTGAAGCCATTCCAAGGTGGGCTGTTCAATTATCAGGTCGCGGGCATGGTGCTTGTCGCACAGCGGTCTGGACTTAAGTACGTGAACAATGTGGGGAAGCCCGTTTACTGGGGAGAGGCAGATTTCGATCGGTATTATTTCGACCGAAGGCGAAATGTTTATTCTGACAAACTTCCCAAACTGGTCATTCGCTGCAACAAAGTTAGCGGTGACGCGGTAGTCGACAGAATAAGCCGGATTTTCCCGAATGTTTTTGTGGACGAAGTTCAGGATTTGGCCGGGTACGATCTCGACATTTTGGCGGTGTTTGCTCGCAGCGCAATACGATTGCTAATGGTTGGAGATCCTCGCCAAGTTACGTACTTGACCCATCATGAGTTGCGGCACCGGCAGTACGCCCAGGGAGGAATATCTGCGTTTATGCGCGAAAAGCTTCCGAAAAAAGTCTCAGTGGAAATTGACGAGGAGACGCTGAGAAATTCCCATCGAAACAATCAAGAACTGTGCGTAGTATCGTCTCGCCTCTATCCCGAATTGCCTGTTAGTCGCGCATGCGATTGTGCCGTCTGTAGGGCATCTCCTGAAAAGCATTTGGGTCTCTTTATCGTGCGCAAGGCCGACTTTGCGCACTATCTATCGAAAGTCAGGCCAATGCAGCTTCGAGACAACATCAGTAGCGCCGGTGTGGATCCGAACTTTCCGGCCATGAATATCGGAGCGTCAAAAGGCCGAGGATTTGATCACGTTGTGATACTCCCCACCAAACCCATGCGTGACTGGCTAAAGAACTCTGATACTCAGTTGAAGCCTCAAAGCCGCGCTAAGTTCTATGTGGCGCTCACCCGCGCGCGCCACAGCGTGGCCGTTGCGATGAACTGGAATGACCAACCGCTTCCAGAAGGATTTGCATTATACGAACGGGGAGATTGACTACCCGTACATGTACGCAAGTTAGTTTGTATTGCTGTTCAATTTTTTGAGCTGAGGGGGGAACAATGAATAGGCCTAGTTCCAAATATGCGGGTTAGAGCGCTCGACGACGCGCTTGGTCAACGCTTCCAATTCCGCCCGGGCCCGCGCTGCATCCGCCGGCGTCTCGAACGGGCTTATACCCGGTCGCTGCCGCAGCCATTCGAAAATGAACTCTATGAGTAGGTCCGTCTGGAACGCTGTGCCGGTCTCTAGCTTCTCGATCTGGTCTTCGACGCGTTCCAGCCGCTGGATGATCGCCGCATCGGGCCGGTCTTCTGGCGGTGTAAACAGAAGGGTCAGGGCTTCGTCGATCAGCGTGCCGACGTGGACACCATGCTCGGCAGCGAACTGCTTCACCTTGCGATGGTTCGTCTCGGAGACACGGATATGAAGCCTTGGATTGCGCGCCATCTCCTAGAGCTCCCGTCCGCCATTTTCCTGGACTTGGAGGTAGTAGCGCGCGATCTGGTCCTGAATGCCGCCGCGCTGCTGCGGCGCGCTCTCTTCTTCACCTGCAATATCCTGCGAGATCTCATCCTCGACGCCGATGTCAGGGCCAACCGTTCGCGCCAGCCCTCCGGAGTCGTCGTTTGAGGGTGACGGTCCAGACCGATGGTATCCGCCGAATCGCGACGTGTCCGCACCGGCGGCAGCAATCGGTAGAGCGCCGACCCGGTCGGTGAAGTTTCTGTCTTCATAGAAGCGGAGCTTCTTCGCGCGAATAGGCGGATGGCTCGCCAGAAAGATCAACGCGTCATCGGCCGGCATCTGCATTACTTCGCCAGGCGTCAGAAGCGGGCGTTGGGTTTCCTGTTGCGAGACCATGACATGACTGAGCCAGGGCGCGAGCCGGTGCCCGGTATAATTCTTCTGGTTTCGCTGCTCCGTTGTGGTGCCGAGCATGTCGGAAATGCGCTTGGCCGTGCGCTCGTCATTGGTCGCGAAGGCGATCCGGACATGGCAATTGTCGAGGATCGAATTGTTTTGCCCATAGGCCTTCTCGACCTGGTTCAGAGACTGCGCAATCAGGAAGGCACGGATCTCATAGCCCGCCATGAAGGCAAGAGAACTCTCAAAGAAGTCGAGACGTCCAAGAGCCGGAAACTCATCAAGCATCAACAGGGTCTGCCGGCGGTCTTGTCCATCCGGCAGTTCTTCGCACAAGCGCCGTGCAATTTGATTGAGGATCAACCGCATCAACGGCTTGGTCCGCGAGAGATCAGAGGGCGGAACCACCAGATACAACGACGCTGGCATCTCACCCCAAAACAGATCCTTTATCCGCCAGTCTGAGCCTGAAGTCGCTCGCTGGACGACTGGGTCACGATAGAGCCCTAGGAACGAGATCGCCGTCGAGACGACCGACGACTTTTCATTCTCTGATTTGTTCAAGAGCTCACGCGCCGCTTCCGCCACAACCGGATGCGTCAAAGGCCGTTCGCGACTTCCGAGGTGGTTCGTCTCAAGCATGCGCTCCAGCGTGTCACCGATCGGCCGGGCCGGATCAGACAGCATTGTCGCCACGCCTGCGAGCGACTTGTCATCTTCGGCGTAAAGAACATGCAGGATGGCGCCAACGAGCAGTGAATGGGCCGTCTTGTCCCAATGGCTACGCCGCTCCAGGGAGCCATCAGGATCGACCAGAATGTCCGCCACATTCTGCGCGTCGCGGACCTCATGTGCCCCGAGCCGCACTTCCAGCAAGGGATTGAAGCGTGAACTCGACAAGTCTGTCGGATCGAACCGAACGCATCGAGAGAAGTCCGACCGCCATTTCGACGTGAGCGCCCAGTTCTCTCCCTTGATGTCATGAATGATCGCATTGCCCGTCCATGAAAGAAGAGTCGGGATCAGCAACCCAACACCCTTGCCTGACCGGGTTGGCGCGAAGGCCATGACATGCTCGGCGCCTGCATGTCGAAGATACCGGCCTTTGAACCGTCCGAGCACGACACCTGACGAACCAAGCAGACCAGATCGCCGAACATCCCGAACCGATGACCAGCGCGCCGAGCCATACGTCGTTGCATTCTTCTCGCGTCTTGCCCGCCAGAGCGACGCGATGATCGCCATCACGATGCCGGCTATCCCACCGAGCGAGGCAATCACGCCGGCACGCGCAAATACGTTCGGCGCATAAGCGTCATAGGCATACCACCACTGGAAAAGTCGCCAGGGTTTGTAGATAGGCTGACCCGCAAGCTCGAACCATGGACCACCCAAACGGGGCTGATGGTCCAGAACGTCCGCCACCCACTGCGTCGCGACCCACACCGAACATGTGATCAGAAACAGCGTGAGAAGAAACTGGCCGAGAAGGAATTTTGTAGGGGTAATACTCTGGCACCTCGCAGTTCTGCGGCGCAAGTATGCCATTCGCAATTATGGGTGCGATGGGATTTAAGAGGAGTTCTGAGTAGACCGGTGTGGCAGTATCATACCGAATACAGACATCAGAGACCGATGGTGGCGACAATTGCTGGGACTCGCATTCAGCCGGTCGCCGCCTTTTCAGAACTCGCCTTTGCTCAGTCATGGGGCGCGGCGGTTTCGGGAAAACGCAGAATGAACGCGTTAGTTGAAAAAAGACGCCTTCTCGCCCAAGGTCAGATCAAGAATAGATTCAGTGCTCGCGGAATCCCGTCGAGTTACTTGTCATTCAATCGAATGCAACGGTCAGGGGACGCCAATGTGGTCCGACAATGAAACGGGTGTTGACTTCCTAAATTTCGGAAGCGTCGCGGCGACAGTAGCCCGCGTTATTCAGGATGCGAATGGCGAACCATTGTCGATTGGGGTTTCTGGAAGCTGGGGCGTCGGCAAGTCGTCAATGATCAAGCTCGTTCGAGCCGAACTTGATGCTGTAGAACAAGGTAAGAAGGCCAGCGAAAGAAAATACCTATTCGTGGAATTTAATGCTTGGCTCTACCAAGGATACGATGATGCAAGAGCCTCCTTAATGGACGTGATTGCGCGCGCCCTGATTGCGAAGGAAGCAGAACTAAAGCCGAATTCGACGAAAGCGAAGGAGCTATTAGGTCGAATCGATTGGCTGCGCGTGACAAAGCTTACTGCCGGATCTGCTCTGGCGCTCTCCGTTGGGCTTCCACCGATCGGGCTGCTTGGCGAACTCTTTCGAGCAGGAAAGGGTCTTGCAGACGGAGATGTTTCGACAGCCGATGTAGAGGCTGCTGACGCTGCAGCCGTTAGAGCAACCGACGAGGGACAGAGCCTTATAAAAAAGCGAGCGGAGACTTCACCTCCAAAGGAAATTGAGGCCATCCGATCTGGGTTCGAAGAAACATTGGAAGATTTGGGTTTGACCTTGGTCGTCCTAATCGATGATTTGGACAGGTGTCTGCCAGAAACAGCAATATCCACTCTTGAGGCGATACGGCTATTTTTGTTTCTGGAAAATACAGCGTTCGTCATTGCCGCCGACACAAAGATGATCAAGCACGCTGTTCGAAAACATTTCGATGGTGTCGATGATGAGTTGGTCAACAGCTATTTTGACAAACTCGTTCAGGTCCCGATCAAGGTTCCAGAGTTGGGTCCGCAAGACGTGCGGGCGTATATTACGTTACTCTACATAGATAAGAGTACGTTATCGGTCGGGGACAAGGAACGCTTGCGCGTTCGCGTGTGCAAACAACTCGCCGAAAGTTGGTCAGGTGCGCGGGTTGACGACCTTTTTTTGGAACAAGCCAGTGAAGAGCTTGGCATCAAGCTTCCCACAGAACTTATCGGCCGATTGCGGATAGGTCAGAACTTGGCGCCATTGTTGGCGACATCTCCTTCGATTGGAGGAAACCCTCGACTCATAAAGCGTTTCCTGAACAACGTTTCTATCCTTATTTCTATCGCAGGTGCGCACGGCGTGAGTGTGGACGAAGCCGCAATCGCAAAGATGCATCTACTGGAGCGCTGCGGTGACACGAAGATCTACACCCAAATTGCTGCGTCAGCGGCGAAACATCCTAAGGGTTGGCCTACGGTGCTGTCCGCAATTGAAAAAGCCATTGAGGAGGAATCCGAACCGGAGTTGCCGGAGTCGTGGAACACAGAGTTCATGCATGAGTGGCTTCGACAAAAACCATTCCTCGCGGAAGTGGATTTGAGGGGCGTACTTTTCGTAAGCAGGGAGCATGCTCCGTTGCTGACCGCCGATGAGCGTTTGTCCTCCGAGGCTATGAGCCTTCTGGAGTCACTTACGAAGTCACCCAAAATGGCCGATCAAATGCGGAAAGAAATCTCAGCAATAAAACGAGATGAAAGAGCGAAGATATTTCAGGTCCTTTTGGACAAGGCCGGCGAGGAGCAAAGTTGGGGTACACCCGGCATTCTCATTGCGTTAATCGAAATCGTACGGGGCGATGCTCCGTTAGGACAGAAGTTGGCTGCTTTTCTGGGTGACCGCCCAGCCGATCAGATCAAGCCCGGCATCGTTCCCAGAATAAAAGACGAAAACTGGTCAGAGCAGACTTTCGAGGTCTGGAGGAAGAAGGGGGTGTCCACGCCTGTGCAGAAGGCGATGGGAAAAGGGGGATAATATGGGAACTTCCAGTTCAAGCAAAGGTCCAGGAAGCGGCGTGCCGATGACGCCTCCTTGGGCAGACCCCGCTACCGGTCCAGCCGACGGGGATGGTGACGATGCGAGCGGAGGTGGCGCGGAGGAGGGCGATGGCAAGGACGCTTCTAAGCCTAAAGACAGTTCAGTATTGGCACCCGTGGCCAGATTCGGAGGTGCACGAACAAACTTGAACCAGTTTGCGCGTTCCGGTGACACCCAAGCAATGAGGAGGGGAGTAGGTCACTACGTCGCAAAAGGCTATGGAGGTTCGAAAACAGCTTCCAGTCGTTTTGGCGGAACGGCGAGTACGGCGGCTCGGTTGTCGGGAGTTCTTTCGGCGCTTTCTACGGGTGGAAGCGCCAGCACGGACACCGCTGGCCTGGACAGAACGGAGTTGTCCGGCCGGACAGCCGAACAAGTTATCGACGCTATTGTCCAAGCCGTAAGGCCAGTTGATGGCACACAGGACGCTGAATCATCCAGAGAAGCAATGAGGGACGCGCTTTGCGATGTTCTGGATGCACAGCCAGAGGCCGATCTCTTGGAATTGTCGGATTCGGCACGCGAACTCGTGATTGAGCGTTTCGTCGGACATGATGTGTTTAGGCGGATCGTTCTCGATATAGGCCACGCGATGCAGGACGCCGCCCCGAACGCGGCAACGTTCTATTCCCGGCTGGAGCAAGTAAAAGAATATGTTCAGCAGACTGTCGCGGCATCATTCAGGCGCTTGTCGGAAGCGGACCAATCCCTGTCAGGCGGAAATGTTGCCGCCATTTCCCGCGCTGCCATTCGCGAAACCATGGAAGTGTTCGAGGGATGGGTCGAATGAAGCTGATTTGCGCGCCACAGTCATACCAATTTCCAAGTTCCGCCGATCATGTCGGGGTCGTTCTCTACGGTAGAGAGTTTGATCATACCCAAGGCCATGCAGGAGCGGCCATCGCTGAACGATTCAAGAGAGCGAAATGGTCTGCGCCACCGCTTGCGTGGGATTTCTTAAGTATCGCGCTGGCGGTGATATCTGCGGATCTGGCCGGCCACCGAAAAATTAGTCCCGACGGGTGGACTCGGGAACTGGAGATAGTGGTAGCGGTGGTTGATCCCGATTTTTGGAGTAGTCAGATTGAAGCATTGCAGCGCGCGCTGCGCTTCTTGACTACTGATATTTGGACAATCAGATTTGTTGAAGGCGGCTTCCTGCCCAAAGCGGGCAAACCTGTGAAGCACTTTGACGGAGACAGCGCATGCCTACTTTCGGGCGGCATGGATAGCCTGATTGGGACTTTGCATCGGGTGTCGAAAGGCTCCCGACCGGTTACCGTCAGTCAGACTGTTAGCGGAGATGGTGACAAGCAACGCAACTTCCCGAGGCTTATGGCAGGTGGACTCTCCAGAGTCATACTTAATCACAACGCCTCGGTGCCGAACTCTGAGTCGCCGCCGTCGCAACGATCACGATCAATCTCATTCATCGCCTATGGAGTGATGGTCGCAGCGTCGATCGCTACGCAGACGAAGGAGAAGACATCACTGTTCATGTGTGAGAACGGATTTATCTCTCTAAATCCGCCCCTCACGCCAATGCGGGTGGGTAGTCTCAGCACTCGCACGACTCATCCAGGCTTCCTAAATCCTCTTCGAGAGGTCTTGGACGCAGCGGGTCTGAATGTGGAAATATTGAACCCGCATCAATTTCAGACAAAAGGCGAAATGCTGATCAATTGCCCGGACCAAGGCTTTCTCAAGAAACATGCGTTCTATACGACAAGCTGCGGACGCTACAAACAGCATAAATCGACCCATTGCGGCCGGTGTGTACCGTGTCTGATCCGTCGTTCAGCAATCCACGCATGGGGCAAAGTCGATAAGACCCAATATGTGTATGAGGATATTGGCAAGGACGATCCGCACTACGCTGGTTTCGACGATGTCCGCGCCGCCGCAACGGCGGTGATTGCCGTTAAGAAGAGGGGGATCGAGCGCTGGCTGGGTGCAAGCCTATCAGAAGTTCCTTTGGTTGATCGCGATGATTACTGTGAGGTCGCTGAGCGAGGGATCAATGAGTTGGGCAAGTTCTTGAAGGCTAGAAAAGTCAAATGATGGATCTCCACTGCCACCTAGATTTGTACCCAAATCCCGAAAGTATTGTTGCTGAGATCATCGAACGGAAGATCTATGTTCTGTCGGTAACGACCACTCCAAGCGCCTGGAGAGGAACACGAAATCTTGCGACTGGCGCAAGCAGAATCCAAACTGCGTTGGGGTTACATCCTCAGCTCGCCAGTCAAAGGGCCAATGAGTTGGACCTGTTTGAATCACTCTTGCCGCAGGCGCCTTACATCGGTGAAATTGGACTCGATGGCGCACCCGAGCACAAGGAAACGCTCCCGCTACAGCGTCAGATATTTCGTTCAATCTTGGAAATGTGCGCGGATGCCGGGGGTCGAATTCTCTCGATACATAGTCGGCGCGCGGCATCGGCGGTGCTCGATGATATTGAGCAACGCCACCACTGCGGCAGACCCATTCTGCATTGGTTCACCGGTTCTCAGTCCGAACTCAACCGAGCTATCTCGTTGGGGTGTTGGTTTAGCGTTGGTCCAGCAATGCTTCGCTCGAACCGCGGTAGGGCATTAGTCGAGAAGATGCCCCGAGACCGAATTCTCCTGGAAACCGACGGACCTTTCGCCCAACCGGATGGGGTCCCGCTCATGCCTTGGCAGGCAACTGACTGCATTCCAGCGCTGGGACGCATTTGGAAGATGCAGAATGATCAAACAAATGAACAGCTGTTGAAGAACCTACGGCATTTGAATGAGAGCGCCTGCGCGCCCCGCCCACGCGCTTAGCGCATAAGAATGATCAAATTTGCCCTTGCGCAGGCTCAAATCAACGTGACTACGTTTTGATGTTGGATTGTGTGCAAAGCCAATCGAAGCTTCAAAATAGGCTTCACAAGGTGGATCCTACCCGAACACTGTATGTCTTCGTTTTGCGTCCTCAGGAGCCGCGCGTTTTGGATCTGCCTAACGACCATTGAATTGATGCGCGCGAACGTTTGAGCACCATGTCGCGGCCAAGCCAAATCGAATTCCTGGCTGACGCCTGAATAAGCGTAAAGTGATCTAGCCCCACCATTACAGCAAACCGGCCCTGCGCCAGTTCTACGTGCCGCGAATAGGTCCCGGAAAATTCAAGCCAGTTTTCCAGACGCGCAAAAGGTAAGCCCAGGCGGGCACTTTCCGACATGGTGGCCTTTTCGAGTTCGGCTCTCCTGAGGCGCACGGTATCATCGCGCGTCAGCCGTCCGTTGTGGTCCAGCGAATAACCCTCGCGCTGCAACCAAGCCCTCCGGGCATTGAGCGACTTCCTGAGTTCGTCCGCGAAAGGGCCTTTTGCGCTGTCCAACACCTTCGCGTTCATTCGATCCAACCACGTCTCAGCATGTCGTGCAGTAAGCGCTTCAATCGGTAGCCAGGACTGAACATTGATTGCGAGGCTCTGCCTTCTGGCATCGGCGTATAGAGCGCGCTCCTCGAAGTTGCTTGGGACGGTCCAGGTGCCATCAACATTCCTATCGACGGCTCCAAGCCGCCTCAGCGCCTCCAGCCGACGCTTGTGTGCAAGCCGGAATGCTGGCGAACTCGATGGATCCGCCGCCTCATGCAACTCGTCCGAGTACACTCCACCGTTGCGCTCCGCGATCGCTGCTATCGTCCGGTCCGCGGGCTTCGGCTCGATTGGTTTCCTCCCAACCGAAACAATCCCGCCCGGTTTCGGCAATTGAACCGCTTCCTGTTTGGTCATTTCGATTGACCAAATCCGCCCATCGAGGCCTTCGATCAGCGCCGTCGTGCCATTCCGCAATTCATCGCCGGGCAAGGTGGCGGCAAGCCGTCCGAGAACTTCGCCACGAGAGTTCAAATCGCGGGGCAGGGCATGGAGACGCGTCACATCGATTTTTCGGCCCTCGAGGTTGGCGAGTGATCGAACGATGTCCCCCCGCCTGCCGAGCGCCCGCAGCGTATCCTGCCAACCTTCCTGCATCGCCCAGCGCCCGTCTTCCAGCCTTGCAGCGAGATCGAGAGTTTCCAAGAACCTCAAGCGCCTTTTGAGAACCGCACCATCAAATCTCGACAATCCGCCGCGTTCACTCTCTGGTGTGTAACGACCATCGGTCAGCGACCGCGCAATGTCATGATCGATCGCCGTAAGCGCCTCACGTTCGGCATCGTTCGACCTCGCCGCAGCCATTTCCCGCAGCCGCCGCTGGCCAAGCTCGAGCGTTACGAGCTCCTGCGCCCGCGCCCGAAATCCGTGCGTGATGTACTTGCGGTCCATCAGCAGCTCTCCATTTCGCGCATTGCCGCCGCGGATCACGATATGAACATGCGGCTGCGCTGTGTCGTGATGGTTGGCAGCCACCCAGTCGAGCCGGCGGCCGAGATCCTTCTCGACCTGGCTCATGAACTCCCGCGTGAACCGCGTCAGATCCTTCATCCGCTCGGCATCCTCCGGAGAGACGATCAGCCTGAACTGCCGCCTGTCTTCAGAAGCGCGTTCGTTAAACGATTTAGCATCGGCCTCATCGACGCTCCGGTCATAGAGCTTTCCGCGCTCGCCCTCGCGCCCGGCACCTTCGCGGCGGATGTAGGCGACGTGCTTTGTAAAACTCGCCGCGCCGGTCGGGCCTGCCCGCGCAATATGGACTTTCACAATGACGCGCCGGGCCCGCTGGTTTGACCAATGGCCAGCAAGGGCGGCCTGTACTTTTCCACGCCCTGCATGACGCACAGCGCCCGGTGCCAGGGATTTGCGGCCACGGCTGCCAAGCCGCCCCTTCGCGACGACACGTTTCAGCCGCTTCAGCTGGGTCTTTACCTTGCCCTGCGACCTGATCTTCCCGAGTCGAGGAACGAAGTCGAAATCGTCGCTCATGGCTCCTAGCGCGCAGCGGATTGCAAATCCGTGCACCCGTCTTCCGGCGCCGGGTCACACAAAAAAGGATGTGCAGACAATGGGTTAAGTGTCGCCGGGTGACACTCCCTTAATCTTGCCCTCCGGGACACAGAATCCATTCCCGTCCCGCTATCTATCGCTTTGACGGTCGCCTGAACCTCAGCCGACCGGTCGCCATAAGTCCATATGGACCTGGCGACGCCAATGATGCGCGCGCCGTCCTGAACGCCGAAGTATCGTCCATCGACTGACAGGGGATGAGAGTTGAGCAGGAAAACTTCGCCGGCTTTGAGGGTCTGACAGCCCTGCCAGGCGGGAAGGGCGCTGCCGGACTCGGTTACTTTGAGCGCATCAACAGATGTGATCCCGTTGATGGAGACCTGCGTATCGCATCTGCAAATCTCGTCACCGGACAGGCCCGCAACATGCTTCAACAAGGGCCAGTCGGCGCCAACAATTCCCTCATCGTTCAGCCAATGTCGAACCTCATCCGAGGGCGCAAACGCTACCAGATCGCCTGTCGAAATTCGCGCCGACCGGTCAACAAAGTAAAGACCCTTGGGCACGCTTTCCGTCCGGTTCCAGATGAAGTCGGACCGGTTGATAATGCTGGCGGAGACCATGAGGCCTAGCCCGTATCCCATGCCTAACAACGCGGTTCTACGACTCATCGCGAAGGCCTGTCCCCATGAACCTACGTCCATTAGTGTAAGCGATGATGTCCTTGCCGCGATACCAGACCTTGGCGCCGATCTTGTGATAAACCGGGCCTGTTCCCAGCGAACGCATATTGACCAGGGTCTTCGGTTTGAGGCCGAGATGGTCAGCGGTTTCATCCGTGTTCATCCATTCGGTCGGGGTTGGGAGGTTTGATTTGGGTCGAAGCTCCTCTCCACTTCTATTTGTCTCTGTCATAGCGTTGCTTCTCCTTTCCTCTACGCAACTCGAAGCCCTGACAGACTGCCAACTCATCCTCAGATTAAGAGTGTCTAACTTGCACCACACGCTCGCGACACCCTTGAATCCCCAAAGAAACCTCACGTTAGAATGCAGCGCCGATAGGCGTATCAGCACCTTCGTTGCAGACCCTTTCGGCATGAAAGAAGACCGCTCCGGAGATGTCTCCGGAGCGGCTTGGCAAGGCTGTGATCTATCCTAGTCGCGCGCGTTCCAGAGGATGACGTGCCGGCCTTTCTTGCCCTTGACCGGGGCAAGGTTCGCGAAGATCCGGCGCGGTCCGATCTGCGGGTCTGCCAGCGTCAGCGAGACATAATCGCGTCCCGATGCCTTCGACTTGCGCATCCAGCCGCCGCCGATTTCGGTCGAGGTTTCACCGGCATAGATGCGGTAGTCCGGATGTCCTTCTTCGGTCTTTTCCGCATTCTTCTCGATGCGGATTGCGGCAGAGAGGTTCATCATTGCGAGGGTGCCTTCAAAGCCGGACTTGGTCTCGCTGACATATCCGAGTGCGTTTGCCATGGGGGTCTCCTTTTCTTTCCTTGGCTAAGTCTCCGGGAACCCCTTGTCCCCGTCGACGCCGGACCGCCCGGACGGGGGCTGAGCGGCCAGAACCCGATAGGGGCGAAGCGTATGCGGAGCACCGCCTGAGGCGATGAAATTTGCCGCGCGAGGAGCCGCGCAGCGGCGGGGAAATTTCTTTGCCTCGGGTGGTTTGATGGCCGCTCAGTCCACGTCCAGGTCTTCAAGGCAAAGACGGGAGCAAGGGGTCCGTGAAATGCTTTGCGGGAAGAATTCAGGCCCCTCCTCATGCGCATCTCGATTGTCCATCGAGACCTCAAGACGCGCGATTTTTGTGAAGGCATTTCATGGGTCGCCCAGGTTTTGGAGCCACAATCCCCAGCCCCAGAAAGCGAAAAGCCGCCCGGCGATACCCACCGGACGGTCCCTCACGCTGGCTGAACAGGAGACGATTATTCAGGCAGCGTCCTGATGCTCAGGCGTCTCATCGGACGCGTTTTCCGCTCCCGCTTCGAACAGGCTCGCAATCCGTGTCCACGCATCGGCGGGCGGTGATCCGGCCCCGTCGACAAGGCGGGTCGGTGGCACCTGCATCCAGCCCGGTCGCCAGTCAGGATTAGCCTCGCAACCCTCCCCGCTGATCCGGTTCGCAAGCACCTGCTTCTGCGCCTTGCCGGTGTCGGAGCGGCAGGCATTGGCAAGCGAAGCCGTCGCGATGTCAGCAATCATCGCATTGATGGCGCGCTTGTCCTTGGTGAGGTCGAAGAACACCTCGTCCGGCTTCCAAGCCGCCGAAAGGTCGGTGCCGCAGACATGCAGGACGGCTTCGACAATGCCATTCCCGGCCTCGAGTGTGCGGGCCATGACACTCGCCAGAACCGTCAGGACTTCGTCATCCGACATGGCGAGCAGCGCGGAGAAGACTTCGCACAAGCCGTAGTCGTCCCCATTCCGGCGAAGGGCCGGATTGACGTTCAGCGCCATGAAAAGGGCGTCAGTCTGCGCTGTCGCCTCGCCAAGTGCGGCCACAGATGCCGAGCCTTCCACGCTCGCCTGAGTCTCATCTTTCCGGGCGCGAAGCTCGTGCGCGCGTACGTCCCAGAGCGCGCTCCCCGCCATCGCATGCGCGACCATCAGGCGGAGGGCAATTGCGGGAGAGGCAGCAATGCTGGCCTGCGCAGCGGCATGTCGGTGGAGCAGCATATATTCCGCGAGCGGGCCGGACATTTCAGGCCGGATCGCTGCGGCAACGGCATCAGCGTCGCCCTTGGAAGACGCCTGCCGCTTGCGCGCCTCGGCTGAGGTCACCCGCCCCTCATGGAACTGGACCGTGCCGTCATGACGGATTTCAATGAAGACCTTCCCGCCATCTTCCTTGGCGCACTGAACATACTCCCAGCGGTGGAAATACGCCCCTCGCTCAAGACAAATGACATCACTCCAACCGTCGGCCTTGTAGGCCTCGATCCGCACTGCAATCTCTGCCGATTGCGCCGCCCAGAACTGGTCCGCATCGGCGAACACACCGTGCTCGCCGAACAGGTCGGCAGTGACCTGACCCTCATAGGCATCAAGATCGAACAATGCCTTGTCGGTCGTGATCGTGGTCCCGCCTGTGATCCATGCCTTGCAGGACCGGCCCAGCGGGGCACGTTCGGTTTCGCTCTCGAAAAGGCGGAGCCAATCAGCCTGCTGGTTAGGTGTGGCGAGCGTAAGCGCGCGAATCGTTTCGCGGTCCAGTTCGTCTTCGGCGTAGAGCTTCCGTATCGGTTCGTCGAGCGAAGCAAGCGCGAGCACACGGCGCACCAGAAGCTCAGTCACGCCGAAGAAGCTGGCGATATCCTCCAGCGCCTTGCCTTCATCGTTGAGGCGCTTGAACGCCTCATATTGCTCCATTTCTGTCGCAGGCAGGCGTCCGACATTTTCGATGACAGATGCCGCAATCGCGGAGGCCGCATCCTTTTCAGTCATGATCGCGCATGGAACGAACGGCACCTCGCCTGTCTCCTTCGCGATTTCTTTGAGCGCAAAAAAACGGCGGCGTCCGGCGATGACGCCATAATATTTGCCTTCGCGGCGAACGAGCAAAGTCTGACGCAATCCGCTCTCCCGGATGGACGGCAGAATGTCAGATACGTCCGGCTTCTTGCGCCCATGCCGCATATTGAGTTTGGAAATCCGAAGCTCGTCGAGCGGGATGTGTTTGAGGTCGGGCTGTGCCATGGAGGTCTCCTTTTCTGGCGGGTAAAGCGAGAGACCCAGCGCCCACGCGGGGCCTCTCCAGTTGATCTTGGTGAAGGGAAAGCCGTCCGCGTCCCGGCTTGGTTGGGGGTCGGTCTCGCCCCAGTCATAATCGCGGATCGTGATCAGCGGCGCGCGGCCCTCGACCCAGATTTCGGCGACCTGGGCCTCGGCAACGACAAGCGTCATACGGGGCCGTGGGCCGAGCAATTCAGTGAGGGTGCGGGCCGCGCTCATGTCGCGGCCCAGCCTGTCACGGTCGCCGCAAGCCGCGAGGCTGCGGCACGCCCTGCGTCCAGCGCCTCCGGCAGCAGCTCGTTCGCAACCGTGGTGAGATAGCTGTTATCCGTGCCGGGATAGTTGCATTCGACGCCCCAGAGGCTGGCGGCATGACGGTCCAGTTCAATGCCGTCGCGCTCGACCGAAAGCACGATCCCGCAATAGAACCACTCGCTCTTGCGCCATGCTTCCATGACGGCTTCCGCCTTGGCCTGCGCCTCGGCGAAGCGCTGGCGGAAGCTGTTGCCCGGCCCGATGAAGCCGGGCGCATCCTTGTAGAGCGACGGCCAGAACCCATCCTGCCGCTGGTCCGGCGCATCGAGGCAGTCATCGGCAACAATCCGGGCCGTGACAATGAAGCCCTTTGCCTCGCAACTGATCGCATCGCCTTCGCAGGCGTAGGCATCGAAGTGCTCGGTAAAGCTCATGACGCCCTCCGAAGCTCGAATCCCATCCGGTCGCAGAGTGCGCGCAGCTCGCGCGCCTCTGCCTCGTCGAACTCGTCACCGGACTGGTGATAGATCGTGCCCTGCGCGAACCCTTGCGGGGTCTTCACGACATGCGCCCAGCGATAGGGGCCACGGCCATCTTCGCGCGGTCTTGCCTGAAATCTCGCCATGGCGCTCATCGCGTCCAGAAGACGTGAACGTCTTCGAACCCTGTCTCGAACACCATGATGTCGCCACCCAGCTCCATGTCGCGGGCGAGCGCCGACCAGTCGATATAGTATTCGAGGGCTGCGGGAATTTCGGTGCCGGTGTCGCGGTGCAGGTCCTCGGCGAAGTCTGCCCGGCTCGCATAGGTGCCTGCATAATCGTCGAAGGACGCTTCGGCCTGCTCAAGGTCGTCGCCAAAATGGCGATGGACCAGCGCGCCGAGCCTGCCATGTTCGGCAACGAAGTCGGCCAGATTGCAGACCGTCTCGAAGCTCTCATATTCCGACAGGTGCGCGCCTTCGAAGCCTTCATAGTCATGGATTGCCCATTCTTCGGCATCGGGCAGCGGCGACGCCGCCAACATAGCGCAGACCTCGGCCATCACCTCATCAGGCGTCGTCGCGTCGATCCAGCGCCCGTGCAGGCAGCCATTATTGTAGGCGGCAAGACAGGCCACATAGATACGGGGGCGGGTTTCAGGTGTGGGTGCAGCGTCTGCCGCAAGGGGGGCTGAAGGTTGCGGTGTGGTCATGGCGTCAGTCTCGTCTCCCCGCCCAAATGTCCCTCCCGCATCAGGCGGGGGTGGGCGGCGAGAAGGCCGGCAGGCCGGACCCATTAGCCGGTTGGGCAAGGCGGAAAGGTAGGACGCTGCGACCGCTTCCAGACACCTTCAGTCCCGGCGCCTTGCGCAAGCGGCGGGTCCGGGCAGACCGGTCGTTCGCCCACCTCCGTCTGAGAGGGAGATTGTCATGGACGCCAGGAAGACCGATGCGGACCAGGCTGCAATGCGCTTCAGCTTTCACCGTCAGACGATCATCGAAAACGTCATAGGTCCGCTTTCAAAGGCCACGCAGCCTGTGACCCCTCTGCATTGCAGTGGGAAGCGCAGGCTGGCGCGATCACCGGCGAGACACCCGCATGCCGCTGGGCTGCCCGGAAGGGCAGGCCAGAGGTCCGGAGACGAGCCGGGCCGCTGGCGGCGTGCCGCCCGCGAAACAGCCCCCTCGCGTCAGCGAGGGGTGATCGCCGGATCAAGGTCTGATGCCAAATTGGATCTGCTCAGGTCTGTGCAGTCAGGAGGTCCCTGTATCCGCCATCCCGGAGTTCACGTCCTCGCACGAGGGCGCGGCGCATTTCGTCTTTCATGGCCCGGCTGGGGCTCTGCCAGGCTTCGGTGGCGCGATCCTCGCCATAGATGATGGCAGCGGTTTCAAAATAAGTTAGACCGGTCTCATACGCATCGAGCGCAATGAGCGCATTGCGAAACGCAAGCGATGAGCGTGTCCAGGTGTCGTTGAAACTCGAATCGTCCTTGCCAAGAATACGCTGAGCCTTGCCGATGACTTTAAGTGTTTCGTCCATGCTCGACACATTATCGATGATCAGTTTCATGCGGACGGGTTCGACGCTGAGTAGTGACAGACCAGAACAAGCGACCTGGATGCTGTGGCCGTGCCCACGGATCATCAGGTATTCCCGGCCGACGCAATCTGTGAGGTGGGTGACTTCACACACATTGATCGTCTGATCGAAAATATCGTCGCGCTCGCTCGGATGACGCGGTACGACCTGCATGGTCAGGGCGCGAGCATAGAGGGCAGGGATCCAGAAGACGTCGGCCTCGTAGCCATTCGCGTCTATGTCGGGAAAAAAAACCAAGCCGAATTTCTCAGCGTCGATCTGGTCGCATAGCGGCCGGAGCAGCCGGATGCCGTGACAGGCTGGCTTTTCAGATATCTGTGAGTCGCCAGCCCGCAGGGCGGCTTGCCTGAATTCGCTATTTCGCCGAAGAAATTCCCAAGCCCAGCGACTTCTGGAGAGTCGGCAAGTATAGGCGTAGTCATCCAGATCAATACGGACCGAGGGTGTGTCGGCGGGACTCATCAGGTGCCTCCTTCACAAGCGGGTGCTGCAAAAGAGGTGCCAAAATTCTACTTCAGGCTAAAAGAAGCGCGTTTTCGACGGGTCCGAGAAGCGTTGCATAACCGCCGTCCCGCAGGTCACGGCCGCGGGCAAGGGCACGTCTCATCTCGTCTTTCATCGCTCGGCTTGGGCTGTGCCAAGCTTCGCGGGCCCGTTCTTCGCCATATATAAACCGCGCCGTCTCAAAATATGAGAGTTGGGCATCATGACAATCGAGTGCGACCAGTGCATTGCGAAGGGCCAAGGAATGGCGAGTCCATTCCGGGATATCCGCCTCTGCTTGCGGGTCATAGACACGCTGGGCGCGCTGGAGCGTTTTCAGCTTGGCCTGGAATTCGTCGAGACTGTCGATGATGAAGCTAAGCTTGACAGGTTCGCGGGCGAGAAGTGACATGCCCGTGCAGAACACCTGAATGACGCAGCCATTTCCCTTGAGAAGAAATTGTTCGCGGCCGGCGAGGTCGGTGAAGTGCGTTATCCTGCAGATGCCAACAGTGCGATCATAGAATTCACAGGATTCATTAGGACCACTCGGAGAAACTTGCATGTGAACCCGCCTCGGATAGAGACCTCCCGACCAGAACGCGTCGGCTTCAAGGCCGCTATCCTCTGGATCCGGGAAGAAGGCGAGCCCCCATCGCTCAGCAAGCGCCTGAGGGGCTCTAGGGCGCACGAGGGTGATCTGATGGCAGGCGGGAGCGAAACTAAGCTCACTCGCGGAAGGAAGCGACGAGTCCTCAAGAAACCGGCGGTTTCGGCGCAGGAACTCCCAGGCCCATCTGCTGTCTGACAACAACCATGTGTAGTCATAAGCACTTATATGATCTGCCAGCCGGGACATTTGTCCTCGTTTCCCAAGAGAGATTCAACTCAACAGGGAAAGCAAATTCAATGCCGGAATAGAAAGTTGATCGAGTAAATATTTGTTACGGTAACGCTTGGGAACCCATCATGCGAGGCCCAGTGACGCTGCGCGCGCACCATTTTGAGAATTTTACGCACTTGTTTCATTCCGGGTTTGGGGCATCATCCTGACTGATGCTTATCAGCATGCGCATCGCGCAGAATATCGATTCCACCATATACCGCAATCGCCGCGACTCCCAATCCGACAAGCAGATCTGGCCAGTTGGACCCAGTCCACAGTACGATTACGCCCGCGAGAATGATCCCCCCATTCGAGATGAAGTCATTGAAACTAAATGTTGTAGCGGCTCGCAGGTTTACATCCTTCTTTTCTATTTTTTTCAAAAGCCAGAGACAGATCAGATTTACAACACCTGCAATCGCGGCCATTGCCAGCATGATGAGACCGAGGGGTTCAGATCCTTCAAAGTATCGACGGATTGCGTCGCCGGCGACGCCGACGGCAAATACAAGAAGCATTCCACCTGACAGTCGAGCGGCGTTGCGTTTCCAGATCTGCGAACGTGTAAGTGCAAGCAGGCTCAAGCCATACACAATCGCGTCCGAGGAATTATCCAGCCCGTTCGCCAGGAGGGCATTGGAGTCGCCGAACCAGCCTGTGACAAAAAAGCCAATGGCTATGAGTATGTTTAGCCATAGTACGATTTGAAGAGTTCGGCGCTCGTCTGACGTCTCGATTTTCAAGTCTTCGCTACCCATCCTATGATTTTACCATGCGTTGTCGGTGAGGGGAGATGCACCGTAAGAATTTTATCGAAGCGTCTCCGTTAGAAAGCTTTGTATTGCGAGCGTATTGAGGATAGCTGGAGTAGCGGTAGGGCCCTGTGGTGGCAAGTGTGCCCTTGGCTCCTGGTGTCTCGTCGAAACCGAACCGGAAATCTGCGCGCCAAACCACCATATTCGCGATGATGAGAGGGGCAAACCCGAGGCCGAATATCGCCCAGCAGGGTACGGGAGCGGTTGCCCTACCTGAAGCCCCAATCGACAGCGCCGCTCCGAAATTCGTGATCGTACCCTTCCAGATGATTGGTGCCACGAAACGCGAATAACGCTGCGGGAGCCAAATTCTCTGCGCGGGGAAGGCTGCAGACCAAATAGGAATCACAGCAACTGCGCCACCTGTGGCAATGCCGAGTATCTGGATTGTCGTATCACCACTCATGTTGCCTCCTGCGCTTGTGTTTTCAGCCGTCAGGGTTATTTCCTGCAGTCTACAGTAACTAGAGGGGCAAGGGGCGCTATCATGGCCTTGATGACGATCGGAAAACTGTCAGGGGCGACGGCCGTAAAAGTCACGACAATCCGCTATTATGAATCCATTGGCCTGCTCGACGAGCCGCAACGCAGCGCAAGCGGACAGCGGTTGTACGCAGGGGCCTCTGTAGAGCGTCTCCGTTTTATACGTCATGCAAGGGATCTGGGGTTTCCCGTCTCAGCGGTAAGGGAACTGATTTCGCTGCAGGTAGAGCCAGGCAGGGAGTGCGTCCTGGTTGACCAGATTGCACGTCGCCAGCTTGACGAGGTTCGCCGCAGGCTGACCCAATTGGAGGCGCTCGAGGCCGAGCTCAAGCGCATGATCCGCGCCTGCGAAGGCGGCAAGATCGGGACCTGCTCTGTACTCGCTGCCCTTGGCCAGCACGAGAATTGCTTGCACGAACAGCATGATGGCGCCGAGGTGCTTGCAGGGCTTCCGTCAAAAGGCGCTTGACCCTCCAGTGACTGGAGGTGCTAAAAAGAGAGTGAGCCTGTTTACCCGATCATAAAAGAAAGTAGCTAGCCCAGCAATCATGTTTCCGTTCCAAGTCATAACGTGTTTACGAAGGTTGCTCGTCATGGTGATGGCGATAGCTTTTGTTATTGCGCCGATGACGGCTGCGGCGGATATCATGCATCCGGGCGATCAGGCCGCAGAGGAATGTTCTACGAGTGAGCTGGCCCAAGATGCCCCTGATAAGGAGCCATCGCATGAAGGTCATGACCATACCGCGCATCAGTGCGGAAGCTGTCATTTCCATCTGATAGGCGGCGGCGATCTAAGCGGCGCTCCGAAGTCTGTCGTGCAGACAAAACATTTGTTGCCTGGCGGTTCTTTTCTCGAGAACCTCCGCCCAGACGGTCTTTACCGTCCTCCTCGCGCCTAGACCAACGACACAGGAATATTTTGCGTGGCTACGGCCTCGCTGTCGTTGAATCTGGACGAGGAAACCAGCAAAAATGAAAATTCTTATATGCAGCGCGATCACCGCGCTCGCCCTGCCGGTCATGGCCGGTACGGCCTATGCGCAAGGGTGTAGTTCTGTCTATGTCGGCGCGACTGACTATGATCAATCCCGACCACTGACGCTCGACGCGGCTATTGCTCGCGCCGCCAATGCTTCGCCTGAAGTTCTGACGGCGGCTCTCGAGGCGAAAGCTTCATCGGCCGACGCCGATCAGGCGAGCCGTTGGCTTAATCCATCTCTGTCTGTCGAAACCGAGAACTTTGCCGGCAGCGGATCGCTTGAAGGCTTCAATGCCTACGAGACGACCCTGGTAGTGGCGCAGACCTTACAGCTTGGCGATAAACGAAGACTTTCCGAGCGGGCCGCCAGAGCTGAAGCCGCATTGGCGAGTGCCGAATGTTCTGTACGAAGCCTGGAAGCTCAGAAACTCGCAGGGGAACTCTATCTGGAACTTCGTGCCGCTTACGACATGGCCGAGGTCGCTCAGGCCTCAGCCGATCTCGCATCCGAGTTCTCTGGCGTCGTCCAGCGTCGCGTGGACGCTGGAGCGTCGGCTCCGCCTGAGTTGCTGCGCGCGCGGGCTGAAGCAGCAGCGCTTCAGGCGGTTGCGGATGGTGCGCGGGGCCAGGTCGAAGCCAAAGGGCTAGCGCTTGCGTCCGTTTGGGGTAGTCCAGAGATCGACTTTGTCTTGTCTGGCACTGCGGAAATCGTAACAGATCCGGCGGGTGGGTCGGCTCAACCAGATTCTGGCGTTCATCCGTCACTTGCGGCGGCTAAGGCCGGAGCGACGGCTCGTAGCGCGGCGACGGACCGGGCCCGCGCCGGCGCATGGCCTGATATAACCGTATCGGCTGGTGTCCGAAGATTTGAGGACACGGGCGATAGCGCGTTTCTGGCGGGTGTCAGTGTTCCTTTGCCGGTCTTTGACCGCAATCAGGACGCAACGCGGGCGGCGGGATTACGTACCCAGAGTGCCGAGCTATCAGCACAGACTGTTGAGGCAAGGTTGCGGGCCGAGCAAGCGAGCCTCGCCGCGCAGGTGCGGGCTGCGAAGTCTCGCTTGCAGCGTCTCGAGGGCGAAGCGCTGCCGCTCGCAGAAGAAGCCTATACAGCTGCGGCAGAGGGCTACCGGGTTGGCAAGTTCGACCTGACCGCCACGCTCGACGCGCGGCGCAGTCTGATTGAAACCCGCGCCGCCGTAATCGATGCCCGGCTGGCGCTCCAGACATACACGCTGCGGTTGCGTGCGCTGATTGGCGCCGCGCCGTTCGAAGGAGAGATCCAATGAAACTGAATTTATTCTATGCGGCGCTGCTTTCGCCAGCGCTTTTGTATCTTAGTGCTTGCGGCAATGACGCCTCCGATTCGTCTGGTGCAAACCGGACGCCCCCACAAGCCGAAGATGGCCATGACGACCACGAAGACGGTAGTGATGAGGAGCATGAAAGCCATGATGATGCCGATGGCGGCGATCATGTCGAGCTGACCGCCGAAGAGGCGGAAGCTGCCGGTATCCGGACCGGGCGAGCCCAGACCGGAGCGGTTTCGGGCCAGCTGGAACTGCCGGCCGAGATCCGTTTCGATGCGGACCGTGTCGCAAGGGTCTCGCCACAGGTCGAGGGCACCGTTGCCCAACTTTATGCAGGCGAAGGCGATATCGTGAAAGCCGGCGCCACGCTTGCCCGGCTGACCAGTCGTGAACTCGCCGGCCTAAAGGCCGATTATCTGAATGCCCTGAGCGCCGAGCGCCTCGCGCAAGCCGAGCTTGAGCGTGAGGAAAACCTCTGGGAGCAGAAAATCACCGCCGAGGCCGATCTGCAGTCGGCGCGTGCGGCATTCGCCGCAGCCAATGCCGGCCGGGAAGCTGCTGAAAACAGGCTTCATGCGATCGGCATTGGTCATGGCACACTGGACAAGCTTAATGAGGCTGCGGACGGGTCGCTTGCACAAGCCTATGTGACGGCTCCCCTTGCCGGAGAGGTGATTCAGCGGAGCGTTTCTCTTGGAGAAACCGTATCGGCTGGCGGCGCGCCCATCTTTGTCATCATCGATGATAGCGTCGTCTGGGCCGACATCGCCGTCTACAAGGAAGATCTCGGCAAGGTCAGCGAAGGCCAGACCGTGACCTTCCAGCAGGAAGATGGCCGCGTCCTGGCCGAAGGGACAATTTCAAATGTCCTGCCTGTCATCAATGAGGCATCCCGCACCGCGACCGCGCGGGTCATTGTCGACAATGCCGAACACAGGCTGAAGCCCGGTCAGTTCGTAACGGCGCGGATCGACACGGGAGAGGGGCGCCCCGTCGTGCGCGTTCCCTCCGATGCGATTGTCAGTGTTGAAGACAGGATGTCGGTCTTCGTCCCGACGGATGACGGGTTCGAACCGCGCGAGGTCCGGACAGGAGAGAGTGCAGGCAGCTATACCGAGATCATTTCCGGGCTCGAGGCCGACGAAGCATTCGTTGCCGAGGGCGCCTTCACCCTGAAAGCGCAGCTTGAAAAAGACGCTTTCGGCGACGGCCACGCACACTAGGAGACCCGCAAAATGATCAATTTGATGCACCGCCTTGCGGGTGGCCGGCTGCTTGCCGCCATTGCCGCACTCGCCCTGTCGATCGGGGGGCTGTTTGCCTTTCGCAGCCTGCCTGTCGACGCTTTTCCCGATCCCTCACCTTCTCTGGTCCAAGTCTTCACCGAAACTGAAGGCCTGTCGCCCGAAGAGGTCGAACGCTATGTCACCTATCCGATCGAGACGGCCATGTCCGGCCTCCCCAAGGTCGACGAGATCCGCTCGACATCCAATTTTGGCCTGTCTGTCATCAATATCTATTTCGAGGACGGCACGGACGTCTATTTTGCCCGCCAGGTCGTCGGTGAGCGCCTCGGCGAGGCCGCCGACGCCATTCCCGACGGTTTCGGCACACCCAAGATGGGGCCGATTTCGACCGGCCTTGGTATCATCATGTACTATCGGCTCGTCGATGAGACCGGCGAGCGGTCGCTGGTTGAGCTGCGCGAGATTGCCGACTGGATGATCAAGTATCCGCTCCAGTCGGTTGAAGGGGTGACGGAGGTTCTGTCACTAGGGGGTTTCGAGAAGCAGTACCAGGTCCGCCTCGATCCCGATCAGCTGACATCCTATGACCTCAGTGTCGGCGAGGTGATTGCCGCCCTGGAGAGCGCCAATCGGACGGCCGGCGCGCAATTCATCGAAATTGGCGCCGAACAGTACACGGTGCGCGGGGTCGGGCTCGCTCGATCTCTCGATGATCTGCGTGAAACGCCGGTCAAGACCGTGGATGGACGAACCGTCCGCGTCAACGACCTCGGTGAAGTCGCCATCGGCGGCGGCGTCCGGCAGGGGCTCGCAACTGCCAATGGCGAAGGGGAGACCGTCGCCGGTCTCGTCCTGAAACTTTATGGCACAAACACGTCTGAGGTGATCGAGAACGCGCAAGCGCGCTTCGACGAGATCAACCAGTCGCTTCCGGATGGCGTCAAAGCCGTTCCGTATTATGATCAGGGCACGCTGGTGAAAAAGGCGGCTGCGACCGTGACGACCGCGCTCTGGCAGGGCGCGCTCCTGGTCGCCGTCATCGTCTTCCTGTTCCTCGGCGGCTGGCGTCCAAGCCTCGTGGTTGTCATGGCCATACCCTTCTCGGTCGGCTTTGCCTTCATCGCGATGAAATTCCTCGGCATCGGGGCCAATCTGATGACGCTGGGCGGGGTGGCGATCGCCATCGGGATGATGGTCGACGGCGCCATCGTCATCGCCGAGAACGTGGATCGCGGCTTGCGCGAACGACGCGAGGGTGAAGATAGCCGCACGACGGTCGCGCGAGCGAGCGCCGAAGTGATCGCGCCGCTGATTGCTGCCGTCCTCGTGGTGATCATTGTCTTCCTGCCGCTCTTTTCGCTACAGGGCACTGAAGGCAAGACGTTTCGGCCGCTCGCCGCTTCTGCCGCGCTCGCCATGACAGGGTCGCTGATCTATGCCGCGCTCATCGCTCCGGCGATGGCGCTCGGCCTCATGCGTCCGCCCAAGAGCAATAGCCAGGAGAGCGACAGCCGGCTTGTTTCGCTGATCAAGCCGCTTGCGGCCTTCTTCGTCCGGCGACGTCTCGCGGCGGTCGGGCTAGCAGGCGTCCTGCTTCTGGTTGGGGGCCTCTCAGCGACACGCCTTGGCTCGGAGTTCACGCCTGCGCTGGAGGAAGGCGATGTCCTGTTGCGTGTGACGATGGCGCCGTCCATCTCGCTAACCGAAGCAAAGGAAACGTCGACCCGCATCGAGACAAGACTGCTTGAAGCCTTCCCCGAGATCAGTTCCATTGTCAGCCGGATCGGCCGTGGGGAAGTCGGCGCGCATGCCGACCCGGTGAACAGTATCGAGGCCTTCGTGGCGCTCAAACCCCGAAGCGAATGGCGCAATGGCATCAGCCCGGATGAACTCCGGGCGTCGATCTCCGAGAATCTCGGCGGCTTTCCAGGCGTCAGGGTTAATGTCGGCCAGCCAATCGCCATGTCGGTTGATGAGCTCCTGACCGGCACAAAGGCGCAGCTGGCGGTCAAGATCTTCGGTCCGGATACGGAGGTCCTGCTCGAAGGCTCGCAGGACTTGCAGTCCATTCTTCAGGAAATTCCTGGGGCGACCGACGTCCAGGCCGATCAGATCACCGGCGCGCCGCAGCTTGTGGTCTCGCTCAACCGTCCTGCGCTCGGCCGGTATGGACTGAGCGTGGAGGAGGCGCTCGATGCCTTGCGTTCCGGCGTCGGCGGGGCAGAGGCTGGTGCCGTTTTTGAGGGAGTGCGCCAGTTTCCCGTCATCGTGCGCTATGCCGAAGAGGACCGCAACACGCCCGCGGCCATCGGACGGATTATTCTGGAATCGTCCAGCGGCGCACGGGTTCCACTCGAAAGCGTGGCAAACATCAGGGAGATTGTCGGTCCACGTCAGATCACGCGCGAGAATGGTGAGCGATTCATCACCGTTCAGCTCAATGTGAGAGGACGCGATATTGGCAGCTATGTCGCTGATGCGCAGCAATCGGTCGCCAGCCAGCTCGACCTGCCGGCTGGTTATCGCGTCGAATGGGGCGGACAGTTCGAACTCCAGCAGGAAGCGAATGCGCGGTTCGCGGTCGTGATCCCGATCACGCTCGGTATCGTATTCCTGATCCTGCTATTGACGTTCGGGCGCATGAAATCGGCCATCCTGATCCTGCTCAACATTCCGCTGGCGCTGACCGGCGGGGCGATGGCGCTCTGGATTGCAGGCCTGCCGATCTCGGTGCCTGCGACGGTCGGCTTTATTGCCCTGTTCGGTATCGCGCTCGGCAATGGCATGGTGCTGGTCAGTTTCATGGATGATTTTGCCAGGGAGGGCCGTGGTCGCGATGAACTTGCCGTCGAGGCGGCAGGCTTGCGGGCACGTCCTGTGCTGATGACCGCCCTTACGACGGCGCTCGGCCTTGCGCCGCTGCTCTTCGCAAGTGGTGTCGGTGCTGAAGTGCAGCGGCCACTGGCCACGGTGGTCATGGGCGGGCTGGTCTCCTCGACCGTGCTAACTTTGCTGGTGCTACCCGCCCTTCACCGCTGGTTCGCACCAAAGCCCGACGCGCACCATTCCTTGTTGGAGGCCGAGCATGTTCATCCATCGTGAACTTCGCTTCGCGGTCATGTCCGTTTCTCTCGCAGCCCTGGCCGGCTGCGAGAGTCTCGACAACGTGATGGGGGCCCTTTCAAGTGAGCAGGCGGCCAAGGTGCAGGAGGAATGCGGCCTGATACCACCAAAGAGCCGCGTAAAAAACGCGGTACACGCGCGGCGACGCGCGTATCTCGAGTGCAAGCGCAAGGTGCTGGAAGAGGAGGCCGATCCTGAGCCACGCACATGATCATGACGATCTTGATCCCGCGAGCGATGATCGTCGGGTCTCCATTGCCATCTGGTCAATAAGACTGTCATACGGATCACTGATCCGCCCGCCGTTGGTGGCTGGACGATCGTTATTCTTGGCGGTGTTGCGCTGGTCATTGCAGAGCTTACAGCCCTCCTGATCTATTCGGTGCAGAATGGGAGCGTGAATATCCGGGCGCTCCTCCTTCACAATCTGTCCGACGCACTCGCATCTGTAGCCGTGGTTGCGGGCGACGCGCTCATCCTCATCTATGACTGAATACTGTTCGATCCGTTCGTGACGATCGGTATCGCGGTAACATTCTCTGCCTGTCGTTCCGCGAAATCGGCGGGCCGATCCACATGTTGTGGCTAGGCAGTCCGCCGGACATTGACATCGGTACCGTCATTGAGGCGATGCGGAGCGGTGATGGTGTCGTGGATGTCCATCATTTGCATCTCCGGCAGATGCAGGAGCCCCTTTTGTCAGCTATCTTCGAACAGTTTGTCGGTGAGTGCGCAATCGGGTGTTTCAGCGCCGGTGCAACCAGCCATGATCTCGCCGAGCCGTCGATCCATCTGCTTCAGATCGGCGATGCGTTTACGGATATCGCCCCGATGTGCTTCTGCCAGCGCCCTGACCTCCGCGCAGCTCGGCCTGCCATCATTGATGCCAAGTAGCGAGCGTACATCTTCCACGGAGAAGCCGAGGCTGCGGGCTCGCAATATGAAACGCAGTCGTACCTGATCTTCATTCGAATACAGCCGGTGGCCACTTGCCGTGCGGGCTGGTTCGGGCAGCAATTCGATCTTTTCATAATAGCGGATCGTTTCAAGATTGCAGCCGAGCCGCCCGGCCAGTTCAGCCCGTTTGAGTGCTGCTCGCGGCGATGTGATGGCCATGATGAAATACCCACTTGTGTCTGTACCAACTACAGAGCGTAACGTGATCATGATCAATAAAGCAATGGGAACAGCTGGTCATGGCAGGTACGGAAAACAGCCCAGCAAATGAGCGTCGCTCAAGGTGGCTTGTTGCCGGTGGCATGCTGGGGGCATTCCTTGCATCATCCTGCTGCATCGTGCCGCTTGTGCTGATCAGTCTCGGTGTTTCCGGAGCGTGGATTGGCCAGTTGACGGCGCTGGAACCCTACAAGCCCCTTTTTCTTCTGGTCGCGATCGGATTTCTCGCGGCTGGGTTCTGGGATGTCTATTTTCGAAAAACCAGTGTCTGCGAGGATGGTAGCTATTGCGCCCGTTTGCAGTCGTCAGTCGTCAAGCAGGTCGCCCTGTGGAGCGGCGCGCTTGTCGTGCTGGCGGCCTTGACCATCGATGTATGGGCACCGTTATTTTACTAGCCAGGGAGACAAGTATGAAACGCACATGGATGATCGCCGGACTGGCAGGTCTGGCACTCGCGGGGGGGCTCGCAGTCGCCGGCGCGCAGAATGCTCCGGATGCCTCGGTGGAGGTCGAACAGGCGACAGCCCGTTTTACGATCGGAAACATGACCTGCGCGACATGTCCGATTGCTGTCAGGAAAGCGATGATGCGTGTCGAGGGCGTTAAATCTGTCGATATCGATTATGCGGCCAGGACCGCAGAAGTGGTTTACGATACGGCGGCGACAACGCCTGAGCTGATCGCTGCGGCTTCAACCGATGTAGGATACCCGGCAAGCGTTACGGACGGTTGAACACGCAGCATCTGGAATATCCTGATGAGGCACCTGCCAGTCGATGTTCGCATACATCGTCAGATTTTCACACAAGGCTTTCACTTTGATGTCAAAATGGACTGACCGAAAACTGCTGATAACGGGTCTGGCCGGTACCGTCATTGCGACACCTTCTTGTTTTGCATCAATGAGCATGTGCCTCAGCCCCGGCCGGGTACCAAAAATGGACAGGCTGAACCTTGAAGCTGCCTGCGCCGAGTGCACTCGGCGGGGCATCCAGGTGAACACATCGATGCGTACGAGCGATCCCGCGGTCTTCGCCGCAGGCGAATGCGGCGACAGCGGCCTCAACCTGATCCCGGCCACGCCTCCGACATCGGGTCGATGGTGTGATTTTGAATACTTGATCGAGGCCGCGTCGCCATGCCTGGTCACAAGCCAAGGAAGAAATAATGAATCAAACCGTAAAGACAGGCGATTGCTGCTCCGTCAATAAAAACGGCGACGACAGCTATGACCTCATCGTCATAGGTGCTGGCTCGGCCGGGTTTTCGGCTTCGATTAGCGCGGCCGAGGCCGGCAGGCGCGTGGCCATGGTTGGGCATGGCACCATCGGCGGCACCTGCGTCAATGTCGGCTGCGTGCCGTCCAAGGCGATGATACGGGCCGGTGAAGCGGTGCATGCTGGTACAGCGGCGGCACGGTTTCCGGGCATTGAGCCCTGTGCGCAGAGCGTGGACTGGTCGGCGGTCGTCAAGGGCACGGCCGATCTGGTCGACGAGATGCGCCAGAAAAAATACATCGACCTGCTGCCTTCCTATGAGAATGTCACCTATATCGAGGAAGGTGCCGCACGCCTGATCGAAGGCGGGATTGAGGTCGGCGGGCGGATCATCGCTGCACCGAAGGTTCTGATCGCCACCGGCTCGCGCCCTTTCTTGCCGGAAATTGACGGGATCGAGACCGTGGAGGCGCTCGATTCCTGGGACCTTCTCAGCCTGCCCGATCAGCCCGAAAGCATCCTGGTCCTGGGCGGCGGCTATATTGGCTGTGAACTGGCGCAGATGGCGTCGCGGCTGGGCGTCAAGGTTACACTGGTCACGCGTTCGCGCCTTCTGCCCGGCGTGGAACCGGAAGTGGCCAAGGCGTTGACCGACGTGTTGAAGGCTGAGGGTGTCGCGGTCGAGACCGGCCTGTCCTACCGATCGGTGAGACGGAGTGACGGCGGCGTCACGCTGACAATCGAACGGAGTGGAAAGCCTGTGACCCTCTCCGCGCAGCGGCTTGTGGCCACCACAGGCCGGGTGGCCAATTCCGAAGACCTCGGCTTGCGCGAGTTCGGCATCGAGACCGATGCGCGTGGATCGATCAAGGTCGGAGCCGACATGGCCACAACGCGGCCTGGCGTCTGGGCAGCGGGTGATGTCACCGATCGCGACCAGTTCGTCTACATGGCCGCTTATGGGGCCAAGGTGGCGGCCAACAATGCGCTCGGGCTTCTGGATTTGCGCTATGACAATGCGGCCATGCCCTGGGTCGTGTTCACCGATCCGCAGGTCGCCGGCGTCGGCCTTTCCGAGGTGCAGGCGAAGGCAGCCGGTCATGACGTCAAGACCAGCGTGCTGACGCTGGACCACGTGGCACGCGCCGCCGCCGCCCGCGATACCCGCGGCGTCATCAAGCTGGTCGCGGATGCGAAGACCGACCGCCTCCTGGGCGGACAGATCGCGGCGCCCGAAGGGTCTGATGCGATTCAGACGCTGGCTATGGCGTTGAAGTTCGGCATGACGAGCAAGGCGCTTGGCGAGACAATTTTTCCATACCTGACAACTGTTGAAGGGTTAAAATTGGCGGCACAGACGTTCGACAAGGACGTGGCGAAGCTTTCATGCTGCGCAGGCTGAAACCAATTTTAACCGCAACGGGGCCTCGCCAGTCCAGCCAGATCAGGTAACGTCCCAGCCATGGATATTCGCGCGACGTTGTTGATCTATGCTGGCGCGGCAGCCGCCGAAATCGCCGGTTGTTTTGCATTCTGGGCCTGGCTGCGGCTTGGAAAGTCCGCTTTCTGGCTGGTTCCGGGGATGATATCCCTTGTTGTATTCGCTTGGCTGCTGACACTGGTGGAAGCGTCTGCAGCCGGGCGCGCCTATGCCGCCTATGGTGGGGTTTACATAACTTCCTCGCTCATCTGGCTATGGACCATTGAGGGGGTTCGTCCCGACCGCTGGGATCTGATAGGGGTTGTAACCTGTCTGATCGGGGCTGCGGTTATTCTTTTTGGTCCGCGCATGCCAGTTTGACGCTATGGCGAAACGGGTCTTTATCGTCTTCCCTTTAGCTCGATCGGGGACAGTGCCGGAGTATGCCGCCTTACTGATCTGGAGGGTTGTCCGGATAGACCGTTTCTTGGTCCGGGCAGTCGCGGCCATTCGCGGGAATGCTGCAAATTTCCATGATGCGATGAGAACCGTCCCGGCCCCGTTTGACCTGGAAGATCACGTCATCGCCTTCAGAGAGGTCAGTCAGCTCAAGATCGCCCATTAAAGCGAAACTCATGGTCATCGCGCCCATGGCGATGCCTTCGAAAGGGCCATGGTCGATGGTGACCCGGCCGTCGTCGCGATCAAGGGATGTGATCCTGCCCGTGGCCCGTCCAGTATCGCCGGGCATAGCTTCATCTGCCTGTTCGAACGGTTCAGGCCTGGTCTGGTCTGCAGGGCCGGATGCTGGCGGCGTTCGGCTTTCGGGGTCACTGCAGGCTGTCAGGGAAGCGGAACCTAACAGGAAGGCGGTAATCAGAATTCTTTGAGTCATTGGGATTTCCTGGTGAACTAATCGGGAGACGCAGGCATTCCGGCCGCGGAACGCGGCCGGAACCTGATTTACGAATTTTTTGCTTGAAACAGAGGACCGGCTAGTGATCGGTGTCGTCATGATCCTTGCCTGACATGCCGGACATGGATCCGTGTCCGCCCATGTTGCAGTCCATCATGCCTTTGCCTTTCATCATCGACATCATGGATTGCTTGAAAGCATCCGGATCGCCGCCGATCGGCATCATCATGGCGATATCATAATTGTCGCTGTCGTCCTGCTTGAGCATGAAATGGACGTTGTCGCCATTCTCGAATTTGTCGAGCGCAACCATTCCGCCGACCTCGAAGTCCATTGTCATTTCACCCCAGCCGATCTTCTTGATCGGATCGTGTGAAATATTGACGGTTCGGGCATCCAGATCGACGCCGTTAATGACGCCAAAGCCGGGCGCCATGTCGCCGCAGCAGCTCATGCCGGACATGTCCATGTCTTTCATGCTGTCCATTTTCATGCCGGCCTCCTGGGCGAGCGCCGGACCAATCAGGGCCAGTCCGAGGATTGCGCCTGTGACTGCTGTCTTTCTGACGAGGGTTTTCATCGTTTTCTTCCTTTTTGATTGTCAGGCGCGGCTTTCAACAGAGGCCCCCGATGCGCGCCGGGACGGGGGAATAGGGTGGATGGACACGGGACTATTATTTCGACCTCAGATATTTGATGAGGGCAGCGATCCCGAGCAGGAGGAGGAGCACAGCAAGCAGCATGAACACCGTGCCGAACAGGCCGCCACCCATCATGCCGCCGTCGATCATCATTCTGCCTGATGAGCGATCCTGCGCGGCCGCCGGCAGCATGGCGCTACTCAGAAGCAGTGGAAACAAAAGCGGAATTTTCAACAGGTGTCTCGTCATGGTTTTTCTCCTTCGGGGGTGAATGAGCCGGCCCGGTTATCCGGTTCGGCCCGGGGTAAATCTGATGGAATCTGCAGCCCGACCCGGATGTAGTAGATGGCCGGGATCACGATCAGGGAGAGGATGAGGGTTGAGGCCATGCCGCCAAGCATGGGCAGGGCAATCCGGCGCATGACGTCCGATCCGAGGCCGTCGGTCAGGAAGATCGGGGCAAGACCTGCAAAAATGGTCGTGACCGTCATCAACTTCGGCCTGACGCGCATGGCCGCGCCCTTGCTGACAGCTGCGAAAAGCTGGCTCCTGTCAGACGGGTTCGCCTTGCGGACTTCCGCGTCGATATAGAGCAGCATCACGACGGCTGTCTCGACCGCGATGCCGCCCAGGGCGATGAAACCGACCGCGACGGCTACTGACAGATTGTAGCCTGCCAACCAGACGGCCCACATTCCGCCGACCAGGCCGAATGGCAGGCTGGCCATGATGATCAGGGTCCGGTCGAGCCGACCGAAATGTAGCATCAGCAGCAGGAAGATCAGTGCAATCGCAGCTGGAATGGCGATCTTCAGCCGCGCATTCGCTTCCTGCATCTGTTCATACTGTCCGGAGAACTCCACCGCATATCCCGCAGGCAGGTCGACGGCGTTGGCAATCACCTGTCCGGCGTCTGCAACATAGCTGCCCATGTCCCGGTCCGCGATATCGACGAAAACCCAGCCAGTCAGCCTGGCATTTTCCGATCGGATCATTGGCGGGCCTTCCGCATAGGAAATGTCCGCCAGTTCGCTGAGAGGGATATGGGCGCCGGACGGGGCGGGCACGAGTATCTCTTCCAGGTCTGTGGCACTCTCACGAAATGGCCGATCATAGCGCAGGATGATGTCATAGCGTTCCCGGCCCTCGACAGACTGGGAGAGTGTCATGCCGCCCAGGGCGGTTTGGATCACGGACTGGAAGGCTGCCATGTCGATATTCCGCCGGGCGAGTTCGCCCCTATCCGGCGTGATCTCGAGATATTTTCCGCCCATGACCCTGTCGGCGAAGGCCGAGCGCGTTCCGGGTACGTCCGAAATGGCCGCTTCTATGTCCCGGGCAATGGTCTCAATCTCTGTCAGATCATCGCCCGTAACCTTGATGCCAATGGGCGTGCGCACACCTGTTGAAACCATGTCCATGCGAATCTTGATCGGATAGCCCCATGAATTCACGAGGCCGGGCATTTGCAGCTTGGCATCGAGCTCATCGGTGATGTCCTCGACCGTCACACCTGGCCGCCAATCCTCCTTCGGTTTCAGCTTGATCCAGGTCTCGATCATGGTGAGTGGCGCTGGATCGGTTGCGGTATCGGCGCGCCCGGCCTTGCCGAAGACACGATCGACTTCTGGCACGGTCTTGATGACGCGGTTTGTCTGGCCAAGAATCTCCCGCATCTTGGTGGATGACACGCCGGGCAGGGTGGTCGGCATGTAGAGGAGCTCGCCTTCATAAAGGGCCGGCATGAATTCCGAGCCGATCCTCTGGACCGGCACGATGACGGTGGCCGTCAGCGCGAGCGCAAGGGCGACCGTGATCCATTTGAACCTCAGGGCTAGATGGAGCAGCGGTTTGTAGGCCCAGACGAAGAAGGCGTTCAGGGGATTGGCTTCCTCGCGCCGGAACCGACCCCGCATCAGGTACAGCATCAGAACCGGGACAAGTGTCACCGACAGAATGGCCGCGAAGGCCATCGCATAGGTCTTGGTATAGGCGAGAGGACTGAAGAGCCTGAAGCTCTGACCGGTCAGGGCAAAGACCGGCAGGAAGGAGACCGTGATGATGAGGAGTGAAAAGAATATGCCGGGGCCGACTTCCTGAGCCGACTCGACCAGCGCTTGGCGGCGCACGCTCGGATCGGGTTTCGGTCCCAGATCCGCCAGTTTCCGGCTGGCATTCTCGACAAGCACAATCGAGGCGTCGACCATGGCGCCGATCGCGATGGCGATCCCGCCAAGTGACATGATGTTCGCTGTGACACCTTGCCAGGACATGATCAGGAACGCGCCGAGCACTCCGAGCGGCAAGGTGATGATGGCAACCAGAGACGACCGTACATGGAGGAGGAAGATCAGAATGACGAGAGCAACCGCGAAGCCTTCCTCGATCAGCTTGTCTTTCAGATAATCGACCGAACCCTCGATGAGAGGCGCGCGGTCATACACAGTGACAATCTCGACGCCTTCTGGCAGCCCGCGCTGGAGACTATGAAGTTTCTCCTTCACACGTTCGATCACCGACAGCGCATTCTCGCCATCGCGCATCACCACGATGCCGGACACAGTTTCGCCTTCGCCATTGAGTTCGACAATGCCGCGCCGGAGGGCCGGGCCTTCGACAATCCGGGCGACATGGCTCAGCTGGACGGGGGTGCCATCCTCTGCCTTGACCACGACCTGTTCGAGATCAAGTTTCTCATCGACATAGCCTGATGAGCGGATGACATATTCCGTTTCGCCCTGTTCGAGCACGCGGCCACCGACCTCGCTCGAGGCGGCGCGGACCGCGTCACGGATACGGGTGATCGACAGGTCGTAACTTCTCAGGCGATTGGGATCGAGTAGCACCTGGTATTCCCGGACAAAACCGCCGACCGAAGCGACTTCAGAGACCCCTTCCACTCCGGCGAGTTCAAGTTTCAGGAACCAGTCCTGCAGTGAACGCAGCTCGGCGAGATCGGTCTTGCCGGTCTTGTCGACCAAGGCATACTGATAGACCCAGCCAACGCCGGTTGCATCCGGTCCGATCTGGGGTACGGCGCCTTCCGGGAGTTCGGATCCCAGCCGGGACAAGGCTTCGAGAACGCGCGAGCGGGCCCAGTAGAGGTCAACATCATCGTCAAATATGACATACACAAAACTGGTGCCGAACATTGAGGAGCCGCGCACGTCCTTGGTCTTCGGCAGACCGAGAAGGTTCGTCGATAGTGGATAGGTGACGAGGTCCTCGACAATCTGCGGGCTCTGGCCCGGAAAATCGGTGCGAATGATGACCTGGGTATCTGTCAGGTCCGGCACTGCATCGAGCGGCGTGCGCTGGATCGCCATCCACCCGGTCACAGCCAGTGCAGCGGCGAGCATGAGGACGATGAGCTGGTTGGAAACCGACCAGGAGATCAGCTTTGCCACCCATGATTTGGAGGGGTCTTGCCCCGCGAGGTTTCTGTCGTTTCGTTCAGTCATGACTGTCCCCCGAATGCCCAGGGGCCTGGTCAGCGCCAGTCTCGCCGTCATTGGTCGTCATCGACATGCCGGCCATCGGGTTGGGCCAGTCAATCCGTTCGGCTCCATCTGCGCTGTACGGATTGGCTGGTTTCGCTTCTTCCTGCAGCCAGTACCGGCCCGTTGCGGTGTCCCGGTAGAGCACCAGACCAGCCTCGCTGTAATGCTGAGGTGCGCCTTCCAGCAGCCAGGGTTTCAAGGCCTCGACCAGGTCTGAGAGTTGTGTGGCAAGGTCTTCGCGGTCCGTGGCGTCCTGCGCGGCGGCGAGAGCGGTTTGCGTAGCATCCATGACCGGTGCCAGTTTCGTGTTCGCGTAACGGTCCCGCAGCACTGGCACCAGGGCGAGCGCCGGGTCCACGAATAGCGGATCGATGTCATACCCGTCTCTCAGGGCCTCGTGGAAGTAGAGCGCCATGTCAGTGAAGTGATCGATTTCGGCGAGGGCTTTACTGTCCACCGGAATATCGGAGAGCGGTGTTTCCGGACTGGCCGCGCTCGCATCCGGAGCTTCCAGCTTGGCAAGACCTTCTTTCAGGTTGGCTTCGCTATCGAGCAGGAACTGCCCGCTGGCGACGACCATGTCGCCACTTTCCAGACCCGACAGGATTTCGGTCCGGCCATTGGCCGAAATCCCGGTTTGCACGGCGCGTCCGGAGAAGCGGCCATTGCCTTCGGCGATGACGACACGGGCGCCCTCGCTACCAAGCAGAATGGCTTCACTTGGAACCGAAAGACGCGGTCGGCCGCCGATATTCAGCCTTATGTCCGCATAGGCGCCCGGGCGAAGATAGCCCGACACATTGTCCACTTCGATCCGGACGTCGGCTGTACGGGTTTTCGGGTCGATTGTCGGATAGATATAGTCGACCTGGCCTTTACCGGGGGCATCGGGCGCGCTCGGAAAATCGAGTTCGGCCTGCATGCCTGTTTCCACCAGAGGCAAATCGCTCTCCGGCACCGAGGCAATGACCCAGACATCGGCATAGGATTGCAGGCGTAATATAGGCGTGCCGGGTTTGACATAGTCGCCATTGCGGACCTGGAGCTCGGCAACCGTGCCGCCGGCTTCTGCGTAAACCGGAACACGTTCAATGACCTGGCGGGTTTCGGTCAGCCGGTCGATGGCCGCATTCTGCATGCCAAGGGAGCGCAGGCGCTGGCGAACCGACGCGATGCGCGCTTCGTTACCGATCCTGAACGAGTTCAGATAATCTTTCTGCGCGGCGATCAGGTCCGGACTGTAGATCCGGTAGAGGAGACTGCCGGGGCGGACGGTGTCGCCCTCGGCATTGACCGCCAGATTCTCAATCCAGCCTTCTAGCCGCGAGACGGTAACATTTTCGAGCCGTTCATTGGTCTCGACCGTGCCGAAGGCTCTCAGTACACGGCTGAAATCCCTGGTCTCGGCAGGTGATGTCCGGATCCCCATGGTCTGGATCATTTCCGGCGAGACGGCCACGCCCGATCCGGTGTCATCGGCATAAACCGGGATGTAATCCATGCCCATGGAATCCTTTTTCGGAACAGGCGAGGTGTCCGGCTTACCCATGGGATGCTTGTAGTACAGGATTTCCCCTGTTGAGCTCGTCGGTTCCTGGGTCTTGTCGGCAGGCACCAGGTCCATGCCACAGATCGGGCAGGTGCCGTCCGGATCGGTCGAAATATAGTGCGGGTGCATGGGGCAGGTGTATCGTTGCGTCTCGCTCGAGGCGTTCGGTTTTTCACCCTGGCCGCCCGGTGATCCGCCCGGTGCGCCGCATGCGGCGAGCAAGAGGGCGGCAGATGCGGTGCCCATTATCAGGAATGTCTTTTTCATTGTGTCACCAGGAGGGCATTCAGGCGTGCGATCGCAGCGGCCTTGCGGGCCGTTTCAGCTTCGATTTCCGCCCGGAGTTTGAGAATGGCGATCTCGCCGTCGATGATCGGCGCATAACCGCCAACACCGGATTCATAAGCAATCAGCTGGGCCTCGACTTCGTCTTCGACGGCAGCAATCTTGACCTGCAGCACGTCGATACTGGCATCGGCCGCGCGTATAATGGCGTCCCGGGACGCATACTGGGCCGCCGCATTCCGCGCGGCAGCCTGGTAGCGTTGCTCGGCGCCGGCCCGCTCAGCCTTTGCGGCGCGCAAGTTCGGTGCCTGCTTCCTTTCGGCCCAGAGCGGAACCGTAAAAGTCACCATACCGGAGACCCAGTCATCCCCCGCGAACATCGCGCCTTCATCGCGCTGTTGATAGGTGAGCTGGGCCCCCCATTCTGGCTTCCAGGCCGCGCGGGCCTCGTCGATACCGTAATCGGTAACGCGGACGGCCGCGTCGGCAATGCGTACGGTGTGGAACTCAAGCGCTGCGCCGGACCAGTCTCTTTCAGTCAGGGGAGGGAGGCCGGTCGAAGGGACCAGTCCGACGAGTTCGATCAGGCGCGCATCGGTCTCGGCTTCCTGCCGGTCAAGATCAACAAGCGTCCGGGAAACTTCTGCCCGTTCGCTTTCAATTTCGGCAAGGCGATAGACGGCCGGGCGGCCCGCATCGATCTCGGCCTCGACAATGTCGACAAGCTCGTCGTATTTGGCGTTTCGCGCTTCGGCGAGGGATCTCTGCCTGGTCAGTCTAGTCTTGTCAGCGAGAAGAGCGATGAGTTCGGCGCGCAAGGCCGCATAACGGGCATCGCGAACCGCCTCGGTCTGTGCTGACATCGCCCGGGCTTCACCGGCGCGGGCTTCACGGCCCGCGAAGCTCGGAAATTGTTGCCGGATACCAACGGCTTTATTGGTCGGCAAGTAACTGTCGAATGAGGGATCGAAAATCGGAAAGTTGTTGATCCCGAGGGATACGACGGGGTCCGGGAGTGCGGTTGAGGCGACAGCACGCTCCCGGTCGGCCTCGGCATCGTAACCGAGAGCGGAGAGGCTTGGATGGGCCTCGAGACGGGCTTCAAGCTCGGCAAAGCTCTGAGCGTTGGCAACCGCCGCCAGGGGCACAGCGGCAAACGCTGCGACCAGCAGCATTCTTGAAATGTGGGGCATGATAAAACGGGCTCTTCTGAATTGTGAGAAGCGATGACGACGGGCTGCTGTGGCGGCCGCAGGTCATCGCTCTCAATTCAGGAAGCGCTGCTTTAGCGATATTGGCGTGTGCTGGACGATATCCAGCCGAGGTGGAGGCCCGGTCTTTAGCGTTTCGCGCTCTGGCAGGAATGCCTTTGGTGGGTTAGCGAGAACCGCAGCAAATTCTGCGTCTACATTCGCAACAGGTGCAACTGGATTGGCGTCACTGTGCGCCTGGATAAGCATGGGTGCACAGTCGTATCCCGCGGGGCAATCAGACGATGATGCCTGATCTGTATGCCCGGTGTCGGCCATGGCTTCCATCGCCATGTCATTACAGGGGTGATTGCTGCTCATTTCAGTCGGCACGGTTTCGGAGGTCCCGACCATCAATGGACACGCCATGACCGGATGAGCCGCCATGAAGGCAGCGGCAAACAGTGTCAGGAGGCGGGTCACAAACTGCATCATTGTTCAAATACGTAAAAAGATTAAAACTTTCATTTCAACAAACTGTGAGGCCGCTACTTCTTGCGGCCACCAAGCACAGCAACAAGTTCCTCGACCTTTTCACGCCGGTCATCGACATTGCTTCCGGTCAGGGCATGATCCACACACGTTGCGATATGGTCATCCAGGATAACGGCCTCGAGGCCGACAAGCGCGGCCTTCACAGCCTGCACCTGACGAATGACATCAATACAATACCGATCGTCGGACACCATCTTCGTGATGCCGCGCACTTGTCCCTCGATGCGGGCAAGCCTTCGGGTCGCGGCCTCTTTGGTTTCAGTCTTCATGGCAAATACCCCATATAGGGTATCCATATGGGGACCTCGTGAAGCAATTTCCAGTCTCTTCATGCGTCAGAAACGAAAGGTTCAGCCCAAGATGGACTGACAGTCATCACTCAATGGCATTTCCAGCTGCGGTCCACGCCTTCATCGAGCCGATATAGACATCGACCTCGGAGAACCCCTTCCGCATGAGCTGCGAGGCGGCAATGGTGGCCCGGGCGCCGCTTCCGCACATGACGGTGACGGGCTTGTCCGGGTCGAGGTCACTGGCCGCATCAGGCAGCTTGCCGACATAAGCGTGCTTGCTGTCCTTGATATGGCCGCTCTCATATTCGTCGATGGCCCGGACATCGAGCAGGGTCCAGCCAGCCGGCGGGTTGTCTACGCGCGCGGCGACGGTTTCGGTATCGACGAAGTCGAGTGTGTCGAGCGGGCCGTTCTGGACCGCCACGGGCATGGCGCCGCTGACAAATCCGCTCACATTGTCGAAGCCGATCCGCTGAAGCGTGGTGGCCGCATCGACCGCCTGGTCGTCATCGCGCGCTACCAGCAGCACCGGTTTGTCGCCTGGCAGCAACCAGCCCGCGAAGGCGGCAAGCATGTCATCCGGGATGCAGAGCGAGCCCGTGCGGTGTCCGCCGGCAAAGTCGAATATGCCACGGACATCGAGGCAGACCGCATCGCCCGGATCGAGCAACCTGGCCGGGGAAGCGGGCAGGGGCGCCGGCGGCGCAGCTTCGGTGCCTTCCATATTGCCCTCTTCCATGCGCCGGAAGTATGGCGGGATGTAGTGGTTCTCGGCTACCTTGGCGTCGATGAAAGCCTCCCGGTCATCGATCTGCAGGCTCGGATTGTTGAGCTTTTCATGGCCGATGGAGGAAAACTCCCGGTCGGCCATGCCCGAGCCACAAACCGAACCGGCGCCATGCGCGGGATAGACGAGGCACTGGTCGCCGAGCCTCATCAGTTTCTCCAGGCTGTCATAGAGCAGGCCGGCGACTTCGCGTTTGCGGTCGGGATAGAAGTCCGTGCGCCCGACATCGCCAATGAACAGGGCATCGCCCGTGAACACGCCAACCGGGCCTTCCTCAAAGCTCTTGTCATAAAGCACGTAGGACAGGCTGTCGTCGGTGTGCCCGGGCGTTTCAAGCACCTTCAGGAGCGCGCCGCCAATCTCGAACGTGTCGCCTTCCCGCGTCTCGGCTGCATACTGGATCGGCTTTTCAGGGTTCGGCCCGTGCCAGACCTTTGCGCCAGTCTCTTCCTTCAGGACAGGGGCGCCTGAGAGCAGGTCCTCGTTCCGGTGGGTTTCGAAGACGTGCTTGATGACAGAGCCTTCCTCACGGGCGAGGTCCAGATAGATGTCGATGTCACGCCGCGGATCGATGACCGCAGCTTCGCCATCGGCGCTCAGGAAGTAGGAAAGGTGGGCAAGGCCCTGTGTCTTGATCTTTTCAAGTCTCATTCTGTTTCGCTCCTTTTCGGGATCGAATGGGTCTGACTGGACGTGGAAGGCGCGTTAGTCCTCCGCGATGGCTGCCCCGGCAGCGTCGTCTGGATTGAGCGTGCCTTCAAAGGGGGGAACGGGGCGGCTCGCCGCCTCCCTTTCCGTCGATGCCGGGCCATTCTCCGCGATGTCGGAAATCAGCCATTCCATTTCCTTGATCTCGCGGCGCTGCGCCGTGATGATCTCGTCGGCAAGCTCGCGCACACGGACATCCTCGATGCCGGCGCGTTCACTTGTCATGATGGCAATGGAGTGGTGGGGGATCATCGCTTTCATGTAGGACCGGTCGTCGACAGTGCTCTGGCTGCGCACCAGCCAGAGGGCCAGGACGAACACGACCGCAGCGCCAATGAAAATGCCGAAATTGATCCGGCTGTCCTTGTACATGTTGAGCATGAAGCTCAGCATCACGACGGCCATCGCGGCGCCCATGATGAAGGCCATGTAGAAGCGCGTTTCGCTCCAGCGAACATGCTCCCACGCATAGGTGTTGAGGTACATCAGCCCAAACATCACGATCATCGATGTGATGATCATTGCGCCAAACCGCCAATAACTGTTCTTCATATCCACTTTCAACATCCTCCTTATACAGTGGTGGGGTATTTCCACGACTAACGGAGAAGTGTGTGAACAGGTTCCGAGTTAATCCGATGCTTGAATTCCGCCTGAAGTTGGACCATCCATTTGGTTTCGCATCAGGAGGAAAATGAAGGATGCCGAGCACGAAATCAGCAGGAAACCATTGAGTGATTCCAGTCCCGCCAGGAACCGCGAATGTCCGGTTGGATAGATATCGCCCAGCCCAAGCGATGTGTAGTTGACGAGGGAGAAATAGAATATGTCCATGAACCCGTCCGCTTCGCCGCCCTTGAAACCACCCAAGTCAAAGGCATCCAGTAGCGTAAAGCTGGTTGCATAGAGCGCTGCCTCAGCGAGGTGCGCCAGGCCTGCACCTACGATACCCGAAACAACGATCGGGAGACCTGAACGCGCTTCATGGTTCAGGCGTCGGTGCAGATGCGCCAGTGCGAGATAATGCACCGTGCTTGCCAGCACAAAAGTGAGCAGTCCGATCAAGGTTGCAATGATCATGAATGGGCTTTGTGCTGGTCGTTTCCGGACTCCTCTCCGGGAGGATTGTCGCGGAGACGTTTCAGAAAGAAATGCTCGAATGAAAAGACTACAACCATGCCGAAAGCCGCGATCAGGATGATGACTGGATCGGCTTGCCACTTCAGGAGGAGGAAGGCGATCAGGACGACGGCATCGAGCGCTATCGCACAGATAAGGATTGCAGGTGCGGCGCCGACATCCTTTCTCAAATGCCGGAAGACGCCCCAATGGATGATGATATCCATGACCAGATAGAAGATTGCGCCAAGCGAAGCGATGCGACTGAGATCGAAGAAAGCCGCGAGCAATCCGGCAGCCACAACCGTATAGACGAGCGTATGACGCTGTACCGTTCCGGGCATGCCGAAATGTCTATGCGGAATCAGGTTCATGTCGGTCAGCATGGCGAGCATGCGGGAGACGGCAAACAAGCTGGCAAGCAGGCCTGAAGCTGTCGCGATGATCGCAATCGTTACTGTGAACCACAATCCATAGTTTCCAAGTGCTGGCCGGGCCGCTTCGGCGAGGGCATAGTCCTTCGCCGCAACAATCTCCGAGACAGTGAGGGTTGATCCGACAGCGAAACAGACAAGGAGATAGATGAAAGTGCAGATCGCAAGTGAGATCATGATGGCCCGCCCGACATTGCGGGTCGGTTGCTTCACCTCGTCGCCACTGTTCGTGATGGTGGTGAATCCCTTATAGGCCAGGATGGCGAGCGCGACGCCGGCCAGGAACCCACCGGCAGATGTGCTGTCAGCGAAACCGTCTGCTGCTGGCTGGAAGCTGAATCCGGCAGCCCAGATCGCAATAAGCGCGAAAATCAGTATGCCACCAATCTTGAGAATAGCCGTGACCTTCGATACGCCGCCGATCACCTGATTACCGGCAATATTTATCACGAAAGCCAGGATAATCAGTCCGATTGCCAGCAAGGGGACGAATATGCCGCCCTCGACGCCAAACAGCTGCAGCGTGTACGTACCGAACGTGCGGGCGACCAGGCTTTCATTGATGATCATCGAGAACGCCATCAGCAGGGCGGCGCTTCCGGTCACGGTAGACGGGCCGTAAGTGCGTTGGAGTATCATCGCGATGCCGCCGGCGCTAGGATACTTGTTGGAGACCTTGATATAGGAATAGGCGCTGAAGCCGCTGATGATGGCTGCCGTGAGGAAGGCGAGCGGAAACAGGTCGCCTGCAAATTCAGCGACCTGACCGGTCAGGGCAAAGATGCCGGCACCGATCATCACGCCCGTCCCCATGGCGACGGTGCCCGCCAGCGTCAGTGACCCTTGCTTGTAGTCATCCTCACTCATGGTCTTGCCTGTTCGGAGACCAATTGCGTTCCCCGATAGGAGGCATATGTCCTGGCATCCTCTCCAGAGAAGATGATGACATCATACCGATCTGGCGCGTTCGGTGTTTCCATGCCGGGAGAGCCTTGCGGCATGCCGGGCACCGAGACGCCGTTGACGTCAGGCTTTTCTTCGAGCAAGCGTCGTATTTCCCGAGCGGGAACGTGACCTTCAACGACATATCCGTCGACTTCTGCGGTATGGCAACTCATCAGTTCATCCCGAACACCAAGCCGTGACCGAATGGGTGTCAGGTCCTCTTCCTCTTTCACGATGACGTAGAAACCCTCGTCATGCAGGTGGTCCACCCAGGCGGCGCAGCAACCGCACCATGGCGTCTTGTGTACAGTGACTGTTTGCGCGTTGGCTGCGGGTGACGCGGAGAAGAGCATCACGCCCGCTATCAGGGCTGCAATCATCAGCGCACCGAGCGCGCTCATAGCAAGTGGTCTGGACATGTCTGTGCTCCGGAAAATTAGAGTTTAAGGGTTCTCAGCCGCAAGGCGTTGCCGATAACAGATACGGAGCTGAAACTCATGGCGGCCGCCGCGATCATCGGGCTCAGTAACAAGCCGAAGAAGGGATACAGAATGCCAGCGGCAACCGGCACGCCAAGCGTATTGTAGAAGAACGCGAAGAACAGGTTCTGGCGGATGTTGCGCATCGTGGCGTGGCTGAGCTCCCGGGCCTTTGCGACCCCGATCAGATCGCCTTTCACAAGCGTTACACCGGCACTCTCCATGGCCACATCGGTTCCGGTTCCCATGGCGATTCCGACATCCGCCTGAGCGAGCGCGGGCGCATCATTTATGCCGTCACCGCACATGGCCACGCGGGCACCGTTCTTCTGGAGTTCGGACACGATCCGATGCTTGTCTTCAGGCGAGACGTCGGCGTGAACCTCATCGATGCCGACCTTGTCGGCGACCGCGCGTGCTGTCGTCTCATTGTCACCTGTCAACATCACAATCTTCAACCCTTCGGCATGAAGACGTCTGATGGCTTCCGGTGTCGTCTCCTTGATCGGGTCCGCCACAGAGACAAGGCCTGCCGGTTTTCCGTCGACGGCGGCGAACATAACCGTCTGGCCTTCGGTGCGGTACTGGTCAGCGCGTGTCCCGAGGTCGTCAGACCAGCCCCCGATCCGCTGCATCATCTTTCTGTTGCCGATGGCGACGGTTTGGCCGTCGACGCTTGCCTGCGCACCTTCGCCAGTGACGGATTCAAATCCGTGCGCATCCTTGTGAGGCGCGCCCTTGCCTTTTGCGCCACGCACGATCGCGTCGGCAAGTGGGTGCTCGCTCAAACGTTCCACCGCGGCTACGAGACTAAGCAACGAGGCTTCGTCGAAGCCTTCGCCTGGCTGGACGCGTACCAGTTCGGGGCGTCCGAGCGTCAACGTCCCGGTCTTGTCGACCACGATCGTATCGACCTTCTCAAGCGTCTCCAACGCTTCAGCATTCTTGATCAGGATGCCGTTGGACGCGCCCTTGCCCGTGCCGACCATGATCGACATCGGGGTTGCCAGACCTAGCGCACAGGGACATGCGATGATCAGGACGGCAACGGCATTCACGATCGCAAAAGCCATCGCCGGGTCGGGTCCGAACACGGCCCACACGACAAAGGTCAGGATTGCAATTCCAATAACAGCCGGAACGAACCAGGCAGCGACGAGATCAGCGAGCCGCTGGATTGGAGCTCGGGACCGCTGAGCGGCGGCAACCATTCGGACAATCTGGGACAAGAGCGTGTCTTCGCCCACATGTGTCGCCTTCATAACGAGCGACCCGGTTCCGTTGACCGTGCCGCCGGTCACACGGGCGCCAGCGGCTTTTTCGACGGGCAGGGGTTCGCCGGTGACCATGGACTCGTCAACCGACCCATGGCCGTCGACGACCTCGCCATCGACCGGGATCTTCTCACCTGGCCGGACCCGCAGCTTGTCGCCAGACTTTACATCCGCGAGATCGACATCCTGTTCGCTGCCATCGTCAGCAATCCTGCGCGCAGTAGCAGGGGCAAGCTCCAGCAGTGCACGAATGGCTCCTGAGGTGGCGTTGCGCGCGCGCAGTTCGAGCACCTGGCCAAGTAAAACCAGCGTAACGATGACGGCGGCCGCCTCGTAGTAGACTGCTACCGCGCCGCCATGCCCACGGAATGAATCGGGAAATATGCCGGGCGCGAATGTTGCGACCAGGGAATAAATATAGGCCACGCCGACGCCCATCGCGATCAGGGTGAACATGTTGAGGTTGCGTCGCTTCACGGATTGCCAGCCGCGCACGAAGAAAGGCCAGCCGGCCCAAACGACAACGGGAGTCGCGATCAGGGCCTGAAGCCAGACACTCCATGTCGGATCAATCCAGTGCCTGAGCGGGCTGCCGGGAATCATTTCGCCCATGACAAAGGCGAGCAGTGGCGCCGAGAAGACAAGGGCGACCCAGAAGCGCCGCGTCATGTCATCCAGTTCGCTGGTATCCTGCTCGGCCGTCACCGTTTCCGGTTCGAGCGCCATGCCGCAGATCGGGCAGCCTGTATTGGCAGTTTCGCGTACCTGCGGATGCATGGGACAGGTCCAGACGGTGCCGGCATAGCCGATCGGAACCTTGTCATAGGCATCATCGGGCTTCTCTGGAGCGGCCTGATCGTTGTGATGGCACGCATGTCCGGAATGGGCGTGAGAAGTGTCGTTGGTCATGGCTCTGACTCTTTCAGCAGGAGTGCTTCACAGGATGAGGGTATGCATCACTTTTATGCGCTGCTGTTTCGGTTGAAGAAGTTGAACAAGGGAACGAACAGAAGGGCGATGTACCAGCCATAGAGATAGCTCTCGACAAGGCCGATCAGGAAACCAGTCAGCGTTCCAAACTCAAATCCGGGCAGTAGATCCTGCCATGCTGGATGCATGTGAAGGCTGGACGGCGTCACACTCCCCCAGCCGACGCACAGCAAATAACTGACGAGCAGGAACAGAGACAGCGAGTGTCCGACGGGGATAATTTTCATTCTGACCTCCAGCGGTCCAGGCAAGAGCAAGTAGGACAGTCATAGTATAATACCCCTATGGGGTATATTCAATATCATCGCCGCTTGCCGGTTGCTTTTCAACTTGGCCGGCAAGCGGCAGTTTGGATTTCCTCCTTATCGCGGCGCACGGGAGGACGAGTGCGTGTGAATGACCTGCCAGGTGCCGGCGACCTTGCGGAACAGCACCGTTTGTTTCCCGATACGCTCCAGGCGTTCGCCATTGGAGCTGAACGTTCCACTGATCGCTGTGTCCGCGACAGCCCATGCAAAGTCACTTCCCTCGAATTGCACGTCTATATTCGAGAAGTCGAGTTCGAGATCCGGAATGGTATCTTTTTCGGGCTCGACATGATTTTCGACAAGGTCGAGCAGGCCAGTATTCTCGCCGCCTGACTCAAAGTACCGGGCGCCTGACCAGTCGAGAAAGTTCTGTCGGAACAGTTCGCCATCGCCGGTCTCCCAACCGGTTTCGATCGCGGCCATGATATCCAGGATCGCCTGTTCATCAGTCGAGACCGGTTTGGTGTCGTGATGGCCGTCGGAGTTGTCGTGTCCGGCGGGGACCGTGCCTGACATTTCTCGATCAGCTGCACCGTCGGTATGGTCGTGATCATGTCCATCGCCGCTCGCCGATGATCCATCCATCGTGTCGGATGGAGGCGCTCCGTGAGCGTCTTGATGATCGTCTGTTGAATTTACGGTGCCTTGGTCGCCATGACCGGCTCCGCCGCCATGATCATGATCGTGGCCTGGCCCGCTGGCTTCAGGAAGGGTCTGCACGCCAAGTCCGTACTTGTAGACAATTGTGCCTCCCCACCACGCTGTAACCGTCAAAAGACCTGCCACCGCCAGGGCACTGATCGCAAATACCGGGCCGGGCGACGAGGCCCTTCTCAGCCAGCGCCAACCGGCGAGGGCCAGTAATGCGAGGCCCGTGGGAACAGCCCAGTTGCGATGGGTTGTCATCGCTTCATGGGACGGCGCATCGTGAGCAACGCTGTAATAGGCCTGAAACCCGGCCGCGATGGTGGCCAGAACCGCCAAGGCAGCCAATGCCAGCATCCAGTCGGCGGCCGGTCGAAGGCTGTCGCGCCAGCGGCCTGCAGGTACGAGGAGGCCAGCCACATATGCCAAGGCTGCAGATGTGCCGAGGGCATAGGTAAAATGCACCAGCACGGGGTGAATATTGGGTTCTATGAAACCGCCCATTTTGTTCTCCTAATACCAGGTCCGCAGGCCCACGAGAAAGACGATATCGTCGCCTTCACCGCCTGCGGCTTTGATCATGTCGCGTGTCTCACCGAAGGCGCTTTGCCATTCGACGCCGACATAAGGCGCAAACTCCCTCCTGATTTCATAACGAAGCCGCAAGCCGGCATCGAGTGTGCTAAGTCCCGCGCCCGTTTCCCTTTCCGGTATGTCCTGCGCGGAAAGATTTGCTTCGATCCGAGGCTGCAAGATCAACCGCTGGGTCAGGAGCAACTCATATTCAGCCTCGATGCGGGCCGTTACATCGCCTTTTTCACTGAGAAAGGCGGAAGCGTCGACTTCGAACCAGTAGGGCGCCAGACCATTCAGTGCGACGACCCCATGCGCGAGACTATCCGGTTCGATGTCGTAGCGAACGCCCGCCTGAACATTCCAGAAAGGCGCAACCGCGCGGGAATAGAGCGCCTGGATCTCGGCATCATCCACGCCCTCTCCATTCAGAGAGGCGCGGCCCTCGCTCTTGAACCAGAGCTTGTTGATATCGCCCCCATACCAAGCCTGTCCGTTCCAGTACAAACTGTCGCCCTCGTCAGACATCTGAGCCTCGAGCTGGTTGAAGAGGATGTAGAAGCTCTTCTGGTCTCCGCCTTCCGCAAGAACGTCCCGGCGAGCGTCCGCCATTGCATCCTCGCCGTAGATGGCGTCGGCCTGATCCCAGGGCGGGGTTTGATTTGTGTCTTCCGCGAACGCGCTGCCGGTCGCGTAGAGCGCGAAGCCGAGGAGGAGAGGGGCTGCCAAATTCGGTTTCATCATGATTTTCCCTCCCCATGGTTCATGCCGTGATGGTCCATGGGCATATTCATCTGACCTGCCGGCATTTTTTCAGCTGGTGTCGTATCGTCTGCTGGCGGAATGACGCTGACGACCTGCATCATGCCAGCGTGCATGTGGTAAAGCAGATGGCAGTGGAACGCCCAGTCACCGACATGTTCTGCGGTGATGTCGACGCTGACCCTGTCTGCAGGCTTGACCGTTACTGTGTGCTTGCGCGGCATGTGATGACCACCGCCATTCACGAGATCGAAAAACATGCCGTGCAAATGGATCGGGTGTGGCATCATTGTATCGTTTACGAGCGTCAGGCGAACACGTTCACCCTCGTAGAACTTGATTGACTCGGTTACCTCGGAGAATTTTACACCGTCGAACGACCACATGTAGCGTTCCATGTTCGACGTCAGATGAATGACAATTTCGCGGCCAGGCGGGCGATGGTCCTCATTCATGTCGAGCGCGCGAAGCTGGTTGTAGGTGAGCGTGCGGTGGGGGACATCATCAAGCCCGAGACCGGGTTCGCCCAAGCGGCTCATCGTCATGCCTGATACTTTTGCGACACCGGGGCCGCGCTCTATATCTGCTTCAATCTTGACGGGCTGGACCGCCGGACCATGAGGATCGGGCATCATCGACATGGCACCCATGTCGTGGCCTTTCATGTCGTCCCCGGCCGTCGCGGTGTCCGGACCATGATCCATTCTCCCCATGCCTGACATGCCCGCCATGTCTCCATGGGCCATTCCCATGTCCCGCATGGTCAGCATCGGCACAGCTCGAAGCGCAGGCGCATCGACCCGCATACCGGCACGCGGGCCGAGCGTGGCGACGGCCTGGCCGGAGCGGTCGATCGATTCGGCAACAAAGGCGTAGGCGCGCGCTTCGGTCGGCGCGATGATGACATCATACGTCTCGGCCACGCCCATCTGGAACTCGTCGGTCTCAACCGGCTGGACATTCAGACCGTCGGCCTGGACCACCGTCATCGGCAAGCCCGGGAGGCGGACATTGAAGAGGGTCATGGCGGAGGCGTTGATAATGCGCAGGCGAACCCGCTCGCCCGGCTGGAAGACCATATTGAAATTATCGGCCGTCGAATGGCCATTGATCAGGTAGGTGTAGGTTTCGCCGGTCACGTCTGCGAGATCGCGCGGGCTCATTCGCATCTGCCCCCACATGCCGCCAAGTCCGGTTGGGTTCGACAGGGTCGGGCGGTTGAAATTCAGGCTCTCGGCATTCTTCTTGAGCTTGTCGAAGATCCGGTGCGGATGCGTGAAACTCCAGTCGCTGAGGACGAGCACATATTCCCGGTCATAAGCCACTGGGTCTGTACCTGCCGGATCTATGACGATCGGACCGTAATGGCCGAGTTGTTCCTGCAGACCAGAATGGGAGTGATACCAGTAAGTGCCATTTTGCGGCACCTTGAACTGATATTTGAACGTTTCGCCCGGTTTGATGCCCGGGAAGCTGACGCCCGGCACGCCGTCCATATGGAAGGGGACAAGCAGTCCGTGCCAATGGATCGAAGTGTCTTCGGCAAGCCGGTTGGTGACGTTCATTGTAACGTCATCGCCCTCGCGCAACCGCAAGAGCGGACCGGGAAGTGTGCCATTGATTCCGGTTGCCATACCGACTTTGCCGTTGAGCCTGACCGGGAACTGCCCGATTTCGAGGTCGAAGCGCGTGCCCGAAAGTGAGGGCACACCAAGGTTTCCGTTGCTGGAAGATTTTGCCCAAGCGGGCAGGAGGCTGCTTGCCCCCAAGGTTGCGCCGGTGCCGAGCACCGTCTGCAACATACGTCGTCTGTTCAACATAATCGTCTCCATGAGGTGAATTTATGCAATCGGGCTGCTAATGCAGCGACGCACGAAATCAGCTCAGGGAACGCACCTTCAATGTGACTGGCGTTTGTTGCAGCAGGTAACTTCGGACCTCAGGCCAGGGCGTGCGGACATTGACGACGCGCTTCCATGCGTGTTGCCATGAGGGTGTAGCAAGCCCGATGGGCGTCGTATCGCCTAATACGTGCTGGACCGGGTTCGCCGTCTTGTCGGCTTGGGCGACCGTTGCTGTCTGAAGCTTGCAGTGATCAGTCTCATCATCGCAGGGCGCCTCAGGCCCATCGGCGGGCGCCTGGTGAGAATGAGCGGTGAACTCGGTTGCCATGCTATTCGTCGCCGACATATCGACGGGACACGCGCAGAGCACCTGCGACAGGCTGAAAAATACCGTCACGAGAGTTGCGACAACAAAGTTCATGACTACCACTTATACCCCATAGGGGTTTAAATCAAGAAAGAACCTCTGAGCACTCAAGGTTTGTCGTAACGGAGCAGGATCAACCCAGACCCGCGGGTCAGTCCCGAGCGAAAAGTTGCATGGCTACGCTCCAGCGCGAATTTGAACGGCCAGCAAATCATGTTAGCGATGTGAATGTCGTTGATAGGCAGCGTCGAACTTTGACAACACGAAAGGGCTGCACCACAGTTTGCACTACAAATTGCAAACAATCTGCACAACAAGCGAAGTTTTGAGTGCCATAGTGCGTTGAATTAATTTAATTTCAAGCACGATTACTGGGCGCGTCACTCGCGGTTCGGAATCCATTGTCGGCTCTTGGCGAAAGGGCAACCTGGTTTCGCTGCGTACGAGCTTCAATTCATAAATAAATTGGACCCCAGACCCTTTTGTTTAGTACGGATTGTGCCATTCCGGTGATTAAGAGACCTGCTTCCTCATTCTATAAAACATCGTAAAATCAATATCTTGCACCTGTGTCGAGAGTATTTATTGTCTTTGTTGTGCATGACTTTTTAATAAGAAATGTTGCATAATATGGAGCATGACCCCTATATTGTGGGTGATGGAGACAGAACATGACCGCGCTTGCAAAACTAAAAAGGAAATTGCGCCCCGGACAGGTGTACCGGCGCAAGGAGCTTGCGACCTGGTCAAACGCTGTCGATCGACATGTTGGACAGCTGCTTGACGAAGGACGCCTCGAAAAGGTTGGGGCAGGGCTCTATATGGCTCCGAAGAAAACTCGGTTCGGGCAGGCACCCGCCAAGCCGGAGAAGCTGGTTGAGTCATTCCTGGGGGATGACCGGTTTCTTATGGTTTCGCCAAACGCCTATAACAGCCTCGAATTGGGAACGACGCAGCTCTACAATGAGCCGGTAGTTTATAATCGCAAACGGCACGGCCATTTCGAGCTGGATGGCCGACGCTATGACTTCCGCATGCGGACCTCTGTTCCTTCAAACCTCAGCGAAGAATTCCTCCTGGTGGATCTGTTGCACAACCTCGATCGGCTTCCCGAGGAAAAGGCAGCAGTGCTTCCCAAGGCACTTAGGCGTGCGCGACGTATGGACCGCGCGCGACTGTCACGTGCGGTGAAGGATTTCGGATCGGCGCGGGCTGCAAGGCTCCTCAAGCCTGTATTGAACCCTGATCAGGCAACCGCCGCGTGACCCTCCTGCACGCACTGCCTGATTTTGCCGACCTCATCGCTGTTGCTGCGCGAAACAACACTATCGATCCGGGCCTCATCGAAAAAGACTACTGGTTGATGCACTGCCTCTGGGGACTGCAGCAGCTTGACTATAAGTTTGAGCTGAAAGGCGGAACTTCGCTGTCAAAGGGATACGGCCTCATCGACCGTTTTTCGGAAGACATCGACATCCTGATCCACCCAGAGACCGACCTCCAGTATGGCCCAAACCACAACAAGCCTGCGCAGGTAAAGGCGCGTCTCGAATTCTTCAACGGTCTGGCCGAAGCCATCAAAATTCCTGGCATTATCGAAGTGGTCCGCGACGAAGAGTTCGACGACACACGCCACTATCGCGGCGCAGGCATTCGATTGAAGTATGAGTCGGTGAATCCACTGCCAGAAGGGCTGAAGGCAGGCATCCTGCTCGAAGTCGGGTTCGACCAGGTGGCGCCGAACCGGCCATGTACGATTTCGTCCTGGGCTTACGAACTTGCAGTCGAGAGTGGGATTGCAGACCTGACCGACACCCGCGCGGTCGATGTGCCTTGCTATGAGCCGGGCTATACTTTTGTCGAAAAGCTCCAGACCATCTCAACGAAATTCCGAAAGCAGCAGGCGGACGGCGACATGCCTGTCAATTTCATGCGCCACTATTATGACGTGTACTGCCTGCTCGCTGACGCCTCAGTGAAAGAGTTCATCGGAACAGACGCGTACAAGGACCACAAGGCCAAAAGGTTCCGCAAGGCAGATGAACCGGACCTCACCAGGAACGAAGCCTTTCTGTTGAGCGACGCAGAAACGCGAAAGGCGTACGCGGACGCTTATGCGAAGTCACGAGCGCTTTACTACAGGGAGCCTGCACTCTTTGACGATATTCTGGCACGCATCAGCCGGCGCCTGCCGGAACTTTGAATGATCGTTGCTCGCAGGGAAGCCTCTAACCCTCTGAAATAAAAGGAATTACTAGCTTACTCTTTTGTTGGGTGCGCCCTCCCGCACCCAACAAGCCCCTGGAGCCTTCACGGTTCCAGGGGTTTCTTGCGTTTGCCGGGGCGAAACCTGCGCCAGAATCCGGTAGACTGGCTTCGAAATGAAGCCGGCCGAGGGTGCCAGTGGGGACGACTACAGGACATAAGCAAGCGGACCGGGGTAGTACCCGCCACGCGCACGAAAAATGCAATCGATTGTAATTTGGCATTGCAAACGATTGTATTTTGTGGCTGAGTGATGCTCGACAAGCCGGGTCAACCGGCTGGAGCATTCGACAGGGAGGAAAAACGAATGTCTGTTACCACGCAGGGACTGTATCTGGGCGTCAGCGCCCTCGCCCTTTGGTCATTCGGCGCAGCGGCGCAGGAGGTTCCCGAAGAGGCCGAAGCCCGCCAGCAGACCGTCATCGTGACCGGCGTTGCCAAGGATACCACGATCTTTGATTCCTCTGCGTCTGTCTCGGCGCTGCCGGAGCAGGCCATTCGTGATCTGGCGCCCCGCTCGGTGAATGAGTTGTTCCGCGCGCTGCCTGGCGTCAAGTCGGAAGACACCGGCGGTGATGCCAATGCGAACATCAAGGTGCGCGGCATGCCGATCGCGTCGGGCGGGTCCCGGTATCTTTCGCTTCAGGAGGACGGGTTCCCGACCCTGCTCGTCGGTGATGTCGCATTCAGCACGGCCGACAGCTATCTGCGCGTCGACACAACCATTGGTTCGGTTCAGTCCATTCGGGGCGGTTCCGCGTCGACTCAGGCGCCCAATGCGGCCGGCGGCATCATCAATCTGATGTCCCGCAAACCGACCGAACGTGCCGGTTCCGTGGCGCTCACTACCGGCATTGACTATGATGCCCTGCGCCTCGACGCCGAATTTGGCGACGTGCTGGACAATGGCATCTACTACCATATTGGCGGTTTCGCCCGGACCGGCGAAGGCGTGCGCGAAACGGCAAGCGATCAGGAAGAAGGTTTCCAGATCAAGGCATCCGTCGGGAAGGATTTCGAGAAGGGGGATTTCGTTGTCCGCTTCAAGCATCTGGATGACCGGGTGCCGACCTTCCTGCCGCTTCCGGGCATTGTGCAGAATGATGGTTCCATTGGCGCGCTGAACGGCCTGGACCTCGGTTCCGGTACCACGTCGCTGGGCATCAACGACATTGCCCTGCGCCTCGGAGATTCCCGCGACCGGGTGGAAGAGGGCTTCAAGGCCGAAATGACGTCGCTCGGCTTTGAGGGCTCCTATGATCTGACGGACCTGTTCACCCTCGACGCAAAAGGACGCTGGGCCGATATTTCCGGCAATTTCTACTCGCCATTCCCGGCCAGCCTCGACAGCACCAATGCCGACGGCTCGTCCAACATCAATTTCGTCCTGTTCAACACTTCCGTGCCGGATGTCGGCAACTTGTTCGGCGATGTAGCGATCACGGGTGCATTCGATTTCGTGACCCTGAAGGCCGGCATCTTCTACGCTGACCAGGCCAGCGAGCAGCAATGGAGCTTCAATGATGCGCGCGCTGTCCTGCGGGGCGGGCGCTTCATCACGGACGATCCGAATAGCGCCTTCCTAAATCCGCTGGATGGATCCTTCATCAATGGCCAGAGTTTCGGCAACCCCAATTTCGGCAATTGCTGTACCGTGTACTGGGATTTCGACATCGAGCAGGTCGCGCCGTACATTTCAGCGAATTTCGATCTCGACGACCTCACCATCGAAGCCTCCTATCGCCGGACCGACAATTCCGTCTCCGGTCAGTATATCGGGTTCGGAACGGCCATCACCGGTCCTTTCGATGTGGATGGCGACGGCACGATTGATACCAATGAGCAGGGCGCACAGCGATTCGACCCGTCCGCCACCGTTCGTACCAATTATGACGCAGACTTCGATTCCTATTCGTTCGGGGCGAACTACCGGGTGAATGACGATCTCGCGATCTTTGCCAACTATTCCGAAGGGGCCTCGCTGACGGCGCCGGACCGGTCGACGGGCAATCTGGTCGTCGTGAACGGGGTCGGCACCTCGCCGAATGACGATCTGTTCCTGAACTTCGTGGAACAGGTCGAAATCGGCATGCGCTTCCGGTTCGATGCCGGGGATGTCAGCATTGTCTATTTCGATGCGCAGGTTGCCGAAGCCGCTCAGTTCGAAGCCTCCACCCAGAGCGTGATCCAGACCGAGTTCGACACGAACGGCCTCGAAATCGAGGGGGATTTCGACTTCGGCAACGGGTTCGGCATCTCCGGCAATGCCACGCTGACGGATTCCGAGATTGCCGGGCCGTCCACCAATGCCAATCTCGGCAATCGTCCGCGGCGGCAGGCGCCCTACACGTTCAACATCACTCCTCATTTCGAGGGCGACCGGTTCGATGTCGGCCTGAATATCTTCAGCACCGGCGATGCCCCGGTCCAGGACAGCAACCAGTTCGACTTGCCGGGGTATACCACCGTGGGCGGGTACCTGAACTATGCCCTTCGGGACAATCTCACCCTCAGCCTCGCAGCGAACAACCTGCTGGACGAGGTCGGGTTTACCGAAGGCGAGGAAGGCAATCCGGCGATTGGTGATTTCGTCCGCTACCGTCCGATCAATGGCCGGACGATCTCGGCCACAGTGCGCTACGCATTCTGAGTGCCGCCCCCTGCCACAATCTGACAGCCCGCCCATTGGCGGGCTGTTTTCGTTTGAGGGAATCCCTTAAGTCAGTTTGCAATCGAATTGCAAATAGCTGGTTGGAATGCGCCGGTTCATGTTTAACATGCCCGGGAAGGCCGCATGAGCGCAGGAAGCAGAGAATTATGAAGCCCCGGAAAATCACCATGGCCGAATTGGCACGGCTGGCCAATGTTGACGTGTCGACCGTATCACGTGCCCTGAACAACAGCCCGCTCGTCAAGGAGAACACCAAGGCCGAAATCCTCAGGATTGCCGAAGAAACCGGCTATGCCGTCAACGCGTCGGCCCGCAATCTTCGCCGGCAATCCACGGAGGTGATCGGCATGGTGGTGCCGGTGCGTCCGGAATCCGGCCAGACCATCTCCGATCCCTTCTATCTGGAAATGGTCGGTGCCGTCAGCCAGGCCGCCTCAGAGCGCGGCTATGATCTCATCATAAGTGTCCCGAAAGGCGAAGAGCAGATTGCCGAGCAGCGTCTGCTGCGGACCGGAAAGGCCGATGGCCTGATCATCATCGGGCAGGCGGGGCGGTCCAACCGTCTGGAGGCGCTGGGGCCGCTGTCGCGTCAGGTCGTTGTCTGGGGTGGTCAGATCGGACAGGGCAACTACACGCTCGTGGGTAGTGACAACCGGGAAGGTGGGCGGCTGGCCGCCGAGCATCTCCTGTCGTTGGGACGCAAGCGCATCCTGTTTGTCGGTCCGTCCGAACTGCCCGAGGTGCGCCTCCGTCTGGATGGTTTTGAAGACGGACACCACGCGCTCGGCGTCGAGATCGATCCGGCGCTCAGGCTGAATGTCGAATTCGGCGGCGAGTCAGCATTTCAGGAAATGGTGAACTTCATCGAAAACGGCGCGGATTTCGATGCCGTCTTCGCTGCGTCCGATGTGCTGGCGATGACTGCCATCATGGCCTTACAGTCCAAGGGCCGATCCGTACCCGAAGACATGCCCGTCATGGGGTATGACAATGTGGGTCAAGCCGCGCTGTCGACGCCTCCCCTCACGACGATCGATCAGAACATTGCCCGGGGCGGCGAACTGCTCGTCGATTTGCTCCTGCGGAAGCTGAGCGGTGAAGAGGTCGAATCGCAGCTTACGCCGACCCGGCTCATCGTGCGTGGTTCCACGAAGGTGAGCTGAGCGGCCACGCGGATCGGCTTCGCCGGGCTTGTCAGATGCGAATATCCACTGGCGCAGCAAAGCGCAGCTGGCGGTCCGGTCCCGCATTCTCCGTATAGGGGCCGAGCAGCGTGAACCGGCCTGCCGCTGCATCATGGTGAACCAGGCTTGCACCGAACAGACCGTCCACACCCGGCAGCGCGCTGTCATCGGGGCGGAACGCATGCCACGGTCCGGTCAGGCGGGGGCTGCGATACAGACGGTGAATGTGGCTGCAATCACGGGTCGGCTGGCCTTCATATTGCCGGTCACAGGCTGAAACCAGCAGCAGATAGTCGCCGGACGCCGGGTCTTGGTATACTTTCGGCACTTCGGACTGGGTCATCAGCGACGCATCCGGCAGCTCGATCGGCGCGCTCAAGTCTGCAAGCACGATCCGGTCACCGTCCACGGCCAACCGCGCATGGGCAATGGCGGGCACGGCTGGCGCAATCTTCGCTGACCAGACTGCATGCAACTCGCCGTCCGGTGTCGTGAACAGGTAAGGGTCGCGCCAGGCCAGGATGGGACCGCCTTCTTCACCGGAATTGCTGCCAAGCTGGTCCTTCGGACCAAGATAGAAGCCCTTGGCCGTAATGGCATCATAGTCGCGTTCCGGACAGCTGACTGCTGCGTCCGGCGCCGTCCAGGGGGCATCGGGCGCTGGTGCAATGGCAACACAGATTGTCTGCAGATAGCCCCGGTCCGGACCGCGATCGCGTACGCCGGTGAAGCCATGCGCAATACGGCCATCCTCCAGGTGCAGGGCAGATCCGCTCCACACATTTCTGGCGTCCGCGCCGTCGATCACACCTCCCGGCGTGCCGATCGCGCCTTTGTCCCTCCAGGACTGTCCATCATCAGCCGACGTGAAGTGGCGCACATGAAAGGTGTAATCATTCCTGTCGGGTGGCAGGATGGCGGTGCCATCGGAATCGCGCCGGCTCAGGGCCAGGCAGTAAAGATGCCAGGAGCCGGACGTCTCCTGCAGCGTCCAGCTGTCCCACAGCCACAGCTCAGGGTGATCGATTCCGCCACGGAAGAGCTCGGGATGTGCCGAGGGAACAGGAGGAGTTTTGAAATACATAAAGTGGATTGGCCTGTTTTATTATCCGGTTGCCTTGCAGCCTAAGCCCATGCTACGCAAAATGCAATCGATTGTAATTTTTTCTTTGAAAAGGCGTGTCACCTCGTCATGAACAGCCCAGAACCTGTCTTTGGCGGAATCGATGCCGGCGGCACCACATTCAAGTGCGGTGTTGCCGATAAAACCGGCAATCTGCTGTCCCGGCAACGCGTTCCGGTATCCACGCCAGAGCGGACCCTGGCAGGATGCGCCGATTTTTTCCGCAGGGTTATGGGCGAGACGAGGCTTGCTTCGCTCGGCATCGCCAGCTTCGGCCCCCTCGGTGTGGACCCGGACGCCTCATCCTACGGATCCATCCTCAAGACGCCAAAGCCGGGCTGGAGCCATACCGATCTCATCGGGTATTTTTCATCTGTGCTCCAGACCGAAATCAAGATTGACACGGACGTAAACGGCGCGCTTCTGGCTGAGATGGAGTCGGGCGCGGCCGCACAGGCCCGGTCAGCGGCCTATGTCACCATCGGCACCGGGATCGGCGCCGGCATGTTTCTGAATGGTGGACTGGTTGGAAAACCGGTGCACCCGGAATTCGGGCACATTCCGCTTCGCAGGCATTCAGCGGATGCCGGTTTCAAATGTGTTTGCCCGTTTCATTCAGACTGTCTGGAGGGACTGGCCTCGGTTACGGCCATCCGCGCCCGCTGGGGTGACCCTGTGGAGTTTCCAGCAGACCATCATGGCTGGCCGATCATTGCCGACTACCTGGCACAGGCCTGTCGAACCCTGTCCCTGACGCTGCGACTTGATAAGATCATTCTCGGCGGGGGGTTGATGCTGGCGCCACATCTTCTGGAACGCGTTCGGGATGCCTATGACACGCAGATGGCCGACTATCTCGTTGATCGCCCGCTGACAGGGGCCGAAATCATCCACCGCCCGGGGCTGGGGGATGATGCCGGGCTCCATGGCGCAATATGGCTCGCCCGCTCAATCGCTGCCCCGCGCCGGTGACCGAATTGGACGAAATGCTCGAGACGTGAACGATACGCGGCCCAGGGACACTGATAAGATCCAGCCGCCGGGAGGAACCAGAATGACCAGCCATCCACCTTTGAGTGTCAGGGAAAAGATCGCCTACGGCCTCGGCGACATGGCGTCGAATTTCTATAACGGGTTCTTCGGCATCTTCCTGCTTTACTATTATACGGATGTCTGGGGCATCCATCCGGGACATGCTGCTTTCATGTTCCTGATCACGCGCTGGGCGGATGCGCTGACCGACCCGGCCATGGGGCTGCTCGCTGACCGGACGAATACGCGCTGGGGAAAATACCGACCCTATATTCTCTGGACGATCATTCCTTACGCCTTGCTCGGCTATCTCCTGTTCCTGGGGCCGGACTTCGGGCAGACCGGAAAGCTGATCTATGCCTATGTCACCTATTCCCTCGTAATGCTGGCCTATACGGCGATCAATGTGCCGTACTCGGCGCTTCTGGCCGTCATCCATCCCGACAGCAAGGAGCGCACGCGGGCCACCCAGTACCGGTTCATCTTTGCCTCGCTCGGCTCGATTCTCGTGGGGGCGACAACCAAGCCGCTTGTGGACTGGCTGGGAGGCGGGGACGAGGTGATCGGTTTCCGGCTCACCATCATCCTGTTTGCCATCCTGTCCGTCATCCTGTTCCTGATCACGTTTGCGGGGACGCGGGAGCGGACGACACCCGACCGGCCTCAAAAATCCAACGTGTCGCAGGACATTGCCGTGCTGGTCCGCAACATCTCGTGGGTCGTGCTGGCCATTTCCGGTGTGCTGATCGTCATCGGCCTGATCGGGCGGCTGTCCTCGGTGGCCTTCTTCGCGAAGTACAATATGGGGTTGGGGGATGGCAAAGTGCTCTGGTGGATGGATTCCGCCTCGCTCATCATCACGGTCGGCTTTGTCGGCCAGTTGTTTGGCGCGCTGCTGACTCCCGTCCTGTCGGGCCGGTCCGGAAAAAAGCGCCTCATGATCGCGGCGAACTTCCTTGCCGCCGCAGCTCTGATCGTGAACTATCTGGCCCCCACTGGATTCGCAATTACCATGGTCACCCACACGATGATGATGTTCTGTTTCGGCATCATGATCACCTTGCTCTTCGCCATGTATACGGACTGTTCGGAGTATGGGGAGTGGAAATCCGGAAAGAACAGCGCCGGACTGACGGTTTCGGCGTCCATGTTCTCGTTGAAATTCGGCTCTGCGGTTGGCGTGGCGATTCCGTCAGCTGTCCTTGCCGGATTCGGCTTCGTTGCGCCCGTCGACGGTGTCGCTCAGATTCAGAGCGAGACGGCCCTTGCCGGCATTCGCATGATGTTCAACATCGTGCCGGGCCTGTTCTTTCTCTGCGCCGGAAGCCTGATGTGTTTTTATCAAATCGACCGCCGCTTGCTGGCTCGCATCGAGCACGAATTGAGTGTGCGGCGCAGCGCGGCCGCCAGTGCGGGCTGAAGGGGCGTCAGGCCTGCTGGGCGGCGATCACGGCCACAGTGAACCGTGAAATGCAGACCAGGCGCCCGGCTTCATCGGTGATGCGAATGGACCAGATCTGAGTGGTGCGCCCCAATGCCTCCGGTGTCGCGGTGGCATAGACGAAACCATTCTTCACCGGGCGGACATGATTGGCGTTGATTTCAAGGCCCACGCCAACGCGTTCATGGCTGTCCAGTGTCAGATTGGCGGCGATGGACCCGACGGTTTCCGCCAGCGCCACGGACGCGCCCCCATGCAGCCGCCCATGGGGCTGCACCGTACGCCGGTCCACGGGCATTCGGGCGGTCAGGGAGTTTTCTGTTGCCTCGACAACTTCAATTCCCAGATGCGTGACCAGCGTGTCCGTATCATATCGCGTCAGCGAGGCAGGGTCGGGGGTGCCGTTCTTCCAAATCGACATGTGTGAAGGCTCCGATCAGTCAATATCGAGGCAAGCCTATCAAAGCGCTTTCCCCGCGTCCCCGGTGACGCGGAGGCAAGTGAGGTCAGACCTGTTTCGCGAGGCGGATCTTGCGGCCGGCGGAGAGGTGGTCGGCGGCGGCTACAATGGCGTCGGCATCGATCATGAAGTGGCGATAGAGGTCATTGATCGTGCCGGTCTGACCAAAATGCTCCACGCCGAGTGGCGCCGTCCGGTGGCCCATGACAGAGCCGATCCAGGCCAGCGTCGCCGGATGGCCGTCGGTCACCGTGATCAGCGTCGCATCGCGCGAGACCGACCCCATCAGGCGTTCGATCTGACTTGTGGCATTGGCATGTCCGCGCGCCCGGGCCCGCCGCGCCGCTGTCCAGCCGGAATTCAGCCGGTCGGCCGATGTGATGGCCAGCACGCCGATATCCCGCCGGTCATTGCCGATGCGACCGGCAGCCTCGATCACTTCCGGCGCGACACAGCCCTGATAGGCGATCACCACTTCGCAATTCGGTCCCGGTTCGCGCAGCCAGTAGCCGCCATCCACGACACCGCGGCGGAAGTCCGCATCGTCACGGGCCTTCAGGCCCAACTGGTCGATCGCGCGTGTCGTCAGCCGTAGATAGACCGATCCGCCGGTTTCGTCGCGCAGCCAGGTCCGCTCGTCCGGATCGCCTTCGCCGCTGCGCTGCAGATAGTCGAACGACCAGTCCATGATGATCGACAATTCGTCCAGGAAGGCCGGCTCGAAAGAGACCAGGCCGTCCTGGCTCATCCCGATCAGCTGCGCGCCGATGGATTGGTGAGCACCGCCTTCCGGGGCCAGCGTGACGCCTGACGGGGTCCCGACAATGATGAACCGGGAATCCTGGTAACAGGCATAGTTCAGTGCATCGAGGCCGCGCGCCACAAAGGGGTCGTAGACCGTGCCGATGGGCAGGATGCGTTCGCCGAACAGGCTGTGCGACAGGCCGGCAGCGCCCAGCATCAGGAACAGATTCATTTCTGCAATGCCCAGTTCCACATGCTGGCCTTCCGGCGAGAACTGCCATTTCTGCGTGGACGGAATTCTTTGCTCCCGGAATGTATCCCCCTTGGCCTTGCGCGCAAACAGGCTGCGCCGATTAACCCAGGGGCCCAAATTGGTCGACGCGGTGACATCGGGTGAGGTGGTCAGGATCCGGTCCGCCAGTTCGCTGTCGGTCTTGGCGATCGCGTCGAGGATCTTTCCGAAGCCGGCCTGTGTCGACTGGGTCCGGTCATCCAGGAAGACCGGACCGGCGCTTGTCACGCGCGGGGCTTCAAAGCGGCGGCGCCCTTCGGAGAAGAAGGCGGCGCCGTCCATCAGCGCCTGTAGGGCGTCCGGATCCTCCATGCCAGCCAGCTTGTCCCATTCCCCGCCCTCCGGCACACCCATCCGCTTCTGGAAGTCTGCCATTTGCGGCGGGTTCATGAGCCCGGCATGATTGTCCTTGTGCCCGGCCAGCGGCGTGCCCCAGCCCTTGATCGTGTAGGCCAGGAAGACCGTCGGCCGGTCGTCCGTGATGCTGTCAAAGGCATCGGTCAGCGTCTCCACGCATTGGCCGCCGAGATTGTTCATCAGCGCGGACAATTCCTCGTCGCTGCGCTTTTCCAGCAGGCTGGTCACATCGCCCTGATCGCCGATATCGTCCAGCAGGCGCTTGCGCCAGGCAGCGCCGCCCTGATAGGTGAGGGCCGAATAATCCGCATTCGGACAGGACTGGATCCACGCTTTCAGCGCTTCGCCGCCGGGCTCCTCGAACGCCGCGCGCTGCAGCACGCCATGGCGCAGCACCACAGTGCGCCAGCCGAACGCCTTGAAGATGGCGTCGATCTTTTCCCACAGGCCTTCATGCACAACCCCATCCAGGCTCTGGCGATTGTAGTCGATCACCCACCAGGTGTTGCGTAAATCATGCTTCCAGCCTTCCTGAAGGCATTCATACACATTGCCTTCGTCCAGCTCTGCATCGCCGACCAGCGCGATCATCCGGCCCAGCGGGCGCTTGCCGGCCCATGTCTTCGCTTCGAGATAATCCTGCATCAGGGAGGCAAAGGCCGTGATCGCTACGCCAAGCCCGACCGACCCGGTCGAGAAATCCACATCGTCAACATCCTTGGTCCGGCTGGGATAGGATTGTGCGCCGCCGAAGCCACGGAAATTTTCAAGCTTCTCCTGCGTCTGGTTGCCCATCATGTACTGCATGGCGTGGAAGACGGGGGAGGCGTGCGGCTTGACGGCCACCCGGTCCTCGGGCCGCAGCGTGTGGAAGTAGAGCGCCGTCATGATCGACACCATCGAGGCGCAGGAGGCCTGATGCCCGCCAACCTTCACATCCCCGTCTTCCTTGGGGCGCAGATGGTTCGCATTGTGCACAATCCACGAGGACAGCCACAGGAGACGCTGTTCCATGGATTTCAGTGCGGTCACATCGGTCATGATCGGTTTGCCCTGGTCGCGGCGAGGCCGGGCCATCGCGGCAGCCTCACATGGAATGGTTGAGGCTTGGTATCACCGGAATACGGTCAGATCATCCCTGTTCATGCCAAAATCGGGGCAAAGCCGTGCTGGCTTCGAAGGAATGTCCAGGCCAGCCTCTCAGGCGAACAGGTCCCCTGTCTCGGTGTCGCGTTCCGGTGACATGTCATCGCCCCGGTAGAAACAGGGATGCTTGATGCGGCTGAAGTTGCGATGGCGTTCGTAGTGAACCCAGCCGCCATTCGGCATGCGCTGGCTGAGGATCGGCGCATCGCAGATCGGACAAGCGGAATGGAAGGATTTTTCCGGCCCGGCGCTGTCGCTGCGTTCCACCGGCATCCAGGAGGGGGCAACCTCGACGGTTCGCCCGGACGGCAGCCGGCGGATATGCGCGCGGCGACGGATCCATTTGATCGACATGGCAAGCTCCCGTGATCCTGGCTGGCCGCAAGTGTCGATCCGATTCGGTTAACCGGGCGTGGCCGGGGCGTAGGGTGCGGCTGTCACAAAAGTTTTTCACTGCCGACATTAAACCGTACAGAAACGCGCATATCGCTGCGGCAATTGCAAAGGGGCGGTGCGGTGTCGAGCGACTACGAACTGGTTTATTCCTTGGAAATCAAGGTCCTGGATCTTGAGAAAAAAGTTGGCGAGCTGGAACAGTCCATTGCGGGTCTGACACAGCAGCTGAATGCCGTGGAAAGCGAGGCAGCCGTCAACGTTCCCGAAGAGATCATGGAACGTATCGAGGAAGGTGAAAACCCGGTTCGCGTTGTGCGCCAGTATCGCCTGATGACGCAGAAGGATCTGAGCGATCTGTGCGGCATTCGCCCCAATCACATCTCCGCAATCGAGCGGGGCATGTCCTACGGATTGAAAACGGCAAAGCGGCTGGCCGACGCATTGGAGGTTCCGGTCGATTTGCTGACATGAGGCCGGGATGTGCCAGGCGGTGTGCGGGCGTAGGCCGCTGGGGTGAGTGAGATTGAAACGGAGGCTGCGGCGCAGAACGCGGCTTCGAAAAATGACTTAGGGGTCCCTTCGACAGGAAGGGAATGGTTTTGGTGGAACGGTTCGAATCCCTTTCAAGGATTGCGCGGCGCAGTGCCGGGCCGATTTCGCGCTTCAGCGAGATCGCCCTCACAGCCTGCCTGGGGCTTGTTGCCGCCCGCCTGATCTGGCTGGCGGTCGAGCCGGGTGGCGCCGTCTCGCCTGACCTGCCGGTGCGCGGCGCTGCACCGGTTCAGCAGGGGGCTGGCACCCCGATGCTGGTCGACACGTCCCGCCTTGTTCACGAAAATCCGTTCGGAGCGGCGACCACCATTGTGGCCGATTTGCCGGACGCTCCGGAGACCAGCCTGAATCTGCGCTTGCGCGGCGTCCGGGCGTCGTCTGAGGAGACGGGCGGCATCGCCTGGATTACCACGCCCGACAATCAGACGGCAGCTTACGCACCCGATGACGTCATCCTGGATGGCGTCACGCTGCACCGCATCTACGCCGACCGGGTGACCCTGCGAAAGGGTGGCCAGACCGAGGCGTTGATTATGGAAGGCGGCGCAGGCCTCCTGTCCGTACTGACGTCACCCGATGATGCGCCGGCGGCGCGCACGACAGGAAACACCCGGACGGCCACAGGCCGGGTCGCCCGCGCCGACCTGATGGCCAATGTGACGATTGATCCCGTTCATCGAGGCCAGGACTTCATTGGCTATCGGCTCGGAACGCGCGGGGATACCGCAGTTCTGCAGAGCGCGGGCCTGATGCCGGGAGACATCGTGACCGGTCTCGACGGCGCTGCCATCACCGATGTGCCGCCCGCCGAACTGGCCCGCAAGTTTTCCGACCCGGCTGCCGTCCGCCTGGTGATCGACCGGAACGGGCAGACACTCGAACACACTCTCGCGCCCGAGGAGGCCCGACCGCAATGAACCTGAAGACCATCCTGTCAGCCACCGCTTTCCTGGCCGCGTCGCCGACCGCCCTCGCTCTGGCCGACCAGGCCCCGTCCGATACGGCGCGCCATATCCTGAATTTCGAGGATGTCGAATTGTCGGCACTGATTGCGGACGTCTCCACGGTGACGGGCTATACCTTCGTCGTCCATCCCGAGGCACGCACCAAGCGGATTACCGTCTCTTCAACGACGCCGCTGACCCGTCAGCAAGTATTCGACGTGTTCCTGTCTTCCCTGCGGGTGCATGGGTTTACCGCTGTGCCGGCTGGCAAGAACACCTACCGCATCGTGCCGGAGGTCAGCGCGGCGGGCGAGGCCGGCATGGCTGCGTATGGATCCAATGCCTTCACGACAGAAGTCTTCAACCTGAAGCATGCAAACGCCATCGAGGCGGCGAAGATGCTCAAGCCGATCATCGATGAGCAGGGACAGGTGATCGCCAACAGCCAGTCGAACACGCTCGTCGTGGTCGACTATGCGTCCAACGTGCCGCGCCTGCGCAGCATGGTCAGCACGATCGATATCGACCCGTCGGTTACCGAGACCATTCAGCTGACAAATACGTCTGCGACGGAGGTGGCCAGCATCCTGACCTCGCTGAATGCCAGTTCCAGCGACGATGCCTTCAAGACGAATTTCAGGGCCATCGCGTCAGAAGCAGGCAATTCTCTGATCCTGCGCGGCGATCCCGCCGCTGTCGAACGCGCCAAACTGGTCACGGTCGAGCTTGATGGCCGGGATCGTCTCAAGGATACGATCCGTGTGCTGCCATTGAACAATGCCGACGCCGAAGAGGTTGTGCCGATCCTCCAGCAGGTCGCCCATGCCATCGACAAGCGCCGGGGCCTGTCCGAGCCGAACGAGGCCACCACGATTGCGCACCACGACTCCACCAATTCGCTCGTCATCAGTGCGGCGCCGGAAACCCTGCTCAGCCTGGAGCGCGTAATCGGGGATCTTGACCGTCGGCGCGCCCAGGTTCTCGTCGAGGCGATCATCGTCGAAATGTCCGACGACACGGCCCGCCAGCTGGGCGTGCAGTTCCTCTTGTCCGGTACCGAGAACAGCACGGTCCCGTTTGCTACGACGAACTTTTCTGCCTCCGCGCCGAACCTTCTCACCCTAGCGGGCGCCATCAGCAGCGATACGCCATTCTCAAGCGATGATGAAGACGTCGATGACGCCCTGACCACCGCGGCCCTGAATTCCCTTCTGGGGCTGACCGGCCTGACCGTTGGTGTTGGTGGCCAGGACGGAGACACGCTGTTCGGTGCGGTGCTCACGGCTGTCGAGGCGGACACCAATTCCCGCATTCTGTCGAAGCCATTCAACATGACGCTGGACAATGGCACATCCTCGTTGCTGGTCGGGCAGAACGTCCCGATCACCACGGGACAGGTGCTCGGGGATGACAATTCCAATCCATTCACAACGGTAGAGCGCAAGGATGTCGGTGTCGGACTCACGGTCACGCCGCGTATTTCCAATGACGGCACCATCCGTATGGAAATCTCCCAGACCGTGTCCAACGTGGCCGGTGCCATTTCAGCCGGTGTCACCGATGTCGTCTTCAACACGCGCGAGATCAATACCAGCGTGATCGCCGATGATGGCGAGATCATTGTTCTGGGCGGCCTGATCGAACAATCCGAAGCCTTCACGAACGAGAAGGTGCCGGTGCTCGGCGACATTCCCGTTGCGGGCCGTCTGTTCCGCACCGAGGGCAAGGCGCTTGGCCGTACCAATCTCATGGTCTTCATCCGGCCGACCATCATTCGCGACAGGGCCGGGGCCAGCGCCGCGACCGCGCGGTCCTACAATTACATCCGCGCCGAGGAATTGTGGTCCGGTGAAGGGGACTCCGGTTCGTCCATCGACAATTTCATCACGGAAGTCCTGGGAAGCCCGCCACCACGATGACTCAGCCCCAGTTCACCTACGCCTTTGCCAAGGACAAGGGGCTCGTCGTCCTGCCGGACCGCCAGCCCCTGACGGTCGGCGTGCGCCAGGGCGCCGATCCGCTTGCGCTCATTGAGGCGCGGCGTGCTCTTGGCGGCGTGGTGGCGCTCGAGTCGCTGGACAAGGAATCGTATGACCGGCTTCTGGCTGAGGCCTTCGCCAAGGGGCCGATGGCGGATGATGACGTCGACGCCGCGATGGAAAGCCGGGGTGGGCTGGAAAGCCTGATCGACGACATTCCCAAAGCGGCCGACCTGCTGGACGGACAGGATGATGCGCCGGTGATCCGTCTGATCAACGGCCTGATCCATGAGGCCATCAAACGGCGTGCATCCGATATCCATATCGATCCGTTTGAGGATCATTTGTCCATTCGCTACCGCATCGACGGGGATCTCGTCGAGGTGCTGACACCGCCGCGCAAGCTGGCGGCGCCCATTGTCTCCCGCATCAAGGTCATGGCGCGGCTCGACATCGCGGAAAAGCGCCTGCCGCAGGATGGCCGGATCTCCCTGTCGGTCGGGGGGCGCTCCATCGATGTGCGTGTGGCGACCCTGCCGACCCGGTATGGGGAACGGGTCGTTCTGCGCCTTCTGGACACGAAGAACGCCTTGGTCGGGCTGACCGAGCTTGGCATGGATCAGGACACGCTGGACAGGTTCTCCGAGGCTCTGGCCCAGCCGAACGGCGTGATCCTCGTGACCGGGCCGGTCGGGTCCGGAAAGACCACGACGCTCTACGCCTCCCTGTCGCGCCTGAACAATGGCCGCGACAATATCATGACGCTGGAAGACCCTGTTGAATATGGTCTGCCGGGTATCAGTCAGACGCAGATGGATCACAAGGTTGGCCTGACCTTTGCGGCGACGCTGCGCTCGATCCTGCGTCAGGACCCGAATGTGGTCATGGTCGGCGAAATCCGCGACTCCGAAACAGCCGAAGTTGCATTCGAATTCGCCTCCACCGGCCGTCTCGCTCTCTCCACCCTGCATACCAATAGCGCCGCCGGTGCCATCACGCGCCTGCGGGACATGGGCGTTGAAGCCTATCTGCTGGCATCCACCCTTCGTGCGGTCATGGCCCAGCGCCTGGTGCGGCGCCTCTGCCCGAACTGCCGGACCGAGCGTCCCGCGACCGCTGCCGAAATCGACGCGCTCGGCTTCGAGACGGGCGAAACACTCTTGGTGGGCGAGCCGGCCGGCTGCTTCTCCTGCGGCAATACCGGCTTTGACGGCCGCATCGGTATCTATGAACTGCTCGTCGTGGATGCCGGAATCCGGGAATTGCTTGGCGCGGAGGCCAGCGAACATCGCATCGACGAAGCGGCCTTCTCCGCGCATGACCGCCTGATCGACAACGCCCGGCGCTATGTTGTGTCGAAGGAAACCAGCCCGGCCGAAGTGCTGCGTGTCTGCCGCAAGGGAGGCGGATGATGCCGGCGTTTGAATATGTTGCAGTGGACGGCCATGGCCGGCGTCAGAAGGGGATCATCTCGGCCGACAGTCCCCGGTCTGCGCGCCGCGAGCTGCGCCTGCGGGACCTCATGGCGCTCGACGTCATTCCCGTCAGCGAAAAGGCCGCCACGGCCAGCCGCATCGGCGGGCGCATCAGCGACAAACAACGGGTCCTGCTCGTGCGGCAATTGTCCGTGCTCCTGCAGTCCGGATTGCCGGTCGAGCAAGCGCTCGCGGCGGCGGCGGAGGATGCGGCGACCCCGCAAACCCAGCGCGTACTGCATGCCATCAAGACCGAAGTCACCGAAGGCGGCCGTCTGGCGGATGCCATGGCGGTGACGCCGAAAGCCTTCCCGCCCCTGGTGCGATCCGTCGTGGCCGCGGGGGAAGTGTCAGGCCGTCTCGGTGACGTCACCGAACGCCTGGCGACCTATCTGGAGCGTAGCCACCAGCTGCGCCAGAAGGTTCAGGCCGCTCTGATCTATCCGGCGGTGCTGGGCGTCATGGCCGCCGGCATGATCATCGCCATGATGCTGTTCGTGGTGCCGCGCCTTGTGGAACAGTTCGACCTGTTCGATGCGGACCTGCCGCTGATCACGCGCCTGGTGATCGGCCTGTCGGAGACGTTGCAATCCCATGGTCTCTGGATCGCTGTGGGCCTGGCCATGCTCGCAGTCGCTGTGGCCCGCGCCATTCGCCTTCCGGCCATCCGGCGCAGTCTCGACCGCTACAGCCTGTCGATCCCGGTGGTCGGCCCGCTGAACCGGACGGTTTGCGCCGGCCGTTTTGCGCGTGTCTTCGCCACCCTGTCCGGATCCGGCGCTACGGTATTGGAGGCGCTGGGCGGCGCAAAGGGCGCTGCGGGCAATCTCGTCTTCAGTGATGCCGCCGACCAGATCGCCGAGCGCGTGCGGGAAGGCGGGTCCTTCGCCAGCGCGCTCAAGGCGACAGGCGTGTTTCCGCCGATGATGGTCCACATGGTCTCGAGCGGCGAGGCTGGCCGCGACATTCCCGGCATGATGACCCGCGCGGCGGATTTCCTCGATGCGGAATTCGAGACCGGTTCCGCAACCCTGCTGTCATTGCTGGAACCCCTGATCATTGTTGTGCTCGGCGGTCTTGTCGGCCTGATCGTCCTGTCGGTCATGCTGCCGATCCTGCAACTCAACACGCTCGCCATCGGATAGGAGGCAGTCATGCGTACGAAATCGTTCCGCCCCCGCAAGGAAGCCAGCCGCAAGGATGCCGGCTTTTCGCTTGTCGAACTCATGGTGGTCGTCTTCATCATGGGGCTACTGGCCACGCTCATCGTGATCAATGTCGCGCCGGCCACGGATCAGTCGCGCATTGGCAAGGCGCGCTCGGACATCGCCGCGCTGGAAAGCGCGCTCGATATGTACAATCTCGACATGTACAGCTACCCGTCCGCCGATCAGGGGCTGACAGCCCTCAGCACCGCACCGGCCGGCGCGCAGGCGGCGCAATACCGTCCCGGCGGCTATATCAAGCGCCTGCGCACTGACCCCTGGGGCAATGCTTATCAGTATGCCTATCCCGGCACACGGTCCGGCGGCGCCTATGATGTCTTCTCACCCGGCCCGGACGGGCAGGCGGGCAATGAGGATGATATCGGGAACTGGGACACCCAGCCCTGAACCGATGACCCAGTCCAGCCCCATGCAATCCGGCATGTCCCTGATCGAGGTCCTCGTCGCCCTGTTCATCCTGGCGATGGCCAGCGCGGCGATAATGATGACCCTCCCGCGTCAGCCGTCCGGGCTCGACCGCGAGATCGCGCGTCTTGAAGGCACGATCGACCGGCTGGCCGGGCAGGCGATTGCGTCCGGCGAAGTGCACGCCCTCCGGCTCACACAGGCCGGCTATGTTGCCGAGGCCTGGCGGAATGATGACTGGAGCCCACTGCGCAATTCAGTGCACACCCTGCCGGCATCGATACAGGTCAGCGTCGCGGAAAGACCCTCGGCATCGGAGCCTGCGAAGACATGGCCGGACATCGTCATGGACACGACCGGCATCGTCACGGCACGAGACCTCGTCATCCGGGACGGCGCCGGGGAATACCGGCTGGCCGTCGAATCCGACGGCGCCGTGTCAGTGGAGCGCTAGCATGGCCGGTTCACGCACAGAGCAGGGATTCACACTGGTCGAGGTGCTCGTCGCGCTCGGCATATTCAGCATTGCTGCCATGTCGCTGGCCCATCTCGGCAACGAGACCCTGGTCGGGGCCCGGCATGTGAACCAGAAATTCCTTGCAACGGTCGAGGCCGACAATCTGATGGCGGAAACACTCGTTCGCCCGTCGGCTGCTACGGCCGGGGTCCAGTCCGGCACGAGCACACAGCGTGGGCGCCGTCTGGCGTGGCAGCGCACGATCAGCGCCACGGACCGCGCCGGTCTGTTTGTGGTGTCGGTAAGCGTCAGCGATGCGGAGTCCGGCCAGCAATTGGCCCTGCGCCAGACCCTGATGCGGGTGCCCGCCCCATGACCCGTACCGAAGGCTTCACCCTGATCGAAATGCTCGTTGCCCTTGCGGTGACCTCGCTTCTGATGGTGGCGGGGTCGACGCTGCTGGTCCAGACGCTTCGGTCCGGCAATATGGTTGAGCAGCGCACCGAACTTGTCCGGGACCTCGATGCCGCACACAGCCTGCTGAGGGATGATCTGGCCAATGCGACCCTGCGCCGGACCCGTGCGCCCAATGGTCTGGACACGGCGCGGGCTTTCAGTGGCGGCTTTTCGACACTGGAGCCCCTGATGGCATTCACGCGGGCCGGCTGGCCCAATCCGGCAGGCATGGAGCCGCGCGGCGACCTGCAGCGGGTCGAGTATTTCTTTCGGGATGGCCTACTGGTTCGACGGGCCTGGTTGCGCCCGGATCCCGTCTACACCACGCCGTACTCTGACCGGGTGCTTGCCCGGGGTGTGACGGATCTGGATATCCGGTTCCTCAATCAGGACACTTGGACGCTGGACTGGTCGGGGCCGGTCGACCTGTTGCCTCAGCTGGTCGAACTGACCCTCGTCTATGGCGAGGGGGATGAACTGCGTCAGGTCTTCCTCGTTGGGGGAGCAGGATGATGCAGGGCCGGGCCTCCTCGCGCGAAGACGGTGCCACGCTGCTCAGCGTGCTGTTGCTGATCGTTCTGATGTCGACGGCTGCGCTGGCCGCAACGGATGCCCTGGCCAGGTCGGTCAGTGTGGCGCGCGTGTCCGACGGGCGCGCAGATTCCTTCTGGGCGGCACGCGGCGCGCTTTCCGTTGGCGAGGCAGTGCTCAATGACATGCTGGCTGGCCGCGGCAGCAAGCTGACCGCCGACTCGGCGCTGCTTCGTGAACCGGTGGTCTTTCCCTATCCGCGCGGCACGATTGTTGTCCGCTTCCACGAGGCCTCCAATTGTCTCAATCTCAACACGTTGATACTCGGCGAAACGGATGAAGGCGTCAGCATGACGGAGCCCGACCGGCTGCGCCAGATGTTCGAGGATGCCGGCCTGTTCAGCAATGATGCCCGCGAACTTGTCGATACGCTGGCCGACTGGATGGACGAGAATTCCAGCCCGCGCGCCTTCGGGGCAGAGGATGCCGTGTACAGCCAGCGGGACGTACCGCATCGTGCCCCCGGCCAGCGCCTGATCTCACTGACGGAGCTGAGGGCAATCAAGGGCTATGATCCGGTGAAACTTGCGGCCCTGAACCCCATGCTCTGTGTGCGCGGCAAGTCGGAGAATGTGCCCTTGAACATCAACACGCTGACAGAGGCACAGGCTCCGTTGCTGACCGCACGCTTCTCGTCCCAGTTGACCCGGGCGGATGCCGAACGGCTGATCGAGTCCCGGCCGGAAGGGGGATGGCTGAATGTGGAGGAATTCCTCCTGTCAGAGCGCGTGACCATCATCACGCCGGACAAGCGCAATGATTTCGAGCTTTCCACCGAATCCGGCCGGATTGCCGCCGACATCACCGTACAATCCGATACAGGGACGCTGCGCATTGCGGCGGAGTTTGAACGTGGCAGCGATGGCCAGTTTGTCCTGAACGGCTCGCACAGGAGACCGGGCTGATGCGCACCAGATACTATACCGAATTCCCGCAAGACGGCGCCGATTGGCAGTTTGCCCGCAGCGGCCCATCAGGCATCGAGAGGCTGGAATCGGGGGCGGCGCTTCCATCCGGCGCGGAACTGATCATTTTTGTTCCGGGAACGGAGGTAAGCGCACACCGTGTGCGTGCCACGGCCCGGCGCCCGGCGGAATTGATGCGGATGGCCACTTTCGCGATAGAGGATGATCTCGCCGTGCCGGTGGAAAGCGTGCATGTGGCGGTCGCGCCGGAGCCGGACGCAGACGGCACGCGTCTCGTCTACTCGGTCTCGCAGACGCTTATGGGCACCTGGATGGACCGGATTGCCGCCGCGGGGCTTTCCGCTGCCCGCCTCGTGCCGGACCTGTCCGTCCTGCCGGCGGGCCAGCATGTCGATCTCGGCACGCATCAATTGCTGGCCGCGGGAAACACGCCTCTGGCCATCGACAATCACTGGCCGTCCGATGTCATGGCAGCGCTGCAGCGTGAAGCGGGGGCCTCTGCCGCCCCGCATCCGGTTGACCGGCTCAGCCAGTTGGCGGAATGGGCAGAGGCGCAGCCCCGGCTCACCGATCTGCGGCAGGGGGGGTATGCAAGGCCGTCCGAAAGCCCGCTCTCTCTACGCCAGTTCCGGTTGCCTGCCGCGCTCGCGGCCGGCCTGTTGGTGGCCTGGTCCGCGCAGGCCGCATGGTCGGTCCACGCCATGAATCAGTTGACGCAGGCCCTGAACGCCGAGACGCAGCGTCTCTATGCGGCGGCCTTTCCGGGTACGTCGGTGTCTGCCAATCCGGCTGCGGCGCTCCGCACCCAGGCGGGCACGCCTTCCGGGGCGTCGGCGCCCAGTTTCCAGCAGACCAGCGCAGCTCTTTACGGCGCCATTGCGGGGCTGGACGGCACCACGCTTGTCAGTGTCCGGTATGACCGGGCCATGGGTGAATTGCGGGCCACGCTGACCTATCCGGCCTTCGGAGCCGATCTGGACCTCAAACAGGCAGTCGAGGAAACCGGTCTCCGGGTCAATCTCGGGGACACGCGCCTCGAAGACGGGCGTGTGGTCGGCGATCTTGCCATTGGAGGTGTGTCATGACCGGCTATTGGGCATCGCGTACGCTGCGCGAACAGGCCTTGATCGGCATCGCGGCGCTGTTGCTGGCAATTACGCTTGTACAGTTTGCCATTGTGAAACCGCTGCGCGCGGCCAGGGCCGAGGCTGCCCTGTCCCTGGAGGCGGCGAGCCGCCAGCTTGACGTCGTTTCGACCGAGATCGCCACGCTCCGGCCGCAGACCGCTACCGGCAGCGCCGCGCCTGCGACGAGCCGGAATGTGCGCGCAGACCTGTTGCAACTGGCAACCGGGCGCGGCCTTTCGGTCTCCCGCCTGCAGACCGCCGAGAACGGCCGCCTGATCCTGCAATTCGAGCGGACCGTACCGACGCTTGTCCATGCCTGGCTGGCCGATGCGGAAAAGACCTATGGCCTGGTGCCGGAGCGGGTGTCCATGTTCGCTGAGGAGGATGGCCGCGTCCGGGCCAGTTTCGAATTTTCGGGGGGCGGCTCATGAAGCGTTGGCATTTCCTGCTCGGCCTCGTCTTCCTGGTGACGTTTCTGGGCGGCCTCATCGCCTTTACGCCGCTGTCCTTCGTGATGCGCCATTCCGGCGCTGTGCAGCAAGGACTGGCCTGGCAACAGGCGCGCGGCACGGTCTGGCAGGGGCAAGTCACCGGCCTTTCCTGGCGTGGCACGCCGCTTGGCGCCGTCAATCTGGCGTCCCATCCGCTGCGCCTGGTGTCGGGCGGGCCATCCCATGATGTGACCTGGTCCGGTCCGCAGGGGCAGGGGCAGGCCCGCATCGCGCTTCGACGCACAGCGTTGAAGGCGGACGGTATCAGTCTCAGCGTACCGCTGACCGGACAGATCGGAACGGAGCCCCTGTTTGCCGGGCTCGGCGCCACGGTTCGCTTGTCCAACGGATCCGTGCGCATGACGGGGACAGAATGCGAAACCGCGTCCGGCACGGTGACGAGCGATGTGGCGCGTTTGGCGGCCGCGGGGTTCGGGCGCGACTGGCCCATCCTGACCGGGCCACTCACCTGTGAGAACGGGCAGATCCACGCCGTCCTGACCGGCGAAGCCGCTGATGGCACACAGATCCGACTGGTCGCGGACAGCCTGGCCGGGGCGCGCGCCGAAGTGCGGGGCATGGATGAGGATCTTGAAGGCGTTCTGCTGGCGGCGGGATTCCGCGACGCGGGCGGCGCGCTGGTCTACAATCGGGGCATTGGTCCCAAGGAGATGGAATGATGAACGCAAAACTGGCCCTTCTGGCGGGCGCGGTCCTGCTGTCCGCCTGCGCCAGCAATGGCGGCAAGCCTGTGCCGCCTGCGCCCGAGGTGCCGATTGCCGGCAGCTTGCCCGGTCAGGACCTCGCCCCCGGCGAATGTGGTCTCTTCCTCTGGACCCAGGGGACGCCGCGCCGGTTCATCTATTTCTCCCGTGCGGGCGGGGCGACCGCCGAATCCATGCTGGCGGAGACCCGCCAGACACTGGCGCTGGTCCGCCAGGGCGGCACGCTGTTCGGGCAATTCATGACGGAAATGGACTATGTCACCCCCGAGGGCGAGTCGGTGTCCCTGCAAATCACCCCCGGAGACATGGTCGATGGCGGGCAAAAAATTGCATCTGGCCGGTTCAAGCTACTGAATGCTGGAGGTTGGGAAACGGTCATTCCTGTTGCCGGATTGCGAGCCTGCCAGCCGGATCCTGAGTGATTCCGGCGGCTTCAAAAGCCTTTCGCACCCGCAGCATCACGAATAGCTACGCAAACCTGTAGTTACTTGACGCAAAACTGTCACAGACCGTACTGTGACAGTTATGTTACAGAACTTTTACAGGAATATGTCAATCTCGGCTCTGGCGCTTGCGGCGCTGGGACTGGCAGCGAATGCCGATCAGGGATGCGATCTGACAGACGGGTTGGCGGTTCAGCCCGCAGCGTTCCAGACCGAAGCCGAGGCGTGCTTGAAGGGCGTTGACGGGGCCGAAACCGACACATTCCTGCAAATGGAGTTGCGACGGCTCGCAGACGAAGCCCGTGCCGGTGTTGGCCAGGACAATCTCGAACATCTCGCCTCCCTCACCGCCGCGGCGCAGGTTCATGCCTATGACATGGCCGTGCGGGGCTACATCGCCCATCGCGACCCGGAGGGCCGCAGCCATCTGGAACGCGTCCGCCTTCTGGAGCGCACCCATCTGATCGGCGCATTCGGCGCGAACATGGCGGTGATCGAGGACTCCGCCTCGGCCGCGGAAGCCTTCCGCGCCCTGATGTCCGATCCGGTCAATGCAGAGAACACGGTCCGGTCAGAATTCGACCACACCGGCATTGCTGCCGTCCGCGCCAATGGCCGCATCTATATGGTCCAGCTCTTCTCGGGCGTCGAGGGCAAGCTGGATGCTCCGATGCCGATGCAGATCAGCAGCCGTACCGATCTGAATGCGCAATTCGCTGATTCCCGCGCCAAGCCAGTCGGCTGGTCTTTCGTGTCGATGGCCGGCAAGGTCCTTGCGCGCGGCAAGGGCAGCCGGGTCCCCGCCACGCAGTTTGCCGGTGAGGCCGGATACCTCACCATCGACATGGCGCGTGACGATGACCAGTACACCCTGAAAGGTCCTGCAGTTTCGCAATTCTGATCGTCCCCCAGACGCGACACTGTCCCGGCCGGCCCCCGCAAGAGGGCCGGCCTTTTTCTGTCGAAAGCGGAAGCCTCTGCTCGCCAGGGCGCTGGCTGGCTGGCGCTTCACGCCATGCGCCGGGTGGCCAATGTGCGACCGACATGTGGAGCCGCGGGAATGGTTCCAACCTGAGTGGAGGAGTTTGGTTGAATTTCCGATCGACCTAAAAAACAGGCGCGCGGGACAAGTCCCCTGGGGTATCACTTCATACCATCAAGACTTGGTTGATCCTGCTGCAGGGATTTCTGGAAAATCCGGGGAAGGACTATTTTTGACTTCCCGACACTCCATGTCGGCGCTCTTTTCGGACTTGTACGTGACGTTGCAATCCCAATAGGTGGTGCCAGTTGGAGAATTCAGAACGGCCAGGAACGCGGACGCCACCATTAGGGCAATCGAAAGTACAGTCAGTCCCAAGGAGATGTTCAGCCGGTTCCTGGCTCTCCTCGCCGACAGGCTTGTTGTCATATCCGCGCCTTCCGGGGCATGTGCCCAAGCCACAAGGCCCAGCACGGCACTTCCCAGCGAAACCAGCACCAGCAATAAGGTTCCCATGCCAAGGGACCGGATAAGCCAAAGCCACGGGCCACTGTATTGCAAGGCAAGGAAGGTGCTTGTGGCTCCAACGACGGAGCTTACCGATATGACTGCAGCGGCGATGCCGGACAGATCCCTCTGGGCCATGTGACTATGCTCGCGACACCAGGCAGATATCGGCTTCCCTCAATCGATCACAAAACGTTTTGAACGCCTTCAAGATATCATCCGCTGAACCTTTGACGAACACCTCCTCGCGATACATCTTCTTGAAGGTGATTGGAGACAGCTGAGAAAACTGCATATCGATCACTTGCCGAATATCTGACGGGGCAATTGAGGCGCGGCTCAACTCCGAGGCGATCCAGTAGACGAGCAGCCGACGTGCCAGAGGTGTCTCCGTAATCCCGGCCTTGGCCCAGAAAGTCGGCAAGCGCCTAGTCAATTGCTTGTTGACGCTCGCAACTACCCAGTATTCAACCTCTTCATTGATCTGCATGTCCATTTGCGAACGTATTGCGGGTAGGGCCTCAACAGCCTTTTTTCTGATTTGTCGTTTGGTCATGCTACCGTCAAATGGCATTTCTTTTCCTTTCATCAATCCTGAGTTGATCATCGTACGTCGGTGTTGAGAATCAATCAACGTTGGATTGTGAATGTGGGCGGCCCATCTGTCCTTGGGGCGGCTTGGCAAATCATTGGGGGCGTGCGTCGTGCGCAGCCTTTGGAATGCACTTGCTTGGAGCGGGTGAAGGGAATCGAACCCTCGTCGTCAGCTTGGGAAGCTGCTGCTCTACCATTGAGCTACACCCGCGCGCGTCCCGCTATTTGATCCCGAAATGCACGGCGCGCAAGCGCTGACGGTGTTTCGCTCTTTAAGAACGTCCTGCGAACGGCTAGAAGGCCGCCATGAACGGATTTCTCGCAGTTGCAGCAGGCGGCGCCATTGGCGCGTCGCTCCGGCATGGCGTCGGCCTTCTGGCCGTGCGCCATCTGCCGGCGGGCTGGCCGCATGGCACGTTTGCCGTGAACCTGGCCGGCAGCCTGCTGATGGGGCTGCTGGTCGGCTGGCTGGCGCTGAAGGCCGAAGGCGTCCACCAGACGACGCGGCTCTTTCTGGCGACGGGCGTGCTGGGCGGGTTCACCACATTTTCGGCCTTCTCGCTGGAAGTGGCGGAATTCCTGCGCAAGGGCGAGACGGTAAAGGCGGGCGCCTATGCGGGCCTGTCCCTGTTGCTGGGCGTGACGGCGCTGTTCATTGGACTTTGGATTGCCCGGAAGGTGTTCGCATGAGCGGCCAGATTGTTACAGAGACGGTGTCCGACAAGGAATCCGGCACTCGGCTTGATCGCTGGATCAAGCGGCGCGTGCCGGTCACGCAGGGCCAGATCGAGAAGATGCTCCGCACGGGGCAGATTCGCGTCGATGGGGCTCGCGCCAAGGCAAATACGCGGCTGGAGACGGGCCAGCAGGTGCGCCTGCCAATTCTGGAGGCGGACGCAACCCGCCCGGCCCAGAAGAAGGCCGACCGCGTCTCCGAGGAAGACCGGCGCTTCATCCGCGATTTGATCCTCTATGAGGATGACGAGATGATCGCCATCAACAAGCCAGCCGGCATTGCCGTGCAGGGCGGATCGGGGCAGGGCCGCCATATTGATGGCATGCTCGCCGCGCTCGGCGATGGCGAGCACCGCCCGGTCCTCGTCCACAGGCTGGACAAGGATACGAGCGGCGTGCTGCTGCTGGCCAAATACCCGAAGGCCGCCGCGCAACTGGCCGAGAAGTTCCGCAGCCGCGACATGGACAAGGTCTATTGGGCGGTCACGGTCGCCGTGCCCAATCCGCCTTTCGGCCAGATACGCTGCTGGATGGTGAAGGGCATTGAGGATGAGCGCGAGCCGGATGGCTATCGCGTGATCCACCCGAAGGCTCGGGGCCGCCGCGATGCCGACCGCGAGCGCATGTTCCGCTCTGCGCAGGGCGTCGAAGGCGCGCGTCATTCGATCACGGATTATGCGGTCATTTCCACGGCCGGACAGAAAGCGGCCTGGGTCGCGCTGAAGCCGGAAACCGGCCGCATGCACCAGCTGCGCTTCCACATGCTGGAAATGAACACCTCCATTCTGGGCGATTTCAAATACCAGTGTCGCCGGGAAGTGCCCCAGGGCCTCGCGCCCGGCCTGCATCTGCATGCCCGCGCCCTTATCATCCCGCGTGAGAACGGCAAGCCGATCAAGATCGTCGCGCCGTTGCCGCCGCACATGAAACAGACCTTTGAGGCGCTTGGCTTCCTCGAACAGGAAGCGGGCAAGGATCCGCTCGCGCCCTTCGTATGAGTGACAGTCTGAAACTCGCGATCTGGGACGTGGACGGAACACTCGTCGACAGCCGCCAGTCGATCCATGAGATCATGGTGGAGGCCTTTCGCCTTTCCGCGCTGACCCCGCCAGACTATGAGGATACCCGAAAGATCGTCGGGCTCAGCCTGCACCAGGCATGCGGCCAGCTGGCACCGAAGGCCAGCGCTGACGACATTGAAAAGCTGGTGCAGGACTATCGCGAATCCTGGGTGCGTGCCCGCGCCCGGCCGGATTTTGCCCAGCCGCTCTATGATGGCGCGCTGGAGACGTTGGAAATGCTGCGCGAGGAGGGCTGGCTGATCGCCATGGCCACCGGCAAGACGCACAAGGGCATCGCCAGCCTGTTCGAGGCGCATGACATCAAGCATTTCTTCGACACGATCTGGTGCGCTGATGACGGCCCCGGCAAGCCGCACCCCCACATGGTGGAACAGGCGATGGGCGCGCTCGGCTGCGCGCCGCATGAAAGCCTGATGATCGGTGACGCGATCCACGACATTTCCATGGGCCGCGCCGCCGGCGTGTACACCCACGGCGTCAGTTGGGGCTTCGGCGCCGCCCACGAACTTGAAGACGTCGGCGCCCACGAAATCCACCACGACTTCGACACGCTCCGCAAAAGCCTGCTGGCGTTTGAACCGTTTTAATCAAGGGTTGTTGGCTTATTCCACCTGTGTAATGTCTCCAGTTGCAGTTACAGGAGCCTCATAGATGGCGCGCAGACGTCGATACCATTCGAATACAAGCAAACTTTCCGTTGAGCAGGCCCGGGCAGAGGCAGAAAAGCCTGATCTCGTCCGCAACCTTTTCCAGAATCTGAAGCTGCTCGATATCAAGAAATCTGTGATCGAGACCAATCAGAAGCGCTTGCCTTTTCTGTATATGGGGCTTTTTCCCATTTTGGCGATTGCGCTCTTTGTCTCGCTCTGGCTGGCGGTCCTGTTGGGAGGGGCCTATGTGGGTACAATCTGGGGGCCTTGGGGCGCGCTTGAGCGCATTTCGACTGCACGAAAAGACGTGAAGGATCTGACAGACCGGATCAGCCGTGAATTGCCCGCCATGGATCCGGCGCACCGATTTGCAGTATTTGGAGTACGGAGTATTGGGAGGGGGCGGCTTGAGCTGTCCGGGGTTGCCCTGCCTGTTGACGGGCCGGCGCTCGCGACCTTGAACGAGGACGGGCATTTTGCCGGACTGGGGCCCTATCGCAAGATCGGGGTAGTACCACTCGGCCCGGAAAGCGAAATTCTGCCGGACCTGAGCGCGATGAAAGATCAGTACTGGCTTGGGGACGCGAGGCAGGCAGGTCTTCCGGATGAGGTCATCCTTGCCGCACTCAATGAGCTTAATCTGGTGGATGCACGCCAATCTTGAAGGCTTGGCCTGTCGCGACTGGTGCAGGGCTCTTGATGGGCGGCACCGCACCTTCACTGAATATCTCCTCAACCCGAGAGAGCTTGTTGATCGCACGGGGGTTGATCGCTAGCATTTGCGTATGAGCGAGTCTCCCCCTCCTGAATTCGGGCCGAATGGTGCTATGCTGAACAGTCCGTCCATGACGGATGACATGCGTACGCAATACATTCTTGCGGCGACTGGCAATGTTACATGGCAGAGCGCCTGGCTACCTTGGGGGCTGGTGTCTCTGGTGTTCGTGGCGCTGTCATCGCGGTTCGATGGGGCGCGTTGGTTAATTCTGCTTCCGGGGGTGGCAATAGTTTTGCTTATGGCTCTGAGGCTCTGCGGCGTACCACGGGAAGTCCAACGAAGATGGTCTCAACGTGGTTGGATTGTGAGCCTTTGGGCGTTTTGCAACGCGAACTGGCTTTTGTATTATGAGGTGCCTGTCTGGTTGCTCGGCGTACCCAATGGCTTGGTCCTCGCCTCGATTTTCCGAAACCTAGGTTCGCGCAGCCGGGTGGAGCAGGGGATATGGATCGGCATCATGCTCGCATGTTTTCATGCCTTACCATCGTTTGCTGAGCGTATTTGAATCACCATCCGCCAATCGATCCTGAGCACTTCGCCTCTTGGAAACCCGGCCTCTTGCGCGTACATGCGCGCGCATGACTGACGAGACTCCAAAGCCGAAACGCTTCTATGAAACTGCCAAGGCCGTGCAGATGCCGGGCGGCTGGACCGTGGAACTCGATGGCCGCTCCATCAAGACGCCCGCCCGCGCGGCGCTGAGCTTGCCGACCGAGAAACTGGCCAAGGCCATCGCGGCCGAGTGGAACGCGCAGGGCGAGCATATCGACCTCGCCGCCATGCATCTGACACGACTTGCCAATGTCGCGATCGACCGCACGCCGGAAACGCGCTTTGAAATGGCCGACGAGCTGGCGCGCTATTGCGAGACGGACCTTGTCTGCCACATCGCGGAGGATTCCGAGGAACTGGCCGAACTGGAAGAGGCCCATTGGGCGCCGCTGCGCGCCTGGGCCGGTCAGGCGCTGGACGTGATCCTCGTGCCGGTCGAGGGCATCATCGCCTCGCCCCAGCCGGATGCCTCGCTGGACGCCGCCCGCAACTATGCGCTTGGCCTCGATGATTTCACTTTGACCGGCCTGATGTTCGGTTGCGGCCTGTTCGGCTCGGCCGTGCTCGCCATGGCCACGGTCGAGGGCGAACTGACGGCCACCGACGCCTATGAAGTCGCCCGCATCGACGAGGCCTGGCAGGCCCAGCAATGGGGCGAGGATGATGAGGCCAAGGCCGTCACCGCCCTGCGCCGGATCGAGGCAAAGGCGCTGGAGACCTGGTTGACCGGACTGGGCTGACACGGTCCGGTCTCCGCTGAGATGGTTTGAAACGGTCTGAACTTTCATGAACCGCAGCGAAACCGGCGATGAACACGCCGCTCAGCTGGCGTTCGCCCCGGCCATGGTTTGCTGCAGTCATGATGAAGCAGATCATGAATGCCCGAATGGCGGCCGTTGCCCTTGCCGCGTCCGCCTTCATCGCCGCCCCGGCCATGGCCGATCCCGTCGGGGGACAGGTCACCCGGCTCGACACGCGCCTCGGCCCCCAGACCGGCCTGACTGTGCAGGTTCGCCATGGCGGCAGCCACGCGCATGGCCGGCGATATGACCGCACCAATGAATGGGGCCAGTCGCGGGACCAGGCCCGGTATCTGCGCCGGTCAGCCGTACAGGCCTGCCGCACCGCAATAGGCCGCACGGCCTGGCGCGCCGGTTTCCGCGACATTGATTTCGATGATGACCGCCGCGTCCGCCAGGTCGGCCCGAACGGGTTCGATATCCGCTTCGAGGAGGTCGAATTCGAGGGCCGCCGCCGGGACCGGGAACGCGATGTCCACTGCACGGTCCGCCACGGTCAGGTGATCCGGCTGGAGGGCATCCCCCATGCCGGTCTGGGCAAGGGCCACTGGAAACAGAAACACCGCTACGGCTACTGAGCCCCGCGGCCCCCGGCGGCAGGCTGGCCAGAATGGCCGGCCTGTCGTCCGCGCCCCGGACCTGTCATCCGGGGCGCGTCCTGTCAGAACTGGAAGTAGATGAACGGCCGGTAGCCGAGCGGCACGAAGGACAGCGCCAGCGCCGTCAGGGCCCCTGTGCTGACCGCAAACAGCGGTGCGGGCATTCGGGCCAGCGCCTCGCCGATCTTCAGCCGGTAGCTGATCGCATGGAACAGGCTGATCGCCAGGATGAACGGCCAGACCACCGCTGGCAGAGTCTGCGTGCCCTCCGAACTCAGCGTGACATAGGTCTTCGCAATCGCCAGCGATTCCGTCAGCGTCGGCGCGCGGAAGAAGATCCAGGCGAGGTTCACCCAGTAGAAGGTCAGCGCCGTGCCCAGCAACAGGCCGAGCGCGCCCAGCGGCCGCACACGGCTGGCCACGAGATCGCTCCAGGTCCGCTCCACCATCAGGGCGAGGCCATGCAGGAATCCCCAGATCACGAAATTGAACGAGGCCCCGTGCCACAATCCGCCCAGCACCATCGTCGTCATCAAATTGACGTCCCGGCGCATATTGCCCTTCCGGTTGCCGCCCAGCGGGATGTAGAGATAGTCCCGCAGCCAGCTGGACAGGGAGATGTGCCAGCGGCGCCAGAAATCCTGGATATTGGCCGACAGGTAGGGCGAGTTGAAATTCGGCGGGAATTTGTAGCCGAGCAGGCCCGCCGTTGCGATGGCCATGTCGGAATAGCCGGAAAAGTCGCAATAGATCTGGATGCCGTAGAGCAGCACGCCCGCCACCACGCTGAGGGCGGAATAGGCGGACGGGTCGGCAAAGACCAGGTCCACATAGGGGGCGATATTGTCCGACACGCAGGCCTTCTTGAAGAAGCCGACCAGGAACAGCGCCACGCTGGCACGCACGGCCACATCGCTCCATTTGCGCGCCGTATCCATCTGCGGAATGAAGTCCGAGGCGCGCACGATCGGCCCGGCCACCAATTGCGGGAAGAAGGCGATATAGAACGCCACATCCAGGAAGCTGCGCCGCGCGCCAATCGCGCCGCGATGCACGTCCACCATGTAGGAAATGGCCTGGAACGTGTAGAAGCTGATGCCGACCGGCAGGACCAGGTTCAGCGTCACATGTCCGGCATTGAAGCCCATCATGGCGGCAAAGTCGGTGAAGCTGTCGGTGAAGAAATTGAAGTATTTGAACACGCCCAGAACCATCAGGGCAAAGACGATGCCCGTGCCAAGCGCCCATTTGCGCCGCTTGGTCTGTTCCTTGGGCCAGGTCGCGGCCTGGCCGACCAGATAGCTGACCAGCGTCACCATCAGGATCAGGCCCAGGAACCGCCAGTCCCACGCGCCATAGAAGACATAGGAGGCCAGCGTCAGGACGCGTTTGCGCCATTGATTGCTGCGCAACGTCCAGACCAGGCCGAAGACGATGGCGAAGAACAGGAAGAACCGGGCTTCAACGAACAGCATGGACAGCCGTCTCCTTCTGATGGCCAGCCTGCTGGCAATAGGTGCGGCCCACTTCGCGGCTCAGCGTGCGGGCGCCGGTTTCTCCGAAATGGCTGAAATCGAACCACAGGTCGCGCGCGAACAGGTCCGGATAGACATCCGGCCGGTTGAAATTCAGCACCGTATGGTTCCCGGGCAGGGCGCGGACCGCTTCGCCGGTGCGCGGCGTCCGGCCCAGTTCCGCCAGATCCGGCGAGACAAACAATGCGGCCTCGACGCCTCGCGCCTCCAGCCGGTCCAGCCGTTCGGCCAGATAGGCCGCGCGGGCGGTCACATCCTCATTGGTCTTGGCGCCATAGCGGGCCAGCTTCGCCTCGAACTGTTCGGGATGATCTTCAAAATCCTTGCGGCGGGCCTCGATGTCCGGCGTCAGGATCGATCCCAGCGCCTCGAACCCGTCCTCGGCCATGTCGAATGTGTGCGGCGGCGGTGTCACGCCCGGCGGGAACAGCAGCGCCGCGCCCCGGCCCACACCCGACAGGTCGAAGCCGGTGCCCAGCACCATGATGCCGCCCCGGAACACGCGCTTGGGCAGGGATTCCGGATAGGACGCGATCGTGTCGACCTGCGCCCGAAGCAGCGCCGGATCGTGGAAATAGCGTGCCCGGTCGGTTGTCACATCGGCCAGGTCGCGCGCATTCGGCAGCGGGTCCTCGATCACGACGCGTTTCAGCGACGGCCCGCCGGCCGCCAGCACCTGCTCGACCAGCCAGTCCTCTTCCACGCCGGTCAGGCCGAACACGCCGAGATTGTAGACGCGCCAGTCCGGGCAACCGGCTTCCGCCGCGCCGGCTTCCACCTCGTCCGGCACGATATGATAGAAGGTGCGAGAGGTGCCGATGAAGACCGTGTCATAGGCGTCCGGATTGGCGACATAGGCGTCCAGTTTCGGGCTCAGCACCACCAGGTCCGGCATCGGCGTGGCCTGCCTCAGGCCCAGCGACAGCGGCACCGCCACCAGCACAAAGCCGATGGCAAACAGGATGGCGGAAAACAGGGCGGTTCGAATCTGGGTCGTCATGGCAGCCGGGACAGGGAAGTTTAATCACTAGGCCGGTGCAGGATGCATGCCAATGCCGTCCGGTTCGGCAATCAGTCTGCAGGCTGTTCCAGCGCCACGATCTGATAGCCCTCATCCTTCAATGACTGCAGCAGAAGGCGGGTCCTGGCGGCGGATTTTGCGAACGGGTCGTGCAACAGGATGATGCCGCGCCGGTCGGTCTGTTCCAGCTTGGCAAGGATCATCGCGACCGAATCTTCCGGCGCGTTGCGCGTCCAGTCCGCTCCGTCTGCCGTCACTGTCACATCGATCAGGCCGGCATCGGTCATCGCTGCGCTCAGTTCGGGCGTCGTCGCCACGAAGGGATACCGGAACAGCGGCGTCGCCTGTCCGATCGCAGCCTCGACGGCCGCCCGGCCGGCCGCTGCATTGGTCAGCGCGTCCTCCACGCTCAGCTCGGCGAGGTTCGCATGGTCCATGCTGTGGCTGCCCACCGAATGCCCGGCCGCCAGGATGTCCTTCGCCAGGCCCGGCCGCGCCTCGGCTTCGCGCCCCAGCAGGAAGAAGGTCGCCCGCGTGCATTCCGCCCCCAGCGCCTTCAGAACGCCCGGCGTGCGGAACAGGTCTGGCCCGTCATCAAAGCTCAGGATCACTTCGCCCGGCGCCAGCTGGTCCAGGGGTGGCGGCGAGCCAGGCGTCAGCAACAGGGTGCGCGACACGCCCAGCGCGTCCTCCCCGCATTCGGCCTCGGATGTGCCGCCCATACAGCCCGTCAGGGCCAGCAGCCCGGCAAGGGCAAGGGCACGCAGCGAAGGGCTGGAAGCTGGGCGCATGACTCTACTCGTTCGGCAAGGGAGGGTTTCGGCGACGCTAGCATGGAAGACGCGGCCCTGTCAGCCGCCTTGACGGGCCGGTCCTGACGCGAGGTCAAGGCGGTCATGCCGCGGCGAGATGGTCCGGATTGGCCCTTGCCAAGCCTTCCCGTGCGATTATCAAGCAAGCCAGCAGTTTATATGACAGTCTTTTGGCAAGGAGCCCGCTCGCATGCAGGATGTAATCGAAGCGCTGGAGCAGAAACGCGAACAAGCCCGCATGGGCGGCGGCGCAGCACGAATCGAGAAACAGCACGCCAAGGGCAAGCTCAGCGCCCGCGAGCGGATCGAGGTCCTTCTGGATGAAGGCAGCTTCGAGGAATGGGACATGTTCGTCGAGCATCAATGCGCCGATTTCGGCATGGACGAACAGAAGATCCCCGGCGATGGCGTGGTCACGGGGCAGGGCACGATCAATGGCCGCCTCGTCTATGTCTTCTCGAAGGATTTCACTGTGTTCGGTGGCTCCCTGTCGAAAACCCACGCTGCCAAGATCGTGAAGGTCCAGAAGGCCGCCGCCATGAATGGCGCGCCGGTGGTCGGCATCTTTGATGCCGGCGGTGCACGCATCCAGGAAGGCGTGGACAGCCTCGCCGGCTATGCCGACATCTTCATGGAGAATGTCCTCTCCTCCGGCGTCATCCCGCAGATTTCCGTCATCATGGGCCCATGCGCCGGTGGCGATGTCTACTCCCCGGCGCTGACAGACTTCATCTTTATGGTGAAGGACACCTCCTACATGTACGTCACCGGGCCGGACGTGGTGAAAACCGTGACCAATGAAGAGGTCACCCATGAATCCCTCGGCGGGGCCTCCGTCCATGCCGCGAAATCCGGCGTGGTCGATGGCGCCTTCGAGAACGACATCGAGGCGCTGGTCCAGATGCGCCGCCTGATCGACTTCCTTCCGGGCTCGAACCGCGAAGACCCGCCGGTCCGCACCGTCTATGATTCCGCAGAGCGCGTTGAGGAAAGCCTCGACTCGCTGATCCCGCCAAACCCGAACTCGCCTTACGACATGCGCGAGCTGATCGAGAAAGTGGCCGATGAGGGCGACTTCTTCGAGATCAGCCCGAAATTCGGCGCCAACATCCTGTGCGGCTTTGGCCGTATCGAAGGCTCCACCGTGGGCTTTGTTGCCAACCAGCCTATGACGCTGGCCGGCGTTCTGGACATTGACGCCTCCCGCAAGGCCTCGCGCTTTGTCCGCTTCTGCGACTGTTTCAACATTCCGGTGGTCACCTTTGTGGACGTGCCGGGCTTCATGCCGGGCACGAAGCAGGAATATGGCGGCCTGATCAAGCATGGCGCGAAACTGCTGTTCGCCTATGCCGAGGCGACCGTGCCGAAGGTCACGGTCATCACCCGCAAGGCCTATGGCGGCGCGTATGACGTGATGAGCTCCAAGCATCTGCGCGGCGATGTGAACTATGCCTGGCCAACGGCAGAGATCGCCGTGATGGGCGCGAAAGGCGCGGTCGAGATCATCTTCCGCAAGGATATTGGCGACGAAGAAAAGATTGCCGAGCACACAAAGATGTATGAGGACAATTTCGCAAACCCATACGTCGCCGCGCGCAAGGGCTATATCGACGACATCATCATGCCGCACTCAACCCGCAAACGCGTCGCCAAGGCCCTCCGCAGCCTGCAGAACAAGCAGCTCGAAAACCCGTGGAAAAAGCACGACAATATTCCGCTTTAGGAAACACCTCCGTAGGGTGGGTTGAGCAAAGCGATACCCACCAACATACGGCCGCCACGGTGGGTATCGCTTCGCCTCAACCCACCCTACAAACCCCATCCCTGTCATCCCGGAATGTGCGCAGCAAATATCCGGGACCCATCTTTTTGCGCGCGCTCGCCTTTTGACTTTGGCCAGCATTGGCGCCCTGTGGGAAGGGCGGCGAATTGTGGTCTTTTTTGAACGGTTCGATGAATAAGGCGTCGAACTGTGACCGCATCCGTGCACTACGCGGGGCCAAGTTTTACTCAACCTCTCTTTTCAGGAGCTTGACGACTTCACTGAGTGAAAGGCTCATGGAGCCTCGCATTCCAAGGCCAGCCCGCATAGGCTGAAAAAGGCGAGTCATTTTGGCGTATCTGGCGACCACTGGCATATGCGAATTGAGGCTTCTGCCTTTGAACCTTTGGAAGCGGTCCATTCTGTTCACTAAGTGAGATGCAATACCCATGTATTCACTTTCGTAGTTGCCGTCGAAGCCAATAAACTTGGGGTCCTTCCCGGTTAGGCCTACTTCTAGTTCGAGTTTTTTGCGTTCGGAAGCCGAGAACTTTGCGACCGCTTCTTCAATGAATGTCCACATATCCAGAGTATCAACTACCAACGAGACCGCGCCCGGCGTGTCTACATGGTCGTGAAACAGCCCTTGCATGTCCCATCGGAGAGCCCAGAGGTGGCCTCCATAGATGGCGCTCATCACTTCTTCAGCGTCAATTTCACGTTCAGCAGGCTTTTTTTGAAGATCGGACAACATCGCGATAATCAATTTCTCTCCGTCTGAGAAATGAACGCCGTGACGATTTGAGCGATCAAGTCCGTGGAGAATTAACTCACGTGCGGCTTCGGCACGAGATAAACCGCCATTTTCGGCGCTCCACTGGTCAATTCTATTCATAAGGGTGGGGTCGAGGCGCATCTCAAAGCGTTCTGACTTGGGGGGCATAACAAACAGCTCCTATAGGATAAACGATCTCTTATCATACTACGTAAGTATGTACGTAGCAACCGTACAATTATACGTAGAGTCGTGCCTTGAAAGTGTATTGTGATCGAGATGTGCCGAGAGCAAATGGTGGAGGATCAGGAAGCTTGCGTTGACCTCACCCTAACTTGAGCAATTACAAGATAGGCCTCTCACGAATGTCGTGCATGAAAGGCCTGTCCATGATCCTCAATCAAATCACCATACCCTGTCTCGATTACTCTGCCAGCGTCGTTTTTTATGAAGCGCTTGGCATGGTGCGGATCGTGGAGGCGCCGCCGCGCTATGCCCGGTTTGAAAGCGCCGATGGCAGCGGCGCGACCTTGTCGCTCCACGCTGTCACCGCGCCAGTCGGGTCCGGCCCCGTGATCTATTTCGATCATCCGTCCGCCGACGCGCTTGACGCGCATGTCGAGGACCTGAAAGCGCAGGGGCTGGTCTTTGAAACGGAGCCCACTGACGAATCCTGGGGCTGGCGAGAGGCGCGGCTGCGCGACCCGGCGGGCAATGAAGTCTGCCTGATGTTCGCCGGAAAGGTCCGCCGCTTCCCGGACTGGCGCATCGATGGCCGGACGGGTTGAGCAGGCCTCCCAATCCTGTCATCCCGGAATTTGCGCAGTAAGTATCCGGGACCCAGGCTGAGGTCCTATCTCCGGCCATCATCCTTCGACTTCGCTCAGGATGAGTCTGTTGCTTGCCGCCCATCAAGAGCGCTCATGCTGAGCGAAGTCGAAGCACGAGCGCGGGCAAAGCAAGCTGGGTCCCGGACAAATCCTGCGGATTTTCCGGAATGACAGGAACAGGGAAAAATCGCCTATCCCCCCTCAAACCCGCCCCATCCTGCTGCAAACACTCATCCGAAAATAATCTCATCCACCCCCTCCGTCGCCTGACATATACTGGCGGGCGATGGAGTGTTCGCTTTTCTCCCCTGTGAAGACCTTGCCCTGGTATCTGTGGCCCGTCTGGCCACTGATCTTCTGGCGCATCCAGCGCCTGAAGGCGTGGTTTCAGGCCCATGGCGGGCCGGGCGCGCAAATGATGTGGGGGGTGGACGCGCGCGGCCGGGTGACCATCCTGGCCCTGTCGGATGATCTGACCGGGCGGGGCCCTGCGCCGCTGCCCGCGCCCGGACCCTCGCGCGCCCTGTGCGCCGCGCTCAGCGGTGAGGCGTTCGCGCCGCCGCACGCTGCCCGGCCTGAGTGGCCGCGCCTCTTTCCGGCCGCATCCCGCCCTTTGCGCGTCCCGGGGATCCTCCTGCCGTCTGCGCCGGGTTTGCCGCGCCCGGACATCTGACCCGGCCATGTGTCCCGAAACCACCACTGTCCTGTCCAAGCGCCTTTACGGGCGTCGCCCCCGCTTGCGCCTTGCGCAGCGGGGCGCGCGGCGTACGATGGGCGGGCCATGACCACTGCGATCATCGGAGATGTCCACGGCGCCCTGCAGCCGCTGGAGGCGCTCATCGCCCGGCTCGGCCTCGGCGAGGGGGACCGGCTGGTCCTGCTCGGCGATCTGGTGGACAAGGGGCCGGACCCGGCCGGCACGGTGAAATTCGTCCGCCAGCTGAGCGAGACCGCGCCCTTCGACCTCGTCCTTGTCGAGGGCAATCATGAAGACCGCCACCGCCGCTATCACCAGAACCTCACCGAGCGGCCGAAAGTCGCCCGCCAGATGGCCCAGGCGGCACCTGACCTGGCCGCGCTCGATGCCCAATTGTCACCTGCCGACCGCGCCTTTCTCGCCCGTGCAGTGCCCTTCCTGCGCCTGCCGGCCTGGGGCGTGCTGGTCGTGCATGGCGGCATTCCCGGCGACATGCGCAGCTTCCCGGAAAGCGCCGCGCGCGCGGGCGAATGGCAGGGCAAGCGCGCCAAGGCGTTCCGCAAGGTATTGCGCACCCGCTATGTCTCGGCCGCGACGGGGGAGTTCCTTGCCCTCGGCCACAACCGGCCGGGTGATCCGTTCTGGGCCGACATCTATGATGGCCGGTTCGGCCATGTCGTGTTCGGGCATCAGCCCTGGCTGGAGGGGCCAGCCTGTTTTGCGCATGCCACGGGGCTCGACACGGCGGCGGTGCATGGCGGGCGGCTGACCGCGCTGGTCTTGCCGGATGCCGGCCCGCCGCGCTTTGAAAGCGTTCCGGGCATCGATCATGCGCCCCGACAGGCCGGGGAGTGGCCGGCCCATCCGGGTCACAGGCTGACCCTGACACGGCCGCGCTGAAACGGCAGGCGGAGGAAACGGGCAGGTCGGGCCTGTATTTGAAACGGATTGGGCTATAGTGAAACCAAACGACACGATCTTGCCACCGGAATTGCCTCCCATGAAAGCTGCGCCCCATCCAGATCAGGCCGCCCGGCTTGAGACCCTGCGAAACTACGACATCCTCGATACGGAGCGCGAACCCGAATTCGACGAAGTGGTCGAACTGGCCTCGACGCTCTGCAATGTCCCGATTTCCGTGGTCAACCTGATCGACGAGCACCGGCAATGGTTCAAGGCGGAAGTCGGCATTGGCGCGCGTGAAACCCCGCTTGCCACGTCGATCTGTTCGCATGTCATCCTCAGCGAGGATTTCGTCGAAATCCACGACACTCAAAAGGATCCGCGCACAGCCGACAATGAACTCTGCACGCCTGAAGACGGTCTGCGCTTCTATGCGGGCGCCCTGCTGAAGGCGCCGAATGGCCTGCCCATCGGCACGCTTTGCGTGCTGGACAACAAGCCGAACGCGCTCAACGATTTCCAGCGCAACGCCCTGCGGACCCTGGCCCGTCAGGTGATGCGCGAAATGGATTTGCGCCTCGCCCTGAAGAATCAGAAAATCCTGCGCAACGAAATGGACCACCGGGTGAAGAACTCGCTCCAGTCGGTCGCCTCGCTGGTTCGACTGTACCGGTCGCGATTCGGCCGCGAAGAGGAAACCTTCGCAGCCTTCGACGCCATCAGCCGCCGCATCGAGGCCACCGCCACCCTGCACCAGATGCTGCACGAGTCTCCGATGGATGACGCCGTCATGATGGACGCGTTTCTGAACGAGGTTGCGTCTCTGCTTCAGGATTCGGCGCCGCCTCATGTCACGATACTCTGTGATGCGCCTGCGATTGCCCTGCCAACTTCGCTGGCCAGTCCGATTGCCGTCATCACCAGCGAGTTCGTGGCCAATTCGATCAAGCACGCCTTTGACGACACCACGCCGGGAACCGTCCGCATCACCGGGTTCGGCGGGGGAGAAGACGGGCTCCGGATTGTCTGTGAAGACAATGGAAAGACGGCCGAGCGGGCGGCGCCGGCGGCCCGCTCCGTCGAGGGACTCGGCAAGCGCATCATGGACGCGTCCGCCGCCCAGATCGGCGCAACGCTCGAGCAGGGGCCGGGCGGAGAGGGATACCGCATGGTTCTCGCGCTTCCGGCGACCGGCAGCTGCTAAAACTTGCCTGTCAGGCGAAGTTTTGTTTTGGGATTATTCAGTGCGATGAAAACATAGGATTATTTATATTGTCAGCCAAGGAGCGGTGCGGCGACAACAGGAGATTCTCCCGATGTTTGTAGGTTTACCAACGCGCTTGAATTCAGCTCTCAATCTGCAGTGAATGCTGCACATCGATTGAATTTCCCGGAAATTTTCGGTCGAAACCGGAACCTTTCCGTGCTGCCAGGCGATATTGTCCTTAAGGCTTGGTTATGCATTTTTGGCCATCACGAGGGCTGAGGTGAGATGGCCGTCTGGCGTAGAACCGCGCAACAAATGTGGGACCCAAGGGGGGACAGGAGCCGCATGCTCTCCGACTTGATATCTTCAGAACTGCCCTATTTGCGCCGGTACGCCCGGGGCCTGATGGGTGAGCAGCACAATGGCGATGAAGCCGTGGAAGACATGATCGAGTCGCTGATCTTCCGGGTCTCCGTCGCCCCGGACCTCAAATTCCACAAGGAAGACCTGTTCGCGGAGCTCGACAAATCGATCAGCAAACGGGTGTCCCAGCTTGACGGTGACACCGGTATCTCAAAGATCCTGAACGCGATGACCACGCTGCAGCGCCGGGCATTGCTGCTCACCGTCGTGGAAGGATTCTCGGTTCAGGAAGCCGCCCGGATTCTCGTCGTCGACGAACCGGACGTCGAGAATATCCTTCGCGCTGCCGAATCCTCGATTGCCAATGAAGTCAGTACATCGGTCCTGATCATCGAGGATGAATCGATGATCTCGTTCCAGCTGTCACAGATCGTGGCCGAGGCCGGTCATGACGTCGCGGGCATTGCCACGACGCAGACCGAAGCGGTCGCGCTGGCCGGCACCACGAGCTTCGGGCTCATCCTGTCGGATTTGCGCCTCGCGGACGGCTCCATCGGGCTCGATGCCGTGAACGAAATTCTGGCGGCCCTGCCGCGCCCGGTGCCGGTGATCTATATCACTGCCTATCCGGAAATGCTGCTGCAGGGTCAGGAGGACGAACCCTCCTATCTGATCCCGAAACCGTTCGAGCCACTGCATGTGCGCACGGTTCTGGACCAGGCAATCCTGTCCGCCTTTCTGGGGCACGAAACAGCCTGACCCGCCTGTCGGCAGGCCAGGCCGATCGCGTACCTAGAAAGCCACTCTCAGGCCGACGCGGATGTTCCGGCCTGGCGCAGGCACCGAATCCTTCAGAACGGACGTGGAATAGCGCACTTCCTCATCCGTCAGGTTCCGCCCCTCGATGAACAATTGCGTGCCGTCCTGGCCAAACCCGGCCTCCGACAGGTTTACGGCAGCCTTCAGTCCGGTCGTGACATAGCCATCAGTCGGCAGCAGGCCCGTGCCCGGATCATCCTGGTCCGCAGCGGCAGTCATCGTCCATCCGGCTGACCAGAGGCCCCAGTCGGCATCCAGCGCGGCATGTAAAGTCACCGGCGGCAGGTAGGGCACATTGCCCCCATCATCCAGTTCCCCATCGACCAGGTCCAGGCTGGCAGATGTCACCCAGTCCGCACCTAGCAAGCCCTCCGGGAAGCGGGCCTCGGCCTCGATCTCGGCGCCAGTGAAGCTCGCGCCCTGTTGCTCGAACAGGAAGACCGGCAACTCATCCAGTTCGTCCACTTCAAAACCGTCTTCGAGAACAACGCCCGGTGTCAGATAGATGAAGCCGTCAAAGTCCGAATGGAAGACATTGGCGCCGATGCTGAAGCGGTCATTCTCCCAGCGCAAGGTGGCTTCGAGATTGGTGCCTTTTTCCTTGCCGAGGGAAGCATCTCCAACCTCGTACTGACTCGTCGCTAGGTGCGCGCCGTCGGCGAACAACTCGCTCTCGTTCGGGGCCCGTTCGGTGTAGCTTAGCTGTGCGCCGGCCCACCAGCCGGAGGTCCAATGCTTGTGACCGCCCAGCGATGCGCTGAACAGGTCGAAGCTGCGTTCACCCTGAACCTCGTTGTCAAGTTCGGTATTGTCGAACCGCAGGCCGCCTTCCAGGCCCGACTGGTCGTCGAATTCCAATGTCTCGTAGATGAAGGCGCCAAAGGTCTTGGTTGAGGTTGGTGTCAGGAAGGACTCCTCCCCATCCGAGCCGAGATCCTTGTCCAGGAACTGGACGCCGGCCGCGCCGACCATCTCGCCGAACACATGGCCAAGCTCGAGACGGCCTTCCGTCCCCTCGGTCGTGTAGATCGTGCCCGGCTCGCCGGGACCTTCGAACTCGATATGTTCATAATCGGCATAGGACAGATTGCCCGCGATCCGCGTGATCGGGCCGAGGTCCAGCTTTGCTCCGCCGCGAATGTCGTAGCGGGTCTGCTCCAGATCGATGAAGGCGAATTCCTCTTCGTGATCATGGTCTTCCTCGTCCTCATGATCCTCGTCTTCGTGATCCTCTTCCTCTTCTTCCTCGTGTTCGTGATGTTCGTGGCCGGGAATACCGTAACTGGATGTCTGCTGACGGATGGCAAAGCCGAGAAAGGCATCATCCCCGACCCAGGAGAAGCCGGCGGAATAGGTTTCGGACTGGAGGAAGGAGTTCTCCATCGTGTCGCGAACTTCCTCGACCTCATGCTCCTCATGATCGTGATCTTCGTCCTCGTCATGATCCTCGTCGTCATGATCGTCGTGCTCGTCTTCCTTCATGGCGCGCAGCAGGGAGGATTCGGCAAAGCCGGGAATGTCATAGTCTCCGAAGTCACGCGCCGAGGCCGACAGGGTCAGGACAAATGGCCCCGTCGCGAACCGCGCCTTCCCCGCGAGTTCGGTGCCCTCATTCACGCTGTTGTGGGCCGCGAAGCCATCAAATGAGACCGGGGCATCCGGCAGTTTCTCCACAATCAGGCCGTCAATCACATTGACGACGCCGCCAATTGCCTGACCGCCATAGGCCAGCGCAGCAGGTCCTCGCAGGATCTCGATCTTCTCGGCGTCGATCCCGTCGGTCGCGACCTGGTGGTCGGGCGATGCGGCAGAGGCGTCGATCGCACCGATGCCATTGGTCAGTACGAGTACGCGCTCGGCGCCAAGGCCCCGTAGGACCGGACGGCTGGCACCCTGGCCGAAGAAGGTGGACGACACGCCGGCCTCGCCCGCGAGCGTGTCGCCAAGCGTGCCGGAAAGTTTCTCGACGAGTTCGGCGCGATTGATCGCGGTGGCATTGCCAATCATCTCATCGGTTTCGCGCTGTGGGCCGACACCGGTGACGATGACGGTTTCAAGGGTTTCTGGTTCGGGGGCCTCCTGCGCAAGAGCGAGCGGGCTTGCGCCCAGCAGGAGCGAGGCCGCGATTACGCGGCGTGTGTAATGGGGGGTCATGTTCCGGGAGTCCTTCAGACAATAGGGAGGGCTGCCCGCAGGCAGCCGGTCAGGTCGCTATTGCTGGGAGACAGGGGGACTTCGTGGCGGAGGGGCCCGGCCGGGCGGGCGAATCCAGAGCGGGCTGGAAACCGGCGTAATGGCTGGCTGCGCCGCCGGGGCCGGCACGAACGGAGCAGGCGGAACAGCTGGCAGTACGACTTGCACATGGGCAACCGTCGCAAGTTCACACGCGATTCCGTGATGTTCATGCGGCTCATCGGCGTGCGCAGCTGCATGGCCCAGCCCCAGCGCCTGTAAGAGCACGAACAGGGCGGCGAGCAATGCGATCCATCGCGAGCGGGACAGCCGAAATGTCATTGTGACGCTATTACATTTGCGTCACGTGCAGGGCAAGCGCCGCTGCAGCGAAAACATTACGATCCGCACATCCTGCGCCAGTTTTCACCGTTCGGTAACCAAGGAGTCGCATGGTCGCCAGGGTTAATAAAAAGCCTTGTGCTGTTAAGAGGATACAGGATGTCGAAGAAAGCTGTGCGCTGGGGCGCAGACGTTGGATGCCAGAGCAAGGTCAAGCCGCTGGAGATTCGCAACGACCTTTCCGATCATGGCCTGAAGGGCAAGCGGGCGCAGGGATATCTGGGCCTCAATCGCCAATTGACCAAGATTGCCGCCAAGAAGGACGGTCGCGATGGCTTGCCGGCTTCCGAAGCCGCGACACCTGACCAGTGGAGCGAGTGCGAACAGCAGATCGCCGGGCGAGCCGAAGATGTGCGCCGGGGCCTTGGCACCTGGCTGACGACGACGGCAGCGTCCGTGCGCAACTATATCAGTGATTACACACCGATCGATATCTATCCGGACCAGCTGCGCGAGGCGATCAAGACCGAAGAGAACGAATATCGCCATTATGAACTGGACGATGTGAACGAGGCCAAGGAATCGCATTCCGCCGCGATCATCGAATTGCAGCAGTTCAAACTGCGTCACGGAGACCGGATTGGAGACCGCACGCCCGACATCAAGAAAAATGTGGAACAGGCGGTCGCCATCCTGATCTTCATCATGATCCTGGAGGGCGGCTTCAACGCGCTCCTGTTCAAGGATGCGCAGGCCAATGGTCTCATGGGCGGCCTGATGATCGCCTTCGGCGTGTCTTCGGTGAATGTCCTGTTCGGGGTCATCGCCGGCTTTTTCGGTCTGCGCTATCTCAACCATCCGGCGTTGCCGGCCAAGATCATGGGCGGTACCATCGCGATGGTCTTCATCCTGGCCGGCATCTTCCTCAATTTCTTCGTCGCCCATTTCCGCGACGCGGTCGAACTCGGCCTGCTGGCGGCAACCGAGGCTGGCACGCTGGGCACATTCTCCATGTTCTCCATCGCGCCCGGTGATGTCGTCATGTCCATGTTCCCGAACGTGTTCGGACTGGAAAGCTTCCTCGCCCTGGGGCTGTTGTTCATGGGGCTCGCAGTGTTCGCACTGGCCGTCTATGAGGGCTATGACCGGATTTCGGACCGGTATCCCGGGTATGGCCGCGTCTGGCGCAAGGAACGCAAGGCCTATGAACGCCGCCAGGAAGTGCGCAATGGCGTGCGGGATGATTTGTCCGACTATTTCTCCAATTGCCGGCTCTGGTTCGAAACCCAGCAATCGCGTCATGTTGCTGCCAAGCGCGAGATCGAGAAGGCCATGAACCTTTTGGAGACCCGCCGGGACTATGCGGCCGCCATTGCCGCCCGGGCTGCCGATGAGGAGCGCAGTCTCAAAGTGGCTTATCGCCAGGCACACCGCCGTGCCCGCAACGCCCATCGTGATCGCCTTGGTGAGCAGGCGCCATGCCCGGCCTATTTCGACGAGATCGTCACGCCGCAATTGCCGCCGTTCGACTATTCCAAGGAGCGCGACCAGGCCAACAAGGCCATTGCGGCGATCGACAACAACATCAAGGCCCTGAACCAGACGCGGGAATGGCTTGAACAACACATTCAGCAGGTCCAGAAGGGCTTGTCTTCCATCGAGAAGAAAGTTGCTGACGAAATCGGCAAGGTCCGTGATGCCAAGGGGGCAACCCATGTCCCGGTGGATCAGGCACGCCGGGCCTAGGAGGAGTATTCAGGGATGCCACGTCGCAGAAGTGACAGAGGCCCGTGGTTCTGGCGCGGCATGATCGCGCTGATGCTGGGGGTGGTTTTCGCGCTGTTCGCCGTGGTGGCGTTCAATCAGCCGCCATCCCTGATGGCCGACACCAGCTGCCGCATGGACCGCAAGGATCCTGCACATACGATCATCCTGATCGACCAGTCCGACCCCTTCAATCCGAATGATCTGGATTGGGTCTACGAATTCGTCGATGCCGAAGCACGGGCCCTGCCGAAATACGGCCGCCTCACAATTCTCACGCCGAATGCCGCGAATCCGTATGAGCCGAAGCGCATCCACTTTGCCTGCTCTCCCGGCAGCGCCGCAGAGGCCAATCCGATTTTCCAGAACCCGAAAATGGTCGAGCAAAGCTGGCAATCGGAATTCTATGCGCCGCTGCTGGAGCAGGTCGAGACGGCCCTCCTGGACACGCGCCAGCCCAGTTCCCCGCTGGTGGAAGCGGTCTATGCCGTCAGTGACCGGGCTGATTTCCAGCCGGGGGACACGTCGCGTCGTCTCGTGCTCGTATCCGATCTGATGCAGCATTCAGACGGTTTCAGCTTCTATCGGGCCGGAGCGGATTATGAGGCGTTCCTCGGGTCCGGTCTCGCCCGCATGACACCGCGCCTGGACCAGGTCGATGTGGTGGCGCGGATTGTGCCGCGACAGATCTACGACCTGCCCATGGCGGAGGTGAAAGCCTTCTGGAGGGCCTATTTCGATGAGGCCGGGGCGCAATACGGATCGGTGAATTGAGCCGGTAAACGGCTGTCAGCGTTACAGGATTGGCCCCGAATTTGCATTGTTGCCGTCAAAGGCACTGCAATATTTGGAGAACGCCGATGTTCACGCCCTGCAAGGCAAGTCTGACAGCCATCGTATCCGCACTCATCCTGGCGGCGTGCGCCACGCCGCCTGAGCCCGCGATTGAGGGTGCCGAGACTGGCGATCCCGTAATCACGCCGCGTCAACAGGAATATCTCGATGCCTTCAACGCTCCGCGCGGCCCCGTTCGGGCGACGCAGACGGGGATCCGGCCGGGATACACCTTCGTCGGCATTGCGGAAACGGACCGGACCGAAGCCCTGAACTGGCGGATCATTGCACCGAATGGGGAAACCGTCGCGGACGGGCAGACGATTCCCTATGGCTATCATGAGGGCTCCGGGGCCCATGTTCAGCTGGTCGTGACGGATGCCCTGCGCAGTCCGGCTACCGGGCTTGTCCTGGATGTCGAAGGCGTCGGCAAGAGCCACCCCTTCGCCGTGTCGGAAGATGTCTTCAAGCCGCTCAAATACGACACGCTCCACTATTTCTACCACAACCGGGCCGGCGTACCGATCGAAGCGCGCTATGCCGGTGGCAAGCAATGGGCGCGCCCGGCCGGTCACGAAATCGAAGTGCTGACCTGCTTTGCCGGTGCGGATACGCGCGGCGTCGAGTGGCCTGCCTGCGACTACAAGCTGGATGTCAGCGGCGGCTGGTATGATGCCGGTGATCACGGAAAATATGTCGTCAATAGCGGTATTAGCGTCTGGAGCCTTCTGAACGCCTATGAGCGCGGCACTGACGGGTTCGAGGACGGCACCGGCAACATTCCGGAATCGGGCAATGGCATCAGCGACCTGCTGGATGAGGCCCGGATCAATCTCGACTACATGCTCAGCATGCAGGCCCCCGAAGGCGCCGAGGCGGCTGTCCTGCGCGGACAGGTCAATGGCCAATGGGAAACCGCCAGCCCGGATGTGATCGATGTATCCGGCATGGTACACCACAAGTCCGGAGACACCGTCTGGGCGCGCTTCCCGCTGATGCCGCATGAGAATACAGCGAACCGCGTCCTGTTCGCACCGTCCACGGCGGCCACGCTGCACGTTGCGGCTTTGGGTGCACAATGTGCCCGCGTGTTCAACGGCATCGACGATGTCTATGCCACCAAATGCCTGGCCGCAGCCAAACGCGCCTTTGCGGCGGCCAAGCGGGTGCCGGACGCCTATGCCTATGACAATTTCCCCGGCACCGGCCCATACGGCTCGACCGACATTCGCGGGGAATTCTACTGGGCGGCTGCGGAGCTTTACGCCGCCACCGGAGACGCAGCGTATGCGGAAGATCTCAAAACCTATCAGGCCGCACTGGGTCAATGGCCCGTCAGCGGCCGCCAGCAGCCCTATTGGGGGGATGCGACCGGTCTTGGCGTTCTGACGCTGGCCCGCCTGGCACCGGATCCGGCCATCCGTCAGGAAGCTGTCGATGCCCTGCGCCAGACATCCGACGCCTATATCGCCCAGATCCGGTTTGAAGGGTACCAGATTCCCATGAACCGGGGCGTCTGGCCCTGGGGATCGATCGGCACGCTGGCCAGCCGCGGCATGATGCTGGGCACGGCCTATGACCTGACCGGCGACGTCCGGTATCGCGACGGGGCCCTGTCCTTGCTGGACTATATTCTCGGCCGCAATCCGCGCGACATTTCCTATGTGTCCGGTCATGGCGAGAACGCATTCAAGGCGCCGCACCACCGCCATTGGGCCGGGGCGCGCCATGAGGGCTACCCCTTGCCGCCTCCGGGCGCCGTCTCGGGCGGGCCGAACAATACCGACCCGGCCGGTCCGGTCTCACGCATGATCATCGATCAATGCCATGCCCAGACCTGCTATGCAGACCATGTCGATGCGTTCGAACTGAATGAAGTGGCCATCAACTGGCAGGCTGCAACCTTCTGGCTGGCAGCCTGGGCGGACGATATCGACCGTGCAGACCAGACGGGCCGCTAGTCCTCGAACGTGCCGATAACCGGCACATGATCTGACGGCTTCTCGAGTTCGCGGGCCTTGCGATAGATCTCCACCGACTGGAGCCTGTCGCAAGCCTGTGGAGAGCAGAGGAGATGGTCGATCCGGATGCCGTGATCCTTCTTGAACGCGCCGCCCTGATAGTCCCAGAACGTGTATTGATGCGCTCGCCCATCGGTCAGTTCGAACGCGTCCGCCAGTCCGAGATATTTCAGCTTCCGGAATTCTGCGCGCGTTTCGGGCAGGGCGAGCGCATCATCCTGCCAGATCGTCTCGTCCCAGCAGTCTTCCGGCGTGGGAATGCAATTATAGTCGCCGCACAGCACGAAGGCCTCGTCCTGTTTGAGCAGAGCGTGCGCATGTTGTTCCAGCGCGTCCATCCACTCCATCTTGTAGTCGTACTTCTGGCCGGGCGCGGGATTGCCGTTCGGCAGGTACAGTCCGCCGACGCGAATTGGCCGGTCGGTCAGGATCAGAGCCTCGATATAGCGCGCCTGGTCGTCCTCGATCGTGGGCAGGCCCTTGGTGACATCCTCGATCTCGTGCTTGGAGAGCAGGGCGACACCATTATAGCTTTTCTGGCCTAGCACTTCGCAGTTCCAGCCGCGCTCCTCCAGCTCCATGTACGGGAACGCATTCGTCTCGCACTTGATTTCCTGCAGGCAGACGACATCGCAATCGATGGCGTCCAGCACGTCCAGCACTGTGGGCAGGCGTGCCTTGATCGAGTTGACATTCCAGGTGGCGATACGCATGGCTGTTCTTTAGCAGCTTCGTCCCATTGTTCCAGCGTATGCTGCTGTATATATTTATCGGGTTCTTCGAGGAGAGAGGCATGTCGCCAAGCTGGATTCAATTGCTGATCGTGGTGGTCGTCGCACTTCTCCTATTCGGCGGACGGGGCCGGATTTCCTCCATCATGGGGGACATGGCCAAGGGGATCGGTGCATTCCGAAAGGGCTTGAAGGACGAGGAAGAGACCAAATCCGTCGAGAAGGACGAGATGGTCAACGTCACCCCCCAGAAGGACGAGACGAAAGCCTCGTCATAATTTGCCGAGTGGAGGGCGCTTCGCATGCTGCCCGGAATCGGGTTTTCCGAGATTTTGTTGCTGGGCCTTGCGGCGCTGATCATTGTCGGCCCGAAGGATCTGCCGATGATGATGCGCCGGGTTGGCCAATTCGTCGGCAAGGGCCGCGCCATGGCGCGGGAGTTCCAGGCAGCGTTCGAAGACATTGCTCGCCAGAGTGAACTCGACGAGTTGCGCAAGGAAATCGAGGATCTGAAGCGCGACAACACGATGCAGCAGGCCCAGGATGACCTGGCCGCCTTCGAAGCGGATGTGAATTCGGCCGTGATGGAAAAAAGCCCCCCGACGCCCGCAAGCGATCCGAAGCCGAAAGGCGCCCCGGATGCACCGGCGCCTGCGCCGAAACCCGGGGATGATGTCGCGTGAACACCTTGCCGCCAAAGGACGAACAGCCGGACCTCATTGATGACGAGGTCGAGGCCAGCCGCGCGCCGCTGCTGGAGCATCTGACAGAGCTGCGCTCACGCCTGATCAAATCGCTCGTGGCGCTGATGATCGGCACGATTGCCTGTTTTTTCTTCGCGCAGGAAATCTTCGAACTCCTGCTCGCGCCGTTTGCGCTGATGGCGGAATCGATTCGCGGGTCGAAGCTGGAATTCGTCTACACCGCGCCGATGGAATTCTTCTTCGCAAAGCTGAAGCTGGCCCTGTTTGGCGGCATCTTCCTGGCCTTTCCCTATATCGCCTGGCAGCTCTACAAATTCGTTGCGCCGGGGCTCTACAAGAATGAGCGCGGCGCGTTCTGGCCCTATCTGGTGTTCGCACCCCTCCTGTTCGTCGCCGGGGCGGCTTTTGTCTACTTCCTGATGTTGCCCATGCTGGCCCGCTTCACCGTCGGCATGGAAATCCCGGACAGCGAGATTGCCAACATCACCATGCTGCCAAAGGTGGCGGATTATCTCTCGCTGGTCATGGCGCTGATGCTGGCCTTTGGCATCTCTTTCCAGTTGCCGGTCGTATTGACCCTGCTGGGCAAGATCGGCCTCGTCTCGTCCGATGCGCTCGCCAAGGGCCGGAAATACGCCATCGTGGCGATCCTCGCCTTTTCTGCCTTCTTCACCCCGCCAGACATGATCTCGCAGATTCTGCTGACCATTCCGGTCTACTGCCTCTACGAAATCTCGATCTGGTGCGTGAAGATGATCGAGAAGAAGCAGGCCGAGACAGACACCAGCGAAGCCTGACCGGCCCGCAGGTACGCATATCCCCCGGTTGCAGGCAGCCGCGGCGCGGATTACAGCAGTGCCGGACTGACCAGACAGGACGACAGACATGTTCGATATCCGCGCCATCCGAGACAATCCCGACGCCTTCCGCGCCGCCTGGAACCGGAAAAAGCCGGGCCTCGGGGACACCGTCGACGAGATTCTCGCGCATGACGGCGCCGTGCGAACGGCGGTGACCGACAAGCAGGAAGCTGAAAAGCTGCGCAACGAAACCTCCAAGCTGATCGGCAAGGCGAAGGCCTCGGGCGATGAGGCCGAGTTCGAGCGCCTGCGCAAGCTCGTGGCCGATGCGAAGGACACGATCGACGCCGCTGGCGAACAGGAAGAGGCGGCCCGCAAGCTGCTCGACGACCTGCTCTATGGCTTGCCGAACATCCCGCTGGAAGAAGTGCCGGACGGGCAGGATGAAGACGGCAATGTCGAGCAAAGCCGCTGGGGCGAACCAAAGACGTTTGCCTTCGATGTGAAGGATCACGCAGATCTCGGCGAAGCGCTCGGCATGATGGATTTCGAGACGGCCGCCAAGATGAGCGGCGCGCGCTTCGTGCTGCTCTCGGGCAAGCTCGCCCGGCTGGAACGCGCGCTCGCGGCCTTCATGCTGGATGTCCAGACAGAGGAACACGGGTACACGGAATGCTCGCCGCCGGTGCTGGTGAAGGATCAGGCATTGTTTGGCACGGGGCAGTTGCCGAAATTCGAGGAAGACCTTTTCAAGACGACCGGGGATCATTTCCTTATTCCAACCGCCGAAGTGCCGCTGACGAACATCGTCCGTGAAAGCATCATCGAGGCGTCCTATCTGCCGCGCCGGTTCACCGCACACACGCCGTGTTTCCGATCCGAGGCGGGCAGCGCAGGGCGCGACACGAAGGGCATGATCCGCCTGCACCAGTTCAACAAGGTGGAACTGGTCTCGGTGGTCGCGAACCAGGAAGAGGGGCTGGCCGAACTGGAACGCATGACCCGTTCCGCCGAGGCAATCCTGAAGAAGCTCGACCTGCCATTCCGGCGGATGCTGCTCTGCGCAGGCGATATGGGGGCAGGGGCGCGCAAGACCTACGACCTCGAAGTCTGGTTGCCGAGCCAGGAAACCTATCGCGAAATCAGTTCGTGTTCGTACTGTGGTGACTATCAGGCCCGCCGCATGAATGCGCGCTATCGCCCGGAAGCCGGCGCGAAGCCTGAATTCGTCCACACGCTGAACGGCTCCGGCCTCGCGGTCGGCCGCACGCTCGTGGCGATCCTCGAAAACTATCAGAATGAAGACGGCTCCATCACCGTCCCGGACGCTCTCCGGAACTATATGGGCGGCCTTGAGGTGATTTCGGCCTAGAGTCCCAGCGGGGATGATGAATGAACGGAGCAAGGCAAGTATGAGAATTCTCCTCACCAATGATGACGGCATCAACGCGCCGGGTCTTGCGGTGCTTGAGGATATCGCGCGGGAGATTTCCGACGATGTCTGGATCGCCGCGCCGGAAGAGGAGCAGTCCGGGAAGGGCCGCGCAATCTCTCTGACCCACCCTGTGCGCACGCGCGAAGTGGGAGAGAAGGCGTGGGCCGTGGCGGGCACGCCGTCCGACTGCGTCCTGCTGGCAACGCATAATCTGATGCCCGAGAAGCCTGACCTCGTCCTGTCCGGTGTCAATCGCGGCCAGAACATCGCCGAGGACACGAGCTTTTCCGGCACCATCGCGGCGGCCCTGTTCGGCATGCAGCTGGGCATCCCGTCGATTGCGCTCAGCCAGTCGCAGAGCTTCCGTGAGCGCGGCTCCCTGCCATGGGATACGGCCCGCGCCTGGGGCAGCAAGGCGATCAGGCCGCTGATCGAGATGGGCTGGCCTGGCGATGTGGTGATGAATGTCAATTTTCCGGATGTGGAACCGGATGACGTCAAGGGCATCCAGGTCACCCGTCAGGGATTCCGCGACGAATCGATCATCCACACCGATCGCCGCGAAGACCTGCGCGGCAATGATTATTACTGGATTGGCTACAAGGGAAAACTCTCGAAACCGGACCAGGGAACGGATCTGCGGGCCATCTATGATGGCTATGTGTCCGTCTCGCCCCTGCATGTGGACTTGACGCATGAAGTGTTCCTCCGGACGCTGCGGGAGTCATGGAAGAGCTGACCGTCGATCCGTTCCGCGCTGCCCGCCTTGTCCTGCGCCTGCGCCAGGACGGGGTGACGGATGATGGCGTTCTGCGCGCCATGGAAACCGTTGACCGAGGCGCATTCGTGGAGGCGGCGGACCTGAAGGCATTGGCGTTTGCGGACTGCGCGCTGCCGATTCCGTGCGGGCAGGTGATTCCGCGCCCGACCGTGACCGGCCATCTCCTGCAGGCGCTGGACCTCGGGCGGCATCGCGACCGGCGGGTGCTGGTGGTCGGTATGGGGTCGGGCTACACGGCCGCCCTGATCGGCCGGCTGGCCGCCGACGTGTTCGGGGTCGAGCGGTATGACCGTCTGACAGACCATGCCCGCCAGCGCATCGTGGCCCTCGGGCTGGACAATATCGCCGTGCGGCACGGAGACGGCGCGCTTGGCTGGCCGGAACGCGGCCCGTATGACCGGGTCCTCCTGACCGGGCAGGTCCCGGCCGTGCCGGACGTCCTGTTTGCCCAACTCGCGCCGGAGGGTTTCATCATCGCGCCGATGCAACTGGAGGGGCAGGCCCGGATCGCGCGGATCACGGCGGACGGCACCACCACCTGGCTCGGCGCGGCGGGTCAGCTGCCCCCCATGTCCGAGGGCCGGTCTGCGACCCTCTAGACACAATTGTGTGACCTGCAGGGCTTGTTTGCCAATACAACTGCCCACAGCTATAGGAGCACATCATTTTCTGGGGTTTACGGGAGAACACCACATGCTGACCAGACTCGCCACGCTGACTGCAGGCGCAGCTGCCGTTTCACTGCCGGCTTTGGCACAGGCCGCGCCGAGCGCCGCCGGCCCCAGCATCATGAGCCAGGTCCTGCTGTTCCTGCCTCTGATCCTGATCTTCTACTTCCTGCTGATCCGTCCGCAGCAACAGCGCGCGAAAAAGCACAAGGCCCTGATCGAGGGTATCAAGAAGGGTGACACCGTCATCACGTCCGGCGGTCTGGTCGGCAAGGTGACGAAAGCTGGCGAAACGGAAATCACGGTCGAACTGGCCGATGGCGTGCGCGTCCAGATCATCAAGCAGATGATCATTGATGTGCGTGACCGCAACCAGCCTGTCGCCGCCAACGACTAAGGGGCGTGCGGCCCGGTTGGCCCGCCTCATTGCAAGGATATCTGCATGCTTCAGTTCCCACCTTGGAAGGTCGCTCTTATTCTCCTCACCCTGACCTGGGGCGTCGTCATGGCGCTGCCCAATGTGGTGAACATGGACAATGCGCCGGGCTTCATGCCCAAGAAAGGCGTGAATCTGGGGCTCGACCTGCAGGGCGGTGTCTATCTGATGATGGAGATCAACCCGGATGAGGTGATCGCCAACCGGCTTGAGGTGTTCGCGGGCGACATTCGCAGCTCCCTGTCGAACGTGTCCCCGTCCGAGCGCATTGGTCACCTGTCCGATGTCGAAGGCCGCGAACTCGTGGTCACGCTGACCCGGCCGGATGCCGACGGCAATTTGCCGATGGATGAAGCCTTGCGCCGTATCCGCAAGCTGAACGGCACCGTCGAAGGCGCCATTGGCGGTGCGAAGACCTATGAAATCGAATCGCGCGGGACGGACCGCATCGTCGTGACCGTGCCCGCAGCATCGGAAGAGGCCCTGATGAAGGATGCCCTGGGCAAGACGATGACCATCGTCCGCCGCCGGGTCGATCCGGATGGTGTCTCTGAAATCGCGATCACGCCACAGGGCAATGACAGGATCATCCTGGAAGCCCCAGGGGAGCCTGATCCGCAACGCCTGAAAGACTTGCTCAGCCGTGATGGCAAAATGACCTTCAATCTGGTCGACAACAGCCCGGCCGCGCTCCAGTCCGCACAGGCTGGCGTTGTGCGTGCGGGCTATCGCCTGCTGGAAGGCCCCACGACCGGTCCGCTTCTGGTGCGCAACATCCCGGAAGTCACCGGCGCGGACATTGCCAATGCGGCGCAGGGCTTTGACGAAGCCAACCGGCCGCAGATCAATTTCCGCCTGAACAGTAATGGCGCGCGGAAATTCTATGAAACGACGCGAAACAATTCCGGCAAGCTGTTTGCCATTGTGCTGGACGATTCCATCATGTCCGCTCCGCGCATCAACGAGCCGATTCCGGGCGGCAATGTTCGCATTACCGGAGATTTCACCCAGGAAGAGGCACAGGACCTGGCCGCCATTATCGAGGCTGGCGAGATGCCGGCTAAGGTGCAGTTCCTGGACCAGCGGACCGTCAGCGCCACGCTCGGGCATGACTCGATCCGGGCAGGCACGCGCGCCTCGCTGATCGGCCTCGCCCTGGTCGCCATCTTCATGATCATCGCCTATGGCCTGATGGGCGGTTTCGCCGTTGGCTCGCTGGCAGCGAACATCGTCCTGATCCTCGGGGCTTTGTCCGGCCTCGGCGCGACGCTGACCCTGCCGGGCATTGCCGGCATCATCCTGACCATCGGCATGGCGGTGGACGCCAACGTGCTGGTCTTCGAACGTATTCGTGAGGAACAGCGCAATGGACGCTCGCCCCTGACGGCTGTGCAGGCGGGCTATGAACGCGCCTTCTCGACCATTCTCGATGCCAACGTCACCACGCTGATCGCGGCCATCATTCTCTATCTGCTGGGCTCCGGTCCGGTGAAGGGCTTCGCCGTGACGCTGGCCATCGGCATCGTGACGTCCGTGTTCACGGCCTTCGTCGTGACGCGCTGGTTCACCGTCATGTGGCTGAAGACGTTCCGCCCCAAGAAGCTCGCGGTCTAGGCCCGGAGGAGACACGACATGTTACTCAAATTCTGGCCTAAAAAGACCAATCTCAGCTTCATGAATTTGCGCCTCTTCGGGGCGGTGATTTCCACGCTGCTGATCGCGGCGTCGATCTTCTTCCTCGCGACCCGCGGTCTCAATTTCGGTGTCGACTTTGCAGGCGGTACCGTCATGGAACTGGAACAGACCGAGACGATCACGGTCGAAGCCGTTCGGGAAGCCATGCCCCTCAATGCCGACGTGAACAGCGCGGTCGGAACCGATGCCCGTTCCATCGTTGTGGTGAAATATGGTGAAGCCGATGCGTCCATTCTTGGCGAAGCGTTTCAGGCCCTGCCGGCTGCCGAGCAGGCTGAGCGGGCAACAGGCGCGACCAATGAACTGGTGACCAGCACGCTGAAAGACGCGCTTGGGATCACGGATGCGCAGATTTTGCGGAATGACTCCGTTGGCCCGAAGGTATCCCAGGAATTGTTCCGGGACGGCATCACGGCCCTCGTCGCCGCACTTGTCCTGATGCTGATCTATATCTGGTTCCGGTTCGAGTGGCAGTTCTCGGTCGGCGCCGTGGCCGCACTGGCGCACGATGTGATCATCACGCTGGGCGTATTCGCGTTCCTGCAGATGGAATTCAACCTGACCACCATCGCGGCGCTGCTGACGATCATCGGCTATTCGATGAATGACACGGTGGTTGTGTTCGACCGGGTGCGGGAAGAAAAGCGGAAGTACAAGAAGATGCCGGACAAGGAGGTCATCGACCTTGCCCTGAACGGCACGCTGTCGCGGACCTTGCTGACATCCGGCACAACTCTGCTGGCACTGTTGGCCATCTTCTTCCTCGGCGGGCCCGTCCTGCGCGGCATGAGCTTCGCGCTGATCTGGGGTGTCCTGATCGGGACCTATTCCTCGGTCTTCATCGCGTCCACAATCGTTCTGGCGCTGGGCATGGATTTGACGAAGAAACCGGTCGAGGATGTGCCTGGCTTCCAGGCCTAGGTAACGGGGGGGCTACTCGCCCAGAACGATCATCTTGTCCATCAGCGCATCGACTGCCGATTCCGGCGTGTCACAATGCACTAGGGCACTGCGGAAGGCGTCCGGCGTGAAGCCGCCATCGATGATGTGTTCCATCAGTTCGAAGAAGGGGGACCAGAAGCCATCCTCATCCAGGAAGGCCATGGGCTTGGCGTGCAGGCCCAGCCGCGCCCATGACAGGATTTCCACGGCTTCTTCCAGCGTGCCAATGCCGCCCGGCAGCACGATGAAGGCCTCCGATTCGTCGAACATCATCTGCTTGCGCGTATGCATGTCATCGACGATCCGGTGTTCCACCTCCTCGTAGATCATTTCCTTGCTCAGCAGGAAGCGCGGCATGATGCCAAGCACATCGCCAGCGGATTCATGTGCCGCCCGGGCGCAGGCACCCATCAGGCCGATTCCGCCGCCGCCATACACCATCCGGATGTCGCGGCGCGCAAGTTCGCGGCCCAATTCCTCGGCCAGCTTGATATAGCCCGGCGCAACATCATCGGAGGCCCCGCAATATACGCAGATGGATTTGATCTTCGTCATGCGGTTCAGCCCTTTCATCTTGACGGCACGCGCCTGTGCGCCAGCCCTATATGGGGGCTGTGACCGGCGGGCCAGTGACATTTTCAGGACGTTTTGCGCCCGAGTGCAACACGCAGGGTTTGTGGATCTGCGATTTCATCCCATATCCTGGCGATGACAAATTCCCATACCGCCTCGTCTGATCAGGACAAGATCGAAAGCGCTGATGGCGGGATCGGGGTCTCCATACTTCGCATCCTGAAACTGCTGGCGCGGCCGGAACTGGCGAAATGGCGTCCCGTCATGGTGATCGCCCTCGTCGTCACGCTGGCCGCGTCTGTTCTGGAAGTGGTGTCACCGCTGCTGCTCGGGCACGCGATCAACCGCGCTGTGCCCGAAGGCGGGGAAGCGGCGGCGTTCGGCGCGGCTGCGCTCTGGCTGGCACTCGGCATCGGGGTGCGTTTCCTCGCCGCGGCCCTGCCGCAAATCCGAGACTGGCTGTTTTCGCCGGTCAGTCAGGATGCCCAAAGGGTGGCCAGCGTTGACGCGTTCGGCCATGCCCAGTCCCTGTCGCTGAACTTCCACCAGACTCGCCGCACCGGCGCCCTCAACCGGGTGATCGAGCGGGGAGCGAATGCGATCGACTATCTGATCCGCTTTCTCGCCTTCAATATCGGCCCCACCTTTGTTCGCCTGGTGCTCGCCTCCGTCGCGCTGGGCGTCGCCTATGACTATCGTCTGTCGCTGATCGCGGTGGTGACCATCATCATCTATGTCATCGCCACCGTGATCATCACCGAATGGCGCGTGCGCCAGCGGCGGCGGATGAATGAAGCGGATACGCATTTCCGCGCAACCTCGGTGGACATTCTGACCAATTTTGAAACGGTCAAGGCCTTCGCGGCGGAACGGCGTGAAACCGGGCGGTTCAATGCGGCAATGCGCAATTACAATCATCGCTACGTCGATGCAGTCCGGTCAATGTATGTGCTGAACGCGGCGCAGGCGCTGATCATGAATGCCGGACTGTTGGCCGTACTGGTGCTGTCGGCGTGGAATGTCATCCAGGGCACCATGCTTGTGGGCGACCTGACCGCTGTCATGCTGATGCTGTTGTCACTGTATGCGCCGCTGAACATTCTCGGATGGGCCTGGCGCGAGATCAAGCAGGGGGCGGTGGACCTTGAGAAGCTCTATGGCCTGCTGGCCATGAAGACCGAAGTCGCAGATGCGCCCGATGCCGCAGAAATCGAGAGGCCGGAAGGCAGGGTCGAATTCCGCGATGTGGGCTTCAATCATGAAGGCCGGGCCATCGGCGTGCAGGACATCAGCTTCACTGTTCAGCCCGGGCGAAAGATCGCCTTTGTCGGCACATCCGGCGCCGGCAAGTCCACATTGCTCAAACTGCTGTTCCGCTTCTACGATGTCGATTCGGGTGCAGTCCTGGTCGACGGGCGGGATGTCCGTTCCCTGACCCAGGAATCCTTGCGAAAATCCCTCGGCCTCGTTCCGCAGGATGTTGTGCTGTTCAACGACACGCTGCGCGCCAATATTGCGTATGCACGGCCGGATGCCACCGAGGCCGACCTGCGGGATGCCGCGCGGCGTGCGCAATTGCTCGATTTCATCGAATCCTTGCCCGAAGGCTGGAACACGCGTGTGGGTGAACGGGGGCTGAAACTGTCCGGCGGGGAGAAACAGCGTGTCGGAATCGCCCGGGTGATTCTGGCGGATCCGTCGATTCTGGTGCTCGATGAGGCAACATCGGCGCTCGACAGTGCCACCGAGGCCGCCGTACAGGACGCGCTGGATGAGGCGGCTGAGGGGCGCACCACGCTGATGGTGGCTCACCGGCTGTCCACAGTGAGTTCTGCTGACGAGATACTGGTTCTGGACTCTGGACGCGTCGTGGAACGTGGGGGACACTCGGACTTGCTGACCCAGAACGGCAAATATGCTGAAATGTGGGAACGTCAGGCCAAGAACACAGAAAGTGCGCTTGCGGCTGAATAGGAATGGGGACGGACATGAGTGATGACCTTGAGCGAAGAACCGCGCCCTGGTTGACCGGCGGGCTGGACTGGGAAGGAGTGGCTGCGGCGCTTGCAGCCTTCCTGTTTGCGTTGCTGTTTGGCTGGTTCTGGCCACCATTGTTCTGGCTGTGGTTTGCCGTGATGGTCGCCATGCTCTTGGCGGCACGCTGGGACACGCGCTTCAGCCCGGACCTGGCAAATGGAATCATCGCGCCGTGTGACGGCGTCGTCGTGTCGGCGGTGCCGGCCGATCCGCCGAGCGAGCTGCGCATGTCGGACGGACCGACGCTGCGGGTTCGCATCTCCTCGTCACCCGCCACCACCAACCGGCTTTACGCGCCGATTGCCGGCAAGCTTGAGAGCCTGATCACCGAAGAGGGCGAGCCGAGCGTGCCTGTCGCCATGCGGCCGGATGCCGATGGCCTGGCGGTATCCTATTTCCTGTTCGAAAGCCGTGGCCAGCAAGTGGGCGTTCGGCTCGCGACCGGCGGACTTGGCCCGCGTCAGGAACTCGAAGCTGAAAGCGGCGACATTCTGCGCATGGGACGGGTCATCGGAAAGCGCCGGCTGGGCGGCTGGTGCGATATCTATCTGCCGGCATCGGCGGGACAGCTGGTCTGGCCGGGACAGACCCTTGTGGGCGGTGAAACCGTTCTCGGGCGGCTGAAATCCAGCGAAGATGCTGCCTCTCAGGAATTCACGTCCGGTGAGGCTGGCGAATTGCCGCTTGGCGTGACGAATGATGATTTCGAGGATGAGGCCTATCCGGAGCCGGACGAGGCGGAAACGCCGGACGACCCGGCCGTTCTGTTTGCCCGACTGAAGGAAGCCGCCAAGAAGAAGCCGGTCGACGACTAGTCTTCCTGCTGCGGCGCGTTCCGGTTCATCCAGCCAAAGATCGGTTTGAAGGGGAGAATCCACCCGATTCCTGCGAAGACATAAAACAGCAGGACGGTCCATTTCGGCCAATCCGAGACCATCGGCCCGACCGTGCCGATCATGACGATCCAGCCTGTCATGAATCCCAGCAGGAACAGGGTGGCAATGATTTTTCGGACCGGATAGCTCATCGTCTTTTCTTCCAGCTGCACATGCGACTCCGCTGCCCCTTGCACGGAGACGCGCTTGGATCATGTATCGCGCATGAGCGAAACGTCAAAAATCAGTCCTTCCGCCCTCTGGATCCGTCGCTGGCTCGTTCTGGTCGGCTTGATGGTCTATGCCATGATCCTGATCGGCGGCGCCACGCGGTTGACCGATTCGGGCCTGTCCATAACCGAGTGGAACCCGGTCAGCGGGGCGCTGCCGCCGCTCTCCGGTACGGCCTGGGAGGTCGAGTTCGCCAAATACCGCGAAACGGCTGAATACCAGTTGGTAAATCAAGGCATGTCCATGGCCGAGTTCCAGAAAATCTTCTGGTGGGAATGGGGGCACCGATTCTTCGGCCGGATGATCGGTCTGGTTGCGGTGCTGGGGGCCGTTGTGTTTGCCGTGCGGGGATGGCTGTCACGCCGTCTGGGCTGGCATCTCGTAGCCCTGATCGGCCTGGGAGGCCTTCAGGGTGCCATCGGCTGGTGGATGGTGGCCAGCGGCATCGGCGAGACGACGCGGGTCGATGTCGCGCCCTACCGGCTGATGACGCACTTTACGCTTGCCCTGTTGATCATCGCCTATGTCACTTGGCTCTGGCTGGATCTGGGCAAAAGAGCGCGTCCGGGTGTTGCGCGCTCTGTGCGCACAGCGTCGCTGGTGCTTCTTGGGGTCATTTTCGTTCAGATGGCCGCCGGTGCGCTCGTGGCGGGTCTGGATGCGGGTCGATCCTACAATGACTGGCCTTTGATGGCGGGAGAACTGGTGCCGTCTCATTATCTCGAGGAGGGGCTCGGCCTGCGCAGCCTGTTCGAGGGACGTGCCGCGACGCAGTTCAATCACCGCCTGTTGGCCTATGCAATCTGGATCGGTGCGCTTGCGGCGGCATGGGGCTTCCGCAAGACTCCACTTTGCCGGGACTTTCGCTGGCTGGCCGTGCTTGTCACGCTGCAGGCCGTGTGGGGCATCCTGACTCTGGTGCACGCCGCCCCGATGAACCTCGCATTGGTTCATCAGGGATTGGGGGTGATTGTGACTCTGGCAGCGGTCCGGCTGGTCTGGCGGGCGTCAGGGCAGGCGCCTAGCGCGCCCCCGCAAGGGTAATCGCGCTAGGGTCCACGAACACAGCCTGATGCTGGTCCGGGGCCGTCTCGCCGGCAATGACGATTACGCCGCCCGGATAGCCCCCATTCATCATCGTGCCGTGCGCGGTTATGGCGTCCGGACTGTCCGGTGCGATGATCGTGATTCCATCCCGTACAATGACCGGTGTGTTCGTCATGCCCATATCGGTCGAGATCTGCAGGCCGGTATCCGTCTCGATCGACAACAAGGCGTCGAATTCACCGCGTGTCAGCGCAACGGCGCTTGTGGCGCGCGGGGAGGCAACGAGCGTATCGCTGGTGAAGGCACAGGACCTGATATTGAAGTCGGTAAACGTCGACTCGCCGGCATCCCAAGAGAACTCGCCGTTTTCCTCGCGCAGGATGCCTGTCTGCAGGACCCGGTCATTGGTAGCGGTCCAGTAGGCAAGCCGCATGATGCCGGATGTCACATTCGGACTGGCGCACAGGCCGGCAACCGACCCGTTGGCCGGGGCGGGCAGATCCACCTGGGCCGGTGCCACCAGGCCTTCACCATACAGATAGGCCTTGAGTTCGCCTTGGCGTGTGATTCCCGGGAAAATGGTGACCGTGCTGCCCGAAAGGGTCGCGCTCTGGCCGCTTCCCAGGGCGGTGACGCGGAAATTCGCCGGTTCACCCAGGATTTCGCCATTCATGTTGAACAATTGCAGGCCGCCCTGCTCAAAGGAAACCGCCATCAGGCCGCCGAGTCCGCCCGACAGCGCCACTGCGTTGACGGGGCCGGCCAGGGGGCGTGTCGACCAGACGGCTGGAAGCTCCAGATTTCCGGATATTTCAGGGGTGTCGGTCTGTGGTTCCGGCGCCTCGGCCTTCTTCGAGCACCCAACTGCTGTAAAAAGCAGGGCGAGGCCAAGCCCTGCGTTGACAACCGGGGAAGTGGCGCTTAAACGCCAGCGCTTGAATTGCATTCCATGAACTCCGAAAGCGAGAGGCTCTAAGTAGAGCGATGAAAACCTATAACGCACCAGCCAACGTAGAGCACAACTGGGTCGTGATCGACGCGACCGATGTCGTCGTCGGACGCCTTGCTTCATATGTTGCCAAGCGCCTGCGCGGCAAGCACCGTGCTGACTTTACACCGCACATCGATACCGGCGATCACGTCGTGATCATCAATGCCGACAAGGTGAAATTCACCGGTCGCAAGATGACCGACAAGGTCTACTACCGTCACACCGGTTATCCGGGTGGTATCAAGTCCACGACGCCGGAGAAGATTCTGAACGGCCGTTTCCCGGAGCGCGCAATCGAGCTCGCCGTGAAGCGCATGATGCCGAAGGAAAGCCCGCTGGCCCGCAAACAGTTCTCCAAACTGCACGTCTATGGCGGCGCCGAGCACCCGCACGAAGCCCAGAAGCCCGACACTGTCGACTTCAAAGCCATGAACCGCAAGAACACCAAGGCGGCCTGATCAACATGACTGACACTGCAAACTCCCTCCAGGACCTCGGCGCCATTTCCGGCGCTACGGAAGCTGACGCCCCGGTTGTTCCGGCCGAGCCGAAGATCGATGCCCAGGGCCGCGCCTATGGCACCGGCCGCCGCAAAGAGGCTGTCGCCCGCGTCTGGATCAAGCCGGGTACCGGCAAGATCACGATCAATGGCCGCGATCAGGAACAGTATTTTGCGCGCCCCGTGCTGCGCATGGTGATCGCCCAGCCGCTGGTTGAAGCCGGCCGTGAAGGCGAGTTTGACATCGTCGCAACCGTGAAGGGATCCGGCCTGTCCGGTCAGGCTGGCGCGGTGCGTCACGGCCTGTCGCGCGCTCTCGTCAATTACGAGCCGGGCCTGCGCAAGGTTCTGAAGCCGTTCGGCTTCATGACCCGCGACCCGCGCGTCGTCGAACGCAAGAAGTACGGTCGTGCGAAAGCTCGCCGCAGCTTCCAGTTCTCGAAGCGCTAGACCGCACACCGAATACGATTGTTCAGGCGGGCGCTTCGGAGACGGAGCGCCCGTTTCATTTTGTCCGGAATTGGGAAAGGGTCGGCCATGCTGCCCAAGGTTTTCATCGATGGCGAAGCCGGCACGACGGGCCTGCAGATTGCCGAACGCCTTCGTGCGCGCACCGATCTGGAACTCGTGTCCATCGATCCCGCGAAGCGTAAGGACAATGAAGAACGCGCGCGCCTGATGAATGCCGCGGATGCGGTCATCCTGTGCCTGCCGGATGATGCAGCCCGCCTGGGCGTGTCACTGGTGACCAGTCCGAACACGGTGATCATCGACGCATCGACCGCTCACAGGGTTGCGAATGGCTGGACCTATGGTTTCCCCGAGATGGACAAGGGCCAGCGTGCTGCCATTCAGGCCTCGCGCCGCATTTCCAATCCGGGCTGCTATCCGACTGGAGTGATCGCGCTGTTGCGTCCACTGGTGACGAAAGGCTTGCTGCCCGCGTCCTGGCCGGTCGTGGTTTCCGCAGTGTCCGGCTATTCCGGCGGCGGCAAGGCGATGATCGCCGAGTTCGAGGATTCGTCCTCGGAATCCTACACCCGCCACAATCACCGGATTTACGCCTTGGGCCAGACCCACAAGCATCCGCCCGAAATGAAGGCCTATGCGCGGCTGGAACAGCTCCCGCTGTTCATGCCGTCCGTGGGGCGCTACGCACAGGGCATGATCGTGGAGATCGGATTGCCTCTGTGGGCGGTTTCCGGAAAGCCGAAACGGGCACAGCTGCATGCTGCCCTGTCCGAAGCCTATGCTGGTGAGCGGTTTGTGAATGTGGTGCCGCTGGCCGACACCGACCTGATGAAGGGTGTCGAACCTGAAGCCTGCAACGGCACGAACCGGATGGATCTGTTCGTTTTCGGCTCGGACGATCAGGCGCGACTTGTCGCGCGGTTCGACAATCTCGGCAAGGGAGCGTCAGGTGCGGCGGTCCAGAATCTTAACATTGCGCTTGGGCTCGAAGAGGATGCCGGCCTGACGGCATAACGCCGCTGTTTCAGCCGAGCTTGATATCTTCCAGCCGGACCCGGGCGTAACGGCCCGGAGCGGCTCCGAGGCCCATGTCCTTTGGTTGTTTGGCAGCGCCCTTGCGACCGGATTTCGGGCGCAACCAGGCCCACCATGTCGGCCACCAGGACCCGGCATGTTCCTCGGCGCCTTCCAGCCACTCTGCACCGGTTTCCGGCAGGGCAGCATTGTTTGTCCAGTGACAATATTTGTTGGCATCCGGGTGGTTCACCACGCCGGCAATATGTCCGGAGGCGGCCAGGATGAACTGCGTCTTGCCACCATAGACCTTCGCCGTTCGATAGACACTTTCCATCGGGCAGATATGGTCGTCCCGACTGGCCTGCACCATCACGGGGATATCGACCTGCTTCAGGTCTACAACATCGCCGAGGACCTCGAACTGGCCCTGGGCCAGCTTGTTGTCAGCGTAGCAATCCTTCAGGTACTTGCGATGGACCTCACCGGGAATGTTGGTCTGGTCGGCATTCCAGTAAAGCAGGTCGAATGGCCTTGGCGGTTTGCCCAGCATGTACTGGTCGATCACATAGCGCCACACCAGGTCGATGGGACGGAGCCAGTTGAAGGTTTCATACATCATCGAGCCTGGCATGATTCCACCATGCTCCTCGATGATGGAGTCGATATAGGCCCGTCCATTGTCGTCGGTGAAGACTTTCAGGTCGCCGGCCAGGCTGAAGTCGGACTGTGAAGCGAAGAAGGTCGCTGACTTGATCCGGTCGTCGCCGTGCAGGGCCATGTGGCCGAGAGCAGACGACAGGAGCGTCCCGCCGATGCAATACCCCACGGCATTGAGACCCTTCTGGCCGGTCGCTTGCAGCGTTGCTTCGACGGCTGCGTAGATGCCGTTCTGGACGTAATCGTCCCAAGTGTAGTCGCGCGTGACCTCATCTGCCGAGCGCCACGATACCACGAATACGGACAGGCCCTTGTCCAGCAGCCAGCGGATCATGGAATTCTCCTCGCGCAGGTCGAGGATGTAGAATTTGTTGATCCAGGGCGGAAAGATCAGGAGCGGGCGGGAATAGGTTTCCTCGCCCGGCGGGGAATACTGGATGAGTTCGATCAGGTCATTGCGGAACACGACCTGTCCCGGCGCCGTGGCGATGTTGTCGCCGAGACTGAAGGGCGTTTCGTCAGTCTGCGTGATGTAGAGCTTGCCGCCGCCCTTGCGTACATCCTCGCGGGCCATGCGGATGCCTGCCAGGATGCTTTCACCACCTGTTTCCAGGAATGTGCGAAGAGCCTGTGGATTGCTGCCGAGATGATTGGTCGGGGCCAGGCTGTCGGCCAGTTGTTGGCTGAAGAATTTGGCGCGCACGTGAATGTTGTCGGGGATGTCATCCCGCACATGATCGGCAAGGCCCATCAGCCAGTTGGCATTCAGGTCGTAGGCCTTGCGCATGAATTTGAACCCGGGATTGCGCTGCCATTCCGGATCGGAGAAACGCTTGTCACGTTTCTGGGTGGTGGCACCGGTCATGCCCTCCAGGGCCATTTCCTGCCAGAGCTCCATCCAGCCCTGCATCAATTCCATATTGGCTTTCATCAGGGCTGCGGGATTGCGCGCAAATCCGTGACCGACAGCCCGGAAGGCCTCTCCGACGCCCATCGGGTCGCCATTGGTCACCGTGCCCAGCGGTCCGGACCCTGTCAGCACATCTAGCAAGAGTGCGTGAGACTCTGTATTCGCCAAGGCGAGCATGCTCATCAGCGCCTGCATTCGCATCGGGTCCTGCTGGGCAAGAATTTCTGCAAGCGTCGGAAGGCTGTCTTTATTATCCTTGCGGTCGACCATTCGTCCCAATATCGCCTTGTTTACCCGCCTCTTAGTATTCTACGGAATAATTGTGATTTAATGAGTTTAACCATGAAAAACACGGCGATTCCCCTCATAAGTGTATGCTGCCTGCTTCTGGCGGGCTGTTCGGGGTCGTTTGCGAAAGTTCGCACGGCCATCGATCAGGCACCCGAGTGGTATGATGCGCGCCGTGTTGAAATCCGGGGCGAAGGCTATCCGGAGATCATAGACGTTCCGACCATCGAGAAAGGGCAGGCGCCGGGACAGACGCTGGAAGCGTCAAGGTCGCGGAGCGAAACACTGCGCGCGGTGTTCACCGAAAGCGAACGAGCGGCCGGGCCCGCAAATGTCGCTGCGGAGATCGAAACCTTCAGGAACACGGTCCGGCGCGAATTTGCGGGCTTCGACGCCAGTTCTGATTTCCTCACGGATGAGGAAATCCTGGCAATCCGTTCCGCTTTCGATGTTCCAAGAGTTACAAGGGGCCGCCGCGCCGCCAGCCGATGAATACAGATTTCCACAAGATCCGCCGCCTGCCACCCTATGTGTTTGAGCAGGTGAACCGCACCAAGGCTACACTGCGATCGCAAGGGGCCGACATCATTGACCTCGGCATGGGCAATCCCGACATGCCGACGCCAGAGCATATTGTCGACAAGTTGTGCGAGACGGCCCGCCGTCCGGACGTGAACGGGTATTCCGCTTCCCGTGGCATCAAGGGCCTGCGCCGCGCCGTCACGAATTATTATCAGCGCCGGTTTGACGTATCGCTCGACATGGACCGCGAAGTGATCGTGACGCTGGGTTCGAAGGAGGGCTTTGCCAATCTGGCGCAGGCAATCTCGGCGCCGGGCGATGTGATCCTGTCGCCGGATCCCTCCTATCCCCTGCACTCGTTCGGCTTCATTATTGCCGGAGCATCGATCCGAAGCGTACCGGCGCATACGCCGGAGGAGTATCTGTCCAATCTCGGCAAGGCCGTGAAATATTGCGTCCCGCCGCCAACAGCGATGGTTCTCTGCTTCCCGTCAAATCCGACGGCCGAAGTATGCGATCTCGATTTCTACAAGGAAGCCGTGAAGTTCGCACGCAAGCATGATCTCATCGTGCTGTCAGACCTGGCCTACAACGAGATCTATTTCGATGAGCCGACGCCTTCCATCCTGCAGGTCGACGGTGCCAAGGATATTGCGGTGGAATTTACCACCATGTCGAAAACCTATTCCATGGCCGGCTGGCGGATCGGCTTCGTTGCCGGCAACGAGAAGCTTGTGGGTGCGCTGGCCCGGGTGAAATCCTATCTGGACTATGGCGCCTACACGCCGATTCAGGTTGCCGCCGCTGCCGCCCTGGATGGCCCTCAGGATTGTGTGGACGAGTTCCGGCAGATTTACAGGGCGCGCCGGGATGTTCTGGTCGAAAGTTTCACACGCGCCGGATGGCCCATCCCGTCCCCGAAGGCCTCCATGTTTGCCTGGGCGCCGATTCCGGAACCGCTTCGGGATATGGGCAGTCTGGAATTCTCACTTCAACTGATCAATGAAGCGCATGTGGCGGTCGCCCCCGGAGCCGGATTTGGCGAGCAGGGCGACGGACACGTCCGGATAGCTCTCGTCGAGAATGAACAACGCATCCGCCAGGCCGCCCGGAATATCCGCAAATTTCTTCAGGCTCGCGGGATCAAGGATATTCAACCCGCCGCGGCAGAGTAGCACGCGCCCTCGACGCCTCCCTCCAAACCCGCTATGCGCTGCCCCTGACGTAAACTCGGGAAGCAGAAGGGGCACTTAAGTGGCGCCATTGAGGATAGGTATCGCAGGGCTCGGTCATGTTGGCTGTGGTCTCATCGAACTGGTCGAACGGCAGGAGCGCCTGCGAATTCCGGGTCAGATCGAGATTACCGGTGTCAGCGCGCGCAGCCAGTCGCGCAACCGTCCGGTCGATACCAGCAAGTATCGGTGGTTCGACGATGCCGCCACGCTGGCCGAGGATCCGGAAGTCGATGTGTTTGTCGAATTGATCGGTGGCTCTGACGGGCCCGCCAAATTTGCGGTGGAAGAAGCCCTCAAGGCGGGCAAGCCCGTCGTGACCGCAAACAAGGCGCTGATTGCCAAGCATGGCATGGCCCTGGCCAAGCTGGCCGAGGAGAAACAGGTCGATCTCCTGTTCGAGGCAGCTGTCGCCGGTGGCATTCCGGTTGTGCGGGTGCTGCGGGACAGTCTGGCAGGGGTCGAGATCAATCGTGTGTCGGGCATCCTGAACGGGACCTGCAACTTCCTGACGACCGAAATGCTGGCGACCGGCCGGTCGTATGACGAGGTGCTCGCCGAAGCCCAGAAGCTGGGCTATGCGGAAGCCGATCCGACTCTGGACGTGTCGGGCATGGACGCGGCCCACAAGGCTGCGATCCTTTCCGCCATTGCCTTTTCGGCGGACCTCGATTTCTCAAAGGTCGAAGTGTCCGGCGTGGACGGGATCGAACTGCTGGACCTTCGTCTTGCCGACCGTCTAGGCTTCCGGATCAAGCTGATCGCGGAAGGTGTTTTGACCGAGGGCGGTGTGGTGTGCCGGGTTGAACCAATGGCCCTTCCGGTGGCGCACCCCCTGGCACGGATTGACGGTTCGCTGAACACGGTCCGCATTGAGGGAGACCCGGTTGGGGCGGTGACGCTGACGGGCCCGGGGGCGGGCGCAGGACCGACGGCCAGTGCCGTCATGGGAGATGTTGCGAAGCTGTTCCGCCCAGCGATCCGGCCGGCGTTCGGCCGTGCAGAGCACCACCTTGCAAGGCCGTTCACCACAGGGCGGAAGGATGAGGTTGCGCCCTTCTTCCTGCGGGTTCGGCTGGCGGACAAGCCGGGCGCGCTTGCGGCCCTGTCTGAATCGCTCGCGGCCGAGGGGGTCTCCGTCGACAAGCTGTTGCAGGATTCTGCAGATGACAGCGGCGCCAGCCCGATTGCCATTGTCACACACCGGTGCGAACGGTCGAACATGGATGCTGCCTTGGCGCGGCTGGAAAAATTTGCAATTGCTGTCGACCCGCCGCGCCTGATCAGGATCGAGTCGGCAAGCTAATTGCTTTAATCAGGCGTAGAGCCAACATGTTTTGCGCGTTCGGAGATTTGAGAATTCATGAAAAATAGCGTTCTGACGCCCAGCCTCGCCGATTCCATGGTCCGCGTGACGGAATCCGCTGCCATTGCCGCCGCCAAGCTGGTTGGTCGAGGTGATGAGAAGAAAGCCGACGCCGCCGCTGTCGATGCGATGCGCACGGCGTTCAACGAAGTCGATTTCCAGGGGCGCGTCGTGATTGGCGAGGGCGAGCGCGATGAAGCGCCCATGCTGTATATCGGCGAGGAAGTCGGCACCGGCAAAGGCGCCGAGATCGACATTGCCCTCGACCCGCTGGAAGGTACCACGCTGACGGCCAAGGCCATGGCAAATGCGCTGGCCGTGCTGGCGATCGCACCGCGCGGCGGCCTTCTGTATGCGCCCGACACCTATATGGACAAGATTGCGGTCGGACCGGGATATCCGGAAGGCATTATCAGCCTTGATGCCACGCCGGCCGAAAACATCCAGGCGCTGGCCCGTCACAAGGGCGTCGACGTCTCCGACATGACCGCCTGTGTTCTGGATCGCCCGCGCCATGAAGGCATCATCGAGAGCCTGCGCTCGGTCGGCGCACGTGTGGCTCTTATCACCGATGGAGACGTCGCCGGCGTGATCGCGACCACAAACCCGCATACCGGTGTCGATCTGTATGTTGGCCAGGGAGGCGCGCCGGAAGGCGTTCTGGCGGCTGCTGCGTTGAAATGCGTCGGCGGCCAGATGTATGGCCGTCTCGTCTTCCGCAATGATGACGAGCGCAAGCGTGCCGAGCGCACCGGGATCACGGATTTCGACCGCACATACTCCCTGAACGAGCTCGCCTCGGGCGACACGGTTTTCTGCGCGACCGGAGTCACCGACGGTTCCATGCTGACCGGGGTCAAATCCGCCAATGGCCGGGTGCACACCCATACGCTGGTGATGACGTCGACAGACGGCATGGTTCGGTATGTCCGGTCTGACCGAAAGGTCTGATCAGGGCGTTTCACGTCGTGTCACAGATGGGCTAGAATCACCGGGAAGCGATTCCCGGAGTGATCATGGCTGATCCTGCCCTCAGGCAAGACAATACCCTGTTTGACGTCACAGGATCGGCGACTGGCCGGTTCTGGACCCTGGCGTCGGTCGACGAGGCGCTTGTGCGGCGTCTGCAGCCAAGCGTTGGGGGCTCCGATCTGCTCGCCCGGCTGCTGGCCACTCGCGACGTCACGCCAGAGGAGGCGGCTGCCTATCTCTCGCCGACCCTGCGGGAGACTTTTCCCGATCCGTCCAGCTTCGCCGACATGGATGCCGCCGCCAGGATCGTCCTGGATGCCATTCTCGAGAAAAAGCAGGTCACTGTGTTCGCCGACTACGATGTCGATGGCGGCACCAGCTCTGCCATCCTGACACGCTATTTCCGTGCGTGGGGGCAGAAACTGGGCCTGTACGTCCCTGATCGGCTGGAGGAAGGCTATGGGCCATCTCCCGAAGCCTTCCGGCACCTGAAGGCCAAAGGGGCGGAACTGGTCATCACGGTGGATTGTGGGGCGGCTGCGGTCAGCGCGCTGGAAGAGGCCGAGGCAATCGGCTTGCCCATCGTGGTTATTGATCACCATCTGATGGCCGGACATCATCCGCCTGCCGCAGCGCTCGTCAATCCGAACCGGCCTGACTGCAATTCGGGTTGTGGACACCTGGCTGCAGCAGGCGTTGTGTTCGTGTTTGCGGCGGCGCTGAACCGGCTGGCACGGGAGCGCGGGATCGCACCGCCCGAGGGTCTGCCCGACATCATGTCCTTTCTCGATCTGGCGGCACTTGGCACGCTGTGTGACATGTCCCCGCTGCGCGGCGTAAACCGCGCCTTCGTGCGTCAGGGCCTGACCATTCTTTCGCGCGGCCAGAACGAGGGCCTGCGCGCGCTGGCGGACGTGTCCGGTATCAGCAAGGTGGACAGTGTCTATCATGCGACCTTCATGCTGGGGCCGCGCCTGAATGCGGGCGGACGCGTCGGCGACCCATGGCTGGCCGCCAAGCTGCTCGCAACCGATGACCGGGCGGAGGCCATTGCCCTGGCCGAGCGACTTCACGCGCTGAATGACGAGCGCAAGGCGGTCGAGGCAGCCATCCTCGATCAGGCGACCGCGCAGGCTGAGCAGGCCCTGCAGAAGAATCCGGATCGCGGCATCCTGATCGCCGGTGGCGAAGGCTGGCATCCGGGTGTGATCGGAATCGTGGCCGGGCGCCTGAAGGAGCGGTTTCACCTGCCGAGCATCGTGATCGGATGGGGGCAGGGCCTCGGGCCGGTTGCGAAGGGATCGGGGCGTTCGGTGACCGGCGTGAATATCGGCGATGCGATTGCCGCCGCAGCGCGCGAAGGCGTTATCCTGTCAGGTGGTGGTCACGCCATGGCGGGCGGCCTGAGCCTCGAGCCAGAGCAGATCCCTGCCTTCGACGCCTGGATGGTGAGCCATATGGCGCAGTTCACGGCGGAGCGGGCCGCTGCGCTGGAATTGCCGGTGGACGCGGTCCTGTCGCCCGGCGCCGCTTCGCCCGCGCTGGTGGACCAGATTGCGGGCATCGGCCCCTTCGGCGTGGGCTCGCCGGAGCCAGTTTTCGCGCTTCAGTCCGTACATGTGACAGGCGTCCGGCAGGTGGGCGCGAACCATTTGAAATTCATTGCCGAGGATTCCAGCGGACGGCTCGATTGCATTGCCTGGCGCAGTGCGGACCAGCCGTTGGGCGAGGTGATCCGGCCGAATGCGCGCCTGCATCTGGTAGGGAAACTGAAGGCGGATGAGTGGAATGGACGCCGCCGCGTACAGCTCGATGTCAGCGATGCAGCTGAGGCATGAATTATCTGCAGAAACCCCGTCCAAACCGCTTTACGAGTCAGAATTGACCGGCTATATCGCCTGTCTTCGAGCCGATGCGGTCCCTTCGTCTATCGGTTAGGACGCCAGGTTTTCAACCTGGAAAGAGGGGTTCGATTCCCCTAGGGACTGCCACGGCTTACTTCTCTGAAATTGCAAGGATTTTGGCCGCGCATCCGCGATAGAACGCTGCGCGTTTCGAGCCATTGAAGTCGGCGTTGGCCCCTGTTTCAGCGCATGTCAGATCGTGTCAGCCCGTTTCATGCCGTGCCGCCCGGGCGGGCCGGAGGTTGCAGGGCTTATTGCTGCGTTCCGGGAATCAGCACGTCAACCGGCAGACCGTCCGTGCCGAGGTCTGGCAGCATGTCATCCTCGTCCGGAGGCGGCTGCATGCCATCGCCAGCATTGCCCATGAGGAAGTCGCTGCCGGCCGACTGGGCGGCTTGAGACACGGCCTTGCCGCGCCCGATTTCGTTGACGGCGCTGGCGGGGTCTATGACGGTCACGGCGCGCGCGCTGGGCACGACGACGGTCAGCGTGCCGTCTCCTTCGCCGGAGGTCAGGGTGAGGCCCTGGCCCGGCGCCAGGCTTGTGCGGCAACGCTCGGTCGCCGCCAGGTCGCCGACACAGGGATCGTCAGCATCCGAGACGGGGGACAGGTGCGCTGCGGCCGGGTCGGCAGGGATCTGGCCGAGGCTTGAGCTTGCAGGGTCGGATGGAGTGTCGTCCGAGGCAGGGATGACCTGTTCCGCGCTGATGGCGTAGGCAGCGGCGTCCGCATCCTTGCGCTGGCCTTCGGGGCGGGGCGGGGGCGGCGTGTCGGCTTCGAGGCCGGTCGCCGGCATGGTGAATATTTTGGGCGGCTCGAACGGGGTTGTGCAGCCGGTGCAGAGGGCAAGGACGAGCAGGGCGCCAACCAGGATCGCGGGGCGCGGATAGGTGGTCGACGAGGATGGGTGGCTCGTCATGGCTCTGTCCTTCCGGTGATGGAAATGGAAAGTCCCGGGCCGGCGAACCGGCCCGGGACGGCAGGGGTTACTGGTTGACCGTGGCCGAATTGTAGGACCCGGTCTGGACGATGGACGCCATGTTGCCGGCGGTCACCGTCTGATTGATCGACGCGTCGTTGAAGTCACCGCCGCTCTGCGAGATCGTGCCGACATTGTCGCTCGTCGATTGCAGGATCGATGCGGTGGAGAATTCGCCGCCCGTCTGGGTGATTTCACCGGTATTGTCGTTTCCGCTCTGCGTGATGCTGGCGGTCAGGTCACGACCGGAATTGTTGCCCTGGGTAACCATTGCGGAGTTGTCGTCTCCACTCTGATCAATATCGGCATCGCCGCGACCGCCATTCTGGAGAATGGAGCTCGTGTTTCCGTGCCCGGTCTGCAGGATGTAGGAATCGTTTCCGAAGCCGCTCTGGTCGATGCTGGCCATGTTGAACGATGCGCCACCGATCTGGTCGATTGCCGACGTGCTGGACTTGCCGTCCTGATCGATGCTGGCTTCGTTATCCGAACCGATCTGGGTGACATAGGCGTTCAGCGAGCTGTCCTGCCACACACGCCCTTCCTGGCTGACATTTGCCGTGTTGCCGGACCCATCCTGATAGACGTCCGCAAGAACGCTGTTGTCAGCCTTCTGACCGGTTTCACCCGGTGCGTTATCATACTGGTCGACATTGGCGGTGTTGCCATCACCATACTGGGTAACGACCGCGTCGAAGTTCTGCGAGCCATCCATGTTGAAAGACTGCGACACGTTGGCCGTGCTCATGCCGTCCTGCAGGATCGTCGTGCTGAGGCCGGACTGACCGTCACCATTCATGAACTGGTCGACATTCGCCGTTGCGCCGCCATCCTGCGTGATGCTGGCAGAGATGTTGGTGGAGCCGTTGCCGGCAATGCCCTGGTTCACATTGGCGACCGAACCGCCATTCTGGTTGAGAGTGGCAATCACGGATCCGGACGTTACGGCACCGGAGGTTGCGGTATTCTCGACGGACTGGTCAACAAAGGCGCTGGAGCCGCCATCCTGCGTGACATTGGCAGTGATGCCGGTTGCGCGGTTGCCATCGAGAGACTGGCTGACTTCCGAGATCGAGGCGCCGGACTGGTTGATCGTGGCGAAGGCATTGTTGGCCTGGCCGTCGACAGCGGTCTGGCTGACGGTCGAGCTGGAGCCGCCATTCTGGGTCACATTGGTGCGCAGTGTGCCGGTGAAGCCCGGGCCGGTGCCTTCCTGCGTCACGGACGAGGAGTTGGTGTTTCCGTTCTGGGTTACGTTGGCAACCTGGTTGAAACCGCCCCCGGTATTCGTCTGATCCACCGTGGACGAGTTGTTGTTGCCGGCCTGGATGACTGTCGATTCCGGATCAGCGTTCGGAATGTTGATCGTGCCGTTTGAGGAATCGTCGGTCTGCGTGATCGTGGACGCGTTGTTGTTGCCCGTCTGGTCGTTGTCAGCATAGGCACCGATCGCATTCTGGGTCACGGACGAGCTGTTGTCGTTACCGATCTGGTCAACGGTCGAATTGTTGTCGCTGCCTGTCTGCGTCACGGAAGCTGCGTTGGCATCACCGAGTTGGGCGACCGTGGTGGTGTCGCCCGTGCCGTCCTGTTCGACGACCGCGCTGTTGTCATTGCCTTCCTGGCTGACTGTGGCGACTTCGCCGCCGGTGTTGTCGCTGAGGCCTTGCGCAATGGTTGCGCTGTTGCCCTGGCCGCCGACCTGGTCAACGGTTGCGGTCTGCTCCACAGAACCGGCCGTGTCCTGGTCAATGTCGACCGAGTTCGGGGCGGCGCCGGCAGCGGTGTCAGCGGTCTGGGTCACCGTGGCGATGTTGCCAATTGTGGCGCCAGTGGTGCTGGTCTGGTTGATGTCGGCCGTATTGGTCGCGATGTTGTAGACTTGGGAGCCGGCCGGCGTGTGTTTTTGCGTGATGGAGGCCGAGTTCAGGTCACCCGTCTGGGTGATGTAGCCCTCGTTTTCGAGGCCTTCGGTCTGATCGATTTCGGCATCATTGGAGACGCCGGTCTGAGTGATGAGCGCCTCTGATTCGTCTGCGAAGGCAGGTCCCCCGAAGCAGAGTGCCGCGATGGCGGCGGTGGCGAGAAGTTTCGTGCGCATGAGATGTCTCCTTGTCAGTGCACATTTCGCACTGATCCGTTCTCGGATCAGCTTGTTCAAAGGCCATTCTGGAAGCTGAGTGCGTCCCCCCGATGGCTTCTGCCACGCCCCGCTGACGTACAGTTGGAGGCATGTTCGGTTTCAGACCGGGCGCGCATCAGTACGCGCCTTGCGTCACCGTGACGGTGCCGCAGCCAGAGGCGACGACACATCCGGTCTGGTTGATTGTGTATTCCAGCGCATCGCCGGTCTGGACGAGCAGGGCTGACAGGCCTTCGCCGTCCTGGTAGATCCTGCCCTGATTGTCGTTGCCATCCTGCTCGATCGAGGCGGTGTTTCCCGCGCCGGTCTGCTCGATCAGTGCGTCATTGTCGTTTCCGGTTTGCACGATGGAGGCGACATTGCCGCCTGCCATCAGGTCACCGGGCGAGACGGTCTGGTAGATGGCGGCGGTGTTGCCGTATCCCTGCTGCGTGAGTGAGGCGGAATTGTAATAGAGTTCGCCGAAATCATTCGTCTGCTGGATCAGCGCATCGTTTGAGTCGCCTTCAATTGTGAGGGTCGCATCGTTGCGGCCGGCGGGCTGTCCGCCCACGGGAGAGGAATTCTGACGAATCGAAAAGTTGTTTGCGTCACCCGTCACGGACACGGTTGCGGCCGCATTGTCACCGGACTGGGAGATCGTGTTGGCCCGGTTCATCTGGCCCTGAACATAGGCGTCCACCACCAGGTTACGCCCCGATTGGGTGACTTCCAGCGTGTTGTTGCGTTGCGCTTCTGCCTGCCGGGCACGCGCAAGCACGTCGGATATCTGTTCAATATTGGCGAATGAGCCCGTATCGGCGGCGGCTGGAAAGGCCAGTCCCAGCAGGATGGACAAGACGCCGAAAGATGTGCGCGCCGAGTGTTTGTGCGCGCTTTCAGCCGACGAAAGTGCAGATGCGATTGCAGTATGTGGCAACATAAGTGCCGCTCCCGAGTTGCTTGCCTCTGCATGAGGCAGTATTTATCGGGAGATCCGCCTACTGGCAGATCCCCGGGGAGAGACCGGTCCGAGCGCCAACTTGAAGTCGGCCTCTCCCCACCCTTTTTGCGGCTCGCGCCGCGCGATCATGTCTTTGCCTGGTCCCCTTGCGGGGGCAGGATTATGGTTGCATCAGCTCAACTTGCGTCATTGGCCTCCCAGTTTTCACCACTTTGAAGCAATTCCTTTGGCACGCCTTTCAGGGCGTCTTTCGGGAACTCGGTGCGGTATTTCTGATCGTAGAAGTCGACCGCCGTCCTGCCGAGTTCGGGGTCTTCGAAATTCCAGAGTCCCGACTTTACACCCTCAACAATAAGTCCGTAAACGGCTTTTTCGAGCGCCTGTCGAACGGCGACGTGACGCGGCTGATTGAGGGTGATGCCGGCCTCTGCTTCGAGAAGTTCCCGGTAGGCGACATATTTGAATGCGTTGGCCTGCCAGGCGACGGATGCCACGCGTTGTTCGGTCGTCACCGAGATCAGGACTTCGCCTGTCTTGACGCTGACGGCCCTGAGATACACCGAGACGGCATCCTCCCGGTACTGCGTGTTCGCGCCAATGCCCAGATAACGTGCGCCGGCCCCACCCGTTTGCGTATTCGTATCGTAGCCCGTGATGGCCCCTTCGATCAGGATGCCTGCGAAAAGCAGCGCCGGAAGTGCCACGGAATCCTTTGCCGATTCCCCCAGATAGCGCTGACGCATTTCCAGGATGATCTGGCGTTCCTTGAGCAGGTTGTCGAGTTTTTCCCGCTCGATCACCTTGAACCAGCTGCCATCGCCTGCATCCTGCAGGGCCTTTATCAGAATGGGCGTCGCTCCCTGGGTCACGGCCCGGGACAGCGTCTGGACAGAATCGCTCGGCTTGAACGCGCCGGTCTCGTCGGCAACGCCGTACACGGCGACCGGGATCTGCTCTGACGGCTCTGGCAGCCAGATCAGCGCATATTCGGTCTGCGTCCGCGGATTTACGGTCGGTTCCGCCATGTCCATCGACGCTTTTGGCGGAGTGCCGCACGCGGCGAGCAGCAGTGTCAGTACAGGCGTTGCCAGCCAACGCTTGAGGCCAGATTGTCCCCACATACAGTGTGTGTCCCCTACAATATCCCGGCTAGCCGCCGGTCGTGAAAATCGGTACCACGACTTCCGTCGTCGTCCCTGTGGTTGCGTCAAAAATGGTCAAAGTGATCGAATCCAGACCCCTCACGAATTCGACCGTCTGGTCCCCGAAAACGACCCGGCCGTAATCCTGCGGGTCTTCACCAAAAATGGCATTGGCAACTTCGGACGCGAGACCGGACAGGAGGCGGCTTTGCAGTTGCCGGATGAACAGGTCAGCCTGCGGATCGCCGCTGGCGGAAGAAGGAGCTTCGGTATCATCCTGGGCGTTCGCAATGCCGAGCAGGTGAGCCGAATTGAACGGGTTTCCGCCGAATGACGGATTGACCGGTGTGTAGACGAGTTCCTGCGCCGCCGCCGTGCCGGCAAGGGCGAGTGCGACGAGACCGGCGCATGCGCCGGTGTGGATCATCCTGATGGGAAGACTAGTCATTTCCTGTTCCTTTCCAACGCACGCCATCCACGAGGAGGCGGCCTGCGCGTTGCAGATCGACGTGTGCGAGGGTGATGCCTTTTGACACTTTGGCCTGGGACGCACCGGCCAGCGACATGCGGGCATCAGATGCGGTGCCGACCATCTGAAGCACGGCCGTCCCGTCCAGTTCGGCGGTGATGTCGGTGAGGGTGACGGAGTCCAGTGTGATGCGGCTGGTTCCCGACTGATAGATTTCTGCCGTGCCCGTGACCTGGTCGCTCATCAGGCGGGAGGTGCGGCCGAGGCAGGCATGCAGGCGGTTGCGCACCTCGCTGATGCGGATGTGCCCGCCATGGCTGGCGTCGATTTCGGCGATCTCTGCGCCTGACATTTCCAGGGCGGACGCACCGGTTGTTGTGAGCCGGAACGTGTCGCTGACATTGCCGGCGACGATGCGGCTGCACCCGCCGGCCATGATTTCCAGATTGCCGGTGTCGGAGATGTCGGCGTCTCCAGCGCGCATCGAAATGCGGACATTGGCGGAGGCCGGCGCGGAAATCACCACACTGGGAAAGTCGCCGATCGGGTGCATGTCACCATTGTCGAACGCGATGCTGAGCGTGCCATTGGTGCGCGCGCAATTCATGGCGAGGGAAGCAGGCGCCCCGCGAACCGAAACGCCGCCTTCTTCATCGGTGCTGACTGTGAGTGTTCCGAGTGTGCCGACACCGTCCTCGACAGAGATGATTTCGATCTTGTCCTCGGTGTTCGGGATGATCCGAAGCGTGCCGACATAATCTTCAATATCCAGCGTCATCGCATCATGCCCCGTGGACGGGTGTCCCGCTGATGCGCTGGCCGGCACAAGAAATGCGATCACAAGGCCAACTGCCGCATACGATGCCGCCCGTGGCGTACCTGATTTTGTCGCACGCATTCTGCCCTGCCAATCTTACAGCAACAGCTCACCGAATTTGGCCGGTTATTGCGGGCGTGTCCCCATTCCCGGCTCGCCTTCAGCGAACGTTTCACCCTTTGTGAGTGCTAACGAAACATTAAGAAATTGGGCTGTCATCCCCCAAACGAGGGAAGGGCCAATTTATCCGTAAAGTTTATCGCTTGCAGACGTTTGCACGGGCACGGACATTCCGGAATCGAACGCAAAACGTGACGATTTTATCACAATCTCGGCCTGGCGATTGACCGCCATTTTCAGCATGATCGACTTGAGAAGCGTCTTGACCGTGCTCGTCGCGACAGCCCGGGCGGTGGCGATTTCCGCCACGGTCTGTCCGGTATAGAGCCGCTCGCAGACATCGCATTCTGCTGCGGTCAGGGAGTAGGTCTGGCGCAACAGGTTCCGATCCAGGGATTTCACGGAGGTGAGCTTGTCGATGAACAGGACCGCATGGCCGGAGCGGGCGCCGAAATGACCGATGGGCGGTACGGGCGACACCGAACAGATATAGGTACATTCCGGACGCAGGCGCGCAAAGGAGAAGCGGCCGCCAATGGCGTTGCTCTTGCCGCGCAGGGTGAGGGCCAGATTGCGATTGCTCTCGTCGGACAGGAGGTCCAGGCGGCCGAGCCCGTCTGTGCGGATCACGCCGGCCGCGAGCAGTTTCTCGAATTGATCGGACTGGCGGATGATGGTGCCGGATTTGTGAAGGATGGCGACGCTGGCCTGGCTGCCGAACATGTCCAAGAGGGAAAATTCCTGCCGGCTGACAATGCGGCCCGCCAGATCCGTGACCGGGATGGCGACGCGGACCAGGTCTGCAAAGCGGGAAATGGCATCGTCCGAAAACGGACCATCGGCGCGCGGGCGGGCGATGGCCAAGGCCACGACGGTCGAGTCATTGCTGGCCAGCACAGTGCCGGCGAACTGGCCGACGCCGGCCGGGATCAGGAGTTCCTGATAGGCGGCATTGGTGGCGACCGTCTCTTCATCGGCCACTTCATGGTCGCGAACGATTCGGCCGATTTCGCGTGAGGCGAGAATCCGGGTGCGCGGATTGACGGCTAGATAGTCCTGCTCATTTTCGAAGAGGTGGCGGTCCAGCGTGCCCTCGACAGCGGAATCAAGGATGAAGGTGGCGTCACTGACCGAGATGAGTTGTGCCGTGTCTGCACCACAATGCGCGTTTACCAGCTGGAGTGCCTTGGGCAGGACATCACTGTCGCACAAGCCTTCGAGGAGCAATTCCTTGAAAGTATCGAGGGTATGAATGCTCATATATTCCAATCTACGCGCCAAGTTTGGCAGCAACATATAGCTAGCGGTTACTTAACGTTGCAAGCATATTCTTGGTAAATGCACTGTGACGAAGATCACGGCGCCGGGCATCTGATCGCGTCTTGTTGCAGCGTCTCAGCCGGTCTGCCCCTTTCTGTCCACATTGCGGGGTTAAGCGGCGGGCAGGGTCGCAGAAAGCCGGGCACAGGTGTGATGATCGCGTGACAAGCGCGTTAACACATTTTAGGTTGCCTGATTGGGGAATATGGGTTGATGACGAGAATAGCCGCCAAACCGGAATCAGAGACCTCGCCGATGGAAGATGTCGTGCGAGTCATCGGACATGTAAAGTGGTTCGACAGCGCGAAGGGCTACGGCTTCATCGTGGCGGAGTCGACGTCGGACCCCGGCCTGACCGGGGATGTGATGCTGCATGTGACCTGCCTGCGCGGCTATGGGGAATCCCATGCCGATGAAGGCGCGCGGATCGTGTGCGACGCCGTGAAGAGTGACCGGGGCTGGCAGACCGCCAACATCATCGAGATGGAACGTCCGCGGGCGACCGTGGCCAAGGAGCAGGGCGTCGAGCGCGAATACGAGCCGGTCACGCTGAAATGGTTCAATCGCACGCGCGGCTATGGCTTCGTGCAGCGCCAGAATGACGAGACGGACATCTTCGTCCATGCCGTCGTGCTGCGGAAAGCCGGGCTGGAGGATGTTGAGCCAGGCACCGTTCTGGAGGCCTGCATCGAGACCGGTGCCAAGGGCGAACATGTCAGCCACATCAAACACGACTAGATGACAGCCAAGACCGCTTGCCGCGACCCGGGCAGCCGTCTAAACACGACGCATGCTTCGTTCCATCATTCTCGCGCTTGCGTCCCTCATCGTGTTCCTGCCTGCGGCGTTCGCCCAGTTGGAGACCGGCCCGCTCACCGTGACATCCGGTGACGCCGAACACCGTTTCACTGTCGAACTGGCGAACGATCCCGAAGAGGTCCAAACCGGACTGATGAACCGGGAAGAGCTTGGTCCCGATGCCGGCATGCTGTTCGATTTCGGACAGCCGCGCGAAGCCAATATGTGGATGAAGAACACGCTGATCCCGCTGGACATGCTGTTCATCGACACCGATGGCGAAGTGCTGGCGATTGCCCGGGACGCCGTGCCGGGATCGCTGCGCCGGATCAATCCGGGGTTCCCGGTCAAGGCTGTGCTGGAACTGGCCGGTGGCCGGGCGGAGGAGCTGGGTATCGAGCCGGGCGACACCGTCCATCACGAGATTTTCGGGAATCTGGGTGAGTGACGCGGCCGGTCCGCTGACACAACCGCCGCCGGGATTTGCACCAACGCCGTCCCGCGGAAAATTCACGCTGCACAATGGTCCCACCTATCGCGCCACGGCGTCCGGCGATTTGCGCACGGGCATGTGGGTGCTGGACCGTCACTGCAACGGCATGGGCTTCCTGCATGGCGGCATGATCTGCGCCTTTTCCGACAGTGCCCTGGCCTGGTCGGTTTGGTCCGAGACCGGAAAGATGTCTGTGACTCTCAAGCTGACCACCGAGTTCATGGACATTGTCCGGGAGGGCAGCTGGCTGGAAGCGCACCCGCATGTTACGCTGGTTGATGGAGAGCTTGTCCATGTAACCGCGAACCTGGTGAAGGATGATGGGGGCATTGCTGCACGCGCCGACGCCATATTCAGGACCCTGCGACGGAAGGCCTGACCGATTGACGCGCCTGCGTCACACGGGCGCGCGTCAGACCGTACGCCTTGATTTTTGCGCGAAGCATTTTAGGAAAGACGCATATACAATCCGGAGCAGGTCTCATGGAATTTGACGCCCTTATCTTGTCGCGGCTGCAATTTGCATTCGTTGTTGCCTTTCACATTCTCTTCCCTGCCTTCACGATCGGTCTCGCCGCCTTTCTCGCCGTGTGCGAGGGATTGTGGCTCAAAACCGGACGGGAGGTCTTCAAGCGGCTTTATCTGCACTGGGTGAAGATCTTCGCCCTGGCCTTTGCCATGGGCGTCGTGTCCGGCGTGGTGATGAGTTACCAGTTCGGGACCAATTGGAGCCTGTTCTCGGAAATCACGGGCAGCGTCATGGGGCCGATGCTGGCCTATGAAGTCCTGACCGCCTTCTTCCTGGAAGCGACATTCCTGGGTGTCATGCTGTTCGGCTGGCAGAAGGTGGGGCGCAAGCTGCATTTCATTGCGACGCTGGCCGTCGCGATCGGCACGACGATTTCCGCCTTCTGGATCCTGGCGGCGAACAGCTGGATGCAGACGCCGGCAGGGTTCGCGATCGATGCCGAGACCGGCAATTTCTACGCCACAAGCTGGATCGAGGCGATCTTCAATCCGAGCCTGCCGAGCCGGTTCGTCCACATGCTGCTGGCCGCTTATTCGACGACGGCAGCCGTGATCCTGGCGGCCGGCGCCTGGCAGGTCATCAAGGGCCGCATCACGGAGCCGACCAAGTGGCAAATCCGCATGGCATCGGGCACGCTGGCGGTTCTGCTGCCCCTGCAGATCCTGGCCGGTCACTGGTCTGGAGAAGTTGCGCACAAATACCAGCCGGCCAAGATTGCTGTGGTCGAAGGCTGGTGCGAGACCAAAGAGGTGCAGGGCACGGTTCTTCTGGCCTGGCCGGATGGATCCGAGTGCGGCCATGCCGGCATTACCATTCCCGGCACAAGCCCATTCCTGTTCCCCGGACTGGAAGAGGGAGAGATGCTGCACGGTATGGACCATTATCCGGAATCCGAACGCCCGCCACTCTGGCTGGTTTTCTATTCCTTCCGCATCATGGTGGCGGCCGGATTGGGCATGCTGGCCATGGGCCTCTGGGGCTGTTTCCTCTGGTGGCGCAAGAAACTCGACACGCCGGGCCTGTTTCACATCGCGGCGGTGCCTGCCGGAGCATTCGGTTTCCTGGCCGTCGTGACGGGCTGGATCACCGCAGAGGTCGGCCGCCAACCCTATACAGTGTACGGACACCTTCGCACGGCGGACAGTCTGTCGCCGGTTTCGGCCGGACAGGTGGCGACATCGCTTCTGGTTTTCATGATCGTCTATGCCATCATTTTCACGGCGGGGGTGGTCTATATGGCCCGCATCGCCACGCGCGGATTTGACGACAAGCCGACCGATCCGGCGGGCCGCGAGCGGCGACCGCCCGGATCTCCGATGGGGGCCGTGGATGACAAGGCCGAAACCCCCGAAGACATCGTGGCGGCGGAATAGGAGGCCCACATGGCAATCGACCTTCCCTTTATCTGGGCCATCATCCTGGCCATCGGCGTCATGATGTATGTCCTGCTCGACGGGTTCGACCTCGGCGTCGGCATGTTCACGGCATTCGCCGAGTCCGAAGAAGAACGCAACATGATGACCGCCACGGTCGAGCCTGTCTGGGACGGCAACGAGACCTGGCTCATCATTGGCGGAGGCGGACTGTTCGCGGCCTTCCCGACTGCCTATGCCATCATCATGCCGGCCTTCTATCTGCCCGTGCTGATCATGCTGGCTGCGCTGATCTTCCGGGGCGTTGCGTTTGAATTCAGGCACAAGGCGGTTCGGCGGCCCACGCGCCTGTTCTGGAACGGCGCGTTCTATGGCGGCTCGTTCACGGCTGCCTTCGCGCAGGGCATCATGCTGGGCGGCATGGTGCAGGGGATCCGGGTTGAAGGCGGCGCCTTTGCCGGTGGACCTTTCGACTGGCTGACCCCGTTCGCCCTGCTGACCGGTTTGTCCGTCGTGATCGGGTATCTACTGCTCGGCGCATGCTGGCTGGTGCTGAAGACGGAAGGCGCCCTGAACAACAAGGCCCGCAAATGGGGCCGAATGGCTCTCGGGGCCGTTGCCGTCTGTTTCCTGGCCGTAAGCTTCGCGACCCTGTCTGTAGACCCGTCGATCGGCGAACGGTGGGGATTCTCCATGACCCATATCGAACCGGCGCGGTTCCTTCCACTGGCGCCGGTGCCGCTGATCGGCATGGCGCTGGTTGTCTGGCTGTGGCGGGACCTGTCGATGAAGCAGGATGCTGTCGGAACGGCGCCGGAATGGCGTGCCTATCTTCTGGCCGCGGGCATATTTGCCAGCGGCTATGTCGGGTTGGGCGTCAGCCTCTACCCGTTCATCGTGCCGTATGAGATATCGATCTGGGAAGCTGCGGCGCGAGACAATGCGCTTGGGCTGATGCTGGTCGGTGCAGTCATCATGTTGCCGATCATCCTGGCATATACGGCTTATGTCTACAGCCTGTTCTGGGGCAAGGTGAAGCCGGGGGATGGCTATCATGCGCATTGACCCGGTCCAGCCGCAGGAGAACGGAGAAGAGCCGCCTCTGGCAAAGCGGCTCCTCTGGTTCATCGGCATCGCGCTTGTGTCGATGCTGGCTGTGGCGACCATCGCCTACACGCTGAGAGGGTTTCTGCTTATTGGCTGATGCCCAGCCGGGCGAGAGCGTAGGCCTTGATGGATTTGTAGTCTGCCTTGCCATTCGGTGCGCGGCCAAGGTCATCCTTGAACAGAATGGATTTTGGGGCCTTGTACCGGGCTATTCGCGACTGCACGAAACTGCGCAACTCATCCTCGCTCACATCGGTGTCTGTCGTAACCACGGCTGTGACTGCGCTGCCCCATTTGTCATCCGGTACGCCCACGACGAGAGCGTCCCTGACCGCTGCATGCTCCTTCAGGGCTTCTTCCACCTCTTCCGGGTAGACTTTCTCTCCAGCGGTATTGATGCAGTTTGACCCCCGGCCCAACAGGGTGATCGTTCCGTCAGCCTCAACTGTGCACCAGTCCCCAGGAATGGCATAGCGGACACCATTGATCGTCTTGAACGTTTTGGCCGTCTTTTCCTCGTCCTTGTAGTATCCCAACGGAACGGCGCCGCCGCGTGCAATGATGCCAGCTTCTCCGCTGCCCGGCACGATTTCGCGGTCGTCTTCGGAAAACACCTTGCAGTTCGGACCGATTTCGAACTTCGAGGTTTGGGTGCCTCCTTCAGCGGTGGTCGTGGAGGATCCGAACCCAACCGCTTCGGACGAGCCGAAACTGTCCATCATGGCGGCCTGCGGCATATGCTTCAGCAAGCCCTGCTTCACTTCGGCGCTCCACATGACGCCAGAGGATACAATGGTCTGAACGGAGCTGACGTCCCAGCGTCCGGGATTTTCGTCTAGCGCCTTCAGCATCGGCTTGCCGAATGCATCACCCACAATGGCCATGCTGGTGACGCCATGCTCGTCGACCGTGTCCCACAGGTTTTCCGGGTCGAAACTGGCATTCTGTTCCAGCGTGATGATGGCGCCCCCCGCCAAGAATGCGCCCATTGCGGTGAACAGGCCAGTGCCGTGCATGAGGGGGCAGGCGGGCACCTGGCGTGCGGTGCGCCCCAGGAGTTGCACGGCCGTCTTGAACTCTTCCATGGTCGACGGGTAGGGCAGGCCGGCCTTTTCGGCGCCTTCGCGCGCAGCCTGGCGCCATACGGATTGCGACCACATCACTCCCTTGGGCATGCCGGTCGTGCCGCCGGTGTAGAGGAAGAAAAGGTCATCTGCAGAGCGCTCAATACCAAGTGGGGCAGGGTCGCCTTCGGTTGCAAGCTGTTCATAGTTTTCCGCCCAGTCCGGCACGCCCCCTTCGCCGATCTGAACCCAGAATTTCACCTTCGGAAGACGCGCACGAACGAGTTCGACCTGATCGAGGAATTGCGCGTCATAAAACACGACTGCGGAGTCTGAGTTGTCGAAAATGTAGAATAGTTCGTCAGCGAGGTAGCGGTAGTTGACGTTCACATGCGTAAAGCGCGCTTTGAAGCTCGCCGCGAGGGCTTCGGTGTATTCCGGCTGATTGCGCAGATAGAAGCCGGCCTTGTCCCCGGTTTCCACGCCCCTTGCGCGTAGATTTCGCGCCAATCGATTTGAGCGCGCCGTGAATTCAGGCCAGTAGATGCGGCGGCTTCCATGCGCCAGGGCCAGGTCTTCGGGGCCGAGCAATTCCCCGACCACATCCAGCATGTCTCCGAAATTCAGTTCCTCTGCAGCCGACACGGCGTTTTCTCCCAATTTGTCTTTTCGCAAGTCTAGGCGGTTGCCGCCGGGGCAGAGAAGAGAAATCGAAATGTGATCGAGACACCAGGATCAAAAAAAGAGGCAGCACCGAAGTGCTGCCTCTCGCATTCTTGGCTATGGGAGCCGGACTTAGAAGCCCATGCCACCCATTCCGCCCATGCCGCCGCCCATGTCGGGCATGCCGCCGCCAGCGGATTCCTTCTTCGGTGCTTCGGCGATCGAGGCTTCGGTGGTAATCAGCAGGCCAGCGACAGATGCTGCGTTCTGCAGGGCAGAGCGGACAACTTTCACCGGATCGATCACACCCATGCCGACCAGGTCGCCATATTCCTCGGTCTGGGCGTTGAAGCCGAAGCCCTTGCCCTTGCCGCGGCGGATCTGGTCAACAACAACCGAACCTTCAACGCCAGCATTCTCGGCGATCTGGCGAACCGGAGCTTCCAGAGCCTTGCGAACGATGTCGATACCGGCCTGCTCGTCGTCATTAGCGCCTTTGACGTCAATGTTGCCGGCAGCAGACAGGAGGGCCGTGCCGCCGCCCGGGACGATGCCTTCTTCGACAGCCGCGCGGGTTGCGTTCAGGGCGTCATCGACGCGGTCCTTGCGCTCTTTCACTTCCACTTCCGTAGCGCCGCCAACCTTGATGACAGCCACGCCGCCGGCCAGTTTGGCGAGACGCTCTTGCAGTTTCTCGCGGTCATAGTCGGAAGACGTGTCTTCGATCTGCTTGCGGATCTGGGAAACGCGCGCTTCGAGGTCTTTCTTCGCGCCGGCGCCGTCCACGATGGTCGTATCATCCTTGGAGATCGACACGCGCTTTGCGGTGCCGAGCATGTCCATGGACACGTTCTCGAGCTTGATGCCGAGGTCTTCGGAGATGACCTGGCCGCCGGTGAGGACCGCGATGTCCTGCAGCATGGCCTTGCGGCGGTCGCCGAAGCCCGGAGCTTTTACGGCAGCGATCTTCAGGCCGCCACGCAGCTTGTTGACCACGAGGGTGGCCAGCGCTTCGCCATCGACGTCTTCAGCAATGATGAGCAAAGGCTTCTGGCTTTGAACAACGTTTTCCAGGATCGGCAGCATTGGCTGCAGGGAGGAAAGCTTGCTCTCGTGGAGCAGGATGAACGGATCTTCGAGTTCCGCGATCATCTTGTCAGGGTTGGTGATGAAGTACGGGGACAGGTAGCCGCGGTCGAACTGCATGCCTTCAACGACATCGAGCTCGGTTTCGAGCGACTTGGCTTCTTCAACCGTGATGACGCCTTCATTGCCGACTTTCGCCATGGCTTCAGCGATCATTGCGCCAACTTCAGTATCGCCGTTTGCGGAGATCGTGCCGACCTGAGCGATTTCTTCGTTGGACTTCACCTTCTTGGAGTGGTGAGCCAGGTCGCTGAGGACTTCCGTCACAGCCTTGTCGATACCGCGCTTCAGATCCATTGGGTTCATGCCGGCAGCAACGCGCTTCATGCCTTCACGAACGATGGCCTGGGCGAGCACGGTGGCGGTCGTCGTGCCGTCGCCTGCGACGTCGTTTGCCTTGGAAGCGACTTCGCGCAGCATTTGTGCGCCCATGTTCTCCAGCTTGTCTTCAAGCTCGATCTCTTTGGCGACGGTGACGCCGTCCTTCGTGGTACGCGGAGCGCCGAAGGATTTCTCGATAACGACATTACGGCCTTTCGGGCCAAGCGTTACCTTCACGGCATTGGCAAGCGTATCGACGCCTTTCAGCATGCGCTCGCGTGCCTCTGCGCCGAAAACTACGTGTTTGGCTGACATTGTTGATTACCTCTTTTGAGAATTCTGTCTGGTGGAAAGCGAACGGGTGCTGGCTTACGCCTCGAGCACACCCATGATGTCGCTCTCTTTCATGATGAGCAGTTCTTCGCCGTCGACGGTCACTTCCGTGCCGGACCATTTGCCGAAGAGCACGCGGTCACCGACTTTGACGTCGAGTGCGATGCGCTCATTGTCATCACCGAAAGCGCCGGCGCCGACAGCGACGACTTCGCCTTCCTGCGGCTTTTCCTTGGCGGTGTCGGGGATGATGATCCCGCCCTTGGTTTTCTCTTCTTCCTTGACGCGGCGCACGACGACACGGTCGTGCAGGGGACGAAGTTTCATTGGATTTAGCCCTCTTGTCTCATTGACGAGTTCAATTGAAAAAGTCCGCCATGCAGGGCGGAATGGTGCGTATTAGCACTCACCATGCCCGACTGCTAGCGATGGTGCGGAGTTAAGAGCGCCGTGGCGGAGCGTCAACCGGAATGTTGCTAAATTTTTGCGGTCCGGCCTGACCATCACGGGCAGCGTCCGGCTGCAGGTACTGGCCGGAGGCGCGGTACACTCATTGCCAAAACATGAACACTGCCATCGGAAAATTCCGCATCGGATTGACGGTAAAATATCACTCCTGTGAGACAAACGGGTCAGTAACCGGGAGAAGGGCATTGCAGGGCAAGTTCGAAGATGTGGTCGAATCGCTGACCTTTTTCGCCTTCGTGGCGATTACCGCGCTGTGCCTGTGCTTCACCTTTTCGGTCATTGTGTATTCGATGGGTTTCCCGAGCGATCCGCACAATTTCATTGTCGCCAATCTGTTCATTGCGGCCTGTGTGGCGGTGCCGACGGCTGCCATTGCCGCCCAGCATGAATACAAAATGCGGATTTACCAACGCACGCTGGAGGACATGGCGTCCACGGATGCGCTGACAGGGCTGCTGAACCGCAAATTCTTCAAGCAGTTTGCCTGCGAGGAACTGGCCCGCATGAGCCGGACGGAGATGACCTCCGCCGTGGCATTGTTCGACATCGACTATTTCAAGATGGTCAATGACGAACATGGCCATGCCGCCGGAGACCGCGTGCTGCGGGAAATCGCGGCTGTTGCCTATTCGGAACTGCGGGGACCCTTCGACCGCCTGGGACGCTGGGGCGGCGAGGAATTCGTGATCCTGCTCAGCAATGTCGACACCGAACAGGCCCGGAGTGTCTGCGACCGACTGCGGGCGTCGATAGAGAACCATGTCGTGATGATTGATGGCCAGCCGGTCAGCGTGACGGCCAGCTTCGGCCTGTCCATGCTGCCGCCGGGCTCCGATTTCGACGGCATGCTCGAACTGGCGGACGCTGCGCTGTATGAATCAAAGGCCAAGGGACGCAATTGCGTGACCGCCGTCCGTGAGCTTACACTCGCCGCATGATGCGGTCTGGCGGGCAAGGGATGCCGGCCAACTGAGGGGGACAGCGCGTGGCCAAGCTCAATCCGAAGAAATATGATCATGTGCTGGCACATGTCCCGTCGCTTGCCGTGCTGGCGGGGCAACGCCGCGAATTCACGCATGCCCCGCAGGTCTGGTCGGATGTACTGGCGCCGGAACTGGCGCGTCGTGAAATCGCGCGCAAGGCTGCGATCCGGCAAGCCACGACCCGCACGATCATCGGGGCGGGCATCCCCATCTTCATTGCCATTCTGCTGACCATTTCGACCCTGGCCACGGTCAGTTTCCTGTTCCCTTGGTACCTGTTCGTGATCTTCGTTTCCGCGGCGCTGATTTCCGCCACCGCCTGGATAAAGGTCTTCACGATGAAGTCGCAGACCAAGCAATTGGTGCTGACGGCGGCCTGTGAGCCATTCGGGTTTAAGTACGACACACTGCATCCGGACCTGTCGGGGATCGAGGATTTGAAGACGCTGGCGACGCGTACCCGGGATCTGTCTGCAGCTTACTCCAGTGGAGCCCAGTCAACGATGAGCACGCCGTTCGGCGCGATATCTTTCGGTTCCATGGGCGGACCGGATGCGCCAACGCCGGCCTATGAAACGCTGGAAGCGGCCAAACTTCTTCCGGGGCATGCACGCCGCAAGTTCGAGGACCTGATTTCCGGGGAACGGGCCGGGACGCAGTTTTCACTGGTCGAGGCCGTTCTGGAGTCCGGCGGGAAGAATAGCACGACTGTGTTCCAGGGCATCCTGCTGCATGTCGAATACCCGGAGCGTTTCCTGGGACGGACGGTCATGGCGCGGTCAGGATGGTGGAAGCGCGGGAAGCAATCAGGCGACCTGAAGAAGGTGGACCTGATTTCACGGGAGCTCGACGCCGCCTTTACGGTCTATTCGAACGACCAGGTCGAGGCGCGCGCCCTGTTGTCGCCGGATCGCATGGTGCGGTTGATTGCGCTCGAACGGCATTTCGCAGGCGGCAAGCTGCGCGGGATTTTCGAGGATGGCCACATGATGCTGGCTCTGGAAGCGGACGACCAGTTCGAGGCCGGCTCCATCTTCCAGCCGCTGGTCGATCCGCGGCGCTATGCATCGGCTCTCGTTGAACTTGGGCTTGTGTGTGACCTGATTGATGGCTTCCTGACCCGGGACTGGGTAAAGGGCCGAATCTGAACGCGCTAGCGCGTATCGAATTTGTCGGTCTTGCGATCTCCCAGCAGCATTCGCTGTTCCAGTCGCCGGCGAAGGGCGGCGTAATAGGCTTCGAGAAAGGCCGTGTCCGTTTCCCCGGGTTCTGGCTGCCAGCCGATCTTGTGACGGATTCGCAAGGCCACCTGCGCCTTCACATCCTGTGTCGATTGGCGCAGCACGTCCTCAAGCACGTGGAGTTCGTGGATGCCGTAGGCATCGGCTTGCGCCGGCGTGAAGGCGAAACGTTCATGGGTGGCGGTCTTGGTCGAGGAGGAAATGTCTCCCATCAGCTTGGTCTTGGGATTCCGGATCACCCATGTGCCGGCAATCAGATCCCCCACGCGCATCTTGTCCCGGTTGAAGATCGGGAACAGAAGGAAGATGCCGGACCAGATCAATCCCAACAGAGCCACCCAGCCCTGAACGCGGTCACCACCCATCAACAAAAACTGTATCGGCAGGCCGACCTCGATTTCCCGGATGAAGTTTCGGGCGAGCACGGAATTGGCTGTCAGTCGCCCGCCATCCCGCGATGCGACCCGGATGCCGAGTGCCCGCTTGCCAGGCGTCGCGGCCTTTGTGCCGAGCTCGAACAGTATGTAGTAGAAATTGCGGACGAAGAAGTAGAAGACCAACCACATGGCCCAGGCCATGTTGCGGCTGCCTGGATCCATCGCGCGCATGGCGAACAGCAATCCCAGCGCCGTAGCAACCACGATGGCCCACTGGATCGCAACATCAATCAGGAAGGCGCCTGCGCGCTCGGTTGCTGTTGCCAGCTTCAAGCGGATGGCCGCGCCTTCCGGCGTGACCAATCGACGGACGAGTTTCGACCGGCGCTCTTCCTCCTGCATCCGGGCGCGCCGCCGACGCGCCGCCTCGACATTGGCCGGATCCACACGGCCTTGGGGGGACGGGACAGTCTGGTTCATAGCGAGTCTGCTTTTCGAGGCAGGTAGAAATAGGCAAACCAGAGCCCGAGTATGCTGAAAGCCACTCCGTATCGGATGACATCGCTGTTGATCAGCTGGCGCCCGAAGCCTTCCAGCAGGGCCGCGATGATCAGCATGATCACGCATCCCATGGCAATGGTCGCCGCCGTCTGCCCAGCCTTGCGAGCGGAATTGAGACGCGTCATCTGGCCGGGAAAGGCGACCGCGCCGCCAATCACGAAACCGGCGGCGCCCGCCAGCACGATGGCAAACAATTCGGTCGTCCCGTGAATGAGCAGCCAGCCGGTGAACTCATAGCCCAGTCCCTTGCTCCAGAACACAGCATGAAGCGACCCCATCATGACGCCATTGTAGACAAGCAGCCAGGCGGTCGGGATGCCAAAGGCGAAGCCTAGCGCAAAGGCGAATAGTGCGATCTGCGCGTTGTTGTTGAAAAGGTAACTGGCGAATGAGGTCAGCTGTCCGTCGCTCAATTCACCTTCTTCCGTGTAGATCGTTGACCGCAGATAGTCGACCGTGGCGTCCGGATTGCGGCCGTCCCAGAAATTCTGGCCGTGGAAGGTCCAGAACCACTCCATGTCCTGCATGCACAGGAAGAATGCCAGCGCCCACCCGCCGAACAGGAACAGGGCCGCCAGGATCGTCGGGCCGAGCGCAGAGGACACGCAGGCCGGCCAGTCCCGACGGAGAAAGTCCATCATCCGCTCACCGAGTGACGTACGTGTGCCGTAGACAAAGAAATAGGCTCGGGTGCAAAGGCTTTCGAGATAGGCAATGACGTTCTGGTCAAGGGAGATCGACCGCGCGACCGAAAGGGAAGAAACGGCCTGCCGGTAGAGGTGGGGCAAGGCGGTCATCTGTTCATCGCTCAAAGCCTTCACGCCGGAATTCTCCGCGCGCGTCAGGATCAGGTCCAGCTTGCGCCAGTCGCTCTCGCGTTCCTCCCGGAACCGGTATGATTTCAAGAGGTCACTCACAGCATGTTCCTCTGCTTGATCTGGAAATACCGGGAAATCAGCTCGGGTCCGAATGCTTCGGGTCGGGTCTCCAGCACCTGCACGCCCATGCGCTGGAGCCGCAACAAAACGGTATCGCGTTCTGCGAGCAAGGTGTCGGCGATCACGGCGCGGGTCACGTCTTCCGTCGTATTGGGCGGGGCATCCACGATACGGGACAGGGTTTCATCCTCAAACGTGGCGAACAGGACGAGATGGCGATCCGTGAGCCGTTTCACGTTCTCAAGCATCAACTCGGCGGAGATCGTGTCGACAAAGTCGGAGAAGATGATGATAAGGCTGCGCCGCTCCAGACGGCTGGCGAGCGAGGACAGGGCCAGCGTGAAGTTTGATTCCTCACTCGAATAATCGAGCTTGGCCGCGAAATCTTGGGCCTTGGTAAAACTGCGCTGGCCAGACAGGAACCCGCTGACCAGTCCGGGGCGGGCATCAAATCCATAGATCATGGTGCGATCCCCGCTGCGCAGGGACACAAAGGAGAGCAGCAAGCCGGCATTGATGGCCCGATCGATCTTGGGGACCCCGCCAAGCGGCTCGCTCATCAGCCGGCCCGTATCGAACGCAAAGACGATATTGTGATTGCGTTCCGTCCGGAATTCCTTTGCCAGGAGGTTGCGATGGCGAGCGGAGTGTTTCCAGTCAACGGCGCGCCGGTCCATGCCGGTGGTGAATTCGCGCAGCGCGTCGAATTCGCTGCCATCGCCGCGATCGATCTGGACCTTCACCCCGAAATCGGCATCGCGGGAATAGATACGAATGGCTTCGTCCTTGACCCATCTGATATTGGGCGTGATGGGAATGTCGATATCCAGCGGCTGGATATGGCGTTTCTGGATCAAGCCGAGGGGGCCTTTCCAGCGCGTCCATATCCTGACGAGCCGTGCGAGGCCGCGCCGTGTGGGAGAAACCGGAAATGCGTAGGGGTGGGTTCGGTCAGACCATCCACGCAGGCCAGCCTGAGGGACCGGCTCCAGAAAGTCGTTTACTTCAAGCAGTGTTTCGACACGGTGCGGCAGTGGACCATCCTTGAACCGGAAGACGGCGTCCACCGGATCCGATCCGCCGACATAGAGAATTGAGGGCGCCTCCACCTCGATTTCGAATGCGCGAAGCCGCGCCCCGATCATCGCGTCCATCAGCACCAGCCCCGCGACGCCGCCAATCCACCCCGCCGATACGACCCACAAATCCGGGCGCAGCAAGGCGATGGCGATCATCACCGGCACGCCGAGCAGCATCAGGAAGATGGCGCGAGAGGTTGGGAAAATCACCGCGGCGCTGCCGTCTGCTCGATGATGGCGGCCAGGGTTTCGTCCGTGGTTTTCCCTTCGATCTCGGCGGCCGGAGAGAGAAGGACACGGTGCCGCAAGGCGGGCAGGGCGAGCAATTTCACATCGTCCGGAATGACGAAATCCCGACCATCCAGCGCTGCGCGCGCGCGCGAGGCAGTGGCCAGCGCTGCCGCGGCACGGGGAGACGCACCGGTCTCAAGTGCCGGAGACGTCCGCGTCGCGCGGACAATATCCACAATGTAGGAGATGATGTCGTCCTGCAGACGCGCCCCCGATACCGACATCACGGCGTCGCCGAGTTCCTCGGCTGACACGACGGCTTCGATCCCGAACCCTTCGGCTGTTTTCATACCGGTCCGTGTGCCATGCCGGGCCACGATGGCGAGCTCTTCCTCGCGGCTCGGATAGTCCAGCGTGTGCTTGAAGAGAAAACGGTCCAGCTGGGCCTCAGGAAGGGGATAGGTGCCCTGTTGTTCGATAGGGTTTTGCGTCGCGATTACGGTGAAACGGTCATTTAGGGCATAGGTATCGCCATCAATGGTCACCTTGCGCTCCTGCATCGCTTCCAGCAGGGCGGCCTGGGTCTTTGGTGGCGTGCGGTTGATCTCGTCCGCCAGCAGCAGATCGGTGAAGATTGGCCCCTTGGTCAGCGCGAACTGGTTTGTCTGGAAATTGAACAGATTCGTACCCAGTACGTCGCCGGGCATCAGGTCCGGCGTAAACTGGATACGCCCGAATTCGAGGGAGATGGAACGCGCAAAGCACTGGGCCAGCAAGGTCTTGGCCGTACCGGGCGGGCCTTCCAGCAGGACGTGACCTGAGGAAAACAGGGCTGTCAGCAGGATGTCCACCGTCGTGTCCTGACCGACCACGGCCTTGCGAACCTCAGTGCGGATCCGGTCCGCCAGCGCCTTGATGTCATTCACGTTCATTCATGGATCTCCCGATAATTCCCTTGCGCCAGCGGAACAGCTCGCGTGCCTTGTTCATGAGGTCGTCCCGGTTGGCTGCAGGTTCCTGCAGCCCGGACGCCATGTCGGTAAAACGCTTGCCGGACCCTTCTTCCGGACCAAGACGATCCAGAAGCGCCGTAAGCTGGGTTTCAGTCATCGTGCGGGGCGCGCCAATATCGCGGGCCACCCGTCGCCGGATCAGATGCAGGTATCCCGGCGCCATGCGCGTTTCCCGTCGCGCCATGGTAACCAGACCCGCCGAATTGTCTGTCAGTGCCTGTTTGCCGAAGGCGATCACGCGGTGTTCGCGGACCGGCGGTCCGAACCGCATGAGCGCGGCCCAGCCAAGCAGAAGGGCTGCGGCGAGGGCTGTGAGGGTTGCGCCGATGAACGGGATGTCGAACACCATCTGCAGCAGGTTTTCAGAACGGATGAAGCCGTGAAGCGTTGCGTCGAAGACAATGGGCTGGTCGCGATCAAACCGGATCAGGTCAATCATCTGCATCGCGAAACGCGCATTTTCGATGCGAGACAGGCCGAACGTGTTGATCATGTCCGGGTCCGCCAGGATGAACATGCCGGTGGCAGGGTCCCGCGCCAGCAGGATACCATCCCGGGTTTCGACAATGGCTTCCAGATCGTCACCCCGGATCACCTGCATCTTCACGTCAGGGCGCAAGGCAAGGCGGCCGGCACCGGTCTGGATGGTGTCGGGAATGTCGATCCGGCCGATCTCCGCCTCCAGGCCGAGCGTGTCCAGCACATCATTGACCGAACTGGCGTCAATGAACCGGGTGTCGCGCTGCCGCGCGCGGTTGGTCGGGTCCGTCATGCCAACCCATTTGGGCAGGACGAGCAGCGTGGTGCGCTTGGTGTCCAGGTCCTCGACGGCCCGGCTGGCGCCCCAGCCAGGCAGAGTCACGACGAGCAGGCCCCAATCGTCTTCTGTCAGTGTACGTTCAAGACGAGATATGCTGACGGGATAGTCCTGCGCCTCGAGCAATTGGACAAAACCGTTGTAGCCGAGTGCAGAGGTGGAGAAGGGGTGGGATCCGGCGACATTGCGGTCCCGCAATTCCGGGGCCCAGCCCGCAAGAACCATGATCGCACCGAAGGAGAACAGGGCAATGGTGATCAGGATGGCCACCATCCTGGCGCTGAACGGGGATGAGGCGGTTGGGTCGGTCATGTCCATTCTCCCCCGAAGGCAAAGTCCTCATAGGAGGCGCGCGCTGTCTGCCAGCCGGATTCATCAACATCCCGGCCACCGAAGAAGCTGCGTTCAACAATCGCGATAATCGGGCTGAGCGCCGAGCGGGCGCGGCCGGGCAGGTAACCAAGGCTGCCAATCTCCCGCGCGGTCAGCGAGCGGGGCACGCCGGTTTCGACCCGGGTCTGGATGTCCTCGATCGAGCGGAACAGGAGCAGGTGCACCGCTTCGGCGAACTTGCCGGCCCGGGCCAGCGTGTCGGCTTCCTCGAGCAGGGACCGGGCGACTGCCGCTTCCGGGCGGAAGTCGGTCAGGACATCGTCCTCGGGAGCATCCTTCTTTCCCTTGTCGCGGCTGAACCGGATCCGGGCTGCCTCTCCGAACAGGAAATAGAGGACGCCAAGAATCACGAGCACGATCACGCCATAGAACAGGAGGGTGAAGAGGGGACGCAGAAGGGACAGGAAATTCCAGATCGCCCGCAACCAGTTCGGCGGCGAGGAGACAGAGGGCGGCGTCAGTTCGAGCGGGTCGGCTTCAGGGCGTTCCAATTGGAGGGTCGAGTTGCGCAGATAAGCAGCATGCGCGTCTTCGAATTTATCTTCATTGTACTCCGGAATGGCCGTATCGTAGGGCGTGTCAGCCTCTTCGAACTCCACCGGTGGATCGATCCGGAGGCTGTCCTGTGCCACAACAGGCGCAGCCAGGCTGGCGGCGATCAATGCGGCGGCGCACAAGCGGACCGTCAGGCTCAACGAGCGTCTCCCTCTAGGCTGCGGAACGGACTACCGCCTTGACTCGGCCGACTATTTCAGAGGTTGCGAGCCGCTTCAACGGCCTATTGCCTATTGTCTCCATTATCCCGATATAGCGGCCTTCAGGCATAGATGAGGCAGAACATGGACAAGGCGGCGCTTTACCGGGAGCTGAAGGCGGAAATCGACAGCGTGGTTGCGGGCGAGACGTCCGTGACGGCGCGCTATGCGACGGCATCCTGCATTCTGGCGCAGGCTTTCAAGCCGCGCTTCTTCTGGACGGGCTTCTATGTCGTGGATCCGCTGAAGACGCAGGAATTGGTCGTCGGGCCCTACCAGGGCACGCTGGGGTGCCTGCGAATTCCGTTCGGCAAGGGCGTGTGTGGCCATGTAGCGGCGACAGGCGAGCCGATCATCGTGCCGGACGTGCACGCGTTTCCGGGCCATATTGCCTGTGATTCCGCCAGCAATTCCGAGATCGTCGTGCCGGTTTTCAACGGACAGGGAAACCTCGCGGCCGTGCTGGATGTCGATTCTACGGAACTGGGCGCGTTCGATGAAGTGGACCGCGAAGGCCTAGTTGCTATCTGCGAGACGCTCCTCACCGCCTAGGCCCGCCGCCGTCGACAGCAGCGCTGTGTTCTCTATCAGCTCCAGCGGCGTCCTGGATTGCCGAATGGCATCGATCCGCAGGTTCAGATGGTCTTCAAGAATGTCCAGCTTGCGCGCGCGCAGGCCGCTGATGCGCTTGATCTCGCGGCCGAGTTCCAGCCACAGATCGCTGTCGGGCTCATAGGCCGGCCAATCCGGCAGGCCGGATCCGTTCGGATTTCCGGCGCGTGCAAAATTGGTCCAGTAAGCCATCATGGCGTCGGTCAGGTCGCGGTCGTCCGCATTGGTTGGCAGCAGGCTGATATGGCTGTCAAAGACGAAGGGAATCTCCGCCGCATGGTGCGCGCCCAGAGTCTGGGAATTGCCGATGGGGGTCCGCGTGAAATGATACAGCCAGGTTGGCTGGCCGACCTCGACATTGGCACGGGCGAGAAATCGTGTGTGTACCCCGAACCAGTCATCGCCAAGCATCTTCCGGGCGCCCCGGTCCCAGCTTTCCAGCGAGGTCATGCCATAGAGCGCCTGCAGGGCCTTGGCGGAGTTCACGCCGAATACGCCCTCGAGCATTGCTTCGCGTTGTTCAAGCGAGCCGGATATGTTTGGCAGCAACAGGGTCGGTGACCGGGTTTCATCGTAGAACAGCGTGCCTTCATCGGCATTGTAGCCGGCCAGGATCGGCACGCGGTTGGCGCCGCCATCTCGAATGGCTTCGCCGATCGGCAAGGGCAGCACGCGGCCATCGACGGTGGGCAGGAAGTATTTCACCAGATCCTGACGCACTTGAACGCGATCAATGATGGCCCCGGAGGGGATCGCGCGCAGGCGATCAGCCGTTGCGGTGGAGTCTACAAGCGTCGACAGGAATTCCTCGCCGACATCTTCCGAGCTGCGCACATTGGGCAGGGCAGACCGGGAAAGGTGGAGTGCATTGTAGCTGCTGACGCCACTCTGCAGGATGGCTTTTTCATACAGGCCGTCCGCAAGAGGTGTTGCCATCAGCTCACTGACGGACTGTGCGCCGGCGCTTTCGCCGAAAATGGTCACATTGTTCGGGTCGCCGCCAAAGCGGACGATGTTCTGCTTGACCCAGCGCAGGGCGGCCACCTGGTCCAGAAGGCCATAATTACCAGAGGTTCCGGATTCCTCGGTCAGGGCAGGGTGGGCCAGATAGCCAAATGGGCCGAGGCGGTAGTTGATCGTGACCAGTACCACGCCATTTTCGACCAGCCCGTTGGCCTGATAATAGGCGGACGAGCCTGCGCCGGCCTGATGCGATCCGCCATGGATCCAAACCATCACGGGCTGAAGCCGCGCCTTGCCGCGATTGGCTGTCCGCACATTCAGGAAGAGGCAGTCTTCAGCTTCCGGCGGGGCTGGCTGGGATGAGATATATTGTTTGGCGACCAGCCGTTTCCACCAGGGCAGTCCGTTGCCGTCGATGATGCGCTCGACGACATGATCCATATGGCCGCGCGGCTGCAGGCATTCGGGGCCGAACGCGCGCGCATCACGCGTGATTGCGCCCCATTGGGGTGGGGATGTGGGCGCCGACCAGCGTCGGGCCGTAGCATAGGGGATGCCGTTGAATACCTGGATTTCCGGATTGTCGAGGTCCACGCCGCCCTGGATTTCACCCTGGTCGATACGAAGCGGCTCTGTCAGCGCCATGGGTGGTTCGGGCTGGTTCATGCGGAACCAGACCCACGCGCCGAACCCAAGCAGCGCAAAAAAGAAAACTATACTCAGACGCTTCATGAAACGAGACCCCTGCCCGTCAAGGCAAACGCTATACCACTTGCCCGGTAAAGTCACTCACGCGGAGGTCAAACGGGACGCAAATCTCGTAGTGCATTTTCCACTGAAATTACAAGGTCTTCGGTGGGCTCAATTCCACACGCCAATCGCACGAATCCGTCGGCCACCTGATCGCCCCATCGGATTCTGCACTCCGCCGAGGTGTGCACGCCCCCGAAACTGGTCGCTGGAACGATCAGTTCATTGTTACTTATGAAATTTTCCGCTGTTTCGCGGTCTTTCAGGGTAAAACTGACAATGGGCCCAAAGCCGCGCATCTGGCGAAGTGCGATGTCATGGCTCGCGTCCTGCGGGAGGCCAGGGTATCGGACCGCGGAAACGGCGGGGTGCCCGGAAAGACATTTTGCGACCTGCAATGCGTTCTGATTTGCCCGGGAAACGCGCAGTTCGAGCGTCTCCAGCCCTCTATGCAGCAGATATGCATCGAATGGACTGACAATCGCACCACCGAGCCGACGATAGGTGCGCACCTGGTTGATCAAGGCAGTGTGCCGACTTGAGACATGTCCGCACAGCACATCCGAATGGCCTGCCATGGCTTTTGTGTCGGACATGACCACCATGTCCGCGCCGAAATCCAATGGCTGCTGGCATAGTGGTGTGGCGGTCGTGTTGTCGGCGACGAGGAACGCCCCCGCAGACTTTGCCCGGTCCGCAACAGCTGCGATGTCGCAAACATCGAGGCCGGGATTTGACGGGGTCTCGATCATGACCAGCCGGCAGCCGGACATGTCCGCTTGGTCCATCCCGGCGGTCGGGCAGGTTTCGACTTCGATCCCGCGCGGGACGAAATGCTCCTCCAGCAGGCTTCGCACATTGTAGTAGCCGTCCGCATGAACCAGCACCTTGTCGCCCGGGCGCAGGAGCGTGTGGAAGACAGCTGCAATTGCGGCCATGCCAGAGGGAAAGAGCACCGTTTCTGCCGCCTCCAGCAGACCAATTTCCGCTTCCACGCATTCGACCGTCGGGTTGCCGTTCCGACCATAGAAATGACTGCCGTCCGGATCACCGGGCAGGTGGAAGGTCGTGCTGGCCATGATGGGCAGCGAAACGGGTTGGCCCTTCGACAAACTGCGCCCGCGATGGTGCAGAAGATCAGACATGGGAGACGGTTTGCGTGTCACGAATGGAAAGTCCTTGAATGGGATTCGTGGGGAGTCTGCGCTGGTGACAGACATTTGGAAACCATCAAAACAATGGGACCGGTCAGATTTCCGCAGACAGTAGCGACGCGTTCGGCCCGATCGACGTCGCCAGGCGATCCCGTTCGGGAGTCGACAATGCACTCCATTCCGACCGCAACGCTGCAAGGCATTTCAGCTGGTACTTGAACACGGCCTGAGCGTAGCGGCCATTTTCGATTTCCAGCGAGAATGTCTCCTCTCCCCTGCCGATAGCGTGTTCGTTGGCCGCCAGGAAGGGCAGGTAGGTGTCTCCGGCCAGACCGAGCAGCGCCTGAACCGGGGCGCTCAGCGCGTCCAACCATTCCCCCTCAATGCCGCTGGCATCGTCCGCATGGTCCAACCATCGATAAAGATAGGGCGTATCCTGTCTCAGCCAGGCCATGGGTGTGGGATCGACGCTCATCACCTTGAGCTGGCCATAAAAGCCGAGGTCTGCAAGTGATATGCGGTCTCCAAACAGGAAACGGGTCTTTCCGGTCGCCATGGTTTCCAGCAGACAACAGGCCCTTTTCCAACTGGCCTCGATCAACGGGCCGGTCTCCGGGGTGCACCCTACCAGAGCCATTCTGCCAATCTGCCGTTCACGGATGGCGGCCGCGGCATCTTCGACGCCGGTTCTACCGGTATTGGGCAGCGTGTCGAACATCAGCCAGTTTGCACACCATTCGGCGTCCGCCGCATAGGCCCAGCGATAGTGAAACATGGCTTTCATGAACCATTCGTCTGCCATGTCCTCCAGCAGAAGACAGGCGAACCGCGCGACCGGATCGGTCGGCAAGAGCGATACTCCCTCATCCTCAATCGACAACAGGAAGGGCGTGGAATCATTTGTCCAGCTGCCGTCAGGGCGGCGGATAACGGGGATGACCGGCGCGCGGACATTCGGCATGATGGCCAGACGATCTTCGGCGGTCATGCCCGTCCATGTGTGAATCAGGCGTTTCGCCCTCATCGCGGCCCGCACCTTCATGGAATAAGGTGACCCGAGCGCTCCGTATACCGCATAGCGGCTCATGTCTTTTCTCCGCAGAGCCAGATTGGACGGGTCACGATCAATTCCTGACAAAGCAGGCCGGCGTCACGATGCCGGGACATGGCCTTGTAGTCAGGGTGGTTGAGCGTGGCGATGAAGGCCTTGCGATCCGGAAAGTGATTGACCAGCACCCCATCCCAATCTCCCCCGCCAATGAAATAGCGTTCGGTCGTGGCGAGAAGCGTGGTGGAGCCTCCAACTTCTGCCGCCGCGGCGGTGAAGGCCTCGGAATACCGGATATAGGCCTCCCGTCCGCTGATATCCTCTCCATGCTCTGGATCGTCAGGGCGATATTCTGCCTTGATCCGGAATTTGAGAAGATTGACTTGGGCTACCGGACCGTCATGCGGGTCATCGCGAAAGGCACGGAACTGGTCTGCAGTTGGCTGGAAAGCTGGCATTGTGCGTCTCCTCAGGGGCGTTTTTCCGGATGCTTGCCGAAATAGCGTTCGGTGTAAAACAACGCCGCCGCGTGAAGCGCGTGCTGGGTATCCAGCGTTTCATAGGCAAGGAAGTCCTCATAGGGCATTTCGACGACTTCGATTTCCTCATTCGGATCCAGTGCCTGGACATCTGTCTTTCGGCATCCTGTGGCGAGGAAATAGTGCAGATGATTGTCTTGGATCGCAGGGTTCGGAAAACACGACCCGACGGGGATCATTTCCCGTGCCGTGTATCCGGTTTCTTCCCGCAATTCACGCCGCGCCGCAGTTTCCGGGTCTGTTTCGCCGGGATCAAGCACGCCGCCCGGGACACCCAGAAGCACGACCTGCCCGGCATGACGATACTCACGAATGAGAACTATGTTGCCCTCATCGGTCACCGGAACGATGGTGGCCCAGTCAGTGAACTCCAGGACATGATAGTTCGGAACGATGTGACCGTCGTGACGCTGACATCTGTCGGTTCGGACGGACAGGAACGGATCCTTGAACGTCTTCCGGCTGCTCAGGATTTTCCAGGGTTTGATCATGCTGCGTCTCGAATTCGGGTGGCGAGAAAGCCCTCCACATGCCGTCAGGAGGCCGGATTGGCCATAGCAAAGCCGTTGCGCGGCGCGGTTCGGTGCGGAAAACATGTGGAACTGACAGGGTGGATCCGGTGATAACGCTCGCACCGGGAAGAGTGCGCGCGGCCACCGGTCATCTTCAAGGAAAGTAAACGGGCGTTTCAACTTTTATGGGGGCTAAGCTGACAAAATACGCTAGGCAGACGGCCGTTTTCGCATATCGTACCGAGCATGGCGGAAGGGGACGTTCTGTTCGAACAAGCGGTCGCTTTGCTATTTGAGGGTGAAGGCGGAGAGAGCTTGATCAAATCTGCGGCGCTGATGAGACGTGCCGCAGACCTCGGCCATTCCGGTGCAGCCAACAATTTCGGTGCCATGCTGCACCATGGACGCGGCGTCCATCAGGATTTCGCGGCCGCACGGGCCTATTACGCGCAGGCGGCCGATGCCGGTCTTCCCCAGGCCATGTTCAATCTCGGTTTCATGAAGCTGCGTGGGCTTGGCGGTCAGACGGATGAGGAACAGGCCCGTTGCCTGTTCGAGCAGGCGGCCAATCTTGGCGACGTCAATGCCATGACCTTTCTCGGCGTCATGATGATGACAGGCGCCGGCGGGCCAAAGGAATTCAAGACGGCGCAATCCTGGTGGGACAAGGGCGCCGAACTCGGCGACAATCGCTGCGCCTTCAATCTCGGCATTGCCCATGCCGGCGGACACGGTCGGGAACAGCCTGACTTTGTCGAAGCGTGGCGCTGGTTCAGTCGGGCGCATGATATGGGAAACAGCAATGCGGGGTCTGAGCTTGAACGGCTTGCCAGCGTGCTGACCGAAGACGAACGCCGTCAAATCGAGAGTTAGGACCTGCCATTATTCAAAGCGTGGTTGGCGGGTTGCCAGACAGTCGATTGGCTGCCCATTGCGCTTCCCGCTTGATTTTCGCCTGTTCCCGCGTAACTGAGGCGACGTATTTTCCCCATCATTCAGGAGACGCTGTTCATGGCTGGTCCCCAATACGTTTACCACATGCAAGGTCTGTCAAAGACCTATCCCGGCGGCAAGAAGGTGTTCGAGAACATCCATTTGAGCTTTCTGCCGGACGCCAAGATCGGTGTGGTCGGCGTCAATGGTGCCGGTAAATCCACCCTGTTGCGGATCATGGCCGGGCAGGACAAGGACTTCAATGGCGAAGCCTGGGCGGCAGATGGCGTGAAGGTCGGCTACTTGCCGCAGGAGCCGAAACTCGACGAGTCGCTCACAGTCTTCGAGAACGTCGCTGCGGCCTGTCCCGAGAAGCAGATGCTGGACAAGTTCAACGAAATCTCCGGCAAGCTCGGCGAGGACTATTCCGACGAATTGATGGAAGAGATGACCGCGCTGCAGGAGAAGATCGATGCGGCGGACGCATGGGACATTGATTCCAAGATCCAGATGGCGATGGAGGCTCTGCGCTGTCCGCCGGACGATGCTGACGTATCGAAACTGTCGGGGGGTGAAATCCGCCGCGTCGCCATTTGTGCGCTGCTCTTGTCCAAGCCCGACATGATCCTGATGGACGAACCGACCAACCATCTGGATGCCGAAACCGTGGCCTGGCTCCAGAACTATCTGATAAATTTCAAGGGCTGCGTCATTCTCGTGACGCACGATCGCTACTTCTTGGACGACATCACGACCTGGATTCTCGAACTCGACCGCGGCCGGGGCATGCCTTATCAGGGCAATTACTCCGACTGGCTGGAACAGAAGGCCAAGCGTATGGAGCAGGAGGCTCGTGAAGAGCGCGGCAAGCAGCGCGCGCTGGCCAAGGAACTCGAATGGGTCCGGTCCAGCCCCAAGGCGCGGCAGGCCAAGTCGAAGGCACGTATCCAGTCCTACGAACAGAAGGCTGCAGAGGCCGAGAAGGAGAAGGTCTCGACCGCGCAGATCCGCATTCCCCCGGGGCCACGTCTCGGCAATGTCGTGCTGGAAGCGGAGAATCTTCGCAAGGGCTTCGACAACAATTTGCTTATTGAGGATCTTGATTTCAAATTGCCGCCCGGCGGCATTGTCGGCGTGATCGGCCCGAACGGCGCCGGTAAATCCACGCTGTTCAAGATGATCCTCGGCCAGGAAGAGCCGGATTCCGGAACGCTCCGCGTCGGTGACACGGTCAAGTTTGGCTATGTCGACCAGAGCCGCAACAAGCTGGATGACAGCAAGAATGTCTGGGAAGAGATTTCCGGCGGCACGGACGTGATTGATCTGGGTGGCGTGGAAGTGAATTCCCGGGCCTATGTCGGCGCCTTCAATTTCAAGGGTTCTGACCAGCAGAAGAAAGTCGGCCTTCTGTCTGGCGGTGAGCGCAACCGCGTTCACCTGGCGAAGATGCTGAAGGAGAGTTCCAACGTCCTGCTGCTGGACGAACCGACGAACGATCTGGACGTGGAAACGCTGCAGGCGCTGGAAGAGGGGCTCGACGCCTTTCCGGGTTGCGCCGTGATCATCAGCCACGACCGCTGGTTCCTGGACCGTATGGCCACGCACATTCTGGCGTTCGAGGGCGATTCGCATGTCGAATGGTTCGAGGGCGATTTCTCGTCTTATCTCGAAGACAAGAAGCGCCGTCTCGGCGAGGATGCGGTGAATCCCAAGCGCTTGAAATTCAAGAAGTTTGCGCGCTGACGGGCAAGTGTTCAGACAAAATCGAAAAGCCCCCGACCGGATGACCGGCCGGGGGCTTTCCATATCCGGATCGCGTCCGGATCAGGAGCGCTTTTCCGCTTCCAGATTGCGTTTCATGCTTTCGATTTTCTCGATCAGCGCTTCGGCGGAGCCGTTCGACCGGTCCAGAAGGGCCAGGAATTGCGCGCGCTGTTCGATGGCCAGCCAGATCAGGTTGCCATCAAGGTTCAGGGCCACGTCCACGACCTGGTACTCTCCGTCTCGTGTCAGGACCCGCCAGCGGACATCCATATCCTTGCCGTCCTGACGCTTGATGACCGTGTTGACGATGGAATCGGTCGGTGACCGGTCCACGGAATCCTTCACGAGCACGGATTCGCCGCGATAGGCGTCCAGTTCGTTCTCGTAAACGGCCAGCGCATATTCCCGGAACACTTTGCGATAACGCGCCAGTTCGTCTTCCGAAAACCGGCGGGCATACTTGCCGATGGCGAAGTTCGAGACGGCAGTCATGTCCGTGAACTCGTCCATATAGGTGTTGAACTTTTCTGTCCGCTCATCCGCGTCGAGGGTCGGATCGTTCAGTGAGGCCAGCACTTCACTGGCATTCTCCTGAACATAGGCTTCGGTCTTCGCGTCGGCTTGGGCGCTGGTCACTGTCATCAGCATCGCGGCCCCGGCGAAGGCAAGGAATCGATGTCGGCGTTTCACTTCATTGCTCCTGTGGATGGTCTCGCCCCCGGACCTATTCTTCAAATTCGTCAAAATCAGGGAGATCGTCGTACGCCTCCGCCTCATTGATGCGTCCATTACGAATCTCAGCCTGACGCTGGGATGAATAAATACGGCGCAGTGCGATATAAGGTTCCGGCTGCGCGTTCAACTGGTCGATCTGCTCATCCAGCGCGACGCGGGCATTCAGGCCGCCAAGGACGCTGCGACCAATGGCGATATGGTCATCCAGATCCGGATTGTTGGCAAACTCGGTCCAGGTCAGCGGATCCATGGCGCGATCAATGCCGCCGCCAAACAGGTCTCGCGGCGTGGTGGGGCCCATCAGGGGCAGAACGAGATAGGGGCCGCTATCGACACCCCAGACGGCCAGGGTCTGGCCGAAATCCTCGCTGTGCCGCTCGATACCATTATATCCCGCCACATCCCACAAGCCGGCGACGCCAATTGTGGAATTGACCAGGAATCGCGCGAACGTGTCTCCGGCCCGGTCGCCTTCGCCCTGCAGGACGTCATTGATGAAAATGACCGGTGATTTCAGATTGTGAAGGAAATCGCCCACCCGGTCCCGCGCGAACTCCGGGGTCACGGTTTCATAGACGTCCGCGGCCGGACCGAGCGCGTATTTGTCGACCTCATTGTTGAAGGCGAACATCTGGCGATTGAACCCTTCATAAGGATCATGCACCATGCCGGTTTCCGTGGTCTGCGTGGACGCACAGGCGCCCAGTCCCATGGCAAGCGCCGCAGCAACAAATCGCTGTGTCATATCTGGATAACCCCGTTTTGGACTTGGCTAGATGGTGGTTAAGGCGGTGCGCTTCAACTCTTAAACATACTTCATCACGCATAGGTGAAATTCCGGCTAAAGCATGTTGCAAAAACATATAAATCAATGTTTATGTGATTAAATGAAGATGCAGACTGCTTCCATGATTGATTGCCTGCGCGCCGCTGGAGAGCCGACCCGACTGCGGGTGCTGGCCCTGTTGCGCCAGCGCGACCTGTCGGTCGGCGAACTTGTCCAGGTGCTTGAACAGTCGCAGCCGCGCCTGTCGCATCATTTGAAGGCGCTGACATCCGCCGGTCTTGTGGAGCGCCTGCCGGAAGGGTCGTTCGTGTTTTACCGGGCAGCTACGGGAGAGCCCGGACGCAGCTTGCTGGAATCCCTGTTTGCCCTGCTCGATATGGACGAAGCAGATTTTGCACGCGATCGCCAGCGGCTCGAGGAAGTGAGTGCCGCCCGTGCCGAGTCGGCCGAAGCCTTCTTTTCCAGCATCGCCGGGAACTGGGACAGGCTGCGGTCTCTGCATTACCCCAATGACCTTATCGAGTCTGCCTTGCTGGACCTGTCCGGATCGGGCCCGTTCGGGCGCGTGCTGGATTTCGGAACCGGCACCGGGCGCATGCTCAGCCTGTTCGCCCCGCTGGCCGAAGAGGCCGAGGGAATAGATCTAAGCCACAACATGCTGACGATTGCCCGCGCGAATCTGGAGCGACAGGGCGTTGAGCGCGCGCGTGTTCGGCAAGGGAATGTCACAGCGGTGCCGTTTGACTCGGGCTGTGCAGATGTCGTGATCATCCATCAGGTCCTGCACTATATGGACACGCCCAACCGGGCAATTTCCGAAGCGGCGCGCGTTCTGAAGCCCGGTGGACAATTGCTGATCGTCGATTTTGCGCCGCATGACCTCGAATTCCTGCGCACCGAGTACGGACATCATCGTCTCGGCATGTCGCATGACGCCATGGCAGCCTGGGCCCAGGACGCCGGGCTTAATCTCAAGGCACCACGTTCCTTCGCGCCACCGGAAGGCGCCCAGGAAGGCCTGACCGTAAACATCTGGAAGGCCGTGAAGCCGGAAACATCCTTGGAGAATGTCGCATGAGCCCGCTTTCAACCTCGCGTCCGGGCGCCCAGCCGTCTGTCTCGTTCGAATTCTTTCCGCCCAAGAGTGAAGCCATGGCCACCCGTTTGTGGGACACGGTCGAGCGGCTGCAGCCCATGGCGCCGGATTTCGTGTCCGTCACCTATGGCGCTGGTGGTTCAACCCGGGAGCGGACGCATGACACGGTGCGCCGTATTGCGCAGGAAACGCATCTGCGCCCGGCTGGACACCTGACCTGTGTCGGCGCAACGAAGGAGCAGGTTCTCTCCGTTGCCGAGGACTATTGGGAAGCGGGCGTGAAGCATATTGTAGCCCTGCGCGGGGACCCGCCTGCCGGCATGGGCGAGACGTTTGAACAGTTTCCGGGCGGGTTCGAGGATTCGATCGATCTGATCCGGGGCATTCGTGAACATCGCCCGGAGCTTGGCCGCTGTTTCGAGATTTCGGTATCATGCTATCCGGAACTCCACCCCGAAAGCCGGGGATGGGACGCAGAGATCGCGTTCCTGAAAGCCAAGCAGGATGCGGGGGCCGACCGGGCGATCACGCAATTCTTCTTCGAGCCGCAAATCTATCTGAACTTCCTCGAAAAGGCGCGGGCAGGCGGTGTCACCATGCCCATCGTGCCCGGCATCATGCTGCAGCCCAACTTCAAGGGGCTGAAACGGATATCCGGTCTGTGCGGCGCATCGCTGCCGGACTGGCTGCATGAGCTTTATGACGGGCTGGATGAGGATGAGGAGACGAGGGAACTCGTCACCGCAAATGTCGCCGCGGACCTCTGCCGCCAGTTGTCCGACGAAGGTGTGAACAGTTTCCATTTCTACACGCTCAACCGTGCCGGCCTCGCCTTGTCGACCTGTCGACTGTTGGGCCTGAAGCCGAATACCAGCGAGGCTGCCTGATCCATGACACGACAAGATCGCATCAAGGCCCTGAAAGCGGCCGCAAAAGAACGGATCCTCATTCTGGACGGTTCTTGGGGGGTCATGATCCAGCGGCGAGGTCTCGACGAGGCCGACTATCGCGCGGACCGGTTCAGCGAGGCCGACTATCCGGGACAGATGAAAGGCAACAACGATATTCTCTGCCTGACCCGGCCGGATATCGTGACCGATCTGCACAATGCCTATTATGAGGCGGGGGCAGACATTTCGGAAACCAACACATTCAGCGCGACCGTGATCGCACAGGATGACTACAAGCTCGATCCGCAGTCGGTGCGGGACATCAATCTGGAAGGCGCCCGGCTTGGCCGCGCCGCCGCAGATGCATGGACGGCGAAGACTCCCGACAAACCCCGTTTCCTTGCAGGCTCGATCGGCCCGCTCAACAAGATGCTGTCCATGTCATCGGATGTGAACGACCCGGGGGCGCGGTCGGTGACCTTCGATGAGGTCTACGAGGCTTATCGAGAGCAGATCCGGGCCTTGAATGAGGGCGGTGTGGATCTCTACCTGATCGAAACCATAACCGATACGCTGAATTGCAAGGCCGCCATCAAGGCGATCATGGATCTTGAAGCGGAAGGAATGGAAGCGCTGCCGATCTGGATATCCGGCACGATCACCGACCGGTCCGGCCGCACCCTGTCCGGCCAGACGGTTGAAGCCTTCTGGAATTCGGTCCGCCATGCCAAGCCCTTTGCCATCGGATTCAATTGCGCGCTGGGGGCGGACCTGATGCGTCCGCACATAGCGGCGCTCTCCCGGGTGGCCGACACGCTGGTGGCGGCCTATCCGAATGCGGGCCTGCCCAACGAGATGGGTCAGTATGACGAAGAACCCGATGAAACCTCGGGCGCTGTAGGTGGCTGGGCAAAGGACGGCCTGGTGAACATTCTCGGCGGCTGCTGCGGGACGACGCCGGAACATATCGCCGCCATCGCAATGTCGGTGGAAGGGGTGGAACCGCGTGATCCAGCGCCGACAAAGCACACGATGCGCCTGGCGGGTCTCGAGCCCTTCGAGGTGGCCTCGTGACTCTTCGGAATGTGGAGGCCGGCGACCTGTTCGTCTTTTACGGTCTCTTGAAGCAGGGTGCCGCCGGGCAACCGGACGATCTGCCTCTGGCAACAGCCGGGGCGTTCGGTCCGCTGTGTCGTTTCCGGGCACACATGGTCGATCTGGGAGGCTTTCCTGGGGTGGTGGATGGCGACACGTTGTGTCACGGCGTTCGGTGGGAAGTCCGGGACGTCTCCATTCTGCCCGCCATGGACGCGTTCGAAGACATGACGGATGATCCCGCCACAAGCCTTTACCTCCGCAAGCGCATTGCCCTCAATGATGATGCAGGCAAGACGACCGGCGAAATGGCGTGGATCTATTGGTACAACCGGCCGGTGGGCGGCTTCCCGCCCGTGGCTGATGGCAACTGGCCCCTTAATGCGGGGAAATCGAGAAAATGACCACTTCAGCTTCCCAATCTTTTGTAAATGTCGGTGAGCGCACGAACGTCACCGGTTCCGCGCGATTCCGGAAAATGGTCACGGAGGGCCGCTATGCCGACGCGGTCGAAGTGGCGCGCCAGCAGGTCGAAAACGGCGCGCAGGTGATCGACGTCAATATGGATGAAGGCATGCTCGACGGTGCCGAGGCCATGCGGACTTTCCTGAACCTGATCGCGGCAGAACCGGACATTGCCCGCGTTCCCGTAATGATCGATTCTTCGAAATGGGATGTCATCGAGGCTGGCCTGAAATGCGTTCAGGGCAAGGCGATCGTCAATTCGATCTCGATGAAAGAGGGCGAAGAAACGTTCCGCAGACAGGCGCGCGCGTGTCTGGCCTATGGCGCTGCGGTTGTCGTCATGGCGTTCGACGAAGTCGGGCAGGCGGATACAAAGGACCGCAAGGTCGAGATCTGCCAGCGGGCCTTCCGTATTCTGACTGAAGAGGTCGGCTTCCCGGCCGAAGACATCATCTTTGATCCAAACGTGTTTGCAGTAGCGACAGGCATCGAAGAACACAACAATTACGCCGTGGACTTCATCGAGGCTGCGCGCGAAATCCGCGCGACCTGTCCGGGCTGCCACATTTCAGGCGGGCTCTCGAACGTGTCCTTCAGTTTCCGGGGCAATGAACCCGTGCGTCGGGCGATGCATTCGGTGTTCCTGTATCACGCCATTCCGGCAGGGATGGATATGGGCATCGTCAATGCGGGCCAACTCGACATCTATGACGATATCGAGCCGGAACTGCGTGAGCGCGTCGAGGATGTGATCCTGAACCGGCGCGAAGATGCGACTGAGCGCCTGATCGAGATCGCCGAAGGCTTCAAGGGCCAGAAAGGCAAGACCGCTGAAAAGGATTTGTCCTGGCGCGAGGCGCCGGTTGCAAAGCGGCTTGAGCACGCCCTTGTGCATGGCATAACAGAATATATCGATGCCGACACGGAAGAGGCCCGGCAAGCTGCGGAACGGCCGCTGCATGTTATCGAAGGGCCGCTGATGGACGGCATGAACGTGGTCGGCGACCTGTTCGGCTCCGGAAAGATGTTCCTGCCCCAAGTCGTCAAGTCGGCCCGGGTCATGAAACAGGCTGTCGCCTGGCTCGAACCTTACATGGAAGAGGAAAAGCAGCGGCTGGGCACTGTGGATACTTCCAATGGCAAGGTGCTGATGGCGACGGTGAAGGGGGATGTTCACGATATCGGCAAGAACATTGTCGGCGTGGTGCTGGCCTGCAATGGATACGACATCGTCGATCTCGGCGTCATGGTGCCGGCAGAAACCATCCTGGACACGGCGGAGACGGAACAGGTCGATGTGATCGGCCTGTCCGGTCTGATCACGCCGAGCCTCGACGAGATGGTCTACGTCGCCGCCGAAATGGAGCGGCGCGGCATGAAACAGCCTCTCCTGATTGGCGGCGCAACGACGAGTCCGGCGCATACGGCTGTGAAGATCGACCCGGTGATCCGTAGCGCCCCGGTCGTACATGTCGCCGATGCCAGCCGCGCAGTCGGCGTCGTCAGTGCCCTGTTGAGCGAATATGACAAGCCGGGCTTCGTCACGCAGACCAAGGCGCGATATGAGCGGATGCGGGAAGCCCGTGCTGGCGGTGTGCCGAAACCGCGCCTGCCGATCGACCAGGCTCGCGCCGCCGGACTGAAGCTTGACTGGTCTTCCTACACGCCGCCACAACCGGAATTTGAGGGTGTGCGGACATTCGAGGGTTTCGATCTCGCAACACTGGCGCGCTATATCGACTGGACGCCCTATTTTTCAGCCTGGGACCTGGCCGGACAGTATCCGCAGATCCTGAGTGACAAGATCGTGGGTGAAGCGGCAACCGGCCTCTGGAACGACACCCAAGCCATGTTGCAGAAATTGATTGGCGAGGCCTGGTTCTCCCCGAAAGCGGTGATCGGGTTCTGGAAAGCCAATTCAGACGGGGACGACATACGGCTTCAGACCGGGGACGTGTTCCACACCTTGCGACAGCAGATGGTCAAGGACAATTCTCGTCCGAACTTTGCCTTGTCCGATTTCGTGGCGCCGGAAGGCGATGATTGGGTTGGCGGCTTCTGCGTGACGGCCGGGCCGCAGGCCGAAGCCGTTGCGCAGGACTTCGCCGCGAAGGGCGATGATTATTCCTCGATCATGGTGAAGGCGTTGGCGGACCGCTTTGCCGAAGCGATGGCGGAGTACATGCATGAGCGGGTTCGCAAGGAATATTGGGGATACGCAGCGGATGAAGATCTCACCAATGCCGATCTCATCAAGGAGAAGTATCGAGGAATCCGGCCGGCACCAGGCTATCCGAGCCAGCCGGAGCATACCGAGAAGGAATCCCTGTTCCGCCTGCTCGAAGCCGAAAGCCGCATTGGGGTATCGCTGACCTCAAGCTACGCCATGACGCCTGCCGCCAGTGTGTCCGGTCTCTATTTCGCACATCCCGATAGCGTGTATTTCGCAGTGGGGCGGATCGAGAAGGATCAAGTCGAGGATTACGCCCGGCGCAAGGGGTGGGATACCCGCAAGGCCGAGCGCTGGCTGGCGCCTATCCTCAATTACGATCCGTTTGCGGTCGATTAATCCCGGAGGTAGGAGACGGCTTCGACCAGTTCAAAACCGGGCGTTTCCTGCGCGAAGTGACGCAGCCAGTAACTGTGGCCGGATCCGTAGATGACGAGGATGCGGTCCCCCGGCTCGGCGAATTCGGCGATGTTCGAGAAGATTTCGGCGTTGCGGGCATACCAGCCATAATTGAGCACGGCCCCCGCCGGATCTTCTATGTCCGCCATGTCGAGCAGGCCGTAATAGAAATCGGAATGCATGGTGCGGATAATGGCCGGGTCGTTCTGGCGGGCCAGCAATTCCGGAATCGGAGTTGTTGCTTGATCCTGCATCAGGCTTCCGGCCTGGGTCTTGATCGTGTCAATCAGACCCGCGATCTCGTCTTCGCGCCCCGTGCGGGCCGCGAAGGCCTCGACCCGGTCGAACGGGAAATAGGCAATTTCACCCTCTTGCGTATCGACCGCATAGACACGATCAAGTCCCGCTTCATGTGCGACCCGGTAGCCGATCTGGACCCGCTCGTCGCGTTGGCGGCTCAGATCCTCAGGCACGAAGTCTGCGAAATTCGGGTCCAGCGCATCTTCGGTGCGCCGGATGCGTTCCACCGCGATGGCGGTAGGGCGAAACGCCATCAACCGTTTGGCCAGACCTTCCAGTTCTGCCTGACGGTGCGGCGCGAGCACGTCGTCGGAATCCATGTTCACCAGGTCGAGTCCCGGATTTCCGAAATGATAGGTGCCGAGCACCATGACCTGAACCGGTGCGACCGGCTCTTCGGCGGGTGGCGTTTCCGCCTGCGACAAGGGCATGGCACAGGCGGCCAGCAGAGATAGGGCCAAGAGGGCAGACTTCATGTTTAGTTTCTCCTTTTGCATGGGAGGATGCGCCGACTCGGGTGAATGGATGCAGGTGTACCTGCTTTTTTGCGATCCCGTCCTGCCGGAAAACACTGGCTGGCCTCGTCGCCGGGACTCGTATAGGAGGTGTGTCAACCTTGTCACCGGGAGGGCGGAATGACTGGACAGAGACTGGTTAGCGAGAATGCGAAGATCGTGGCGACGCTGGGCCCGGGCAGCCGTGCGCCGCGGGAAGTGCTGGCGCTTGCCCATGCCGGGGTGGACGTTTTCCGCCTGAATTTCAGTCATGGTGAACATGCCGCCCACAAGGAAGCTCTGGGTGCCGTCCGGGCGGCAGAAGCGGAAACAGGCCGTCCGCTTGCCGCACTCGCAGATCTTCAAGGGCCCAAGGTTCGGGTCGGATCGCTGCCAGGCGGAGAGTTGCGGCTGCGCTATCAGCAGGAATATGCTGTGATTGCCGCAGACGCCACGGACAGGGACGCAATCATTCCGGTGCCGCACAAGGAGATCGTCGATGCGCTCGAGGCGGGGGATGTCATTCTTGTTGATGACGGAAAGCTGATCTTCACCGTGACAGAGGCCGGCGCGGAGCCACGTGTGCGCGCGGACGTTCCAGGCAAGCTGACAGACAAGAAGGGGTTTACCGTGCGCGGCAAGGCGCTGCCGGTCCGCGCCCTGACGGAAAAGGATCGCAAGGATCTGGACTTCGCCCTTGAGATCGGCGTTGACCTGATCGCCCTGTCCTTTGTCCAGACGGTCGAGGACATTGAAGAGGTCAAGGCGATCATAGCCGGACGGGCGCCGCTTGTGGCCAAGCTGGAAAAGCCGGCGGCCATTGCCAATCTGGAGCCGATCGTTGCAGCCGCCGATGCGGTCATGGTGGCACGGGGCGATCTGGGCGTGGAATATGCGCCGGAAGATGTGCCGGTTATCCAGCGCCGGATCGTGCGGTGCGCACGGGGGCTTGGCCGACCGGTCATCGTGGCGACGCAAATGCTGGAATCCATGATCGAGAATGCCGCGCCGACCCGCGCGGAGGCCTCGGACGTTGCGACGGCCATTTATCAGGGCGCGGACGCGGTCATGTTGTCCGGGGAGACGGCTGTCGGGCGCCATCCGGCGACCACCGTGTCGATCATGTCGCGCATCATACGTGCCACAGAAGGCGCAGAAGATTATCGCCGGTCGCTGGAGCAATTCTCGGGCGATGTGCCAGCTCAGACTGCCATAGATGTGATTGCCGAGACGGCCCAGGGCATGGCCGAGGCGGAAGGTGCGACGGCTCTGGCGTTGCGGACCGGCGCATTCGAGCGTCTCGCGCGGTTTGCCCGGGTGCGCGGCAAGGCACCCATTATCTACGGATCACTTGACGATCAGCGTTTGCGCACGGCCTGCCTGCTCTGGGGCGTGCATCCCCAGCGGCTGAACGCCGGCGCGGATTACTGGTACAGGGATTTGATGGACGCCGCAGGCCTGGAAGGCCGCGTCGCCTATGCGCGCTGGGCTGGCGACTCTGAACGGTTCGCCTGGGAAGTCGGAATCGGCAAGGGGCCGAATGGCGAGAAGATCACCGGCGTATGATCAATTGGCTCTGCTTGAACTCATACGAATAGAGTTCGCCGAGAAAGGTCATGCCGAGCAGCGACTGTTCGAGCCCGTCCTTCAGGATCATGGCATCGACGTGCTCCACTTCGACCTGCCCGATGCGAATACTCTGAAGCGTGGTGGCCGCACCATGCGTGATGCCCCCGGCCGTGCGGATCTCCCAGCGATAGTCCAGGGTCTCCGGATTCAACCCGATCCTCTGGGCATCCCTGTAGGTGAGGGCGACAGTGCTGGCGCCGGTGTCGACCATGAACTTCACGGCGGTGCCGTCGACATCGGCTCGAGTCCAGTAATGTCCGTCGGACTCCCGGTCGATGATCGCGGCGCTGGCAAAGTTCACCGATGCGCGTTTCTCTGTCGGAGTCGGCGCAGGCAGGCCTTCGACCATCGCAGCCTCGGCCTGGTAGCGTTCGACGCGTGGCACGAGAAAGAACACCACGGTCGCGGAAATCAGGACCGCCGTCCCAAGGCCCGATGCGAAGATCTTTCCAACCGACATGGATGTCCTTCCTACCGCTTGCCAAGCTTTTCCAGGCGCGCGATGCGCTCCGGCAGTTCGGCGATGACCAGATCCCGGGCATCCGGGCCCATTTTGACCCAGCCGCCGATTTCCTTGAGCGAGCGGCCACAGCCGAGGCATAGGCCGGTCGACGCATCAACGGCGCACACTTTAATGCATGGGGACTTTATGGCTTGAGTGGTCATTGTTTTAGGTTAATCAGCGCAGCACAGTGCGCAAGTTGTCTCATGAACGAGGTAACAAAACCTTGTCGCAGTGACACAAGGTTGTCTGATATAAGGTATAGGCATCAAGCGATGGAGAAGGAGCGCAGGATTTGAGCGAGTCGGCCCAGAAAGTATCCCCCCTGGAAGACGCCCGGTCCCTGATCCGGACCGCGGTCGAGCGCGATCCGGCGCCCGCGCAGAAAGTGCGTGAGGCCCTGCTGCAAATGGGGCGGGAGGGCGACTTCGGACGTCTTGGCGAGGCCGCGGCCTGGCTGGCGGAATGGCAGGGCCGGTTCCCGCCACGCATCGAGTCTCCCACCCTTGCCGTTTTCGCCAGTTCGCACGGTGTTCAGACCGAAGGGGTATCCCTGTCGAGTTCCGGCGATACGAAGGCGCATGTCGAGGCATTGCGGGCTGGCCGGGCGCCGCTTTCTGCCATCGCCACACAGGCGGGCGCTGCCATTCGCGTGTTCGACCTTGCGATCGACAGTCCCACGCCCAGCATTGCCGAAGATGCGGCCATGTCTGAACGGGAATGCGCTGCGACGATCGCATATGGATTTGAAGCGACCGAGGAGAAGCCCGACCTTCTGGCGCTTGCCGTGTCCGGGGCTGGTGTCGGCACCGCTGCGGCGGCTGTGGCGTGTGCGCTTTATGGTGGCGCTCCGGACTATTGGGTGCGACCGAACAACCAGAAAACCGCCGATCTGGTCAGTCGTCGCGTGGAAGTCGTTACGCGGGCCCTGACCCTGCATCGTGGCCATTTGTCCGACCCGCTGCAGGCGCTTCGCAATCTTGGTGGTCGTGAACTGGCCGCATGCGTCGGGGCCATCATCGCCGCGCGCCATCAGGGCATTCCGGTCGTGCTGGACGGATTTGCGACCACGATTGCGGCTGCAATCGTTCATGCTATCGAGCCGAAAGCGATCAGCCACTGCATCGCTTCGCATGTGACGCGCCGCCCGGCGCACGAGGCCGCCATTGAGCGGCTGGGCTTGCAGCCGCTGCTCCAGCTTGAATTCCAGACCGGGGGCGGACTGGGCTCTGCCACCGCCATCGGTCTATTGAAAACCGCCTGCGCCCCCTTCATTGCCGAGCCGGCAGACGGCACTGCGACCTGACGCGACGAGAACCTGACGTTTACGCTCACGTCACCTTGCCTTTGCCGGAAAATGGCGGAAATAGAGGGGGCAAGAATGATGCGCAGGGAGCGCACAGTGAGGAGCCGTCATGAATCTCGATTTTTCGCCGGAAGAAATTGCCTTCCGCAATGAGGTTCGCGAATTCATTCGCGAGAACTATCCCAAGGAACTGGAAGGAATTGGAACGCGGGAGGATCTCACGCGCGAAGAATTCCTGGCCTGGCACAAGGTGCTTGGCAAAAAGGGGTGGTCCACACCGGCATGGCCGAAGGAATATGGCGGCACCGGCTGGACCTCGACCCAGCGCTATATCTGGTCTGAAGAAAATGCCCGTGTCGATGCCCTGATGCCGCTGCCGTTCGGCGTGTCCATGGTTGGACCGGTCATCTACACGTTCGGCAATGAGGAACAGAAGGCCCGTCACCTTCCGGGTATCCGGTCCGGTGAAGTCTGGTGGTGCCAGGGCTATTCCGAGCCGGGCGCCGGCTCGGATCTCGCCAGCCTGAAGACAACGGCCGTTCGCGATGGCGACCATTATGTGATCAACGGCCAGAAGACCTGGACGACGCTCGCGCAGCATGCCGACTGGGGTTTCTTCCTCTGCCGTACCGATCCCAATGCGAAAAAGCCGCAGGAAGGCATCAGCTTCATTCTCGTCGACATGAACACGCCGGGCATCGAAGTGAAGCCGATCAAGCTGATCGACGGGACGCATGAAGTGAACGAGACGTGGCTGACCGATGTCCGCGTGCCCGTGGAGAATCTCGTTGGCAAGGAGAATGAAGGCTGGACTTATGCCAAATTCCTGCTGGCGCACGAGCGTTCCGGCATTGCAGGCGTGGCCCGGTCCAAGCGCGGCGTGGAGCGCCTGCGCAACATTGCGTCCGAAGAACTGGTCGACGGCAAGCCGCTCCTGGAATCTCAGGATTTCGCCCGCAAGATCAGCCAGCTCGAAATCGATCTGACCGCGCTTGAGTTCACCGAACTCCGGACTCTCGCGTCTGAAGCGGCGGGCAAGGGACCGGGACCGGAAAGCTCGATCCTGAAGGTCAAGGGTACCGAAATCCAGCAGCGTCTGACGGAGCTGACGCTCGAAGCGGTTGGCTATTATGGCGCACCGTATGGATACGGCATGGAAGCCACAGGTAATGAAGGCTTCGGCGTCGGCCCGGATCATGCGAATTTCGCTGCCGAGACGTATTTCAACATGCGGAAGACGTCGATCTATGGCGGTTCGAACGAAATTCAGCGCAACATTATCACCAAGATGATCCTCGGCCTGTAAGGCGAACGAGGCAGGGAGGACCAAGATGGACTTTAACTTCACAGAAGAACAGACAATGATCCGCGACAGCCTTTCGAGGCTGATCCGGGAGCAGTACGACTTCGACACGCGTCGCAAGGTCGTTGAGTCCGAAGCGGGCTGGCGTCCGGAAATGTGGGCGCAATTCGCCGAGCTCGGCCTACTGATGGCACCGTTCAGCGAAGAGGATGGCGGCCTCGGTGGCGGACCGATCGACGCCATGGTGGTGATGGAAGAATTCGGCAAGGGGCTCGTCGTCGAGCCCTACGTGCCGAGCGTCGTGTGTGGCGGAGGCTTCCTGAAGCGCGGTTCCGATGCCCAGAAGGAAGAATATCTCAGCGGTATCATGTCCGGCGAAGCGATCTTCGCATTCGCTTACGCTGAACCGCGTGGCCGGTACAATCTTGCCGATCTGGAAACAACAGCGAAGCGTGACGGAGCAGGCTTTGTCCTGAACGGCCACAAGGCTGTTGTGATCGGTGCGCCATGGGCGACCCATTTCATCGTGACTGCACGCACGTCCGGTGACCGCCGCGACCGTAATGGCGTGACCGTCTTCGTGGTTGCAAAGGATGCTCAGGGCGTTTCAACGCGCGACTATCCCACGGTGGATGGTCGCCGCGCTTCGGAAGTCTATTTCGAGAATGTTGCCGTCGGCGCTGAATCCGTGATTGGCGATGTCGACAATGGCCTTCCACTGGTGGAGCTGGTTTCGGACGAGGCCATCGCCGCACTCTGCGCTGAAGCGTGTGGTGCCATGAAGGTGGCGCATGACATGACGGTGGAATATTCCCGTCAGCGCAAGCAGTTCGGGGTTGCCATCGGCAAGTTCCAGGTGCTGCAGCACCGCATGGTCGACATGTTCATGGAGCATGAGCAGTCCATTTCGATGACTTATATGGCCACGCTGAAACTCGATGAGGACGAAGTGACGCGGAAGAAGGCGGCATCTGCTGCGAAGGTCCGGATCGGCCAGGCTGGACGGTTTGTCGGCCAGGAATCCATCCAGATCCATGGAGGTATGGGCATGACGGACGAACTGGCCGTGGGGCATTACTTCAAGCGCCTGACGATTATCGATGCCGAATTCGGCAATGTGGATCATCATTTGAAGCGTTACACGGCCCTGTCGGAAGCCGATTTGCCGGCCGCCGCGGAATAGGCCCCCGAAAAGGCACAGGCAGGCCTTTTGCGGGTCGGCCTGTACGAAAATGCATCACGCGGGCAGGCAGGACCTGCCGGAGTGGCCCGGAACGTCTCGTTGGCGTTCCGGGCTTCTTCTTGTGGCTTGAATTCTTGGGGGATTATGGCCCTGGGACGGGCAGGTTTGGCAGGACCAATTCAAACTCCGTACGAATTCAATCGAATTTGCCGGAGTTTGATTACTTGATTCACATCGTATTTCGCTAAACAGGCCCTCACTCTTGGCAATAAAAGTGGTATGGGTCTTGCTTGAGTGTTTTGGTAAACATGACGGCGGGACGCGCCGGAATTCATAATCCTGGGAAGAGGTGGACATGTTGGAATTGAAGCGGGTGAGCCTTGCGAGTGTCGCAACGGGAGCCCTCATGACGGCGGTGTCGGGAACGGCACTGGCGCAAACGAGCGATTATTACAGCCGTGACAAGTACGAGGCCGTGACCGAGCGTCAGCAGCCGGAGTTTGATCCGGAGCCGGTCCGGTTGGGGGCCTTTGTGGTGAACTCCAGCCTGTTCGCCGGGCTGGGCTACACCAGCAACGCGTTCGGCACGAGCACGAACGAGGAATCGGACACGCTGGCGCGCATCGGCGCAGATGTGTCTGCCCGCACAAACTGGAGCGTGCACGAAGTCGGACTGGATGTCTCTGCAGCACGTGACGAGTATCAGGACTTCAGCGACCAGTCCTCGACCGAATTCCGCACGCGTTTGCGCGGTCGTCTCGATGTTCGCCGCGATTTTTCGCTGGGCGCCGCTGCATTCTATCAGCAGTCCACCGACAAGCAGTCCGATCCGTCGAACGCCAACGGGCTGGGCGAGCCGATCCAATTTACCCGTTCGGGCGTGGATTTGAACGCAAACTACACCAATGATCGCGTGCGCTGGTACAACACCGTCACCATCGCCGAGATCGACTATGACGATTCCGTCGCGCTTGACGGAACGCCCATTGATGAGGATTTCCGCGACCGCACGGATACGCGTTTCTTCTCCCGTTTGAGCTATGCCCTGACCCCGGATGTGGCAGTATTTGGTCAAGGCCAGATCGAGCAGCGTGAATACGACAATCTCGTTGTGGTCGATGGTGCGCCGCGGTCCCGCGACTCCGACAACTACGCCTTATATGGCGGTGTGGATTTCGAACTGACCACACTGATCCGCGGCGACATCGCCATTGGCTATCTGTCCGAAGACCAGGATGACAGCTTCTATGAGGGGTCTGACGGCCTCGCAGTGGATGCGAACGTGCAGTGGTTCCCGACCCGGCTGACCACGGTGTCCTTCAATGCCGGACGCCAGACGGTCGACAGCGGCATTCGCAACAGTGCCGGCTCGATCCAGACGCAGTATGGCGCGCGGGTCGATCACGAACTCTATCGCAACATCATCCTGTCCGGATACGGAGAGCTTACCTCCTACGAGTATGACGAGATTGATCGCGATGACGACGTCACCGAATTCGGCGTCATGGGCACCTACAAGATGAACAAGCGCGTCCATCTGAATGCCTTTGCTCGCCATGTCGAGCGTGACCGGAGCGGCGCCGCCATCATCGGCGACCAGAATTTCGAAGCCGACCTGCTCGGCGTTTCTGTCCGCATTTTCCCCTGATCTGAATGGCGGCCGGTTTGTCCGGCCGCCAGTTCCCTCGCAACCCAAGCCAGCGGTATAGTAACTTGACCAAGACATTCAGTTTCGAACTCCCGTCCCAGGTACCCGCAGAAGCGGAATCCGACGGCAATGCCATGCCGACGGACCTGAAGTCGCTGCTGGGCACCGTGTATCGGCGCTTCTGGTTGATTGCGCTCAGCTTCCTCGGTGTGTTCACGCTGGTTGCGTACATGACCTTCAATCAGACTCCGCTCTACAAGGCGAGTTCGGTGGTTCAGCTCGATACCGAACAGCAGAACGTCATTGACCTTGGCAGCGTTCTCAGCGGGCTGGCTGTCAGCACCGCCGTGATCGACACGGAAGTGATGATCATGAAATCGAAGTCGCTGCTGACAAAGGTGGCTGTGAAGCAGAAGCTGGTGGAGGATCCGGAATTCAACTGGACCCTGCGCGAGCCGCAGCCGAGCCTGCTCGGGGGCGTGAAGAAATCCGTCAAGTCGATGCTCGGAATGGACACCCGGCAGGTTGACCCGTTCGAAGGGATGAGTGTGGACGAGCGTGACGCGGCCATCCTGGATGGCGTTGTTGGCACGCTGATGGGCCGGGTAGGCGTCTCTCGCGTCGGCACGACCTATCTGATCGACGTTCAGGTGACCAGTGAGTCGCCGGAAACTGCGGCACGTCTGGCAAATGCCATTGCGGACCAGTACCGGGTCCAGCAATTGGAAACAAAGCTGGATGCGACCCGCCGTGCCACCGAATGGTTGTCCGACCGCGTCTTCGCCCTGCGCGAGGAAGTCGAGGAAAAGGAAAACCGGGTCGCGAAGTTCATTGCCGACAACGACATGGAAACGGCGATGGGCAACACGCTCACAGAGCAGAACATTGCCTATCTTACCACGCAGAAGACCCAGGCTGAGGTTGAACTCAACCGGGTGCGCTCGCGCTATGACAGCATGCGTCGCCAGATTTCCAGCGGGTCGGGCGTCGATGGCATTTCCGAAGTTCTGGAATCTCCGCTGATCACCAGCCTGAAACAGCAATTGTCGACCATCCGCGGACGGGTGGGAGATCTCGAGACGCGGCTCGGTCCCCAGCACCCGGAGCTGATCGGTGCGCGGGCGGAACAGGCCGATATCGAGCGCCAGATCGACAATGAGATGAACCGGATTGCGTCCAATCTCGAGAATGAAGTGCGTGTGCGCCAGGACCAGGTCAGCCGACTGCAATCCCAGATCAACAATTCCAACGCCAAACTTCGCGGCAACAGCCTGGCCATGGTACGCCTGCGCGAGCTTGAGCGGGACGCAGAGACCAGCCGTGTGCTGTATGAGGAGTTCATTTCCCGCTCCAAGGAGACCCGCGAGCAGGACGGCCTGGTTCAGCCGGACGCCGTGATCCTGTCCAAGGCATCGGTCCCGAAATTCCCGAGTTCACCACGTACCAAGCTGAATCTCTTCATCGGCGCCATTCTCGGTGGCATGCTGGGCGGCGCGCTGGCCCTGCTGGCCGAGATGTTCGACATGAAGATTTCCTCCTCGGAGGATATCGAGAAGAAGCTGGGCCAGAATGCACTCGGATCGGTGCCGCTGATCCGCACGACCAATGCGCTCGGCTTCACCCAGACCAACCCCGCCGAATACCTGATAGAAAATCCATTGTCGGCCTTTGCGGAGAGTATTCGATATTTGCGCGCCGCGATTGCCTTCTCGGATCTCGACAGCGAAACCAAGACCGTGGCGATCACATCGTCCCTTCCGGATGAAGGCAAGACCAGCCTGACCCTTGCCCTGGGACGTATGTCGGCCATGTCCGGCGCCCGTACCCTGGTCATTGATGGGGATTTCCGCCGCCGCCAGCTGACGGATGCTGCTGGCCTGAAGCCGGAAATCGGCTTCATCGAATACCTGTTCGGAGCCGGACAGCTGTCGGACGCCATCACCAAGGATCCGAAGAGCATGCTGGACATCCTGCCGCTGTCCCTGACCGGGCACACGCCGCATGACGTGTTCGGGACGCGTGCCTTCGATGACCTGCTGGTCCGTCTGCGGTCGATGTATGACCTCATCCTGATCGATACCGGTCCGTTGCTGCTGATGGCAGAGGCGCGGGTCGTTGCCGGCAAGACCGACAAGACCATTCTTGTCGTCCGCTGGCGTCATACGACCCGGTCGGCCGCCCGCCAGTCACTCGCGCTGCTGAAATCATTCAAGGCAGACCTGCTGGGCGTGACGCTGAATATGGTGAACCTGAACCGTCGCCGTCATTACAGCGATCCCGGCGCAGGCTATGATGCCTATCGGAAGTACTACCAGATGGAGACCAAACCCTCCCTGTTCAGCTTCCTGCGTCGCAATTCGGACAAGACCAAGCCAGGCGAAATCCGCCCGACGGCCATCCAGACGCCGCCAAGCCTCGCTGAGCACAGTTCGGACGAGCCTGAGAAGATGGACGCGAACTGATCCCGGTATCGGAGCGCTGCACCCTGTGGCGCTCCGGCGAACTCGATACGGACGCACGCATGACCACGATTGCCTTCTTCGGACACGACGCGGCTGACGCGGCCGTGCGCCGTCGGGTCAAGTCCTTTGCGGGGGACGGGCTCGATGTGGTCGGCTTCATGATGCGCCGCCGGGATGCCGACCCTGAATGGCAGAATGTCGATCTGGGCATGACACGGGATGGCGCCTTCATTCAGCGCATCCGGCAAGTCTTTGCCGGGGCCAGAAAAGCCGCCGCCCATCGCAAGCTGCTTGCAAAAGCCGACGTGATCTATGCCCGCAATCTGGACATGCTGGCCTGTGCGTTTCTGGCCAAGCGTTATGCCAGGCTGGACACGCCGGTAATCTATGAGAGCCTGGACGTGCATCGTCTCCTGACGCGGGAAGACCTGGTCGGCAAGTTGCTGCGTCGCCTCGAACGGACCCTTCTCAAGCGTAGCCGGGCGCTCGTGGTCAGCTCGCCGGGTTTCCTGAAAAATCACTTCACCCGTCATTATGACGGCGACTTCAGGGCGTTCCTTGTCGAAAACCGGTTGTGTGCGGACAGTGATTTCGGGCCGCGTCCGATGGCCGAGAGTGCCGTCGAAATGGAAGCGGACGGAAAACTGGTCCTTGGCTGGGTCGGCATGTTGAGGTGCCAGCGCTCGTTCGATCTGCTCTGTGCCCTGGCGGACCGGTTCCCGGACACGCTGGAGATTCACCTTCATGGCATACCGGCGCGCACCGAGATCGAGGTGTTCGAACCCGAGATCGACCGCCGGGCCAACATGCACTTCTTTGGCCGGTTCCGTTCACCGGAAGACCTTGCCGGCATTTACGCATCCCTCGATGTGGTCTGGGCCGGAGACTTCATGGAGGCTGGCTACAATTCGGTCTGGCTTTTGCCGAACCGGATCTATGAAGGCGGCTATTATGCCACGCCGTCCATAGCCCCGGCAGGCACGGAGACAGCCGCCTGGATCGCCCGGCATGAATGCGGGTTCGTGATTGACGAGCCGCTGGAGCAGAGCTTGCCGGACCTGATCTCGGGCCTGCTGGCCGATCGGCGTCCCGTCGCGACTTATTCGGCCCGTCTGGCAGACCTGCCTTCGGACCTCTTTATCCAGCCTGCCGGTTTCATGCGGGAGATGATTGCCAACAGCCTCGGCCGGGAGGTTGCCGCATGAACATCATCAGCCGCATCCCCACCGACAAGGATTCCGCTCTCGTCATGGCCAATGTGTACGAGGAGCCGCGTAAGCCGGCCTATTGGGAACAGGCCCTGTTGTCGGTCTGGTTCCTCAACACGTTCGTGCCTTTGCCGCTGGAAACGCCGCTGCGCTATCTCATCGTGCTGTGGTTTCTCTACCAGTTTGTCCTGTTCAAGGAACAGATCATTCCGGTCGTTCTGAAAGCGTGGCCGCTGTTCCTGCTGCCGATATTCGGATTGGCCTCTGTCGTCTGGGCCCCTTATTTCGGCGCAGCGGTTCGGGCAGGTGTTCTGCTGATGCTGACGCCGCTTGTGGCGGTGATCATCATTTCCAGATTCGATATCTCGACCGTGCTGCGATGCCTGTTCTTCGCAAGCGTGCTGGCGCTGGTCATCTGTGCGCCTTACTACAGCACCATGTATTGGGGCGGACCATTTCCGCAGAAGAACTATTTCGCCCAGCAAATGCTGTTTGCAGCCCTGCTCAGTTTCACCACACTCCTGAACGAGAAATCCTGGCCTTGGACCCGTGCACTGGCCGCGGTGGCCTTTCCAGTGGCATTGCTGTTCATGTTGCGGGCCCCCTCGGCCACGGCGATCGTGTTCGCCGCCGTCGGCATCACCGGTCTGCTCGGAGTCAAATTCGTGTGGGGATCCATCAGCCGCGTGCGGCACTTGCGATCCCTGCTGCTGATCATGGTCGGCGGGCTGGTCCTGCTGGGGGGCATGATCGTGGTCAATGAGACCAATCAGAATTATCTGACCGACTTCCTCGCCGCACTGGGCAAGGACACGACCTTTACCGGGCGTACCACGATCTGGGCTGCGGGCCGGCACGCGGCCGAACAGAGCCCCATTCTGGGAACCGGCCTGGAAGGATTCTGGAACATTTCGAACGGAGCAGCCCAGTCGATCAACGAGCTGGACTACAAGCCCTATGGCACCAAGCTGACCTTCCACAATGCCTATCTCGAAGTGCGTGTGCACCTCGGCTATATCGGCCTCGCACTGTACCTGTTGATGTGGGCGTGGTGCGGCTACCGGCTGTTCAGCCAGTTCTTCCGCAAGTCGTCTTTGGAAATGTCGGCCATGCTGGTCTTCGGGGGGATTGTCTTCATCTCCACCTTCACGGAATCCTTTGCCTGGTCGACCTTCAATACTCCTCTGAACCTCCTGTATCTGGGCGCGCTGGCAACCCTGTCGCCGGTCCGCAGGAAGCTGGTCGGGCAGGCGCCGGTCTATGTGAGTTCAGGTATGGGATATGTGAAGGCCTGAGCCCTGCGCTGGCTCGATCAAGCTGGCGCTGAGCCTAGAGAATGGCGGAAATCGCCAGGATAATGCCGGCCCAGAGGGCTGAACTGAGCCCGACAATCAGAACAATGCGCAGCCAGACGGGCCATTTGCCGAAATTCTCGATGTCGGCATTCGTGTCGTCTTGAAAGTTCCGGATAACACCGGTTTCGGTGGCCAGATTCATCATGGGCCGTGTCCTCGCAAGAGACGTGTTCACCTCGTTCATGGGGTGCATATAGCCGCGTCAAACCTTAAGACCGGTTTAAAAACAGGCTCCAAAACATGCGTTCCCTGATCCACTCATCCTACGGGGGAATCTGGCAAGAGTGTGCGCATTTCGAGGTATTCTAGCTGGCAGTCAGCCGGCGCCACGCGGTGGTGGTCAGTTCGCGCAGCACATGGAAGGATGCGCCCAGTGAAAAGCCGAATGCCGACAGGGCAAGCCGTGGATTCCTGGCGCGTACGCCATCAATGAGAGACCACATTGCGGCTTCCTTGCGGGAATATTCGGCATGGTCGCGCAGGGCGCGCCGCGTATCCTGTGGCAGGCCCGGCAGTTTCGACATGTCACTGGAGATCCGGGCGAGGCGACGGTGATCGCGCCCGGCCTGGGAGTGCGATGCGGAATTCTCACGCTGCACAAGATAGTAACCGCAAGGGTCAACCAGCCACGCTTTCGTGCCGTCCAGCAACAGCCGTGTATAGAGTTCGAAATCCTCGCCAAACCGCAGATCATTTCGATAGGGTTCAGGCCCGCCAGCAAGGGCCTGCCGGTTGAACAGGGGTTTCAGAAATCCGAGTTCGGATCGCGCGGTCTCATTGTCGAATGAGCGACGGACAAAGAATGGCGCCGTCAGCACGACCGGTCCGTCCGGTTTTTCCGGCCAGAGGGGACGCTCCACCTGTTGCGGCGTCGCCTGCATCGAGATCAGAAGATTGTCCGCGATCCAGTCGAGCTCATTGTCGAGAGCGATTGCCAGGAGTTTTGAAAGCCGGTCAGGCTCTGCGAAGTCGTCACTGTCCTGCGGTGTGAACCAGCCGGCGTCTGTCAGGGCCAGCGCCGCATTTCGGGCGGCAGACGGCCCCTGATTGACCGACTGGCGGATAATGGTCAGGTCGGGATGGGTTTCTGCCATGCGCTCGGCAAGATCACATCCATTGTCGGTCGAGCAATCGTCCACGACAAAGACTTCCCGCGTGTAAGGCGCCGGCAATGTTTGGGCCAAGGCACTGGTGATCGCTCGCTCGATGTTCGGGGCGTCATTGTAGAGCGGAATGACGATGGCGATCTTTTGGGGGTCAAGGCTTCGCGGCATGGGTCACCTCCGGTGCATCGGTGGCTGGCGGCGCATCTGGTGACGTGCTGGCAACCATGGTGCGGATCGCCTGTTCCTTCTTGCCTGAGAACAGCAGGATCAGGGCCCGGATCCGGCGATAGGTGGTCTTCGGCGACACAATGAACAGGACCAGCGGATACACGATCCCGCCAAGGCCGATCATCATCAGCAACTTGGTGACGTCGCTATATTCGGCGGGCAGCCGAGGCGAGGCGAAGAAGACAGCCAGAGCCATGATGATGGATGCCAGCAGGGCGGACGCGCCCGCAAATACCTGCTGACGGATCTGGAAACCCACCACTTTCTGAACGGCCAGGGCCCCGAGCACCCATCCAAGCATTTTCTGGAACCAGATCAGCCACATCACCGCTTCGAGGCTCTGATTGGCGGCCAGAGGCAGAACCGCAAGCGGTAGCAGGCACAAGAGAGCGATTTTCAGGACAAGGTCTGGCCGTCCGACCCCTTTCAGCACGCCTGCGTCGAATGTGGCAGTTGGCTTGCGGATGCCGATCAGGAGGGAAATCTGGATGGCAGCAACGGCGCCCACCCACTTTTCCCCGAACACGATCGGTACGGCCAGTGGCGCTATCGCGACGGCGCCGAGAAAGGCCGGATAGGCAATGAAGGTCGCAACCGTGATCGCGCCGCGCAGCATCTTGTGCAGCAATTCGCGGTTCGACTGGGACTTCGATGCAAAGGGAAGGGCGATGGCGCCGAAGGGAGAGATCAGGGCCGCACCAGCCTGGTCCTGCACGCGCAGCGCCAGATTGAACATGCCGAGTGCCGCCGGGCCCAGAAAGATGCCGACCGCGGCGCGGGGGATGTTCAACTCGAGCACCGTGACGAGGCGGATGCCGACAGAGGCGATGTTGAATGCTGCCAGGTCTTTCAGGTTGCCGAGGGAAAATTTCAGCGAGGGCAGCCAGCGATCCATCCAGCTGAATGCCAGCATCCTGACCACCCGCCGGGATAATTCCATGATCAGCAATGCCCAAGCGTTCTTGAGCCACAATGCCAGTGCCACGCCGACAATTGCGGCTGTGACTGTGCCGATGATGTCGACCATGGCTATCTGCTTGAAGGCCAGGCGTCTTTGCAGGTGGGCGGCCGGGACGGCCGTCAATGCGCCCACGAACAGCCCGGCAGACATCACCCAGAGATAGGGTGCAAGGCCATCCTGGTTGAAGAAGGTCTCGATATAGGGCGCCCCGAACACGATGGCGGCAAAGAATATGACCGCGAAGAACAGGGAGAGTCCGAATACGGAATTGGAATGACCCCGGCTGAGGTCGGCGCGCTGGATCAGCGATTCATTCAGGCTGTTGCAGGCAATGGCCTCGGGGATCGCCAGCGTGACCAGGACAAAGCCGTAGATGCCGAAATCCGTCGGGTCGAGCAGGCGCGCCAGCACGACCAGCGAGATCATGCTGCCGACAAGGCCGAACCAGCTGCCCATGGCGCTCCATGCGGCCGCCTTTCCGGCTGAACTCATCATTGCGCGTGGCGACATTCACTCATCTCGACTTTGCCGGCGGACCGGGTTTCCGGCGCGCGGTCTTTCAAGGGCTGCGCGCCGGGGACATTCAGGAAGCCGGGTTGGCTCCGGCGGTTCAAGCGTCTCGCTTCAGTTGCTCGGGGGCCCAGGGGGCATCGCCTTTTTCCCAGAGGCCTTCCAGATAGTTCCTGTCGCGCAGCGTATCCATGGGCTGCCAGAAACCGAAATGGCGGTATGCGTTCAGCTTGTTGTCGGCCACGAGGCGTTCGAGCGGATCGCGTTCCCAGATCGTCTCCGGTCCGTCAATATAATCGAACACTTCAGGTTCGCACACGAAGAATCCACCATTGATGACATTGCCGTCTTCGGCCGCCTTTTCCCGGAAGGAGCGCACGGCGCCTGTATTCGAGTCCAGGCTGAGCCCACCAAAACGGCCCGGCTGTACCACAGCGGTCAGCGTGGCGTAGGCCTCGGATTCCTTGTGCTTCTGGATCAGGTCGGTGATGTTCACATTTGAAACGCCGTCCCCATAGGTCACGCAGAAAGGCTCGTCACCGATATACTGGCGTGCAGCCTTGATCCGGCCGCCGGTCATCGTGTTCAGACCTGTATCCACCACTGTCACGTTCCAGTCTTCCGCCTCGGTTTCGTGGAATTCGACCTTGCCGGAACGCAGATTCATTGTGAAATCGGACCGTGTGTTCCGATAGTTCAGGAAATAATTTCTAATATAATCAGACTTGTATCCGGCGCAGATTACGAAATCCGTCAGGCCGTGCGCCGCATATTGGCGCATGATGTGCCACAGGATCGGGTTGCCGCCGATTTCGACCATCGGCTTCGGGCGAATGCTGGTTTCTTCGCTGATGCGTGTGCCAAATCCGCCCGCGAGCAATACTACTTTCATCGGTTCTGTCCCGTCAGAGTGATTAGTGAATCCGCTCTACCCATAGCAAGAAGCACGCCAGCGAGCACCCGTGACACGCGAATTTCCTAAAGGCCGAAATGCAGGTTGAAGACCTGTCGGGCATATCCGATGGCATCCCGGTAGGCGCCATTCCGTGCGGCCTGGCGGATCCGCCATTTGAGGCCGGCGGCAAGCGCCCGTGAAATCGCCCGGCCAGACGGAGATGTACGGTACAGCTGACGAAAGGCCTTTCTGGGGAAGGGCGCTGTCAGCACTTCGCTACAGCCATATTTAGAACCGAAGGCCCGTTTCAGGATGGCGAGCTCTTTCGATGTGAGCTGTGAGGGGGCATTTTGGGCCGCGGCCATGAAATCCTCGGCAGCAAGGCTCCACATCTTTTTCCGGCCCATGATCACGCCGCGCTGCAGCAGCGCCCGGCGCCTGTCCTGGTCCGACTGAATGTCATCCCGTCCCGGCAGGTACTCATCCAGTGCCAGACTGTCTCGCAGGCCGGAAAAGATCTTCTGGTCATAGGCGATCCATTTCTCGTCGCGCTGGGCGGCCGAAAAGCTGGTGTCCTTCGTGCCGCGCATGCCGTCATGCTGGCGCTGGAAGAACACGACATTCTCCGTTTTCGCACAATCGGACAGGCGGGCGATGCGGACGAGAAAGTCATAATCCTGCGACCGCACCAGGCTCTCATCCAGTGCGCCAGCCTCATCGATGACAGACCGCCGGACGATCATGCCCGGCTGGTGGACAAAGAAGTCTTCCAGCGTGCGCACAAAGAAGTCGTCCTCGCTGCACGCCGTCCAGTAACCGGTGCCCATGTCCGTCCGGTTGCCCTCCGGATCAATCGAGAACCGGGCGTGGCGCCCATAGGCAAAACCGGCCTCAGGCTTGTCGGCCAGCAGGCCAACCAGCGTTTCCAGGGCGGTTGGGTCGATCAGGTCGTCATCATCCACGATCCAGACCAGCGGCTGGGTGCATTCGGCCAGGGCGAGATTGATTGAATGGGCCTTGCCCCGGTTTTCGGTTTTCCGGATCAGCCGGACCCGGTCTGCGTACTGCGCCACGACCTGCACGGTTTCATCCGGCGAGCAATCGTCAACGACCAGGATCTCCTCCGCCGGGCGGCTTTGCTGCAACACGGAGTCCAGCGTCTCGCGAAGCAGAGCCGCCCTATTGTAAGTGGGAATGATGACGGAAACGCCGTTGCTCATCCGGACCTCTTATGCGCCCGGCGCCGCAGCCGGCTGCGACCGGTCCGCCGCCTCCCGGCAAAGCTTCTCCAACTGATCGTTCAGCATGTCCGAATTGAATTTAGATTCTATGACCAGCCTGGCCTGCTGCGCCATTTTTGCGGCGTCTTCCGGATTTTCCAGGAGCTTGAGGATATTGTCGGCGACCTGGTCGACATTGCGCTCTTCCGACAGGAGGCCGGAGACGCCGTGCTCGATCAGTTCCGGAATGCCGCTATGATAGGTCGAGATCACACTGACACCGCTGGCCATGGCTTCCATCAGGGACAGCGGAATTCCCTCCATGTCCCCGTCGGAGGATACGACACTCGGCAGGATCAGGGCGTCGGAGCGCTCAAGCGCGCTGACCACATCCTTGTGGGGCAGGGCGCCGGAAAACTGGACCCGGTCTTCAAGGCCCAGATCCCGGACAAGGTCAGCCAGCGGCTGCTCCAGCGGACCGGACCCGATGAGTTCAAACCGGATCGGCGCGTCGGGCATGCGCTCAAGCGCCTTGCCGACGCCGCGAATGGCGTATTCGAGGCCCTTTTTCTCGACAAACCGGCACACAGTCACCAGATTCAAGGGTGCGCCAGATTCCCGTGTGCGAGGCTGAAAGCGGAATTCGTCGACCTTTACCCCCATTCGGTGAACATGAATTGTATCCGGCGTGGCGCCGAACTCCTTCAGGCGTCCGGCCCAGAAGTCGCTGACCGGCATCAGCAATTCACCTGAGGCAATGAGCTCGTCATACTGATGGACATCATTGCGCAGCAGGCTGCGGGACATGTCATCGCCATGGAAGACGGTCAGGATACGGGCGCGGTCCGCCATGCCGCGGGCGCTGGCCAGGACCTGCGCCCCAAACCAGCCGAAATTGCAGATGACGACGTCATTGTCCCTGCACAGCGCCCGTTCATGCCGGCGTGTCAGAAATCTCCGTACCCGATACGGCAATTTCGCGCGAAGTCCGGCCAGTACCGGCGAAGCGGGCAGCACATAATCCAACCCCGCCAGTCCCTCCGGTGCGGCGCCGGTCTCTTCCGGCCCGGATCTCTGGTCCGCGAGAATGGAGACATTGTGGCCGCGCGCAATCATGCCCTCGATCTGGCTCAGGACAAAGGTCTCGGAAAGTTTCGGAAAAGTCCCGACACGGAATCCGATATTCAGGGGCTTGCCGGCCGGTTGTGGGGGGGAGGAAGGCATGTCTCGATCCTGCTCGGTTCAGCTGGGCCAGCCGGACCAGTATTTGCGCACGCCCAGCCGGATCAGGGCCCAGTCAATCCAGGCATCGGCATACGTCAGCAGATTGGTCGGACCTCTCTGATGCTCCAGGGCTTCGAAATGCCGCTCGACCGCTTCCGGACCATATTCCTTCTTCCAGCGCAGTGCGCGGCGGAAATAATGGCGGCAATAGCGACGGGACACACGGTCGAATTCCTCGTTCGACAATACGTCCGGGCCGTGTTCGTACAGCGTATTCAGCCAGTCGACGAAATGGGTGTTTTTCTTCACGATGGTTGCAGCCGTCTGGGAGCCTTCATGAATGCGGACCCATCCCAGCCGCTCATGCACCATGCCAAACTTGCCGCGCTTCAGAATGGCCAGCACGGATTCGAAATCTGCGCCGGTATAGCGGTCATCATAAACCGGATTGCGCCAGTCCATCACATCCCGGCGCATCAGCATGTGCACCGCGAAGAACCCCATTTCATTGAGGAAGAAGCGCCGCACCACTTCATTGCCTTCCATGACTTTCTGCCCTTCCGGCCAGACAAAAGGTATCGGATCGTCATTCTTGGAGATGTTGGTGCCGACGAGAAGGATGTTGTCATCGGACTCGGCAATCTCGACCATTTTGCTGGTGCAGGTGATCGACATCGTATCGTCCGCACACAGCAGGCGGACATATTTGGCGTCCTCCGGTGCGTGGCTCATCGCCGTGTTCCAGTTGGAGTAGAGTGGCAGCACCTCGTCATTCCTGTGCAGGATGATGGGCACATTCCTGGCTTCGTACGCGGCGAGGATTTCAGCCGTTCCATCCGTGCTGCAATTGTCGAGTACGACATGGACGAGGTTTGGATAGTCCTGTGCCTGGACGCAATCCAGCGTCTCGCGGATGAACTCCGCGCCATTGTAGACGGGGGTGATGATGGCAACTTTTGGCGGCGTCGCCGCAACAGTCTCTGAAGTTTCTGTAGACATGGAAATCCTGGGATCAGAATGGGGGGTCAATCAAATCCGAACCGGGCGAACGGGTTCGGGCAGGGACGTTCGGGGTCGATGCCCCAATAGGTGATGGTGTCTTCGCGGGGGTCGTCGAAGAGAAAGAAATCGGAATAGGTCAGGAATTGTGTCACGGCCAGGTCTTCAATGTCGGCCAGCTTCTGGCGGAACGCCCCGATGCCCATGACCCGCTTGACGCCGATCAGGCCGCTCAGGATGGAGGTTGCGCGCAGCTTGATGTCCGCCTTGAGGTCGGAAAACTGCAGCCGGAAGAAATCCTGCTTGAAGAGTTCGAGACCATCCGGGTCGAAGCTGACGCCGGGCAGGGCACGTCTCAGCACATCTTCCAGCAATTGCTCGCGTGTGCGGAACAGGGCCCAGCCCCCTCCGACCACGGCCACGCCTCCGGCCGCAGCGCCGGCTCTCAGGAAATTGCGTCTCGAAAGCTCGAACATTACAGAACTCCCAGATTGGCATGGGCGGCTTGTGCCGCCTTCAGGGACAGGGCAGCAGCCGTCAGGCTGGGATTGGACACACTGCAGCTGGCCCAGACAGAGGTGCCGACGCAGGTCAGGTTTCGCACGGAGTGGTGGACGAGATCCTTGTCGACAATGGATTGTGCCGGATCATCCCCCATTCTCAGCGTTCCCTGGATATGCGCATTCGTGCCGCCCTTGCGCACCAGATTGATGCCCTCGATCGGCAGGGGCGCAAGCGCCGCTTCAAGCTGGCTTTCCACGATTTTCAGGCCTTCATAGGCATAGGGCGACCAATCCGGATGATCGACCAGTGGCAAGTCGCCTTCGCCCAGCCTCACCCGATTGGTGCTCTGTGGAATGTCCTCGACCACGACCAGGACCGGCAGGACCTGTCGCCATCGGCCATACTCTGTGCGCAAACCGGTGGTCCAGCGGTTCTCCGTGAAGATGGCCGCTGCGCCGTGCCGTGACCGGTCTGCCGAGTCGTAGAGGGTATAATTGATCCCGGTGGAGGCCTGCCCGCCGTCGAATGAGTCCACGCCGTCCAGCAGGAGTTCGTACACAGCCGGCAGCTTTTCATGCAGGTAGCGGCCGAGTGCGGGGTGGTCCATGCCCGACTTCATCAGGATGTGCGGGCTCTGAATGGCATTGGCACCGAGGATCACCTGGTCGCCGATGGCGGTGTGATCCTGTCCGCCATGAGTGTAGTGCACGGCCTTGACCGTGTTGCCTTCGATGTCGAAATGGGTGACCCGCGCTTCGACCATCACGAAAGTGTTGTCCGCCTCAAGAAGATGCATCATCGAATTGAGGGCAGTAAACTTGGCATCCACCGGACACAGATTGCACCGGCTGGTCGAGCAGCAGGGTCCGCGACCATTCTCGGCAATGCGCAGACGGGCGGATGGAATGGCGAAATGCCTGTCCGGGTTTGCCGCCTTGATGATCTCGTCAGGTGTGGACAGACGATGCGACGGCTGCGGATAGGGCGCTGTGCCGCTGTAGCGATACTCCAGGTCGCTTGGACCGGAAATCCGCATGATGTCTTCAGCTTCCCGATAGTGGGGGATCAGATCCTCATAGGTCACCGGCCAGTCGACTCCGACACCATAGCGGGACTTCATCTTGAAATCGTTCGGCCCCATGCGCGGCGTGAGGCCCCACCAGCAATTTGTGCCGCCGCCAAGACCGATCGTGGTGCGCCAGGTCTTCTGGTCGTCGGACACGCGGACATAGGAATCCGTGTATCCGACGTCGGAATTGTGACCATGCTCCATCTGCCAGTCGCGCGTATGGTGCTTGCCCCATTCCAGAACCAGAATGCGGGCGCGGGGATTCAGCTCCCGGTATTTTTGCAGATAGAACAGCGAGCCAAAGCCCGTGCCGACCACGACGAGATCATAGGTGTTGTCTGCAGGTGCATGCTCGATGAACATCTCGGTTACTTATCCCCCCGAGTATAATTCCTCAAAGATCAGGCGCGGACCAGTACAAATCGTCGCTCAACAGTCCATTTGCCTTATATTTCATCAACATTTTGAGGCGGGTATAGGGAGGTGCCTGGAATACTTCCGGAGTCATGTCGATGGCCTTGAAGATCTTGTGCAACTGCGCGGCGCCCTTTTCGGCGGTCCACTGGCACTCGAAATCCGGCATCAGCTTGCGGATCTTGTCGAAATTCACGCGATAGGACCGATTGTCTGCGGACGGCTCGCCCACGGTCAGTTTGCAGTCCGGGAATTCTGCGGCAACGATCTTCGCAATGTCGATCACGCGATAATTCTGGTCGGTGGAACCGACATTCATGCGTTGGCCGGCAATCTTGTCCTGGTCTGCCTTGAGGGCGCAATAAACCGCCTGACACATGTCGAGCGCGTGGACGAGCGGACGCCAGGGCTTGCCGTCGGACAGCAGCTTGATTTCCTTTGTCGTCCAGGCCAGGCCGCACAGATCGTTCAGAACGATGTCGAAACGCTGGCGCGGGCTTGCGCCATAGGCGGTGGCATTGCGCATGAAACAGGTGGTGAAGTTCGCATCATTCATCGGCGTCAGGTCGTTCTCGACCTTCACCTTGCATTCCGCATAGGCGGTCTGCGGGTTCACTTCGCTGGTTTCATCCAGCACTTCGTCATTCTTTCCAACTCCGTAGACGGAGCAGGATGACATGTAGACGAAGCGCTTCACGCCAGCCTTGCGGGCTTCATTGGCGAGGCGAACGGAGCCCTGATGGTTGATCTGGAAAGTCAGTTCCGGGTTTTGCTGGCCGAGCGGGTCATTGGACAATTCTGCAAGGTGCGCGATGGCGTCAAAGCCCTGCAGGTCTTCCGCCGTGATGTCGCGGATATCCTTGGTGATGACCTGCGGGCGAGGCCCGGACATCGGGTACAGCCAGCCTTCACGGTAGAAGCCGGTATCCAGGCCGACCGCATCGATGCCGCGGCTCAGGAGGTACGGACCGAGCAGGGCGCCGATATAGCCATCCGCTCCAGTAAACAAAACACGCATATGAGAGTCCCCTAGGATAATCTGTGGCTCCAACCTTGGCGGGAGTGTTCTGTTTTGACCCAGACACGCGATCCCGCCGCGATTGGCTTGCATATAGGGGCCAAGTAGCAATATCCGGGCCGCAAATAAAACGGAATCCCTGTTAGCGTGGTCGATTGTTTTGTTTTAACTAGCCCATATGGAATCAGGATTTGAAATCGAATGCGTCATTGTGGGGGCAGGCGTGGTCGGACTGGCCTGTGCCCGGGCGTTGGCGCGCGCCGGACGTGATGTCCTCATCATTGAAAAGGCGCCCGATGTCGGGATGGAAACGAGTTCCCGGAACTCGGAAGTCATCCATGCGGGCATTTACTATCCCGAAGGGTCCATGAAAGCGAAGGCATGCGTGGAAGGCCGGCACGATCTGTACGCCTATCTGGACTCCCGCTCGCTGCCCTATCGCAAATGCGGCAAGCTGATCGTTGCCACCAATGACGCTCAGGCGGAGGATCTCGAACGCATTGCCCGGCATGCCTGGAAAAATGGCGTGGAGGACCTAGGCATCATTGACGGCGCACAGGCACGCCAGCTGGAGCCGGCCCTGAACGCCATCCGGGCCCTGCAATCGCCGTCGACCGGCATTCTGGACAGCCACGCCTTCATGGTCAGCCTGCGCGGCGAGGCCGAGGATCATGGCGCCATGATCGCGTTCAAGACGGAAATCGTGTCCAGCGAACTCCTGCCGGATGGCCGCTGCCGTCTGGTCTGCGAGGGAGACGAGACAAGCGAGATTACGACCCGCCTTCTGGTCAATTCGGCGGGGCTGGCGGCGCCCGCGTTGGCCGCGGGGATGGAAGGTTTCCCGAAGGCGCATGTGCCGAAAGCCTATCTCGCCAAGGGCAATTACTTCTCTCTTGTCGGCAGGACGCCCTTTTCCCGCCTGATCTATCCGGTGCCGGAACCCGGCGGCCTGGGGGTTCACCTGACCCTCGACATGGGTGGGCAGGCCCGCTTCGGGCCGGATGTCGAATGGATTGAGCGTATGGATTACGAAGTTGATCCGGCGCGCGCGCTCGGCTTCTACGCCGCCATTCGCCGGTATTGGCCGGGCCTGCCGGACGATTCCCTTGCGCCGGCCTATGCCGGCATCCGTCCCAAGATTGCCGGACCCGGCGAGCCGAATGCCGATTTCTGCCTGATGGGACCCGAGACGCATGGCCTCGACGGGCAAGTGCACCTGTTCGGCATCGAAAGCCCCGGCCTGACATCCAGTCTGGCCATAGCCGGGGCAGTCGAGGCGATGCTGCGCTAGGCTTCAGCCGCGTAGTTCATGACCATGTTGGCCGCGCGTTCGCCGGAGATGAAGCTTTCATCGGTCCAGATATAGGCCCAGTCGCCGTACCGGCCGCAATAGGCCACACCGACATCCTTGAGATAGTCATGAACCAGTTTCAGGCATTTCGGCCGGTCATGATCGAAGATCACATTGCCCCATGGCGCATACAGCGTGGACGTGTGGATGATTTCCTCGCGGTCCTGGATATAGCCGATCTTCATCAGGCTCTGGATCGTGGGCTCGATCCAGTCTTCCAGCGTGCCGGTCATCGGCTTCCATTTGTCTGAAAAATAAATCTCGGCCTGGATCGCACCACACCCGTCCGGCGCAACGTGGGGCGAGAACATGTGCGGGAAGGACAGGCGCGAGAACGGAATGTCCGCGTCGTAGAAATAGGTCCAGTGACAATCGGACACGTTCGCCCGGTTCACGCCGATATTGATCAGCACAACCTGGCTGCAGGAGAGCAGCGCGGCCGCCTCGCGCACTTCGGCCGGGGCGTCCTTGATCAGCGGGATCAGGGCAGGCAGCGGAATCGACGAGATCAGCTTCTCATACGGGGCCTGTCCGCCATGCGAGAAGGTCAGCATCTTTTCCTTCGTGTCGATCACGGTGACGCGATGGTTCAGATGAACCTCGGAGCGCTGCGCGAACATGTCCAGATAGGACACGAAGCCGCCATTGGTGGGATAGCGGAAATCGGGGATGTAGTGGACATCCTGCGTATCCTTGTCGAGCGCGCCATGAAGCACTTCTTCCAGGTCCGGCTGGTAGAGCCGTGGCCCCAGCCAGTCGGTCGTCAGGTTCTTTGCTTCGGTCGTGTGGTACTTCTTGGTGTACTCGCCCGGGAATGTGTCGCCGAAGGTCGGGCCGAAAGCGGCGTGCAGCCAGTCCTGATAATTCCGGATCTCGCCATACTCATTGTTCTGGGCGTGGACGAAATCCTTGATGCAGTCGACGATCAACTGACGCGGCAGGCCGGCCAGGTTCACCTGGGCCGGGTGCTTGATCCAGTGACCCTGCCAGTAATTGTTCACGCGGGACGGAAACGCCTGAAAATCCTGGCCGACGCTTTCGGCGAACAGGGTCTTGATGCGCTCATTCTTGGTGAAAGAGATGTGCGGGCCCTCGTCGAAGATGAACCCGTCCCTGTACTCAAAGCTGGCCGTGTGACCGCCAATATGGTCGCGGGCCTCATAGATGACCGGTTTGACGCCCTGGGAATGCAATTGGTGGGCGGCGCCGAAGCCAGCGCATCCAGCACCCAGGATGCGGACGCCGCTGTCGGTGTGATTGCCGTCGCTCATGAAGATCTCCGTGTCTTGTCCCGGTTCCGGGGCCGGTTGGCCCCGCCTGTCAGCGCAGCCCTTAGAATCTGGAAGTTTCGATACGATGAAACCGCAAGGAAAAGATTGTTAATCTCGGAATGCCATTTGCAAGCCGTGTACCGGAATCCAGTAATTGCACATCACTTCAGGGGACTGACATGAAATTTGTCGAGACGCCATTGAAAGGCGCGTTCGTGGTCGAACAGGAGCCATTTTCCGATGCGCGCGGCTATTTTGCCCGCGCCTATTGCAAGGACGAACTCGCCAGCGTCGGGGCCGATTACGATTTCGTACAGGCCAACATGTCCGGAAACGTCGCCGCCGGCACGCTTCGCGGACTGCACTATCAGGACGAGACCGCGCCCGAAGCCAAGCTTCTGCGCTGCATCACCGGGGCGATCTTCGATGTCATCGTCGACATGCGCCCTGACTCGCCAACCCGGCACAAATGGTTCGGTGTCGAACTGACCGCGGAGAACCGGAAAGCCATTCTGATCCCGCCCCTGTTCGCACATGCCTATCTGGCGCTGACCCCGGGGGCGGAAGTTTTCTACCAGACCTCCCATGCCTATGCGCCGGGAACCGAGCGAGGGGTGCGTTGGGATGATCCCGGCATCGGTATCAAATGGCCGGCGCCCGTGACCGATGTGTCCGAGAAAGACCGCAATTGGCCAGATCTCGTGATCTGACCTGAAACCAGATGAACGGAATTGAACATGGCTGAAACCATTATTGTTACCGGCGGAACCGGATTCATCGGGCGGCACGCAGTTGAAGACCTCGTGGCGCGCGGCTTCAAGGTCATCGTCCCCACCAGCCGTGACATTACGGATGGAGTCGACGGAGCCACCTATTTTACCTGCGATCTGACCGATGCGGCAGACCGGGAAAAGCTGATCGGCGAGGCCAATGCCTCCGGCCTTCTGCACATTGCCTGGCGCGCCGCCGTCAGCGGTTTGTGGGGCGCTCCCGAGAATATTGACTGGCTCCAGTCCAGCTTGGCACTTGGCCGGGCCTTTCTGGATGCGGGCGGCCAGCGGATCACGCTCTGCGGGTCGTGTGGCGAATATGACTGGACGTCCGGCATGTGCATTGAGGACCAGACTCCGCTGCGCCCCAACACGATCTATGGAACCGCCAAAGTGTCCGTCATGCACGGCCTCTCGGCCATGTGCCAGACGGCCGGCGCAACGTTGGCCACGGGTCGTCCCTTCTTCATCTACGGACCCAGAGAGCATGAAAGCCGCCTGACAGCCTATGTGATCCAGTGCCTGATGAGGGGCGAAGAGGCAGCCTGTTCGCACGGAATGCAGCTGCGCGATTACAGCCATGTGGCCGATGTTGGCCGGGGTATGGCTGCGCTTGCTGCCAGCAATCTGGCGGGCGAGTACAATATCGCAACCGGGGAAGCTGTTCGGGTAAAGGATGTCATCCTGGAGATCGCCAAGGCGATCGGTCGTCCGGAACTCGTGAAACTGGGCGCTCGGGAAGCGCCCGCCCATGAGCCGCCACTGATCGTTGCCGACATGGCGAAGACGCGGGCATCCGGACTGGACTGGGCCCCGCGCTTCACGCTGGAATCGGGCGTTGCTGATACGATTGACTGGTTTCACGCCAAAGCCTGAGGGGCTCACTGCCAAGGGCATGGCTTTGCAAACAAACAGGAAAAGGCCGGGCATTTCTTGCCCGGCCTTTTTCTTTTGTGGAGACCTTTGAAGTCCTTCCGGGCACTCGGCCGTCAGGGCGGAGGCTTCTAGCGGGCACCCTTCGAATTGAGCACAGCTGGCACGGTCAGGAACAGGATCTTGACGTCGGTCAGGAAGGACCGGGTGCGGGCATATTCCACATCCATCGCCACACGGGTCTCGTAGGACGTGTCGCTGCGGCCGCGGACCTGCCACAGGCCTGTCAGGCCCGGACGAACGGCACAATAATGTTTGTAGTGCTCGCCATATTTGGCGATCTCGGTCTCGACAATTGGGCGCGGGCCAACGAGGGACATGTCGCCGCGAATGACATTGATCAGCTGCGGCAGCTCGTCGATGGAGCTCTTGCGGAGGAACTGGCCCAGAGGCGTGATGCGGGGATCGTGCGTCAGCTTCTGCGTTTCTGCCCATTCGCGCCGGGCATCGGGATCCGTCGCCAGCAGGACCTGCAGACGTTCACCGGCGTCGGGTACCATCGAACGGAGCTTGAAGCAGGCAAAGGTCTTGCCGTCCTTGCCCTGGCGGGTCTGTGCGAAGACGGCCGGGGCGCCGTCCTGAAGACGAATAAGCAGGGCAACGACCAGGATCAGCGGTGCGGTGAAGACCAGAGCGCAGCTCGCCACAACGACGTCGAACAGACGCTTCGCGACTTGTTCCGTGCCCGAATGATCAGGCTGGCGTCGGAGCGTGGCGTACGTCGACATCTCCACTTCTCGTGACTCTTTAGAAAGTCTCAAACCCATTTTCGTCCCCTAGAATCTACACTCTTGCAAAGGGCTTACTGCCTCACCCAGCGCAATTGCTAACGAGCGGTTAACTCGGAAGATTGCTTGGATGTTTATTTCTTTCGGGGACGTTTGCAATCTCTGTACCGCGAATTCTTAAAATAATTAACGGTTGGGCTCAAATTTCGCGCCGTTGGGGAAAGTAAAGAGCAAATAATCGGCCTTTCACTACACAAAATTGGCAGGTTCGAGGCAATTTTTGCCGCGATGTACGAAGGTGACCGATTTTTGGACAGGCGCGTGCCACGCCGGGACACTCAGAATAGCAAAAGGGCGACGTCTGGTTAACGCCGCCCTTGGGTGATTCTCTTATAAACTTTGTTTAGAAAATGCGTTCGCCGATGCGGATCGTGTCGCCTGGCTTCACGGCCGTATTCGTGTCGAGCGTATAGGTTTGCTCATCGCCGGCTTCGACGCTCTTGATGTAGACCACTTTCTTGTTGGCCCGGTAGGTGAACCCCCCGGCAGCGGCAACCGCATTCAGCACGGTCAGGCCGGACGTGTAGGGATATTCACCCGGGGAGCCGACTTCGCCGAGAATGTAATAGGGCCGGTAATTGATCACTTCGGCGCTCACTCGCGGGTTCAGGATGTAGTCGCCATCCAGGGTTTCAACGATCTTGGATTCCAGTTCGGGTGTGGTCAGGCCAAGGGCCTCGACCTGGCCGACCAGAGGCAGGGAAATCGAGCCGGTGCCGTCCACATCGAATTCACCGGAAAGATCGGGATGGCCGAAAACAGTGACGCGCAAGCGGTCGCCATTGCCAAGGACATAGGCGGGCGCGGACCGTTGCTGAAAGGAGGCGTCTGGCGCGTCCGATCTCTGAACGCCGGTACCGCTCTGGCAGGCCGACAAGGCCAGAAATGCTGCGGCAAGCAGGACCGTGCCGAGTGTGCGAAGAGTCATCATGTCCCCATATTCTCCGTAGTTGGGCGGTTGGGCCGCCATTCAGGGTGATCCCTAGACGGGACTGGTTTCCAGAAAGCTGATTTCCGATTTGAAAAGTTTCGCAGCGGACAGGCGGCCGCTGATAAAGGCGCCAGTATCAAGGCCGATGCGGCGATTGTCCCGGAAAATGCCATCAGCCGGCGTGTGCCCGTGAACAACCAGATGTTCAAAGGGTTGCGTGTCGTCGAGAAACTCGTCGCGGATCCACAGCATGTCCCGTTCGGATTGCTGATCCAGCGGCACGTTCGGACGCATGCCGGCATGGACGAACATGTAGTCTCCGGCCACGTGATAGGGCAGAAGCGAGCTGTAGAATGCCAGATGTTCCTGCGGCAGGCGGGCGCGAAACTCCTGCCAGACCTTTTCCCAGGCCTTTTGCGCAGCCTGCATTGCCTCGTGCGATGTCAGGCTGGTGCGCGTATTGGGGGGCTGGAAGCCATATGAGTAAAGCGTCTCGCCGCCGCCATAGCGGACCCATTGCTTGCCGAAGCTGGCATCCTGAAGGAAGCGCAGCAACGCTTCTTCATGATTGCCCATCAGGAATACGGTCTCGAATTCCTTCAGCCGGTCGCTGACCAGAAGGTCGATCACATCCCGGGACTGCAAACCGCGATCAATATAGTCTCCCAGGAAGACGAGCGTCCGCTTCGTGCCTTCGGGCAGCGAGGCGCTGTCTTCCTCGATCTGCTCGATGAGGCGTTCCAGAAGGTCCCGGCGGCCGTGAATATCGCCGATGGCATAAAGGCATTCGCCGTCCGGGGCGTGGGTGACGCGGTCGACAATTGGTGCGGCTTCTGAGCGGGTCGGCGTCTCGACCTGAACAGGGCCGCGCTCGAAATTCTTCCGCATGCGCGCGCGCAGGGAAGTCGCCGAGCGGGTCAATTGGCCCAATCTCGCAATGAAGGACTTCTGGATCTGTTGCGGCAGTTTCGTCATTGCGGCTCTGTAATTAATGACTCGTTTATAGTGATTTTTGCCCAGAAACCAACGGGAACGCGCGTTTTCCGGACGTCGGAAACAAGGTCTCACGCAAGAATCCTGCCGCCCAGCTCATGTGCATCGTCCCCGAGGCAAGACCTGCCAGAAGTCCGCAGGGCGAGCGCTTCCAGCCTGCAACGCCCAGCGAGGCAGCAAAAAGGACGCCCAGATAGCCCGCAGGCAGGATCAGTGCAGGCCAGAATATAGAAGCTGCCAACAGGCCCGATGTACTGCCCACGAGGGCCAGAATGGGTAAAGCCTGCCGGATTTTCAGCTTGTGACGGTGCTTACGAACGGTTCGCGCCCGTCCCTTGCCGTAATTGAAGTATTGTCGGGCCAGCGCGCGGACGCTGCCCCGCGGGATGTACTGGATGCGGATGTCGGCATTCAGAAAGATGCGTCCGTCTGCCTGGACCACCCGCTGGTCATATTCGGCGTCTTCATTGTGGGAAAACGTCTCGTCATAGCCGCCCACCATGCGAAAGACATCGATGTCGAAACCGGCATGGTGCCCATGATCGACATAGGTCGACTTGCGGCCGCCGCGATGGGCCGATCCGCCCGATCCGAGCGGCGTGTCGACAATCCAGGCGTTCGCTTTCTCGAAGCAGGTCTGGCCGATCGCATCCATTGGAACGACGACCGAGGCGGCCTTGGTCGATTCCAGGGAGTCTGCGACGTCCAGAATGAAGTTCCGGGGATAGATCGAGTGTGCGTCACACCGGATCAGATAGCGGGTGCTTTCATCCGCATGCCGGTCGGCGGCCAGATTGAGCGCTGCCGATTGCAGGCGCTTCGGATTGTGCAGGACCCGCAGGTTCGGGAACTCCGCCATCAAGCCCCTGACGATCTCGACCGTGCGATCCGAACTTCCGCCATCCGCAACGGTCAGCGGGATTTCGCGCAGGCGGGCGTCTCCATGCATCAGGGAGCGGATACATGTTTCTATGTGACGTTCCTCGTTCAATGAGGGAATCACTGCCAGCACCGTATGTGCTGCAGCCTCTCTCACCGGACGGTCGGCACGTTTTTCCATGACATCGCCAAACATAGGGGCCTCAGGAACCATTGATCGCAAGTGTTTCAGCAAGAAGCGTTCCACTTACCCGCCTGCCTGCCGGAGCCGGGCAGAAACGGTATACGCCACACCCGGACCCGACCTAACGTAAATCTTGCCGTAGGCTCCGAAAGTCCTAAGGATGATGCCGACACAGGAGGAAAACGACATGATTGGTGTGATTGCCAAACTGGCCATCCGCGATGGCAAGGAAGCGGAATTCGAGCAGGTCGCCAAGGATTTGATGGCGAAGGTCAAGGCCAATGAGCCGGGCTGCCTGACCTACCAGCTCTACAAGTCCAAGAAAGAGGCGAACACCTACATCTTCATGGAACAGTATGCGAGCCAGGCTGATCTCGATTCTCACGGCAAGACCGAGTATTTCGCTGCCGCCGGCCCGAAGCTGGGCGCCTGTCTCGCGGGGGCACCGGAAATTTCCTATTTTGACAGCATCGACTGAGCGAGGACTGGTCAATGGATCTTTCGTTTACCCGGGAAGATCTCGACTTCCAGCAGGAAGTGCGGGACTGGATCGCCGAAGCCTACACGCCTGAATTGCGTGCAAAAATGGCCATGTCGAAGAATGGCTATCTCGACAAGGAAGGCCAGGTAGAATGGCAGAAAAAGCTATATGAAAAAGGTTGGGTTGCTCCGAACTGGCCGGAAAAGCATGGCGGACCGGGCCTGTCCCCGTCCCAACGCTATATCCTGAACATGGAATTGTCGGCAGCCGGAACGCCGACAGTCAGCCCGATGGGCATCTCCATGGTTGCGCCCGTCCTGATGGCATTCGGGTCCGATGAGCAGAAGGAAAAATACCTTCCCCCTATCCTGCGGTCCGATGTGTGGTGGTGTCAGGGCTATTCCGAACCGGGTGCCGGGTCGGACCTCGCCTCCCTCCAGATGAGCGCGGTGCGCGACGGTGACGACTACGTGCTGAACGGTTCCAAGATCTGGACGACGCACGCACAATGGGCGGACATGATCTTCTGCCTTGTGCGCACCTCGAAGGAAGGAAAACCGCAGGAAGGCATCAGCTTCATCGTGTTTCCGATGACATTGCCCGGCATCACGGTGTCCGCGCTGCCGACCCTGGATGGTCCGCTCGAAGGCCAGCAGGAAATCAATCAGGTCTTCTTCGAGAATGTGCGTGTGCCGGTGGCCGAAGCGCTGGTGGGCGAGGAGAACAAGGGCTGGACCTACGCCAAGTACTTGCTGCAGTTCGAGCGGGGAAATGCCTACGCGCCGGGACTGCGCAACATGCTGCGCAAGGCCCGCAAGATTGCCAGCGTGGAACAAAATGATGGAGCGGCCCTGATCCGAGACCACGATTTCTCACGGAAAATGGCCAATCTGGAAATCAAGGTGGACAGCCTGGATGCGACCGAACAGCGGATCTTCTCTGCCTTGTCGGCCGGTCAGGCTGTCGGCCCGGAAAGCTCGATGCTGAAATGCGAAGGGTCCGACACGCAACAGGCAATCACGGAACTGGTTCTGGAAGCGACCGGAGCCTATGCGGCGCCCTTCATCCAGGACAGTTTCGCCGTGGCCCGGGCTGGCGCGAATGCAAACCTGCCCATGCCGGAGTATGCCGTTCCCGTTGCGCCGAGCTATTTCAACTACCGCAAGACATCCATTTATGCCGGATCGAATGAGATCCAGCGCAACATCATGGCCAAGATGGTGCTGGGTCTGTGACCTCTGCGGCGGTTCCCGCGACTCGCCGGCCCGGCCTGCTGACACAGCTGGCCTATGGCTTCGGGGGAACCGCCGAAGGCATCAAGAATAACGGGTTCGACTATTTCCTGCTGTTCTTCTACAGCAACATTCTGGGTGTGAATGCAGGCCAGGTCGGACTCGCTTTGCTCGTGGCGCTGGTGGTTGATGCGATCTCGGATCCGGTCGTCGGCTACTGGTCGGACAATCTGCGAACCCGGCTGGGTCGGCGCCATCCATTCATGTACGGCGCGCTGATACCGGTCGCGGTCGCGTACTTCCTCGCCTGGAACCCGCCCGGTGACCTGACAGGAAATGACCTCTTTCCCTGGCTTGTCGGTGTGACCATCGCCGTGAGGCTGGGATTTACCTTCTATGAGGTGCCCAGCAATGCGCTGGCCGCGGAGCTGACTTCCGACTATGACGCGCGAACCGGGTTGATGTCATTCCGCTATTTCTTCGCCTGGATGGGCGGGCTCTCGATCCAGATCCTTCTCCTGTTCTTCCTGCTCACCCCAACTGAAGAGGTGCCGAACGGCTTCTTCAACCTTCAGGGCTGGCACACCTACGGCCTCGTCGCGGCAATCTGCATCCTGATAGCGGTCGCTGTCTGCGCGGGCGGCACGCACCGTCACATCAAACATCTGAAAGCACCGCCCCAGGCGCGCAACCTTACCCTGACCCGAATCTTCCGGGAAATCTTCGAGACCGTATCAAACCGGTCTTTCCGGGCCCTGTTTCTCGCGACCCTGTTCGGATTGCTGGCGACCGGAATTTCCGCCACGCTGAACCAATATATCAACACCATCTTCTGGGGCTTTTCACCAAAACAGATCGCCGGGCTGACGGTCGGCGTCTATGTTTCCGCCATCCTCGCCCTGATCGTTGCGCCTTTGGCGGGGCGTGTTCTGGGGAAGAAGCGCGCCGCGATCCTGATCGGCATATTCGCATTCACGATTGCGCCATTGCCGGTCATTCTGCGCCTATTCGGTCTTCTGCCACCGAACGGCACGGAGGCGCTCTATACAATCATTCTGGTCATCACCGTGTTCGATGTCGCGCTGATCATTGCCACTCAGATGCTGATGGGCGCCATGGTTGCCGACATCGTGGAGGATAGCGAACTTCAGACCGGTCGGCGGTCGGAAGGCATATTCTTCGCCGGGATCAGCTTCATCCGGAAACTGTCGCAAGGGGCAGGTGTGGTCACGGCCTCCTTCGTGCTCGCTGTTGCCGGCCTCAGCCAGGGCGTCGCGGCGCAGGCCCCCACCAGCGAGTCGATCCGGCAGTTGGGAATTGGTTACGCCGCGAGCCTGCTGACCGCCTGGACGCTGATGCTGTTGTGTGTTTCGTTTTACCGGATCAGCCGGGAGAGCCACGAGGCCAATCTGGCTGCGCTGGCCGCGCGGGACGGGACAGAGCCAACGCCCTGAAAAATCTCACTGATTTTTCATGAAGTGAGGAATTGCGCCCATCTGCGCGCCGCAATAGAGCCATAGTCATGGCCCATACACTCCGCATGACAAAACACATTTCGAAACTCCTGGTTCTCGCCGGGCTTTCGGTGCTGGCGCTGCTTGCGCTGGCCATGATGCCACTGTTCGCGCAGGCCCAGCGCCTGCCGCAGTCGCAGACGGAAATAGATCTCAGTTTCGCCCCGCTTGTCCGGGAGGCCTCTCCCGCCGTGGTGAACGTGTTCACCGAGCGCATGGTGTCCAATCGTGTCTCGCCGATGGAGCAATTGTTCTTTGGGGACATGATCCCGAAGCAGCGGCGTCAGAATTCGCTCGGATCCGGTGTGATCGTTTCGCCCGATGGCGTGATCGTCACCAACAATCACGTCATCGACGGAGCCGATTCCTTCCGCGTTGTCCTGAATGACCGGCGCGAATTTCCGGCTGAACTTGTTCTGGCGGACGAGCGCACCGATCTGGCAGTCCTGAAGATTGATCCGGAAGGCGTTGTCTTGCCCACGCTGCCCTATGCAGACACGCGGGCGGCGCAGGTTGGCGACCTCGTCCTGGCCATCGGCAATCCGTTTGGCGTGGGCCAGACCGTCACGAGCGGTATCATTTCCGCAACCGCCCGGACCGATGTGGGCATTACCGACTATGCGTTTTTCCTGCAGACGGACGCTGCAGTGAACCCTGGAAACTCCGGTGGCGCCTTGGTGAACACCAGGGGAGAGCTTGTCGGTGTGAACACTGCGATCTTCTCGCGGTCCGGTGGCTCGAACGGAATCGGCTTTGCCATTCCCGCCGAAATGGTCAAGCGCGTGGTCGATGCAGCCATGAATGAGGGAACTTTCGTTCGGCCCTGGCTTGGGCTTGCCGCCCAATCGGTCAGCTATGATATCGCCAAGGCGCAAGGGCTGGACAGGCCGGTCGGTGTCATGGTCACGGAAGTCTACGATGACGGTCCGGCGGACCGGTCCGGCTTGCGCCGCGGCGACCTGGTTACGGCCATTGACGGGCGCGAAGTGTTTGACGAGAAGGGCCTGAAATTTCTCGCAGCCGTCCGCAATCCCGGAGAAGAGGCGATGCTGACTGTGCTGCGCGGTGGCAACACCCGGAACATCGGCGTCACCGTTGAGCCGCCTCCGGGCGCGCGCGAAGCCGATGTTGTCCTGCTGGAAGGGCGCACCGCGTTTTCCGGCGCGCGCGTGGTCGAACTGTCTCCGCGTCTGGCCGAAGAAAACGGGCTGGACCCGTTCCAGAAAGGGTCGGGCATATATGTTTATTCGGTCATGCGCCGGTCGATCGCGCGGAATTTCTTCCGGCCCGGTGACATTGTCCGGACGGTGAACGGCGTTCAGACAAAGACCGTCAAGGATCTGGAAAATGCACTGGCGCAGGATTCCAGCAGCTGGGATATCGAGATTGAGCGCAATGGCCGCGTGGTACGGGGCACCGTTCGCCTGTAGGCGACGGCCTGCTTACTCGGCTGCGACCTGCGCGCCCGCCTGAGGTGCGTCGTCGAACATGTCCATCATGATCCCATAGGCATGTTCCAGCGGGAGCTTTTCCGCATGGACGCGGCTGCTGCCGTCACGAGATTGTACCCAGAAGGCCCCGTCGCGGCAGTGCTGGGAATTGTTCACCTGACCGACCAGCATGAACAGATCGTCGAAGGCGACGGATTTGCCCGTTTTCGCGTGCGTGAGTTCAAAGCCGGGCTCTGTCCTTGAGATCAACCCGCACCAGAACATCACGCGATTTCCGGTGCGGCGCCATTCCATGATTGTCTTGCCGTTTGACTGCAGGGCGTCGAGGGTCGCTTCGGCCTCGATGGCTGCGTCTTCGCTGGCAAAACTGGCCCAGGCCTGATGGGTCATCACAGGTTCGAAACTGGTCGGTTGCGGGCCGCCGGCCCAGGCGAACAAATCCTTGAAGCTGTGGGGCCGGTAGACGAATTTGCCGCCAATATGTTCGTAGCGTGTATTTGCTTCCTGGCTGAGCGCCGTGGCCAGAACAATGCGGCCGCGCGGCCCGACGAGATCGAACGCCTTGCCCACGATCGCGTCCATGTGGCGATAGGAGTCTTCAATCGCATCCCCGAAGTCCGCCATTTCCCGTTCAGAGGGTTTCACCTGATAGACATCCGGTTCCATATGGCGCCAGTAACGGTGCTGCAGGAACGCTGTCGAGTTCGCGAAGAAGGTCGCAAATTTCGGGCGGCGCGATGACCAGGTATTGGCAAACACGTCCCAGAGCATCCAGTCCAGCACAAGCGCGCGGCGCCACTTGCGGTCTCCGGACGAAGTCTTTTCGCCGGCGATCTGGCTCATGGCGGTCGTGATCGTCTTCAGGGACAGGCCGTGGCCCAGCATGAACTTCACGAAGTTGAGGGCATCTGCCCGCGTCGGCCGGGCATTCGGGTTGGTGTGTTCGGCGACATGGAAGCTGATGAATTTGTGGAAGGCGTCATAGGCCGGGTCGCTTGGGCGGACACCTGCGGACCAAGGGTCCGGAACGAGAAACACCGTGTCCTTGTGTGCAGAGTCGGCGTTCATCGATCCGAAGACAATGCTGTCCACTCCGGTTTCGGCCAGTCGGTCCCAGATGCGCGGCGTCTGGATAATGTGGCCTTCGTCGAGTTCCTGGGCGCCATGCACGCTTTCGGGCTGGCCGGTGTGGAAGCTGGGCCACTGGACCCAGGGCTCCAGGGTCGGGTCGTCGGTATGCGTGACATAAACATCGGCGCTGTCATGCAGCTTCCTGAAATTCGGCAGGTCGCCGGATGCCATCATGCGGTTCAGGATGGGCGGGCATAGCTCGTTCAGTTCCAGAACGAGAATGGGTCCTGTCTTGTAATCTGACGTCATTGTCCAATGTCCCCTCGCGACCAGGCGCCTTCTGCGCCGATCGCCGATTTAATGCATGAAACGGGCCATATGTCGATTGCGCAGGCCGCCCTCAGCAGCTGCGAGAGGACAGGTGAAGGATCGCTGGCAGGCTTGCGCGTTGCGTGGGCGGTCAGGCCGGGTGTTTCGGGTGAAGGATCACCGGCAGCTGTTCATATCCCAGCACGAAATTGGACAGGACCCGTTTCGGTTCACCGGTGACTTCAATCCGCTCAAACCGTTTCAGGATCTCTTCCCAGAGGATGCGCAACTGCATCTCCGCGACCCGGTTGCCCATGCAGCGATGGATGCCGAAACCAAAGGACAGATGCCGCCGCGCATTGTCGCGATCAATGCGGAATTCATCGGGGTCCTCGATTACGTCCTCATCCCGGTTTCCCGAGACGTACCACATGACGACCTTGTCACCCTTGCGGATCTTCTGGCCGCCGAGTTCTGTGTCCTCGGTGGCGATCCGGCGCATGTGCGCCAGCGGCGTCTGATAGCGGATGATTTCCGACACCATGTTCGGGATCAGGGACGGGTCGGCCCGCAGCTTGTCATACTCGGCGGGGAACTTGTTCAGGAAGTACACCCCGCCGGATATCGAGTTCCGTGTCGTGTCATTGCCGCCGACAATCAGCAGCATGAGATTGCCGAGCAGCTCGATCGGATTGTCCACCATGTGCTTTGTGTCGTCGCTGTGGGCCAGCAGGGAGATGAAATCGAATTTGCGCGGCTGGGCGGCGCGTTCGTGCCAGAGCTGGGTGAAATAGGCGACGCACTCATTGAGGTGTTTCATCCGCCATTCCATGTCCGTACCGACAACCCCCACCGCATCGCTGGTAGTGGCCACGTCAGACCAGAAAGGCAGCTTGTGGCGGTCCTCGAAGGGGAAGTCGAACAGGGTTGCCAGCATCTGGGTGGTCAGTTCGATCGAGACCTTGTCGACCCAGTTGAATTCCTCGCCGACCGGCAGGCTGTCCAGAATGGTGCAGACGCGCTGCCGGATCAGGTCCTCGAGTTCCGACAATTGGGACGGCGCAACGGCAGGCTGGGCAACCTTGCGCTGGATGTCATGGATTGGCGGGTCCATCGCGATGAACATGGGCGGCTGGAAATTGTCGCTCGGGTCGCCGATGACGATGCTGGGTTCTGAAGAGAAGGTCTTGTGATTGGAGTCCACGGCAATGATGTCGTGATACTTCGTGACGGACCAGTAGGCCCCAACTGCGCTTTCGGGGCAGTAGTGCACCGGAGCGTCCTGCCGCAATCGGCGGAAGTATTCGCCCTGCCGGTTGTTCAGGAATATCTCTGCTTTCGACACATCGAACGTGTCCAGCGGCAGGCTCCAGGGATCTGGAATCGTGCCTTCCGCCTCATACTCAGTATCGGCCATGCTTTCCTCCCGTTTTTTCTTTCACTGTACGTGCGAAACGGGTGGCGGGCTAGCGGTCAGGCAGAGCCAATTGTTGTGCGGTGCAACAGGCGCGCGTGGCCGGGATACCCTCCGGTTGCCATGTGAAGCAGGCAGCGATTGTCCCACATAAGCAACATGTTCGGCTGCCAAGTGTGGCGATACTGGAATTCGGGACGGGTCTGCCAGCGATAGAGTTCGGTCAGCAAATCCCATCCATCTTCCGCGCTCATGCCTTCAAATCCGGTGATGTACCCGGCGGAGCCGAACAAGGCCTTGCGGCCCGTTTCCGGATGCACCCGGATGATGTCATGGGTCTGGCTCGCTTCCGCTTCATTCGAGGCGATGATGGTCATGCTGCGGCCCCTGGCCTTGTCGGCGTCCCCGTACATGCCGTCCGGGGCGTAGGCGTTCCGGGCCGAATGGATGGCGCGGCGGCCATCGAGCCGGGCTTTCAGATTATCCGGCATCTGCTCGTATGCGAGATACTGGTTCGCAAACAACGTGTCGCCGCCCATGGGCGGGATCGTGATCCCGAACAGGCAGGTGCCGCTGGGCGGGGACGATTGAAAGCTCCAGTCTGTGTGCCAGCTTTCTGCGAAGATCGGCGCGGTCTCGTCTGCCGCGCGCTGGACCGCGATGATGTGTTCATGACCGGGAATGGGCGCGATGAACGGATCGTCGCCAAACGGGCCGAAATATTGCGTGAACCGTTCCAGGTCCTCGTCGCTCATCTTCTGGTCCGGAAAGGACAGGACCTGATGGTCCAGCCAGGCAGCGCGAATGGCTGCCACCGTGTCAGTGCCCAGCTCTCTTGTAAGGTCCACGCCGCGGATTTCTGCGCCGCAAGCCTGACCGGTCGGTATGATCTCCAGTGTCATTATATGTTTCTCCTCCCACTTGGCACCTTATCACGCCACGCAATCGCGCCTAGAACGTGCGCATGAATGACCTGTTTTCCGCTTCCGGCCTTTCTGAAGGGGCGCCGCAGCCCCTCGCGGACCGTCTGCGCCCGAAAAGCCTGTCTGAAGTCGTCGGCCAGGACCACCTGCTCGGGCCGGACGGGCCATTGCGCCGGATGCTCGATGCCGGTCGCTTGTCGTCGATCATCCTTTGGGGCCCGCCGGGCGTGGGCAAGACCACGATCGCGCGCTTGCTGGCGGCCGAGACCGATCTCGAATTCGAAGCGATCAGTGCCATCTTCTCCGGTGTGAAGGATTTGCGCGCGGCGTTTGACCGGGCTGAGGCAAGGCGTTCAACAGGAAAGGGCACATTGCTCTTCGTCGACGAGATCCACCGGTTTAACAAGGCGCAGCAGGATGGGTTCCTGCCTTTTGTGGAAGGCGGCGTCGTGACCCTGGTCGGGGCGACAACCGAGAATCCGAGCTTCGAGATCAATGGGGCCCTTTTGTCCCGCTGCCAGGTCATGGTGCTGAAACGGCTGGACGAAGACGGTCTTGGCCGGCTGATTGCGCGGGCGGAAGCCCTGGAAAAGAAGGATCTGCCGCTCGAGCCGACGGCGCGGGACGCCCTGATCGACATGGCCGATGGCGACGGGCGTTATCTTCTGAATCTGGTCGAGCAGGTCTATACGTTTGCCGGTACGGGCGTGCCGCTCACCGTGGAGGCCATGTCTGCTGCCCTGCAGAAACGCGCCCCTGCCTATGACAAGACTGGTGACGGGCACTACAATTTGATTTCCGCCCTTCACAAGTCCGTGCGCGGATCGGACCCGGACGCGGCGATGTACTGGTTCGCGCGCATGCTCGAAGGCGGGGAGGACCCCCGCTTCATCGCGCGCCGCCTGGTGGTGATGGCCAGTGAGGATATCGGGCTAGCGGACCCGACCGCGATGCTGGTGGCCGGAGAGGCCGCGCGGGCATTCGAGCGCCTGGGTGAGCCGGAGGGGCTGATCCCCTTGGCGCATTGTGTCGTGCACCTGGCTACGGCGCCGAAATCCAATGCCGCCTACATGGCGCTGAAGAAGGCGCGCGCGGCGGCACGGGCCACCGGCAGCCTGATGCCGCCCAAGACAATCCTCAATGCGCCCACCGGGATGATGAAGGCGCAGGGCTATGGCGAGGGGTACATCTATGATCATGACACGGAGGAGGGCGTGTCCGGACAGAACTATTTTCCCGATGAAATGGACCGGCCTGTATTCTACGAGCCCAAGGGACATGGCCGCGAACGTGCCGTGCTGGAGCGGATGAGGCATGTGTCCGATATCCGGAAGCGGACGCGGCGCTGACACCATGCGGAACCGGCCCCTGCCACCCATCAGCAACGCAGATCGCGCCTTCGCCGAAAGCCTGGTCCTGTACGAGGATTCAAACATCATCGTGTTTGACAAGCCGTCCGGCCTGGCCGTGCAGGGCGGGAGCGGCGTGACGAAATCCCTGGATGACCTTCTCGTCGCCTTTGCCAAGTCGAACGGCAAGAAGCCACGACTGGTGCATCGTCTGGATCGCGGCACATCGGGCGTGCTGATAGTCGCGCGGACTCGGCCCGCAGCGGCGTTCCTGTCGGAAGAGTTTTCAGCCCGGCGTGCAATGAAGACCTATCTAGCCTTGGTTCAGGGAACCCTGCCTGAAGCCTGGGAGGGCGTGTTCGACCAGCCCTTGGTCAAGGTGGAAGAGGGCGGGCGGCCCCGCATGCTGGCGGCGCGTCCGGGGCGCAAGGGCAGCCAGCAGGCCGTCACCGGGTGGCGTATCCTTTCCAGATCAGGCGGGTATGCGCTGATGGAGCTCAAGCCCGAAACGGGCCGCATGCACCAGATCCGGGCGCATCTGATGTCGGCGGGCTGTCCCATTCTCGGGGATCATCTCTATGGGACCGGCCGGACTTCGGCAGACAGGCTGATGCTGCACGCCCAGTCGCTTGAGATCGGACTGCCGGAAGGTGGGCGGCGCAGGTTTGAGGCCCCTGTGCCTTCCGAATTCCTGACATTGGCCGGCGAGCTCGATCTGGATTTTTCCGTCCTGGCATAGAAAAAGCCCTCCGTTTCCGGAGGGCTTTTGACATTTGACAGTTTCGCCGAAGATCAGCGTTCGCGGAAACGCGGGACGATGGCCTGCGTCTGGCCGGAATTGACCGCTTCCATGGCCGCCAGCTGTTCCATCAGCACCTGCACGCGGTCATCGGAAGCCAGACGGTTCAGGGTGATGGCCGCCTCGGCCCCTTCGGCGGACACGCCGAACAGGGCTTCCAGCGCTTCCAGTCCGGTCGGGCGGTGCGGATAGTAGACGAGGCGCGGTGTCTCATCGGCCTCGATGCCGGCCAGTTCCTTGGCCTTTTCGATGGCGTCGATGAATGTGCCGACCTCATCGACCAGTCCCACTTCCAGAGCGTCTTCACCACTCCAGATACGGCCGCGGGCGATTTCGTGGACTTCATCATAGGTCATGCCACGGCCCTCGGCGACGATGCCGAGGAAGCGGTCATAGCCACGCTTCAGCATGTCCTTCACGGCTTCGGCCTGCGTGTCGGTGAACGTGTCCGCGCCATAGGCATCGGCGAACTCACCGCCCACACTCACCCGGTCAAAGGTGATGCCGAGCTTGTTGAAGCCGCCTTCGACGGCGAACTTGCCGCCATAGATGCCGATCGAGCCGGTGATGGTGGCTCGGTTGGCGATGATGTAGTCGGCGCCCGCAGAGACATAATAGCCGCCCGACGCCGCGAGCGAGCCCATGGAAACAACAACGGGCTTGCCATCGGCCTGGACGCGTTCAATCGCGTTCCAGATCTGGTCGGCCGCGACCGGCGAACCGCCTGGGCTGTCGACGCGGAAGATGATGGCCTTGATCTTGTCATTCTTGCCTGCGTCCAGAATGGCGCGCGCAATCGTGTCGGATGCAAAGCCGGGCGGTGAGGAGAAGGGCGAGTCGCTTTCGCCGCCGCCGGTCACGACTGCACCCTCGCCGCCGACCACGGCAATCTGCGGTGCACGCAGGCCAGGGTTTGGCGCGTCATAATAAGCCAGGTCAACCAGTTCGGCGTCCTCGCCGGCCCGTTCCAGCGCGGCGGCCGATGCCTCTTCAGGATAGCCTGTCTTGTCGAGCAGCTTCATCGATATGGCGGTTTCGGCCGGCAGCGGTCCGCTCTCGAGGGCAGTGCGCACATCGGCTGCCTTCAGGCCGCGATCTTCCGCGATGGCGTCGATGCCGGTCGACCAGACGGATTCGGCCAGGGTCAGCAGGGCTTCCTTGTGTGGCTCGGTATAGGAGGTCTCCTTGTAGGAATTGGGTGCGTTCTTGTATTCGTAAAACGGATAGATTTCGGGAGTGACGTCGATCTTCTCGAACAGTCCCTTGAAGAATTCCGTCTCAAACGTCAGTCCGGGGACGACGAGGTCGGACCCCGGCTGCATCCAGATTTCATCGGCGGCGGCGATCGACCAGTAGGCAGACGGGCCGCGCACGCCCAGCGTGCCCTGGGAATGGGCAATGACGAATTTTCCGGAATCCCGGAAGCTGTGCAGCGCCTGGCGCAATTCCTCGGCGCGGGAGCTGCCGGTGCCAATGAAGGCGCCGCGAATGAAGAGGCCCTTCACATGCTCGTCGGATTCCGCGGCCTTCAACTTGGTCAGCAGGTCTATGAAGCCTGGCGATGAGGACAGGGCTGCAAATCCGCCGGTCGGGGCCTGGTCGGTCATTTCCGCGTTGAGGTCGAGCGAGAGCACGACATTGTCCGGGCGCTCGGGCGCGGAGCTGGCGGCGCCCATGATGAGCATCATGAGAAATCCGAACATGAGAAGGATGAATATGAACATGGCGGCAAGTGCGCCAGCCATGGATAGAAAGAAGGTCTTCATTTAGGGGCGGTCTCCATGCGCACGGATCGGGACTCGGTTTTATGAAATTCGATATTGCCGATTATCGATAAAAAGTAAAGGCGCCCATATCAGGGCGTGTGAAAATGCGCGCGTTCGTCGCATTACCTGCACAAACCCGGTGCAAAGGATGAGATCGGGTGTTGCCAGCAACCGCAAGAGTGGCTATCTCGGCGCCTTCATTGGGGTGTCGCCAAGTGGTAAGGCACCGGTTTTTGGTACCGGCATTCCCAGGTTCGAATCCTGGCACCCCAGCCACCGTCTCCCGGATCACTCGCCACGCGGGACGACAACGAAAGACAAAAAGACTCTCGTTACTGTATCACCCCGGTTGCGTTCGGGCTTGCGCCGGATATTTTCCTAACGGAATCGTAAAGCAACTTATTGAATCCCGAATTGAGGGTTGTTAAGCCTTGGGGATCAAAAGTAAGGGCGTTGCGTACCCGGCGTCTGAGTGGCAAAGGGTATAATCAGAGAGCGGCCCACGCTCCAAAGCTCAGGGGAGAGGTCGGGCGTCTCACGCGCCTTTCGGCTTCCAGTCAGAACTTCCAGGCCAATTGTGTGTGTGGCCGTGGCATTGAAACCGGGACGTCCTCAAGAGCAGGGCGCCTGACTGTCGAATTCTTACGCGCAATTCCTGCGCGACCGTTTGGAGAGTGAGAGGCAAACCTCATGATGAAACTTCTGTCACCAGCTCGCGGCGTGCTCGCCGCTGCGCTGATTGTGAGCCTGGCCGTGCCGGCCCAGGCCCAGTTGCGCGAAGCGCTCAACACAGGCGAGCAGGCCACCCGGCGCGCCGAGCAGGTTCAAGAGCAAATCAACCAGCTGGACGACCAGCGCACGGACATGGTGCGCGAGTACCGCACGCTTCTGCAGCGCCGCGACGCCGCTGACCTGTATGCCAAGCAGCAGGAACTGGTCGTGCAGAGCCAGGAGCAGGAAATCGAGTCGCTGACCGAACAGCTCGGTTCGATTGATGACATCACCGCCCAAACGGTCCCGATGCTGCTCGGCATGATCGAAGACCTGAAGGCCTTCGTGGCCTCCGACCTGCCGTTCAAGGCAGAAGAGCGTCAAGTTCGCCTCGACGGTCTCGACGCCGTCATGGAAACGCCGAACGTCACGCCGGCCGAACAATACCGCCTCATCATGGATGCCTACCAGGCTGAAATGGAATACGGCCGCACGATCAGCACCTGGCAGGAAGAGATCACCGTCGACGGCAACCCGACCACGGTCGACATGTTCCTCTATGGCCGCGTCGCCCTCGTCTACACGACACCGAACGGCAAGGCTGCCCGCTACAACCGCGCAACCGGCGAGTGGGAAGCCCTGAAAGGCGGCTATGTCGCTGACATCGACAAGGCGATCCGTGTTGCCCAGGCCAAGGCCCAGCAAGACGTTCTGTTCGCCCCGGTCCAGAAATTCTCCGTGCAGTAAGCGGCACGCACCAGGGATTAAAGAGGTAGTATAGATGTTGAAATTCAATTCCTCGCTGAAGGCTCTCGGTGCAGCAACGCTGCTCGGCCTCGGCGCAATCGCGGTGTCCGCTCCGGCCTCCGCGCAATCGCTTCAGGATGTTCTCGCCAAAGTGCGTCAGGACGCAAACCAGATGTCTGCTGAAGACCAGCAGCGCCTGCGTGAGTTCCAGTCCGATACGGCGGCCCAGGAACAGAGAATGGCAGATGCCCGCGGCGCCCTCGCTGCGGCAGAAGCCCGTGGCCGCGCCCTGAGCGCGCAGTTCGATGCAAATGAAGCCGTTCTGGCCGATCTGGAAGCCCAGGTTTCCGAACAGGCAGGCGACTTCCAGGAGCTGCTCGGCCAGTTCCGGACCGCAGCCGGCGAAACCATGCCGGAAATCGCGAACTCCTTCGCGAACTTCGACTATCAGGGCCGCGTGGAAGGCATTGCCGAAATCGCCGAAGCCCGCACGCTTCCGAACCGCGCCCAGCTGGAGCGTCTTCCGAAAGCCATGCTGCACGAAATGATTGCCCAGTCCGAAGTGAAGACCTTCACCGCCACCGTCGACGGCATCGGTGACAATGGCTCGAATGCTGAGGCTGAAGTGATGCGCGTTGGCGTGTTCACCGCGGCTACGGTCGATGGCACCAAGTTCGTCGAAGTCCGCAAGAAGGACGATGGCGAAACCTTCCTCCAGGCCTTCACGAAGCAGCCGAGCGGTGCCTTCGCATCCTCCATGCGCAGTCTGGTCAATGCCGGTCCGGACCAGATCGTCCGCGCCCCGGTCGATCCGTCCAAGGGTAATTTGTTCGGCATTCTCGGCGACCTGCCGGAATTCAGCGATCGCCTGAAGCAGGGCGGCCCGGTTGGCGCCGTCATCATGTTCCTGCTGGCTGTCGGCCTGCTGCTCGGTCTGTACAAGATCTTCACCCTGTTCACGATGGGTGGTGCCATGCGCAAGACGGCGAAAACCCGTCAGGCCGGCGACGGCAACCCGCTGGCTCGCGTGTTCGAAGCCTATGAGCAGAACAAGCAGAACGACATCGAGACGCTGGAACTCAAGCTGGACGAACAGATCCTCCGCGAGAGCCCGCGCATCGAGCGTTTCAACGACATCATCAAGGTTCTGGCCGCTGTCGCACCGCTGCTGGGTCTGCTCGGTACCGTTATCGGTATGATCATCACCTTTACGTCGATCACCATCTACGGTGCCGGCGATCCGAAGCTGATGGCTGGCGGTATCTCCGTTGCCCTTATGACCACCGTGTTCGGTCTGGTCGCGGCTATCCCGCTTCTTCTGGTCCACGCAGTCGTGTCCGCAATGGCACGCGGCAACCAGCAGATGCTTGACGAACAGGCTGCCGGCCTGGTCGCCGAGAAAGCGGAATCCACGCGCGGGGCGGTGGCGTAAGCCACCCCCCTCGTACACCCGAGGAGTAACCCGATATGGGTTTTGCAGACTTACAGGCTTTCCTCGATCGTGGCGGACCAGTGTTGCTGGTGATTATGCTCGCAACATTCTTCATGTGGGGCCTGATTTTGGAACGCGTGTTCTATTTCAGGTTCGCACATAAGCAGGTCGCTGCCGATGCGATTGCGGAGTGGCGTTCGCGCTCCGACCGGAAATCCACACTCGCGCACTGGGTAAAAGACAAGCTGGTCTCCGAAGTCCGCATGAAAGCGGAACAGAATGTCCAGCTGACCAAGGCCATGGTGGCGCTTGCGCCGCTGCTCGGCCTGCTCGGCACCGTGACCGGCATGGTCGCCGTGTTCGACATCATGGCGATCACCAGCGGTGCGGATGCCAAGGCCATGTCGGCCGGTGTGTCCCGCGCCACGATCCCGACGATGGCAGGCATGGTCGCCTCGCTCTCAGGCATTCTGTTCACCTCCGGCATGGACCGCCGGGTCAACCGCTCGGTCCAGCAGGTCGAAGATGCGATGGAGATTAGCTGATGCGAGGACGTACCCACAGAGCCCCTGAAGAGGCAAATGTCGACCTCACGCCCATGCTGGACGTGGTCTTCATCCTGCTCATCTTCTTCATCGTGACGTCGACCTTCGCCCAGGAAGAGACGATTGGCCTTGAGCCGCCGCCTCCTCCGGCGCCAGATACGCAGCAACAGCAGGTTCCGGCAATTCTGATCTATGTCGATGAATCCAACCTGATCACGGTCAATGGTCGTGTCACCGACATCGGATCCGTCCGCGCCAATATCGAGCGTGTGCGGGCCGAGAACCCGGAAAGCCAGGTTGTGATCCAGGCGCATCCGAAGTCGAGAAACGGCGTCATCGTCCTCATCCGGGACGCAGCCTATAGCGCTGGCTACACGACAGGGGTGAACCTTGTCCTGTCCCAGTCCGAGTAGAGGAGCACCACATGGCACGCAGAAAACGTCAATCGGCCGCCGGTGGCAGTGGGGCAGAGGATGATGTCAACCTCACCCCGATGCTCGACGTGGTCTTCATCCTGCTCATCTTCTTCATCGTGACGGCACAGTTCATCAAGGAGCCGGGCGTGGACATTGTCCGCCCCGAGGTGGACAACAAGGCGGCTGCGAAGCCGCTGGCCATCCTGGTTGCCATTGATGCAGAGAGCCGGGTCTTCATCGACAAGAAGGAAGTCGCTTCCGACGAGGTCGCCTTCACCATCAAACAGATGCGCGAAGACAATCCCCGTGGTAAGATCGTCATTCAGGCCGATGTTGCATCAGAGGCCGAAGTGCTGGTCGACCTGATGGAGACCATCAACAAGCTTGACGGCACGACGGTGATCGATGTGTCGGCGAAGAGAGACTAGGAGACAGACATATGCTCAATAATCCCCTTCTTCGCCTCGTCATTGCCCTCGGGATCGCGGTTCCGATCGTCTATGCCCTGTTCATGTTGATGAACTATCTCATCAGCGTGAAGGAAGTGAAGCTCGACCAGAGCGAGCAACGCGTCCTGTCGGCGATCACGCCGCAACAACAGGATTCAGACGTCCGGGTGCGCCAGCGTTCGAAGCCGAAACGCCTCGACTCTGCGCAAAAGCCGCCGCCGCCGCCGAAAGTGTCCGCGACCAAGTCGCAGATCGATCTGCCGACCCCCCGTATCGAGGGTGCCGCGCCGACCGACCTGAACCTTGGCCGGATGGACTCGCTGGCCATCGACCCGGTCGCCATTTCCGACCGCGACGCCCAGCCGATCCGTCCGCCGACCCCGTCCTATCCGCAACGCGCGGCAGAGCGGGGCACGGAAGGCTCCTGCGAGGTCCGCTTCGACGTGGACACCCGTGGTCGCCCGTACAATATCAGCGCAACGTGCACGGATAATGTGTTCAAGCGTGAAGCAGAACGGGCTGTCAGCAAGGTGGAGTTCGCGCCGAAGATCATTCGGGGCCAGGCCGCCGAGCGCAAGAACGTGGTCTATCCGCTGGAATTCAAGCTGGCCGACTAGGCCGACTTCCTTCCGGAAGAATTGAAAAGGGCGCTCTTCGGAGCGCCCTTTTTGCGTTGAAAGGGAATGGATACCTGTCAGCTTGCCCCTGCGTAAAGGTTATGATATAAAATAACAATAAGCAGGAGGAAACCACATGATGTTCAAACTTTCCCACGTCACCGGTTCGGACGAAGCAGGCGCCGCTGCCGCCCATTCAGTGCTGGCTTCGGACTCTCGGCGGTTCGCCATGGCTTTCCTTCCGGCCGCGGCCGTAACCACCGGCCTGTTCCTGATGATGACCGAATTGGTGAAGGTCGAGGAAGTCACCCTTGCCGCGCCGATAGAGCGAATCCTTGGAACGATCGTGTATGAGGAAGAGATCCCTTCACCGGTGCAGAACGAGCGTCCGGTCTTCGAGCCGATCTCCTCCGAAACGCCTCCGCCACCCCCCGAGATCCGGATATCGGGCCAGGAGGTCGGATTTCCTGTCATCACGGATCTTGGTCAGGTCCCGGCCCGGACACCGGTCGGGGAACTCAGCATGGTCATGACCACCGCGCAGCCGGTCGGCGACCGGATTGCCACACCTGTGCGACCGCCGATCCCCGTCTATCCATCGGCGATGGCGTCCCGGAATGTCGAGGGGGATTGTCTTGTCAAGTTCAGCCTCACGGCACGCGGCCTTCCCTTTGATGTCACGGCCGAATGCAGCCATCGCGGTTTCGAATCGGAAGCGCGCCGCGCGGTCGGCAAAGCTGAATTCCTGCCGCGCATTGTCGAAGGACAGGCCATGGAAAGTCACGGGCTGAGCTACCCGCTTGAATTCCGGCTCAGCGAGGAGGGATAATGATTAAAACCCTGTAGTACATCGTTGACGCAACGTGTCGCTTGCACCCATATTCGGCACGAAACGTAACAGATTTACACTGGGGCGACCCGCGCGCAGAAAAAGCCTCATAAAGCGTGTGGAAGTCCTTGATCCGTCCGGTCAATTCCGGTTGAAAGAGCTGAACCCCGCGGTCCATGCGGACAGGAGAGGAATTATGGGATTTAAAGCTACCCTGAAAGGCGCGGTTTTCGCCGGCATGATGGCAGTTTTCGGTGCCGGTGCCGCGATGGCGCAGGCCGCTTGTGAAGAAACGCAGTTCTCGTCGAAAACGGGTGAGATCTACCTCAAGGCCGAACAGGCTGCGATGACCGACAAGGATTTCGGCAAGGCCGCCCAGTTCATGAGCCAGCTGAAGGCAGCCGGCCTGAACTGCTATGAAGAAGGCGCTGTGCTGAAACTGTCGGCTTACATCAACATTGAGCGCGGCGACCGCCAGGGCGCTGTCCGCGATCTGATGGAAGCCCTCAACAAGGGCTACATTCCGCCGAAGGATGCGCCGCAGACCTACTACAACATCGCCCAGATCTATCTTCAGGAAGAGAACGTCGAGAAGGCGCTCGAATTCATGAAGAAATGGCAGGAAGCCGGCGGCAAGCCGGACCGCCAGCAGAAATGGCAGCTGGCCGTTCTGTACCAGCGCGTGGATGATTTCCGCACCGCCATCAGATGGGCCGAAGAGGTCAAGCGTGACGATGGCAGCAACTACAAGCAGGAAGTCTACGACCTGCTGATTTATCTCTACAATGCGGTAGACGATAAGGCGAAGCTGGCCCAGATCCTGGAAGAAGTTCTGGTCCGCAATCCCACCGAGCGAAAGTATTGGGACGCAATTGCCGGTAACTATTTTGCCGCCAATGAAGAGCGCAAGGCGTTCGAGGTTCAGAAAGCCATGTACCTGGCCGGTCTCCTGACCAAGGAAGACGAGCTGATGCGGGTTGTGAACTTCTACAACCGCTTCAATGCGCCCTACCATGCCGCCCAGATCCTCGAGAAGGAAATGAATGCCGGGCGCATCAGCAAGTCGCTGAAGAACCTCGAACTGCTGGCCAACCTGTATCAGGTTGCCCGTGAGCACGAGAAAGCCATTCCGGTGATCCAGCAGGCCGCAGCGGCCGGTGGCGGCGGTGCCATGCTCGAACGCCTCGGCCGGTCCTATGCTGACCTGCAGAAATGGGAAGAGACCGAGAGTGCACTCACGCAGGCCCTGAATGCAGGCGGCATCAAGGATCGCGGCACGGCCTATGTCATGATCGGCCAGTCCCGCTATGAGCGTGGCGATCGTGCTGGTGCCCGCGAAGCCTTCCGTCAGGCAAACAATCGCGGTGGCCGCGGCTGGCTGCAGTTCATGGACTCCGAAGAGGCAACAGCCGATGCTCTGGTCTGCTTCGAAGTCCAGTCTGCCTATCTGAACATCGAGAACGAAGCGAAGATCTGTAAGCGCCTCGCCGTTCTCGGCGAAGAGAACGTGCCGGAAAGCTGCAAGACGGTGCCGGAGCGCCTGAAGGCTGCCGAGGAGAAGTTCAACAGCACGCCGGAATGCCGCGCCCAGCGGTCGTAACGGATCTTCGAAATTGCAAGGAAAGCCCCGGCCAGCGTGCCGGGGCTTTTTGATTCAGCCATAAGCGCTGAGAACGTCATCCACAGCGCGTTCCAGATCCTTCAGCGTGGCGACATGGCTGAGCGTGGAGCAATAGGGGCGGTAGCGCGGAATTTCACTGTCCCCCGAGCCCCAGGCCGCCATGGGTTCGGGGTTCAGCCAGATGGTGCGCTTGGCGCGGGCCGCAAAGTCCCTGAACAAATCTGTTCGCGGATCGTCATAATTGGAGCGGCCATCGCCCAGAATGATCAGCGTGGTGCGCCGGTCGATCAGCGCCTCATGCTCGCGCTTCAGATCGGCCAGGGCCTGCCCGTAATCGGTTGACCCCATGCCTGCCTCGCGGAGGATGGTGTCCATGGCTTGCTCGAAGGGCAGGTCTTCCAGATAGCCATCCACGGAGACGAGCTTGTTGGAGAAGGCGAAGGCATGCAGGTCCGGGACAACGTCCTTCATCGACCAGAGCAGCAACAGCAGGAAGCGGACATAGCGCGCGACTGATCCGGACACGTCGCACACCACGACGATCTTGGGCCGCTCGCGGCGTTTCTGCCGCCAGACAACATTGAAGGGCACGCCGTCCACACCGGCATTCGCGCGCATGGTCCGCCGCACGTCCAACTGGCCGCGATTCTTCTTGCGGCGACGGCGGGAATGTTTCACGGCCAGCCGCTTGGCAATGCGTGCCACGAGAATCTTCATGCGTGCCATGTCGCCGAGCTCGATGGCGGAGAGTTTCTTGCTTTCGGCAAACTCGTTGCGGAACTGTTCGGTCTCTCCCTTGCCGAAAATGTCATAGCTGCGCTGGACCCGCTCGCGGGCCCGCATTGTCAGGTCCCGGCGCAATTCGATCAGGCGCTCGGCTTCGGCGTCGCCTTCCTCGCTTCGTGCCTCGAAGGCCTGCATCAGGCGTTGCTGCAATTGGTCGCCGCCCATCTGGCGAACCATTTGCTGCGCATAATAGGCGATTTGCGTCGAAAACCGGATGTCGTCGATGTCCGCAGCGTCTGCTGCCTGTTCGAGGGCGGCAGCGAGGGCGGCTTCATCGCCGGACTCCATCAGCGCCACGGGGTCCGTATCCTGGCCGCCTGATGCCGCGTCCGGGGCGTCGCTGTCCTGCCGAGCCGCCTCGCCGGGGATGTCGCGGCTGGCAAAGAAGGCGTCGAACAGATCGTCGAACGTGATCTTCTCTTCCGGGGATTTGGCCAGCGTGCACCGCAGGGCATCTTTCATCAGTGTGCGGTCGGAATAACCTGTCACGGAAACGGCGCGTGTGGCGTCCAGCGCTTCGCCCGTGGACACCCGCACATCAGATGCGCGCAGGGCACGGATGAAGCTGGTGATCTGACGGTCCATGCCTGCCTCGGTCAGCGCGCCATAGGTCCTGAACGGGCGGGCTTGCCCTCGGTGGCTTGCCGCACAAGTTTCGGCACATCCCCGGACACGGCGGCGATGTCGCTTTCATGTTTCAGCAACACGTTCAACGTGTCCCGCACAAAGGCTTCATCCAGCGCATTGGCGTGCAGCAGCAGAAGCGTCTTCGCCCAGTCGACGGTTTCGGCAATGGACGGGCGCTTCTTGATGTCCATGTCACGTACGGACTGAACGAAACTGACCAGCTGGTTCAGCAAATCCTCGGAGATGCCATCCACACGGGCCTGAACAATGCGCTGTTCGCGCTTGTGATCCGGGAAGCCGATATGAAGGTGCAGGCAGCGGCGCTTCAGCGCGTCGCCGAGTTCGCGCACATTGTTGGACGTCAGAATGACAATGGGCGGGACATTCGCCTTGATCGTGCCGATTTCAGGCACGGTCACCTGATAGTCGGACAGGACTTCCAGAAGGAAGGCTTCGAATTCCTCGTCCGACTTGTCGATTTCGTCGACCAGCAAGACACTGCCCGCCGCCTGCCGCATCGCTGTCAGCAGCGGACGGGCTTCCAGGAATTGCTCCGAGAAGAAGAGGTCCTCGAACGAGCCGAGCTTTCCGAGGGAGGATTCCAGGGATTGCTCGTCCCCTACCACTTCGTTCAGCTTTTCCTTCAACAGCTGCGTGTAGAGCAGCTGCTTGCCGTATTTCCATTCGTAGAGTGCCTTGCCCTCATCGAGGCCCTCATAGCATTGCAGGCGCAGCAAGGGCACATCGAGCCAGCGCGACAGGGAGGCTGCGAGGTCTGTCTTGCCGACGCCGGCCGGGCCTTCGATCAGGATGGGCTTGCGCAGGCCGAGCGCCAGGAAGACGGCGGTCGATATCTGACGGGTCGAAATATAGCCAACAGATTCAAGGCCGAACGTGATCGCGTCGATCGACGTCATGGGCTCGTAGCCAGTGAGAAGTGTCTGTGTCATCCCGACAAGGGGTAGGGCGGCCGGCGGAGGCTGGCAAGCCGTATCGCCGGGGCAGGACATGGCTTACGTAGTTTGCCGAATTGGTGCGGCCTCCGGTGACCGGTTAGACTGCCGGAACTCTCGAGGAGGCACGGCATGACGGATCAGGCGTCAATTCAGGTAAGGGAAGCTGTGGGTGTGTTCGCGTCGGAAGACGCGCTGCAGGCCGCCATTGATGATTTGCTGAGCCATGGGTTCGACAGGGCGGAGATTTCCCTGCTTGCCGCAACGGACAGTGTCGAACGTGCGCTGGGTCATGCCTATCGAAAGGTTGCCGAGGTTGAGGATGACATGTCCGCGCCGCGGATCGCCTATGTGGCCGAAGAAGATGTCGGCGCTGCGGAAGGGGCGGTGATCGGCGGATTGATCTATGTCGGCGCACTGGTGGGACTGGTGCCTGTGGTCGCGTCCGGCGGCGCGCTCGCGGCGGCCCTGGCCGGGCTGGTGCTTGGCGGAAGCGGCGGCGCTGCGCTCGGGGCGGCCCTTGCCCGTCTGATCGGCAAGGATCATGGCGACTATATTGCCGACCAGATCGCGCATGGCGGGCTGGCGCTCTGGGTGCGCACCTGGAATGCGGGCGATGAACGGCGGGCGGTGCAGATCCTGAAAGCGCATTCCGGAAAGGACGTCCATGTACATGGACTTGCCGACCATGCCTATGCGCCGGCCCAGCCCGTCATGTCGGTTGGCGCCGACGCGTCAGGGTCCGATGACATCTCGGGCAGGGACGGCGAAGTCTTCTACGCTTCCGGCAAGATGTTTCCGGACAAGGCCACCGCGGAAGCGTATCTCGAGCGCCAGCATTATCTCGACCGGCTTTACAGGGCAGGCCGGTCTCTGGACGTGGACCTCGATGCCGCCCTGCTCGATCCCGCAGATGTGTTCCCGACAGTTGGCCATCTCCTTTCCTCCGATTGCGATGATGCCGTGAAGCTCGAACTGCTCAAACGATGGGAGTATGATGTGAAGGCGCTGGAAGTGGCAGATGATGAGGGCATGACCGGTCCGAGCACGGCGGCACAGATGCAGGAAATCGAGACGGCCATCCGGCGTTTGGAAACGGGCTGAAACGCCCTGAGACGTTCTGAACAAACCTGAACGACCATGGGACGGCGCGATGCCTGAAAGGTTCGACACGTCCGGAACGAAACGGTAGGGATTCCGGCATGCCCGTTGCGCGGATTCTCTTCCCCCTGCCTTTGCCGGAACCCTTTGACTATGCGGTTCCGCCGGGACTGGATGTGCAGGCAGGGTCTTACGTTTCTGCGCCTTTGGGAAAGCATGAACGGCTGGGCGTCGTGCTGGAACTGTTGCCCGACAGTGCCGGGGAGGGCCGGACGCTAAAGGAGGTGGCCGCGGTGTATCCGACGCCGCCCATGTCGTCGGCGATGCGCGATTTCATCCTCTGGGCTGCCAGGTACACCGTGTCCCATCCGGGACACGTCCTGGGCATGGCGTTGCGCTCCCGCGGGGGATTGTCACCGTCGCCAACCGAAACCGTCTATGAAGCAACAGATGCCGCGCCTGCCCGGATCACGGAGGCGAGGATAAAACTGCTCGAAGCCGCGCGCAGGCTCGGACCACAGAGCGCGTCCGTGCTGTCGGAAGCAGCGGGTGTCTCCGCTGGTGTCGTGAAGGGGCTGGCGGACGCGGGTGCCTTGCGCGCCCGATCCGTCGCAACGGATTTGCCCTTCGATCCGCCGGATCCCGACCGGAAGGGCGCTGTGCTGACTGCAGAGCAGGCCGAGGCTGCAGACGCCTTGAAGCAGTCGGTTGCGGCCGGCGCGTTCGCCACGTTCCTGATTGATGGCGTGACCGGTTCCGGCAAGACGGAAGTTTATTTCGAAGCCATCGCGGAGGCGCTGCGCGCGGATCCTGATTCGCAGATCCTTGTTCTCCTGCCTGAAATTGCGCTGACCCAGGCAATCCTGTCACGGTTCGAGGCCCGCTTTGGAGCGACGCCGGCGCCCTGGCATTCCGGCCTGTCAGACAAGGAACGCCGCCGTACCTGGCGGGAAGTGGCCAATGGCCGGGCGCGAATCGTGATCGGAGCGCGGTCTGCCCTGTTCCTGCCCTTCCTCAAGCTGAAGCTGATCATCATCGATGAAGAGCATGATGGCAGCTACAAGCAGGAAGACGGCGTTACCTATCATGCGCGCGACATGGCAGTGATGCGCGCCAAGCTGGAAGATGCCATCGTCGTGCTCGCATCGGCAACGCCAGCCCTGGAAACGGTGGTGAATGCCGAGACCGGCCGGTACCAGCGTCTGCAATTGTCGGCGCGTCCGGGCGCGTCACGGCTGCCGGATGTCGATCTGGTCGACCTTCGCAAGGTACCGCCGGAACGCAATCACTGGCTGTCACCCCATTTGATACACGCCATGCAGAAGACCCTGGCCGCCGGGGAGCAGACGCTGCTGTTTCTCAACCGGCGCGGATATGCGCCGCTGGTCATCTGCAAGTCGTGTGGCGAACGGCTCAAGACACCCGGCACCGAAAACTGGCTGACCGAGCATCGCTATACAGGGCGTCTGGTCTGCCATGTGACAGGGTATTCCATACCGAAGCCGAAGACCTGCCCGCATTGTGGCGCAGCCGATTCCCTTATGGGGGTAGGGCCCGGAGTGGAGCGCGTGGCGGAAGAAGTGCGCGTGCTGATGCCGGACGCCCGGATCGAGATTTTCTCGTCCGACACCGCGCAGGGCGGTGAAGCCACGCGCGGCATTGTCGATCGCATGGAGCGTGGCGAGATCGATGTGCTGATCGGCACGCAGATCGTGGCGAAGGGACACAATTTCCCGAATTTGACGCTGGTCGGGGTTGTCGATGCCGATAGCGGCATGAAGGGCGGGGATCTGCGGGCAGGCGAGCGCACCTACCAATTGCTCAGTCAGGTGGCGGGCCGGGCCGGGCGGGCAGAGCGGCCGGGCCGGGCGCTCGTCCAGACCTATGCGCCGGACAATCCGGCCATGATGGCGCTGGCGGACAACAATCGTGACGGTTTCCTCCAGATCGAGCGGGATGTAAGGGCCGAACTGGGCCTGCCGCCCTTCGGCCGTCTGGCCGCGATGATTCTGTCCGCACCCTCCGCCCAGATGGTCGACGAGGCCGCGCAGGACATCATCCGGAACGCCCCGAATGGAGAGGGAATCGAGGTGTTCGGCCCGGCACCAGCCCCCATCACCGTGTTGAGGGGGCGGCATCGCCGACGATTCCTTGTGAAATCTCCCAAGAACATTGATCTCTCGGCCTATATGGCAGCGTGGACCGCCCGGTTGAAGCTGCCGAACCCTGTCCGGATGTCAGTCGACATCGATCCATACTCTTTCCTGTAGGCCTGTGGTTTTGCAGTGAATGCCATTTCGCCGCATACATTGCTTCTTTGGCTGTGTTGTCAGGCCGAAAGACTGATGCTAAGCGGCGCACAGTTTTGTAAGGGCGCGTGCATCGAGGCATGCCGCCTTGCTTTGTATTTCCGGCCGATTTGGCCCGCTCAATGATGGACGATACCACCTTGGCTGCTACTAAAGTGACACAGGCGAGTGAAGCTGCCCGGCGCTATGCCAGCGCCCTGTTCGAGCTTGCCCAGGACAAGGGCGAACTCGCGGACGTCCACAAGGATTTTCAGGCTTTTGCAGAACTGCCGAAACAGTCGAAGGATTTGGCGATCCTGCTGGCATCCCCGGCCTTTTCGGCAGAGCAGAAAATGGCCGGCCTGGCCGAAGTGATGAAGAAGGCCGGCGTGTCCGGCCTGCTGTCGAATTTCGTCGGCGTGATGGCGCGCAACGGCCGCGCAGATGACATTCTCGGCGCTCAGGTCGCCTTTGATGAATTGTACGCGAAGCAACGCGGCGTGAAGCGCGCCGTGGTCCGCACCGCGAAGGAAATGTCTGGCGCAGAGCGTCAGCGCATCGAATCAATCCTCGCCAAGGCCGTTGGCGGCGAGGTCGAATTGTCCAGCGAGGTTGACCCCTCGCTGATCGGCGGCATTCAGCTGCGCATCGGCTCCAAGCTCGTTGACGCCAGCCTCGCCGCCAAACTGGATCGCATGAACACCGCCATGAAGGGAGCATGAGTAGCTCGATGGACATCTCACCAGCAGAAATTTCGGGCATCCTGAAGTCGCAGATCGAGAATTTCGGCGCTGAAGCCGAAGTCTCCGATGTCGGCCAGGTTCTGTCAGTCGGCGACGGTATCGCCCGCATCTACGGTCTCGACAGCGTTCAGGCTGGCGAAATGGTCGAATTCGATGGCGGCATCAAGGGCATGGCCCTGAACCTCGAGAACGACAATGTCGGCGTCGTGATCTTCGGTGATGACCGCTCGATCAAGGAAGGCGACACCGTCAAGCGCCTGGACGAGATCGTTGCTGCCCCTGTCGGCAAGGGCCTGCTTGGCCGCGTTGTGAATGCTCTGGGAGAGCCGATCGACGGCAAGGGCCCGATCACCGATATTGCCGAGCGTGCGCGTGTTGACGTGAAGGCGCCCGGAATCATCCCGCGCAAATCCGTGCACGAGCCGATGATGACAGGCATCAAGGCCATCGATGCCATGATCCCGGTCGGCCGTGGTCAGCGCGAACTGGTTATTGGGGATCGCCAGACCGGCAAGACGGCTGTCTGTGTTGACACCATCCTGAACCAGAAGCCGACCAATGACGCTGCCAAGGATGATAACGAGAAGCTCTTCTGTGTCTACGTTGCCGTCGGTCAGAAGCGTTCCACGGTGGCCCAGGTCGTCAAGACGCTCGAAGAGCGCGGCGCCCTGGACTATACGATCGTTGTGGCGGCCACGGCATCCGAACCGGCTCCGATGCAATACCTCGCGCCGTTCACCGGCTGCGCCATGGGCGAATGGTTCCGCGATAACGGCATGCACGCCCTGATCATCTATGATGACCTGTCCAAGCAGGCCGTGGCCTATCGCCAGATGTCCCTGCTGCTGCGTCGTCCGCCGGGCCGCGAAGCCTATCCGGGTGACGTGTTCTACCTCCACAGCCGCCTGCTTGAGCGCGCTGCCAAGATGGGCGATGCGGCCGGCAATGGCTCCCTGACGGCCCTGCCGATCATTGAAACCCAAGCCAATGACGTGTCGGCCTACATTCCGACCAATGTGATTTCGATCACCGATGGTCAGATCTTCCTCGAAACCGACCTGTTCTACCAGGGCATCCGCCCGGCCGTGAACGTTGGCCTGTCGGTGTCCCGTGTGGGGTCCGCAGCCCAGACCAAGGCGATGAAAAAAGTTGCCGGCTCGATGAAGGGCGAACTTGCCCAGTATCGCGAAATGGCCGCCTTTGCGAAATTCGGTTCTGATCTCGACGCAGCCACGCAGCGCCTGCTGAACCGGGGTGCCCGTCTCACGGAACTCCTGAAGCAGCCGCAATACTCGCCGCTTCTGATGGAAGAGCAGGTCATCGTGATCTATGCTGGTACGCGGGGTTACCTCGACAAGGTCGATCTGAAGGATGTCACCCGCTACGAAAAGGAGCTGCTGGCACATGTGCGCGGCGCCAAGGCGGACCTGCTGAAGAAAATCCGCGAGGAGAAAGCCCTCACGGACGATATCGAAGCAGAGATCAAGAAGACGCTCGACGATTTCACGGCGAAATTCGCCTGATTTCGCCCGACATTGAGACTGATGAACCAGAAGGCCTGACATGCCCAGCTTGAAGGACCTCAAGAACCGGATCGGAAGCGTGAAATCCACGCGGAAGATCACCAAGGCCATGCAGATGGTCGCGGCGGCGAAGCTGAAGCGCGCGCAGGACGCCGCAACGGCTGCGCGGCCCTATGCCGAACGCATGGCCTCGGTTCTGGCCAATCTTTCCGCTTCTGCCGGGGCTGGCGGCCCGAAACTCCTCACCGGCACCGGCGAGGACAAGACCCATCTGATTGTTGTGTTGACTGCCGAGCGCGGTCTGGCAGGGGGCTTCAACTCCTATGTGGTGAAGCTGGCCAAGCAGAAGATCGGTGAGCTTCGGGCTGAAGGCAAGACGGTTCAGATCATCACCGTCGGCAAGAAGGGCCGCGAGCAACTGTCCCGCGAATATGGCGACATGTTCGTTGAGCATGTCGATCTGTCCGGCGTGAAAGGCGGCGACTTCTCCGAGTCTGCAATCGCCCTTGGCAAGATGCTGACGCGCCGGTTCGACGCCGGTGAGTTCGATGTCGCAACGCTGATCTATTCGCAGTTCAAGAACGTGCTCAGCCAGGTGCCGACGGCCCAGCAGCTGATCCCGGCCTCGGCTCCGGAAGAGGCTGAATCCGTGGATCTCGGCAACGCGCTCTACATCTACGAGCCGTCCGAGGAAGGCATCCTGGAAGTGCTGCTGCCGCGTTACATCAACACGCAGATCCTTTCTGCCATGCTGGAAAGCGCCGCCGGTGAACAGGCCAGCCGCATGACCGCGATGGACAATGCCACCAACAATGCCGGCGAGATGATCGACTCGCTGTCCCTCCAGTACAACCGTGCCCGCCAGGCCCAGATCACCAAGGAGCTGATCGAGATCATCTCCGGTGCAGAGGCGCTCTGATGGCCCAGACCGTATTCAAATTCCCGCTCCAAAGGAGACGACCCGCATGAGCACTCCCGCAAACGCAAACGGCCGCGTGTCCCAGGTGATCGGTGCTGTTGTCGACGTCGAATTCGACGGCGAACTGCCCGCCATTCTGAACGCGCTTGAAACAGACAACAATGGCAACCGCCTCCTGCTGGAAGTTGCCCAGCACCTCGGTGAGAACACGGTCCGCACGATCGCCATGGACTCCACCGAAGGTCTGGTCCGCGGTCAGGCCGTCAGCGACACCGGCGCACCGATCACGGTTCCGGTTGGCCCGGCCACGCTCGGCCGCATCATGAACGTCATCGGCGAGCCGATCGACGAGCGCGGCCCGGTCGATACCGAAATGCGCCGTCCGATCCACGCCGAAGCCCCGGAATTTGTCGATCAGTCGACCGAATCCGAAGTGCTCGTCACGGGGATCAAGGTTGTTGACCTCCTCTGCCCGTATGTGAAGGGCGGCAAGATCGGCCTGTTCGGTGGTGCCGGCGTTGGCAAGACGGTTCTGATCATGGAGCTGATCAACAACATTGCGAAGCTGTTCGGTGGTTACTCTGTGTTCGCCGGCGTGGGTGAGCGTACCCGCGAAGGTAACGACCTTTATCACGAGATGATCGAATCCAAGGTTATCGACCTGGAAGGCGAGAGCCGTATCGCTCTGGTCTATGGCCAGATGAACGAGCCTCCGGGCGCCCGTGCCCGTGTCGCCCTGACCGGTCTGGCCCAGGCTGAATACTTCCGGGATGAAGAAGGCAAGGACGTTCTGTTCTTCGTCGACAACATCTTCCGCTTCACCCAGGCAGGCGCCGAAGTGTCCGCACTGCTCGGCCGTATTCCGTCCGCTGTGGGCTACCAGCCCACGCTGGCCACCGACATGGGCGGCCTGCAGGAGCGCATTACCTCCACGACCAAGGGCTCCATCACCTCGGTTCAGGCCGTGTACGTTCCGGCGGACGACCTGACCGACCCGGCCCCGGCCACCTCGTTTGCCCACCTTGACGCCACGACGGTTCTGAACCGTTCGATCGCCGAGAAGGGCATCTATCCGGCCGTGGACCCGCTGGACTCCACCAGCCGTATCCTTGACCCGATGATCGTTGGCGAAGACCACTACAATGTTGCCCGTGGCGTGCAGGAAATCCTGCAGCGCTACAAGGAGCTGCAGGACATCATCGCCATTCTCGGCATGGACGAACTGTCTGAAGAGGACAAGCTGGCCGTGGCCCGCGCCCGCAAGGTCGAGCGCTTTCTGTCCCAGCCCTTCGACGTGGCAGAAGTCTTCACCGGGTCTCCGGGCGTGCAGGTCAAGCTCGAAGACACGATCAAGGGCTTCAAGGGTCTGATCGCCGGTGAGTATGACCATCTTCCGGAGCAGGCCTTCTACATGGTCGGCAACATGGAAGAGGCGAAAGCCAAAGCCGAAAAGATGCTGGCTGACGCCTAAGCGAAAACGGACAGGGACGAATGGCCGATAAACTCCACTTTTCACTCGTGTCACCCGCCAGGGAGCTGTTCTCTGGCGAGGTGGACCATGTGATCGCCCCCGGCTCGGAAGGTGAGTTCGGTGTGCTGGCAAACCATGCTCCGTTCATGACAACGCTGAAGAATGGCGTTGTGCGCGTGCTGGAAGGCAGCGACGTCAAGATGCGCATTTTCGTGCGCGGCGGTTTTGCGGATGTCACGCCGGAAGGCCTGACCATCCTGGCGGAAGAAGCCCGCCTGCTGGACAAGCTCAAGGTTGAGGACGTCCAGAAGGAACTCGAAGAAACGCATCTGAAGATCCAGTCGCTCGACAAGGGAGATGCGACGCGGATCACGCTTCAGGAGCATTATGACTATCTCGAAAGCCTCAAGGCCGCGATGATGCACTAATGCGCCTGACACAGTCCGGACCCGAATGCGCCGCCCTGATCCAGGGCGGCGCTTTTCTTTCGGGCCTGACTCAGCCTTCGGCCGGGCGTTCCTCGGGCAGCCGGGCGGCCGCATCGCGCAGGAAGCGGGCGAGCTTTTCGGCGGTCTCGGCGCCCTGCACGGCGACGCGGCGGTTGGCGATATAGGTCGGCACGCCGCTGATGCCCATCTGCTGGAAGAGGGCTTCCTCATTGCGGACATTCTGGACGTCGGCATCGGTCGACAGCAATTCCGCCACGATGCCCGGATCGAGATCGATCTCGCGCGCAATGTCCACGAGGACATCGGTTTCGCCGATGTCCCGTCCGTCGGAGAAGTAGGCCTTGAAAAGGGCTTCCTTGGCTTCAGCACCCTTTTGCTGGCCTTGTGCCCAGCGCACGAGGCGATGGGCGTTGAAACTGTTGGGACGGCGCGTGATCTGGTCGAACCGGTACGGAATGCCTTCAGCCTCGCCATAGTCGATCAGTGCCTGACGCATCGCATTGGCGCGATCCTTGCCGGCATCGGAGCCGAATTTCTCCTTCATGTGCGCCTTGTAGTCGACGCCCTCGACGGGGATCGTCGGGTCCAGTTCGAACGGGCGGAAGATGAGTTCCACCTCCAGGTCCGGGACCAGTTTGATTGCGTCGTCCATCCTGCGCTTGCCAAGCCAACACCAGGGGCAAACCAGGTCCGATACCATTTCGATTACGAGTGTCATGATCCCAACCTAGGAAGGCTTTGCCTCCGGTGCAAATAAACCCTCAGTGAGGCGGTCAAAGCTCTGCCCCGATCCGGAGCGTTTCGCGCAGCAGAAGGTCCAGATCCTCCCGGCGCGTGCGATGGTTCGTGATGTTCACCCGGATGGCCAGTTTGCCGTCAATCCGGGTCGTGGACGGTGCGGCGATGCCCTGCAACTGGAGTTGCACGACGATCTCCGCATTCAGGCGGTCGAGGTCAGCCGCGCTCAGGCCGTCGCGCACCAGCCGGAAACAGCAGATCTGCATGGAGACTGGCAGGAGCAGTTCCAGCGCGGGTGTCTCCGCGATGCGATCAGCCAGATAGGCCGCCTGATCGCAATTGCGGGTGATCAGCGCGCCCAGCTTGTCCGTGCCATGTTCGGCGATCTGCGCCCAGACCTTCAGGGCGCGAAACCCGCGCGACAGTTCGGGCCCCAGTTCGACCGGCCAGGTACCCCCGGCGGCAAGGCCCCGGTCAGCGGATTTGAGATAGTCCGGCCGGTCGGAGAAGGCGCCGAGATGGTCGTGTTCCGATCGGATCAGGATACAGCCGGCATCATAGTTCACGTGCAGCCACTTGTGGAAATCGAAGGCAAGGGAATCGGCCCGCTCCAGCCCCTTCAGGCGCGGGCGCAACCGGTCGCTGAGCATGCCCAGCGCGCCGAAGGCCCCGTCCACATGGAACCAGAGCTGCTGGGCGCGCGCCAGGTCTGCCAAGGCCTCCAGGTCGTCAATTGTGCCGGCATTCACCGATCCGCACGTTCCGGCGACCAGGAAGGGTTCGAAACCTGCAGCCCGGTCCTCGGCAATGGCCTGCGTCAGGAGGGCGATGTCCATGCGATGGTCCTGGGTGACCGGGACTTTGCGCAGGGCGTCCGTGCCGAGGCCGATCATGTCGAAGGCGCGCGCAATACAGGCATGCGCCTCGGCGGAAGTGTAGCCGACCAGTTTGCGGCCGCGGACGCCGTCGGTTCGGCTGGCAAAGCCCAGCCGCGCGTCCCGCGCCGTCTTCAGGGCAATGATCGTGGCCATCGATGTGCCGGACACGATCAGGCCGCTGGCCGCATCGGGAAAGGAGAACAGGCGCCGGCACCAGTCGACCAGGAGCCGCTCGACTTCGATCGCCGCGTGATTGCGCCCGCCCGTATTGGCGTTGAGGGCGGCGGCCGTGATGTCTGCGAGCAGGTTGGACGGCGTGCCGGACCCATGCACCCAACCGAAGAAGCGGGGATGCGTGTTGCCCACGCCATAGGGCAGGAGGGCGCGCAGCGTCTCGTCGACCTCGTCCGGCGAAAGGCCGGTCTCCTCCAGTGCGAATCGGGCCCTTACCTCGTCCGGAAACGGGGTCCAGACGCGGCCCTCCCGGGCGGTGGCCATCTTCTCGATGGCGGCATCCAGCATGGCATGGGCGCGTGCGCGAAAGGCAGCCCAGTCTTCCGGATCAAGGGAGAGGGCGGTCCGGGGCGACGTGTCGGGATCATGTGCAGGCATATCTATCGATCCGGTCTTTTGACGCCGACTGCAATCAGGCCCGTGCCAATCGAGCGCTTCGGTCGCACCCTTGCCTTTCCCCACACCCGTGTCCCCGGATTATGCCGGGGTCTCGTGCAGATCTTCTGCGGAGCCGGCCGAGGGAGGCTCCGGCGCCCTGCGCTTGCGCTTGTCCCTCCGCAGCGCCGGAGATGCGGAGGGGGGCACTCCTCCCCCGCCTGAGCTGGCGAAGGGCGATGGCCATGCCATCGCGATCCCCCTCTAACTCCCCCTTTGCAAGGGGGAGAACGGCCCCTCAAGCAAGGCGGCTGCTGTCTGCGTTCCTCCCCCTGCAAGGGGGAGGACAGGTGGGGGTCTGCGAGGTTTCCTCCAGCACAAACATCCGGACTGGCGCGCGCCATCCGGGGATCCAACAACCGGCCCCCACAGAGCCGGGCGCAGCGGGCGCCGTGGCGCTCCGCCTGGAACTGAAAAGGCTACGGAATGGAGCGTTACCGCCCGCCGCGCCGGACAGGGTCTTCGGCGGGACACCCTCATGGGGGCCCATGGTCCCGGGTCTTCGTTACCGGCGCCACGCAAACGGGTCTTCCGTGCTTTTCACACGGGAAGTCCATCCGGGAGCGCGAGGCTCCGGGCTGCCGGACGAGGCGGGTTCCCTACCTGCTTTCACAGGCTCACCCTGGCCTGACCTGCTTAGGGCCCGGCGGGACCGTCTGTCTCCCGCAAGGCCCATCCTGTCCCTGCACTCCCGACCAGAACGGTACCTGATCCGGCTCCCGGAAGGGCAGGCGTGGAGTATCGCATGAGGGGCTGTGCGCCGGATTCAGCGGGTCCGGAGATGCCTGCGCAGACAGGTCTCTATCTCCCGCCATCTCCTGAAACGCTTGAGGAGGGAGTGGGAGATGGGCCCCTGCCTGCGCAGGGGCCTGCGGGGGGAGAGCATGATCTCCATCCACCAACACCGTGTCCCCGGCGAATGCCGGGGTCTCTTGCGGCCCCTTGCGCGGAGCCAGCCGAGGGAGGCTCCAGCGTACGCCGGAGATGCGGAGAGAGGGGACGATTGGGGGTGGTCCTCCGATTGCGCATGACGTACTTGCCGCATCGTTCCGTGATGGGGCCCCAGACCGCTGGAGCGGTCGGGGGTGACGCTGGAGGAGAGAACGATCTCCATCCTCCAACACCGGGGCCCCGGCGGAGGCCGGGGTGAGCGGAGCGTGGGGGTGGCCTAGGGGGTGTCGGA